>Ga0209331_1000460_pt1 | contig 14605 bp, 16 predicted proteins | sample JacPinW_OM3H0_M3_FD_187971 | JGI IMG/M metagenome (GOLD analysis project Ga0209331, IMG submission 187971) | Forest soil microbial communities from Algoma, Ontario, Canada - Jack Pine, Ontario site 1_JW_OM3H0_M3 (SPAdes) (version 2) | ecosystem: Environmental > Terrestrial > Soil > Boreal...
AAAATAGAAAGAGCTGTCGAGAGACGAATGAAAGAGGGAACTGCGGTGACGATGCAACGCAGACCATGCGTTTTGGTGTTCATAATTTGGGGGTGAGTGGAACAGCGCTAACGAACCGACTGCGCCTGTTACGAGACTATCAATCGGGCATGACAATACAATCAAAAAAATCGCCAGTTCCGTTCCGCCGGGAATGACCGTCGGAGGAGTAACTTAACTGCCCATCGATCATGTGCGCAGCAGATGTAAACGGATGCGGATCCGTCTTCTTAAGATCGACAATGTGCGTGACCTCGACGCCGCGCGCTTTTAGAAAATCGGAAATGAGCGCGCGATGGCAACGCCACCAGAGCGCTTCCGCGCACATGATCGCGGTCGGACCGGCTTCGTTCGCAAGATCGACGAGCCGCTCCACGCCTTTGCGGAATTCTTCTGTCTCCATGTAGTCGGCATAACCGCGGAATGCTTCGTTGCGCCACGCCGTGTTTTTTGAATCGGGTTTCGCTTTTCGCCGTCCACCAAGCTTTGGAAAATGTTCGTATCGGATTCCGTGCTCGTTCAGCGCCTTCGCGAGCGTTTCCTTATTGAACTGTGGATAACGTTTTGATCCCGGAAACATCCGGACATCGGCGATCGACTTGATCCCGTTCTCTTCCAGCAACGAAATGAAGATGTCGATCTTGCGCGTGGAGTGCCCGATCGTCCAAATTCTTTGCATCAAATTATGAAACGATGGTTGGCAGCCATTGCAATTTTGTTCGTGGCAGCGTTTGGCGCCCTTTACGCCATCGGCTGGCTGCTCGCGAAACCGGTGCAAATGCGGGTCGGCAATGCGCCCCCGGAACTAAATGCCCAGCCAGTCAGTTTCGCGAGTGATTCTGGCGCTACAGTTCATGGCTGGTGGTGCCCAGTCGCAAACAGCGGCGTCGCCGTTTTACTCTTACCAGGTGTCCGCGCAAATCGTCTAAGCATGGTCGGCCGCGCACGCTTTCTGCGCGGCGCCGGTTACTCAGTTTTGCTAATTGATTTTCAGGCGACTGGGGAAACGAAAGGTGATCACATTACTTTTGGTTGGAAAGAAAGCTGCGACGTAATTGCCGCGGTCGATTTTATTAATCGCAATGAACCGTCGCAACGTGTGGCCATCATCGGAAGCTCGTTAGGCGGCGCCGCCGCGCTGCTGGCCGCGTCTCGACTAAAAGTCGACGGGCTTGTTCTAGAAGCAGTTTATCCAACGATTGAGATCGCCACGCGAAATCGGATGGAGAATTATCTAGGCGCTTTCGGCCGAATACTTACGCCTCTTGTCTTGAAGCAACTGCGCCTGCGGCTCGGTGTTTCAGCTTCGCAATTGCGGCCGATCGATCGCATCGCCGAGGTTCAGTGCCCAGTCTTAATTATAAGCGGGGAGAAAGATGCGAACACGCGGCCGGCTGACACGCGGATGTTGTTTGAGCGAGCGCGATCTCCGAAGGAACTCTGGCTCGTGCCAAATGCCGGACATGTCGATCTTCACCAGGCCGGACCGGGGGTATATGAAATGCGAGTCTTGGAATTTCTCGCCCAGATGACAGAATCAGCGCGAAAATGAAACTGCGATTGTTTTTTCTCCTAAGTTGCCTGGCGATTGATCCGCTCGGCGGAGCTGAAACGCCCAATCCAGTGATGGTGGAAGGAGATAAGGCTTTTGACGCGGGTAACTACGATCTTGCTATTGCAAAGTACACGGACGTCATCGAGAAAAATCCGAAAAACGAGCGTGCCTACAACGATCGAGGGCTTGCTTACAAGCAAAAGGGGAACTTCGAGCGCGCCATCGCTGATTTTAGCGAAGCACTACGTCTCAAACCCGAATGGCTCGTTTACCAAAATCGCGCAGTCACCTACTACGAGATGCACAACGACGACAAGGCCATCGCCGATTACTCCAAGGCGATTGAAGTTGGAAAGCAAAAACCAGTCACCGCTTTTTCTCTGATCGGCCGCGCGCATTGCTACGTTAACAAAGAGGACGCCGATAAAGCGCTTACCGATTTGAACGCGGCGATCAAGATAGACACGAAAGAATCGGATGCCTACGTCTTGAGAGGCATCGTGCACAAAGTCCGGCATGAGTATGAGCTCAGTCTGGCCGATTACGAAAAGGCCATCGCGCTTGATCCTAAGGATGCACGATCTTTGCGAGCGGAGGCATATCTGTTATCGGTTTGCCCGTCGCCGAAATATCGCGACGGCAAGAAAGCCATCAACCTTGCCACAAAAGCTTGCGAGCTGACGGGATGGAAAGACGGACAAGAGTTGGAAACGTTAGCCGCTGCTTATGCCGAAGCTGGACAGTTCGATGAGGCGGTGAAATTTCAAACGAAGGCGGCGGAGATCGACCCGAACCTGACCGACAAGAAGCGACTCGCGCTTTACCAGCAAAAGCAGCCGTTTCGCGACTTGAACCGCAAAGAGGAACCGGTCGCCAACCTTTCGAATATCAAAGACAAAGTCGCAATCAAACTCGGCCAACACTTGAGTGCGCAGTTCGAGGTAAAGGGGGATGAACTTCTCGATCCAAAAATCACACCAGCAGCCAAGGAAAAACTTGATTCCTTATCGCTCGATTTTCGCGAAGACAAGCGCGGTCGGACCTTATTCCTGTCACATTCGTTCCCGCGTAGCATGCAGGCGCGCTGCCTGGCCCGACTAAAAGGATCTGACACGTATTTTGAGACAGACATTCTTCCGGTTCCCGCCAAGACAATCAACCCAGAGATCTGGTCGGATCCGATCGAAGAGCTTGTGCTGTTTGATTTCAAGCTGACCGACACGAAGCATCCTTGATCGACTCCGCACCGATTATCGATCTTTCGTGCTCAATCATCGAAATTTGGCGAATCATTATCTTTAATTCCCTTTTATAGAAGCCGGCGTCTGATAAGCTTTCTGTCCCATCGGAGGCGCAAAAATGAAGAACATGATCTTGTCAGCAATCATCGCTATCGGCACGCTTGCTCTCATGCAAGCAGCCGAACCACAAAAACAACCGGCGGCGGGAACGCCTGCGCCCGATTTCAGTCTCACGACGGGCGACGGCAGCCAGGTGAGCCTGAAAGATTATCGGGGCAAATGGGTCGTGCTCTATTTTTATCCGAAAGATTTTACGAGCGGCTGCACGTTGGAAGCGAAAAACTTTCAGCGCGATCTGTCGAAGTATCAGGAGGCCGGGACGGTAATTCTGGGCGTGAGCGTGGACACAGCGCAATCGCACAAAGACTTTTGCGCCAAGGAAGGGCTCAATTTCAAACTGCTGGCCGATCCGGACGCGAAAGTGGCGGACCAGTATGGATCGACCATGGAATACAAGGGCGCGAAGATGGCGGCACGGAACACGTTTCTGATTAATCCTGAAGGTAAGATCGCGAAGGTCTACATGGGCGTGAAACCGACCGAGCACAGCGAGCAGGTGCTAAAGGATTTGGCGGAACTGAAGAAGAGCTAGCCCCCTTTTTTCTAACGGAGGCACATCATGCGGTTAAAAAAGGCGCGCATTCAAAAATACCGCAGTATTCGCGATACCGGCTACTTCGACATCGAAGAAGGCAAAACGATTTTGGTCGGACCGAACGAAGCTGGTAAGACCGCGTTGCTGGAAGCGCTGCAAAGGATCAATCCGCCGGGGGGCATCCGTAATTTCGACGCGTTGCGCGATTATCCGCGTTCCGAATTCAACGACATCATCTCGGGCAAGACTCAGTTTCAAGATACGACGACGGTCGAGGGCCATTTTTCTCTCGAACCGGAAGATAAGGAGGCAATCACGGAAGAGTTCCGCGAGTGCGATTACGTCTTCGGACGGCGGGTCGACAATAGTGCCTGGCACATGCTGACCGGTGGGCCCTCGACCACGACTTACGGAGATCTCAAAAAGGATCTTTCACGATTGTGCGCGCACCTTGACGCGCAGCGGCAGGCCCGCCCTGATCTGGCGACAAGTGTTCCGAGCTTGCTCCTCTCCTCTATCACGCAAAACTGGCCGGATGCGGAAGAGATCAAGGGACATCGCGCCGCCGAATTGAGGGCGTGGCTCGACAAAATTTTTCCGCTGGTTGAGGAAGGCAACGAGATCGAGGAGAAGCGCTACGATGCCATCATGGCGGCGGTCGGAGTAGAGGAGCGCCGTTATGATGCGCTCAAGATTCTGAATCAACGGCTGCCGGTTTTCATCCGCTTCCGGGATTATTTCCGGGTTCGCCCGCTGGTTCATCTGGGACATTTGGCACAACGACTGGAAACAAATGTTCTGGACGGCGACTACTACGATTACGGCAATCAGTGTTTGCTGCGGCTGCTCGGTTTCACCGCGCGCGAGCTGTCGGATTTGGGAAATGCGGAAGAGCCGGAGCCAGGCAACGTCGACGCGATGCAGCGCTATCGCGACCAACTCGATCGTCGATCTTATCAACTGAATGCCGCCAGTGTCCGCTTGACCGAGGAACTTCGTAGCGTCTGGAAACCAGATGCAAAACGCGGCGAAGCCGAGCGTTTGCGCATCGTCGCCGACGGCCAGTACTTGAAAGTAGTGGTGGAAGACGATCTCGGCGTCGAGATCGAGCTCGATCAACGCTCGGAAGGTTTCCAATGGCTGGTTTCATTCTTCATCGTCTTTTTCGCGGAAGCGGCAGACAAGCATAAGAATGCGATTCTCCTGCTCGACGAGCCGGGCCTTAGTCTCCACGGATTGAAGCAACAGGATTTTCGCTCCACCATTTCTCGACTGGCGGCATCGAACCAAACGCTCTACACCACGCATTCGCCCTTCCTGGTCGGACCGGATGAATTAAATCTGGTGCGCGTGGTGGAAATGACCGACCGCACGATCGGCACAAAAGTTCATACTAACGTTACGGCCGAAGATCCGGCCGCGCTTTTGCCCCTACAGGAAGCGCTCGGTTACGATCTGGCCCAAAGTCTTTTCGCTCAGCAACGCAATCTCGTCCTCGAGAGTCTGACGGACTACTGGTATGTCGAAGCGGTCGCGCAGTTATTGCGTGAAGCGAACATTGTCGATCTTAATGAGAAGATCGCGCTCGTTCCGGCCAGCAGCGCAGCCAAGATTGCTTATTACGCTACGATCCTGCATGCGCGGAAACTGAAAGTGGCTGCGATTTTGGATTCCGATAGCTCCGGCAACGGTGCGATCAACCAGGACGCGTTGGTCCACACCCTCGGCAACAAATCAGTCTTGCGAACAAAAGACGCCTACTCCGGCCCGGTGTCCCAACCCAAGATCGAGGACATGCTGCGCGAAACTCTCGTGGAACTAGGGAAAAATGGCGCCGGCTGGGACATCGCCGCGGCCGCCTCCGCACAACCGGAACGACCGATCACGGACATCTTCGCGAGCGAGATCGGCGACTTTTCAAAATATCGTCTGGCCAAGGAATTCGTGCGTTGGACGCGCGATCACAAGGCTTCCGATCTTTCGTATAAGGAACGGAGCCAGTGGAAGGCGCTGATCGAAAAGATCAACTCGATCCTGAAATAGCCCTGCGCAATTTCAGTTCGTAATTCCGGCCAGATCTTCCACCAGTTTCTCAACGCCGCTGACGACGAGAGCGAAGCGATCGTAATCGAGTTTATCCGGAGTGTCGGTGGCGCGGTGGTAATGCGGGTAGCGAAAAGGCGCGGTGTCCGTGATCATGATTCCGGGATAGCCGTGTTGCCAGAAGGCCCATTGATCCGACCAACCCACGCCCGGAATAAATGCGGGCAAGGCGGCGCCTTCCGATGGAATCTTTGCTTGCTTTCGAAATATCGCGATGGCGCGGCGGACCAACGCGTTTGAACGCACGTTTCCGACGAAACCGATGAAGTTCCCGGTCGTGGGATAAAAGATACCCAGTCCGGGAGCGGGATAAGTCTGCGATCGCGGGGCGTCGGAAAAATAGCCGATCGTTTCCAAACTGATCATCGCTGAGATTTGGTCGCCCCGATCTTTGCACCGGCTGGCGTAAACAAAACTTCCCATCTGCTTCGACTGGAAAAAGGGCGGCTCTTCGTTAACAAAGGCGACGAAGCGCAGCGTGGACGATGTCGATCTTGCGGCAAATCGGCGCGCGAGCGCGAGCATCGCCGCGACGCCGCTGCCATTGTCATTCGCACCGGGTGCGCCGAAGACTGAATCGTAATGCGCTCCGATCAAAATAATTTGCGGAGCGGAACCGCGAATCTCCGCCTCGATATTGTGAAAAGCTTTTCCTTGCAGCTCATAAGTGTCGCGACGCGGATGCAGTCCAGCGCTGGAAAAGGAATTTTCGATGAAGTCGGCCGCCGCATTGAGTTGCGGATAATGCAGCATGTTTCGCTCGCCGATCTCACCTCCCAGTGTCCGGACGTCAGCACGCAATTCTTCACGCAGCGTGATTTCTTCCGGCGACAGCGACGCCGCGTTCGTAATATTTCTGCCCGGCATTCTCACTCCAAACCACCAGAGTAATGCGAGTACGGCGACGACTGCGAGACTAACGCGCAATGCGCGGAACAAGAACCGGCGCAACATTTCACATCATCCGATTTTTTTGCGGAAACGCAGCGCGCAGAGAACGAAGAGCAAGATCGACATGATGATGAGGATGACGAGGTGCGGCCAGTATTCGAACAAGTGCGCGCCACGGAGAATGATCGCGCGCATGAGCGAAATGAAATAAGTCGCGGGCATGAGTGCGCCGAGGGCGTAAAAAATCCACGGCATGGTTTCGCGCGGAAAAACAAAACCGGAAAAGAAAACGCTCGGCAGCATAAACACCATCGACATTTGCAACGCTTGCATCTGGTTCTCCGCCTTCGTGGCCACGAGCAGGCCGAGACTAAGGAGCGCGAAGACATAAACAAGTGTCGCGAACATCATCGAGAAAACATTTCCGTTAATCGGCACGGCGAACAGGAATCGCATAATCAAAAAAAGAATCACCGCCATCGTCATGCCAATGCAGAGATACGGTACGAGTTTGCCGAGCATCAGGCCCCAGCGGCTCAACGGACTAACGAGCAAAGTTTCCAGCGTCCCCTTCTCGCGTTCGCGCACCACCGCCATCGCGGTCGCGAACGTCGTGCCGATTTGCAGCACAATCCCGATCACGCCTGGAATGTAAAAGTTCGGGCTTTTCATCGCCGGGTTGTAAAGCATTTGCGGCCGGATCTCGATCGGCGTAGTGCGTTTGCCCGTCTCGCGCAGCAGCGCTTCGACCGATTGGGTGAGCCCGACGCCGAGAGCCGTGTTGAGCGCTTGCAAAGCGGTGGTGGAATTCGATCCGTCCACCAGCAATTGCACATGCGCGGGAAATCCGGCGCGCAGATCGCGCGTGAAATGCGGCGGGATTTGCAGACCAACGTAAGCGTTGCCTTTGCGAATCTGGCTCGCCATTTCGTCGATGCTTTGCACTTCGCCAACCACGCGAAATGTTTCGGTGTTGACGAAGCGATCGATGAATTGCCGACTCTCGACCGTCCGATCTTCATTCAAGATCATCATCGCCATGTGTTTCACGTCCGTATCGAGCGCGTAACCGAACGCGATCATCTCCACCAGCGGCGGAAAGAACATGAAGAACAACGTCATCGGGTCGCGCCAGACGACGATGAATTCCTTAAACAAAATTGCGCTGAGCCCGCGGAAAGGAGCGCGCTTCATAAAACCCCAAGCACCAAAACCCAAGCACCAGTGAAACTCCAATACCCAAGCTCCAAACGCGCGGCTTCACTCTTAAAGATTGGAGCTTGGAGCTTCTCTGGGATTTGGTGCTTGGTGCTTGGTGCTTTCCTCTTCATGCCGCCTTCTTTTGCTCGCCCGCGTATTTCGCACTCAACGTCACAAACACATCCTCGAGTGACGGACCGATCTCGTGAATTTCAGCATGGCTGATTCCGACGCCGTGTAGTTTCGCTTCGATTTCGGATTCGGCCAGGTTTTGATCGACAAGCAAGTGCATCGATTGACCGAACACGGTGGCGCTGCGGACACCGGGAAGCTCATGGACTGCACGCAAGGCTGTCGTGACATGATCGCAGGTGACATCGAGCCGGCGCGTTCCGGGCGGACTCACTTCCGGCATTTGCTTCAGTTCGTCCGGCTCGCCCCACACAATCAACTTCGACATATAAATATAACCGACGTGATCGCAGCGCTCCGCTTCGTCCATGTAATGCGTGGTCACGAACAGCGTCATGCCCTGGCCGGCGAATTCGAAAAGCAAATCCCACAACTCGCGGCGCGCGACCGGATCGATGCCCGCCGTCGGCTCATCGAGAAACAGCACCGTAGGTTTGTGCATGAGCGAACACGCCATGGCCAGGCGTTGGCGCCAGCCGCCGGAAAGCAACGCCGCGCGCTTGTCGAGGTAGGGCTCGAGATGCGTGAGCGCGATCAACTCGTCGCGGCGCTGCGTCAAAGCGCGCCCGCTCAATCCGTAAAGCTTGCCGGAGAAGATGAGGTTCTCGTTTGCGGTCAATTCGTCATAGAGCGAAAACTTCTGCGACATGTAGCCGATCATCTCCTTGATCGCCTCGCCTTCCTTGATGATGTCGTGACCGCCGATGCGCGCCGCTCCTTCGGTTGGTTCCAGGATTCCGCACAACATCCGGATCACGGTCGATTTGCCGGAACCATTCGGCCCAAGAAATCCGAAGATCGAGCCTTTACCGACCGAAAACGAAACGCGATCGACGGCGGTGAATGCGCCGAAGCGTTTCGTCAATCCCTCGCACTCGATCATTGCATCCATTTTAGATCACCACGAAGGACACGAAGCTGACGAAGGCAAAACAATTACAAAAACTTCGTGGCCTTCGTGTTCTTCGTGGTGTTGCCGATCTCATTTCACATTTGGAAAATAGATGTCCGCCGCCATCCCGGCGCGCAAATGATCATCATCACTGGGCAAGCGCACTTTCACGCCGAAGACCTGGCGAATTCTGTCCTCGACCGTTTGCACATTGCGCGGCGTGAACTCAGCCTGGCGATTCACCTGCTCGACAACTCCGTCAAAATCTTTTCCGGGAAAAGAATCGACGCGCGCGCGAACATGATCGCCCACTTTGATCAAACCGAGCCACGTTTCCGGCACGTAAACGCGCACCCAGAGATGTTGCGGCAGAAGCAAGGTCGCGACCTCGCGATTAGCCGGAAGGACGTCGCCAACTTTCACGGTCAAGATTTCGAAGATCGAGTCGGTCGGCGCTTTCACGTCCATCTCGGCAAGTTGCGCATCGATATCGGCAAGTTGGGCGCGCGCCTGGATCACCCGTGTCTTCGCCGCCTCTACAATCTTCTCCTGCGCTTGAGCGGCGCTGGCCGCTTTCTGTGCATCGCTGGGCGAAACGACTTTTCGTTTCAGCAAGTCCGCCTGCCGCTTGGCATCATCACGCAGAAACTCCAACTGCGCCGCTTGCGCGTCGGCATCGCTGATCGCGGCATTGATTTGCGCCGCGGCCAGGTCCCGGCGCGCGCGCAATTCCGACGCTTCTAATTGCACCAGGAGTTGCCCGGCGTGCAATTTATCGCCTTCCTGTGCAAGAATCTTCTCTACCCGGCCGGGCATGCGCGGACCGACATGCACTTCGTCCACTTCGATCGTTCCGGAAACCGCCCTCTTTCGATTCTCGCAACCGCCGTGCAAGATCGACAATGCAATCAAAGCTGCGCTGCAAATGAGATGGTCGATCCTGGCTCGCACGATGATGCCGCTTACCTTCGCACGCGCCGCGCAATTGTTACAAGTCGCGTCTTGCCACCGCGTTCTCCTTGATAAATCTGTTGATGGTGGCTGGCTACTCCGGAACTCCGCTCGCGCAAAAACTTGGGATCAAGTCTGGCGCAACGGTGATCGCGATCGAGGCGCCATCGAATTATCGCAAACTATTACGCGGTCTTCCGCCGGGTGTGAACTTTACCGGTCGCGTAACGGCTGGTTGTAACTTCGTCCATCTTTTCGCGAGCCAACGTCGCGAGTTGGAAAAGCAATTGCCGCGGCTGCGAAAGAAACTCGCAGACGCCGGAACGCTTTGGGTTTCGTGGCCGAAAAAATCGGCAGGCGTACCGACGGACATTACGGAAGACGTCATCCGCGCCGTTGCGCTACCGCTTGGATTCGTCGATGTAAAGGTGTGCGCGGTGGATGAAACCTGGTCGGGATTGAAGCTGATGATTCGGAAAGAAAACAGAAAATGACAACGCGACGGCTCGATCACATTGATTTGCGCGTAAAAGATTTCGCGACCGCGGCGAAGTTTTACAAAACACTTTTGCCGGCGCTCGGATTTACCTGCGACCGCTCGGATCCCGATTGGGGGACTTTCTACGCAGTTGGACGCGACAAGCCGTCCGAATTTTTCGGCTTCACCGAAGATCGACATCATCAGCCTAACGGCACGCGAATCGCTTTCTGGGCAGATACGCGTGAAGAGGTCGATCGCATCGCCAAGCTTGTCCGCGAGATCGGCGGACGAAACCTGGAAGGCCCGGAAGTTTGTGCAGGCTACAGCCCCGGCTACTACGCATTTTTCTTTGAGGATCCCGACGGAAACAAGCTGGAAATTTGCTGTCGCAAACAACCGATCGTTACCGAATAACCGAATCTCAAAGATGCACGAGCCCGACATTGTCCTGCAGCCGCAAAAACGCGTTCGCTATCTCAAGCTCATCGCGCTTTTCAAAATGGCCAAAGGCGTGCTGCTGTTTTTGCTCGGATTTTCGCTCCTCTTTCTAAACAGCCGCACGCGTTGGCTCGATCAAATTTCCGATTGGGCGGATGAAGAACTGCTGCTCGCCCACAGTAAGGCGGTCACGTTTCTTTTGAACAAGCTTCAGGCCGCGCTGGCCGAGGGGCATTTGCGGGTGACAGGATTTCTGGCGCTTTTTTATTGCGGCGTTCTTTTCACAGAAGGAATCGGCGTTTATCTGCAACAGCGCTGGGCCGAGTTCCTCATGATTATTGCAACCGGTGCGCTCATCCCGCTGGAGGTGCGACATCTTTGGCATCGCCCGAGTCTGGCCGCGCTGCTCATCCTCTTGGCCAATTGTTTCATCGTTTGGTTTTTGTATCGCGTCCTCAAGCGCGAGAAACCGAAACCACCGGTCAGCCGCCCGGCGGAATTGGCCGAGACGCGTTAGAAGACTTCGGCTTGATGCCGAACTGAGCGAGCGCGGCTGTCGTCTTTTCCATCGGCAAGCCGACAACGTTGGTATAGGAACCTTCGATTCCTTCGATGATTTCAGAACCGTGGCCCTGCGCGGCGTAAGCGCCTGCCTTATCCAGCGGATTTATCTTGTGCAGGTAATCGTCGATCCTTGATTGACTCAGCCGGCGAAAACGGACGCGCGAAATTTCATCAAAGGTTGTCGATCTTGCTGTCGCCAGATGACAAATGAAGACGGCCGAACAAACTTCGTGAACGCGTCCGCTCAATCGCCGAAGAATTTGCGCGGCATCGGCGAGGTCCCTCGGCTTTCCAATAATTGAATCCTCGAGCACGACCAGTGTGTCCGCGGCGAGCACGACCTTGTCCCGATGTTGTCGTGCGACCCAAATCCCTTTGCGAATGGCGTTGCACAACGTCAACTCGCGCGCGGTAAGATCGACATCAGCTTTTTCGTCAACGTTTGGGGATAGATTTTCAAAATCGAATCCAGCCTCCGCCAGCAATACACGGCGGCGCGGCGAATTGGATGCGAGCAAGAGCGAAGAAACCACGCGCGGCGCTCCCCGGCGCGCGGCTTAAGGCGCAGGCGAAGTGGTGGCCGGTTCTTCGTTTTTCTCGAGCAAACTGCTCATTTCCGGCACCTTCACCTCTTTAAAATCTTTCGGAACGGCGAAGTCCGCGTCGCTGAGCGGGTCCTGTTTCACCGATATGACAGTGCTCGTCACGACCGTGCCGCCCATATCCATAATCGTCTTGATCGGTAGACCAGGAAAATCGCGATAATCGGGCATGTTGCTATTGGTCGGGTTCCAAATCTCCGATTTCAACGACTGGAGCTGTTTGAGAATCGCGGCGCCGTCGGGGAACTTTGGGGCGATCCAGTAGGTCGCTTTGCCGAAGGAAGTATCGCAAACGTATTCTTCGGCTTCATATCCGTTGATCGTTTCTTTCTTGCCGGTGCCGGCGAGTTTTGGCTTCCCAGTTGTTTCGTTCTTGTTCGTGTATTTGCTGATCATGTCGGCCGCGGCTTTCATCTTCTCGGCCGACATCCGCACGATCGTCTTCTGATCTTTCATCAAGTTGATCACTTCGCCGGTTTTTCCATCGACAATGGTGGTGAGCTGCGGTGTCGCATCGATGCGCGCCTTGTCGCCTTTGATTTTGATCGTCATTTCCGCCGGCGGCCCCGCGCCTTCGACCTTTTGCACGATGGTGAGATCGGCGCGCGCGGAAACAAACGCCGTTATAACAAGAAGAGCTGAAAAGCCGGCGGTTTTCATGATGCAGTCAGCTAGGCACCAAGCATTAAAATAGCAAGTAGCTTGTCGACGGCGAACGCGCTTCTTGGCCAGGAATCGAAAAAGAACTTGGCAGTGCTGATGCGTCGCGGCAGCTTATTTGCTCACGCGGGCATAGCTTAATGGTAAAGTTCCAGCCTTCCAAGCTGGCCATGCGGGTTCGATTCCCGTTGCCCGCTCTGTGCACGGGCGAGAATTCAGTTGACCCCTCTCCGTCCCGGGTATTAGAAAGAACAGCTACAATTTAAGGGGGCTACATGAAAAAACTGTTCAATTGCGAGGGCATAACTGCGTCCACGCTCACGACGACCGTGGCGGCATTGGTGATGGTCACGGTGGTGTCGAGCTTGTGGATGACATCGCTTCCAGCAGCGTCCATGACCCCAGCCGAGATGATCCAGAGCAAGCTGCCACTGAATACGACCATCGCCACAGCTACCGATGCCCAGCTTTTGCAAGCGGTTTATGAAGCGGTCAAGCAATGGCCGAAGGACTTTCGTCTCATTGTCAGGACTGCCGCCGGCGCGCGCAAAAGCATTCGGTCGGATATTTTGTGCATGGCTATCCGCGGCGCGCGTGAACGCAGCGCACTCGATTGTAACTGGGTGCTGGAAATTTTGCGCGAATGGATCAAGGCCGACCCGAGTCTCGCCAATCAATTGACGGAAGCGGCCATGCAATGCGCGCCCGAGTGCCGCGAGGCCTTGCAAAATCTAACTTTGGGCGAAGGCGGCTTTACTAATCCACCAAGTAACATTAATGCTCCGCCGGGATCGGTTGGCGGAGGCGCGGGCGGGAATGTCTGCATCGTCTGTCATAACGGAACGGAAATTCAGATCGCTTGTTCCGACCTGGACAGTTACCTGCGCAGCCATCCGGGCGACACATCCGGTCCGTGTGTGCCAACCCCGGTCGCCAATCCGTAATCACGAAGCTCTGATTTTCGAGAATGCCGTTGCTCTGCCAAGTGCAACGGCATTCTTGTTTCAAGCGCAGACGAAACCACAGGACGATGTCGATCTTCGACACGCGTACAGTTTCATAAGTGACCTCCCAGACAGCGCCTAGCTCCCCACTGATTGTTCGCGCGGTTAAAATTCTATCCGCCGCGCTGCTCACAATCGCATTGCTGTCGATCCAGGCGCTGATCGGCGGAACGCGATTGCTTTTTGCTTTCCCGGCCTACGGCCTCATCGCCATTGTCGGCCTTCTCAGTCTCGCTTCTCTCCGTTCGGTAAAACCGAAGCCCGACCAAATCTGTTTGTGGAGCGCGGTTCTTTTTTTCGGTTATGTGCTTGGGCGCGCGATGTTCTCGCCACTGCCTTATCTGGCGCGCTCCGATATTTACTCAGTCCTCGCGGGATTGATTGTTTATTTTTTTACGTCTTGTGTTTTGACTTCGGCCAAAGCGCGCATGTCGATCCTGGTTTGTCTGCTGGCTGCCGCCGTCGCTCACGTCCTGGTCGGAACGATCCAGTTTCGAACCGGCAACAACTTCATGCCGATCTCATTCCTGCAGCGATTTGATTACGGTCGTCGCGCGAGTGGTTTTTATGTTTGCCCAAATCATCTGGCCGGTTTGCTCGAAGTGCTCGGCGTTTTCGGATTGAGCATCGTTTGCTGGAGCCGCTGGCCGGCCTGGTCGAAATTGCTGATCGGATATGCCGCGCTGGTTTCGTACCTCGGCGTAATTCTGACCGGGAGCCGCGGCGGTTATTTGAGCACAGCAGCAAGCTTGTTGGTCTTTGCAGTGCTCAATCTCGCCATCTTGCGTGAAGGCGGCTCTGCTTTACTCCTGCGCATTGGCGCCGCGGGCGCAATTGTGGCGGCGATCGGGATTGCGTCGGCGGTCTTTCTAGTTCGGCAGAGCGATTTCCTGACCGATCGAAGCAAGAATGTCCTCGACTACAAAAATATGCGCCTGGATTTGTGGCGCGCGGCTACGGAACAGTGGAAACAAAGCCCGCTGATCGGAACAGGCAGCCGCACCTACCTCGTTTACGGCCGCAAGTACCGGACGGAACAGATGCAGCTCGATCCGATCTACACCCACAATGATTACCTGCAGCTTTTAAGTGAATACGGGATCGCCGGTGGACTCGCGTTCCTTTGCTTTTTCTTTG
>Ga0209331_1000461_pt1 | contig 14581 bp, 10 predicted proteins | sample JacPinW_OM3H0_M3_FD_187971 | JGI IMG/M metagenome (GOLD analysis project Ga0209331, IMG submission 187971) | Forest soil microbial communities from Algoma, Ontario, Canada - Jack Pine, Ontario site 1_JW_OM3H0_M3 (SPAdes) (version 2) | ecosystem: Environmental > Terrestrial > Soil > Boreal...
CGTGCAGTCTTTGTTTCCCGACGGCGCACCGCCGCTGGCGTGTTGTGGCGTTTCAACTTGGCCGTCTTGGAGCGCCGCGCTTTCATTGGTTTTCTGGCTGCTGCGCGCGCGCCGCAAACGGCCACGCCGCCGCTGCACCCCCGAGAACAGCGAGAAATTCCTGTCGCTTCATGCCCGCCCCAAACTCAACAGGAGCCATCATAACGGCTCAGACTAACGCCCTGGAAGGGGCTGAGAGTAACATCGGTGGTCGCGCACTAGGAATGAGGATTGCTCCTCGCGCCACACGCAAATCAACATCATCTCGATTGCTGCGCCATTTCCGAGATGGGTCATTCTGAGACCATTTGGGTACGTCCGGTGCACAGCCGCTTCGCCCCGAACTGCGGACTTTCCAAGTGCGATGCCGGCACGGCTCTTTCGTGCCACGAGCGGTCATTGACCTCCGGGGCTTCCCATTTTGAAGGACTGTTATGCGACAAGGATGGTTGAGCCCAGAACGCGGGCACTTACAGCCATTTTTTTGTCGAAGGTCAAAATCTCGGGCCCGCCCCGCCGATACGATTGGCTGTGCTTAAAATTGGAGCTCCTCATTCTACTCGATGACCTCGTCGGCGCGCTGCTCCAGAAACCAAGGCAGATCCAGTTTGAGGGCCTTCGCGGTGGTGACATTGATGGCCAACAGGTATTTGGAAGCCAGCTCCACGGGCAGGTCGGCCGGTTTGGCGCCCTTGAGGATTTTGTCGATGTAGGTAGCGGCGCGCCGAGTCAGGTCGACGTAGTCCGCTGCGTAGCTCATGAGACCGCCAGCCTCAACATACTCCCTTCCTCCGAACATACTGGGCAACCGGTGTGTCAGGGCCAACTTGGCCAGAGGGGCGCGGAGAGAGCGACTGAGCGACGTTGGTTGGACAAAAATACCGTCGACGTGCTCTTGCGCCGCCTTCGCGAACGCTCCGTCCAAATCCTCGACGGATTGCACCGGCGCCGTATGCAGTTGAATACCGAGCTTCTCGCCGGCACTTTTCGCGGCTTGCAAGAAAGCGGGGTACCAGGGCGCCGAGGGTGTCCAGAACACGGCGTAGCGCGTGGCGTTCGGCACAGCCTCCTTCAATATCTCCAGCGCCTTGATCGCGAGGTCGGCACCCAGACCGGACAGACCTGTGATGTTCCCGCCCGGTCGCGCAAGGCTTGCCACATGCCCAAGACCGACCGGGTCGGCATGGGTGGCGAACACTATGGGGATCGCATTGGTCGCCAGTCGGGCTACCTCGACCTCGGTCGATGAAGGCGCAAAAATTACATCGACATTCATGCGCACCAGCTCGGTCGCGAGCTCAGACAGCTGGTCAATCATTTCCGTTCAGCGAAACTCGATGACAATGTTTTTTCTCTCAACGTATCCGAGCTCGCGCAACCCCCCGCGCAGGGCCTCTACACGGTTCGCCCAAGTAGCAGCGCTACCGAAACCCAAGAATCCAATCCGGAAGATTTTTCCCGGCTGCTGCGCGTATCCAGCAGTCGGCCACGCCGCCGAGGCGCCGAGCAGCGTAACGAGCTCGCGACGGTTCAATCGGCCAGGTTGCATGCGATCCCCATGAGCCAGTGCGGTATTACAGGATATCGTACGATCTGATTACCGGCTCAGTCCCTTCTCCGCGAGAGCGTCGAGGTAATCCTGCCAGATCTGCGCGTGATTGCGGCCGAGCTCGTAGAGATAATCCCAGCTGTAGATTCCGGTAGAATGCATGTCATCGAAGACGAGCCGCACCGCATAATTGCCGATGGGATGCACTTCCAGAATGGCAATGTCCTTCTTGCCGCCGACGGTCTTGCGCTCATCCGGCGAATGTCCCTGCACCTCGGCGCTCGGGCTCTGCACCCGCAGATATTCGGCGCTCAGATCGAAGGAGTCGCCGCTGTCGAAGACGACGCTCAGGGTCTTGCGGTCCTTGCGCAGCCGCAACTCCGCTGGCCAGGGCTTTGAGGCGGCTTCGGTCATAACTGCGTTCCTTCGTATCCGCATGCCTACGTAGTGCTACTGCGTCACAAATGTCACTTCGGCTGTGATTCCGGGCTCCCTCGTGGCCCGCGCTCGGGACGGCGCGCAGCGCCGATCCGAGTGCTCGGGGCCCCGGAATGACGAACGCTGGCTAAGCCGCTCGACTTTGGTGCCCGACCATTGCCGCTGCCCCGCGGCGTTGTGGCGCCACTTGCCACCCGGCTTTCCCGTTGCCTGATCTTCTGCTTACATGACCCTCGGAGCGGGAGTGACTTTTCCTCGGATCGTCATCCCGCTCCATCTCTTTGGGTGAGCATGTCATTTTCGCAGAACCGGTTCCCGCTCTGGCGGGACATGCTCTAAAAGGGACGTGGGTATGGAGAGTATCGGGGGGGAAGTTGCCTTCATGGCCGCGTCGGCCGGCAAGGCCTTCCTGGTGCTGATGGAGCCGCACCGGCTCATGTTCCTGGGGCTCGGCTGCATCATGGGCCTTATCCTGGGAATCATCCCGGGCATCGGGGGCCTGACCGGAACGGCCATGCTGCTGCCGTTCACTTTCAACATGGATCCCTATTCCGCTTTCGCGATGTTGCTGGGCCTCGGCGCGACCACGGCGACGGGCGATCCCATTCCGGCCATCCTGTTCGGCGTGCCCGGAGGCGCCGCTTCGGCGGCAACCGTGCTCGACGGCTTCCCCATGGCGAAGAAGGGCGAAGCCGGGCGCGCGCTCAGCGCGGCCTACATGTCCTCGCTGATGGGGGGCGTGTTCGGGGCGGTGCTGATGGCCATCAGCATCCCCATCCTGCGTCCGGTCATGCTGTTCATCGGCTCGCCGGAGTTGCTCGCCTTCTCCGTGCTCGGCATCTCCATGGTGGCCGTGCTCTCGGGCAATGCGCCGCTGCGCGGCATTGTCGCGGGATGCCTCGGCGTGATGATCGCGATGATCGGAACCGACCCGCAGACCGGCACGCTGCGGTGGACCTTCGACAGCCTTTATCTGTGGGACGGCTTGCCGCTCACCCCGCTCCTCCTCGGCATCTTCGCGCTGCCTGAGCTCTGCGATCTCCTCATCGCACGCGTCGCCATTTCGACGGACACGGGCACTGCCAACATCTACAAAGGCCAGTGGCAGGGCGTGAAGGATTGTTTGCGCCACTGGTGGTTGATCATGCGTTGCTCCTGGATCGGAGGCGGCATCGGCTCGATTCCCGGCATCAGCGCCTCGGTGGTCGACTGGCTCGCTTACGGCCACGCCTTGAAGACCGAAAAAGGTGCAAGCGCCACGTTCGGCAAGGGGGACGTGCGCGGTGTGATCGCCTCGGAAAGCTCCAACAACGCGAAAGAAGGTGGCGCGCTGGTTCCGACGGTCGCATTCGGCGTGCCCGGCAGCGCCACCATGGCCATTCTGCTCGGCGCCTTCCTGATCCATGGACTCGTGCCCGGACCGGACATGCTGACCAAAAATCTCAGCATCACCTACGCCATGGTCTGGTCGGTGGCGCTCGCCAATATCCTGGGCGCGGGGCTGTGCTACGCGTTCAGCCCGCAATTCGCCAAGCTCGCCACCCTGCGCTACAGCCTGATTCTGCCGGCGGTGTTGGGCATCATCTATATCGGCGCGTTCGAGGCGACGCGTCAGTGGGGCGATCTCTTCACCTTGCTGTTTTTTGGTCTGGTCGGCTGGATCATGAAGCAGTTCAAGTGGCCTCGGCCTCCGCTCATCCTCGGAGTAGTGCTGGGGGACACGATCGAGCGTTATCTGTTCATATCGATCGAACGCTACGGGCTTTCCTGGATGCTGCGCCCGATCGTCATGCTGCTGTTCGCGATGGCGCTTCTCGGTCTGGTGCGGCCGTTCTTTCAGGACATTCGCAGCCAGGGCGGCCTCGCGCGAATGCTGACGAGCTTTCAGCAACCGAAATTCCATCCCTCGCAGCTCTTCACGATGTTCATGATCGCACTCATCGGGGCTGCGGTCCTCATGTCCTTGCAGTGGGATTTCAGCGCCAAGATCGTGCCTCTGGTGGTCGGCACCGTCGGCCTCACGGCCGCAGGCCTGAGCCTGTTCAACGAAATGTGCCGCAAGCCGGCTGCCGCAATGACGGAGGGGCTCGCCGAGCATGCCCAGCACGAGGTCCAGGAAAAGATCCACATGGATCTGACCTCCGACACCGGGCATCTCCCCGTACGCGAGATCATCGTACGCGCCATCTGGTTCTTCGGCTATCTGATCGGCTTCATGGCCGTCATGGCGGTGATCGGGCTCATTCCCACGGTCGGGGTCTTCGTCGTCTTCTTCATGCGCTACGAGGCGCGGGAGCGCTGGTCGCTGGTCATTCCCTATGCCGCAGTGCTTGTCGTTTTCATCTGGTTCGCGTTCGATTATTTCATGGCGGTGCCCTGGCCGCCCGCGCTTCTCGGCCAGTTGTTTCCGTTGCTCAAGGCGATTCCTTCGGTATAGCAGGCTCGCATGCGTGCATTCGGGCAAGACGAGTCAGCAAACGACGCTCTGACATCATCGGACGGGCTGTTTCGCTCGGCCGCGAGCACGCTGCAGGCAAAATCCCTCGCCATTGTGGGCGCGTCCGAACGCGCGCGCTGGCCGAGCGAGATCTTCAAGAACCTGCGCGAGTTCGGTTATCCCGGCCGGATCGTCCTGATCAATCCGCGTCAATCCCAGGTCTTCGGCCAGCCCTGTTTTCCGTCGCTGCGCGATGTCGGAGCGCCGATAGAGCATGCCCTGGTCATCGTCCCGGCGCTTGCTGTGCCTGATGTCCTGCTCGATGCAGAGGCGGCGGGGCTCAAGTCAGCAACCGTGTATGCCTCCATGATCGGCGACGGCGAGGATCCGGAGTCGCTCAAGCGCGGCGCGTGGCTCAAGGAATTCACGGCGGGGAGCCGGTTGCGGGTCGCAGGGCCGAACTGCATGGGCGCCTATTCCTATCGCGAGCGGCTCTTGGGGTATCCCAATGCCGAGCTCTGCCGGCTTGCGCCGGGATCGGTTGCCTGCATCTTCCAATCCGGAGGACTGATCCAATTCTGGATGAAAGCCGCAGCCGAGCGCGGTTTGCGCTTCTCGTATGGCATCACATCGGGAAACGAACCGGATCTCGGACTGGCCGACTACCTCAATTTTGTGATCGATGATCCCGAGACGCGCCAGGTCGTGCTGTTCATCGAGGGCATTCGCAAGCCGGCCGCTTTCATGCACGCTGCAGGCCGGGCGCTTGCCATGGGCAAGCCCATCCTCGCCATCAAGAGCGGCGCGACGGCGCAGTCGCAGGCTGCCTCGCAATCCCACACCGGGGCGATCGCCGGCGACTATGCCGCATATCTCGCCATGTGCGAGCGCTACGGCATCGTCAACTGCCGCTCGCTCGATGATCTGGTCGAGACCGCGCTCGCCTTCGACGGCGGACGCCTGCCCAGGGGGCCGCGCATCGGTTTTGTCACGACCTCAGGAGCAACAGTCGATCTGCTCTATGACTATGCCGAGGCCGAGGGCGCGGCCATGCCGGATTTCAACAACACGACGAAGGCCGCGCTGCTTCCGCTGATGCAAGCCGGAATCACCCCGCGAAATCCGCTCGACGTGGGAATTCCTTCAACCCTCGAAATTGCGGCTGATACCTGTGCAGCCGCGGCCGCCGGTCCCGACATCGATATGATTGCCTGGGCTGCGCCCATGCCGCGCAAGACCGACGCCTGGGGCGACGTTGCGCCCCTGCGGGCCTTGCTCAGCAGGACGGAGAAGCCGGTCGTGGCCTTTGGCCGCGTGATCTCGCAAGTGGACGAGCTGCAAGTCTCTTCTCAGCAAGCGGCCGGGTTTCCGTTCCTGCAGGGGATCCTCCCCACCATCCGCGCGCTCAATGGGTTGTGGTTTCATGCGGCGCGTCGAGGCCGTGCGCCGGAAGTGCCGCCGCCCCCGGGCAAGAGCGAGCTTTCGCCGGCGACGCTGGACGCAACCCTCGCCCAGTACGGCATCGTCATGCCGAAGAGCGAAGCTGTTGCAAACGTCCCGGAGGCCGTGGCGGCTGCCGAGCGCATCGGCTTCCCGGTCGCATTGAAGATTTGTGCCGACGAGATCCTGCACAAGACCGAAGTCGGCGGCGTCGCGCTTGACCTGCGCACCAGCGAGGAAGTGCAAACGGCCGCCCAGTCGTTGCTGGCGAAGACGCGGGAAGCGCATCCGCAGGCGCGCTTGCGCGGATTCCTGGTCCAGGAGATGGTGACCGGGGTTGAGGCCATCATCGGCGCGCGGCACGATCCTTTCTACGGCCCCTTCTTGCTCATCGGCACAGGTGGGATTCTGGTCGAGCTCGCCCGCGATGTCGCCTTGCGGCTCCTGCCGGTCACAGAGGATGACGTGGCAGGCATGCTCGCTGAGCTGAAGCTCTCCAAACTTCTTGCCGGGTTTCGCGGTCAGCCCGCGGGCGATGCCGGTGCGCTTGCACAGGCGGCGCTTGCGCTCGGGCGCTTGTTTCTCGATCACCGCGTCGCAATCAAGGACATCGAGATCAATCCCCTGATCGTGCGACGGAGCGGATCCGGCGCGGTCGCGGTCGACGTGCGCGTCTTCTGGCACACCGAAGAGGGAGGCTGATGCCGTGATCAAAGTACGACGCATCGGACATGCCACCTTCGAGACGCCTGACCTCGACAAGCAGATCGATCATTTCACGCAAGTGACCGGACTGGTCCTTGCGGCGCGCGAGAAAGAACGGGCGCTGCTCGCAACCAAGGTGGGCCAGCTGGCCATCGTCCTCGACAAGGGATCCGAGCCGCGCTGCGCGAAGCTCGCCTTCGAGGTCGCGCCGCATTCGGATTTCAACGAGCTCGCGCGGTCGCTGTCGGAGGAAGGCATCAAGTGTGAGGTTCGCCGCGATCACCTGCCGGGTACGCCCAAGCTCCTCGCATTCGAGGACAACAAGGGAACCAGCATCGAGGTGTTCTCCGAGTGGAGCTATCTGACGCCCAACCAGCAAGTGGTAGGGATCGGTCCGATCAAGCTTGGCCACTGCGCGTTCGTCGTGCCGGATGTCCAGCAGACCTGCGATTTCTATGAGCGCGTGATGGGATTTCGCGTATCGGACTGGAACGGGGATTTCTTCGTGTTCATGCGCTGCAATCCCGATCATCACAGCGTGAATTTCCTGCGCGGCAAGCGAACCCGGATGCACCATATCGCCTTCGAGGTCCGCGACTTCTCCGCGGTCGAGCAGGGCTGCGACGTGCTCTCGCATCATCACATCCCGATCATCTGGGGACCGTTGCGCCATGGCCCCGGCCACAACGTATCCATCTACCACCGCAATCCGGATCAGCACGTCATCGAGTTCTTCGCCGAGCTCGATCAGATCCTCGACGAGGAGCTCGGCTATTTTGATCCGCGGCCCTGGCATGCGGATCGTCCGCAGCGGCCCAAGGTCTGGAGCCGGGAGAGCCGCGCGCTCGCCGGTTGGGGCCCGCCCCCGACTGCGGACTATCATCTCAACCGCGATGAGTAGTGCGGGTGTCCCGGGCGCAGTGCAGCATGAGCAGCGCAATGTTCGCTCAATGCATTGAGCGTTCTGTTGACTGCGCTGCTCATGATGCGCTGCAGACCCGGGATCGCCCAAGGCTCCGACGCCAAGCAGTCCCGACCCTCGCGCGGTCCCGGATCAGCGGCGCACCGCTTCGCGCACGCACGTCCGGAGATCATGGAAGGGCTTGTGTTTGCGCTCGCGCTGCACCGCATCCGGGACACACAGGCTCGTGAGTGCGCGCTACCGGCTCGGCGTGGATGTTGGGGGCACCCACACCGATCTGGTGCTGCTCGATAGCGCAAGCGGCGATCTCCTCGTCGACAAAGTCGCAAGCACGCCGAAGAACCCCGCGGATGGGGTTCTTGCTGGAGTGGCGAGATTCATCGCCAGAGGCATCCCGCCCACGGAAATCGGCTTCTTCTCCCACGGCACGACGATCACCACCAACGCGCTCCTGGAAATGCGCGGAGCCAAAGTTGGGCTCCTCATCACCAAGGGCTTTCGCGCCGTGCAGGAGGTGCAGAACCAGGCACGCGACGGCAATCTGTTCGAATATTTCCATGCGAAGCCCGCGCCCATCGCCCCGCAAAGTCTGACGCGGGAAATCCCCGAGCGCTGCGACTACGCAGGCAACGTGCTCCTCGCGTTGGACCAGACAGCCGTGCGGCAGGCCGCACGCGAGCTCAAGGCTGCCGGGGTCGAATCAATCGCCGTCTGTTACCTGTTCTCGTTCATGAACCCTGCGCACGAGCAACAGACACGCGCGCTGCTCCGCCAGGAATGTCCCGGCATCCACGTCTCGCTATCGAGCGAGGTGCTGCCGCGCATTCGGGAATGGCCGCGGCTCTCGACGACATTGCTCAACGCCTATCTCGAGCCCGTGATGGTGCGCTACGTCGCCGACCTCAACGCGGGGTTGGATGCGGCCGGCCTGCAAACGCGGCAACGTTTCCTGATGCAGTCGAACGGCGGCGTGATGCCATTCTCCGCTGCGATCGCGGGCGGGCGCACCGTGCACACGCTGTTTTCAGGTCCTGCCGCGGGCGCGCAGGCGAGCGCCTATCTCGCCCGCGAAGATGCGCGGATCGGCCTGGTCACGCTCGACATGGGCGGCACCAGCGCCGACATCGCCTGCATCGAAGGCGGCGCGCCGCTGGAAGTGACCGAAGCGGTGATCGCCCGGCGCCAGGTCGATGTCCCCGCGCTCGACATGATGACGATTTCCGCGGGCGGCGGCTCGATCGCCTGGATCGACGGAAGTGGCGTTCTCACTGTCGGACCGCAGAGCGCCGGGGCGGATCCAGGCCCGGCGTGCTACGGCCGTGGCGGTACGCGACCGACGGTGACCGATGCCGATCTCGTCTGCGGCTATCTCAATCCGGGCTATTTCCTCGGCGGCGCCCAGACGTTGGATGTCGAAGCCGCGCATGCTGCTCTCAAGCGGGACGTCGCCGATCCCCTGCGCATGGACGTCATGGCGGCGGCTGTCGGCATCCAGCGCATCGTGGACATGCGCATGGCCGATGCAGTCCGCGTCTTTGCGGCCAAGCGGGGTGTGGACCTTTCGGCGTTCACGCTGTTGCCGTTCGGCGGAGCCGGCGGCGTGCACGCCGCGGCGGTCGCATCCGAGCTGGGCATGCGGCGTATTCTGGTTCCGCCGCAACCCGGCGCATTCTCGGCGCTTGGCCTCCTCTGTACCGATGTGGTGCACGACTACATGCGTTCGGAGCTCCGCCCGCTTGCCGAGTTAAGCGCCGCGCATGCCGAGCAGATTTTCCAGGAGCTGGAAAAAAAGGCACGCGGCGAGCTTGATGCCGAGGGCATGGACTCACGCGCGGGCAGCTTCGCGCGCGAGCTCGACCTGCGCTACAGCGGCCAGGGGTATGAGCTGCGCATACCGCTCGCCGGTTTGCTCGAGGGGGAGATCGCCCCGGCGACACTCTCCGCCATACGAGAGCGCTTCGATACCCGCCATGCCGAGCTGCATGGGCACGCGGCCAGAGAGCGGCCGGTGGAAGTGGTGAGCTATCGGCTGCGGCTGCGCCTTCCAGTCCCGAAATACGAGCCACGCAAGGCCGCGCCGGCGGCCTCCGAACAGCGCGACGAGCATGCGGTAAAGGGCAAGCGTCCGGTTTGGTTTTATGACGCCACAGTGCAGGCGACCCTATACGATCGCGCGCGTCTTCCCATCGGCGCCGTGCTCGACGGCCCGGCTGTGGTCGAGCAATTCGATGCGACCACAGTCGTGCCACTGGGTTGGCGCGGTCACGTCGATGCTTATCGCAATCTGATCCTCACGGCGACCTGAGCATGGACGCGATCACCATCGGGATCATCCGCAACAAGGTCGCAAGCCTTGTCGAGGAGATGCATTACCATTTCTACCGTTCGGGCTACTCCACCATCATCCGCGAATCCCGGGATTTCAGCTGCGTCATTCTCGACCGGACCGGACGCCTCATCGTCCCACCGCCGATGTTCTTCCATGCGCCGGTCTATCGCCATCTCGTAGGCCGCATCATCGAGGTTTACGCGAAGGACAATGGTATCGAGGAGGGCGACGTCTTCGTCTCCAACCACCCGTACGAGGGCGGGCTGCCCCACGTCTCCGACATGGCATTCGTGGCCCCGGTTTTTGCCGAGGGCGAAATCGCGGCGTTTGCCGCCTCGATCGCACACAAGGCTGACGTCGGCGGTGCGGTCGCCGGCTCTACTTCTGCGAACGCGACAGAGATGTTCCAGGAGGGCCTGCTGTTGCCGCCGATCAAGATCGTGGCCGCCGGCACCGCACAGATGGATATCGAGCGCATCATTCTTGCCAACAGCAGGGAGCCTGCGCTGATGCGCGGCGACATCCACGCGCAGATCGCAGCGACCGAAATGGGAGCGCAGCGGATCAAGGACCTGTGCGAGCGCTTCGGGTCGCGCACCGTCACGCAGGTTTTTGCGGCCATCCTCAAGGGGGCGGCCGACGAGTTGCGCGTCGCGATCGCCAGGCTGCCCGCCGGGGAAGCAGCGGCGGAAGGTTTCCTCGACAGTGACGGAGTCGTCGTGGACAAGCCCGTCAAGCTGGCGGTGCGGATCGCGATCAAGGACGGCACAGCGAGCTTCGATTTCTCCAACAGCGATCCGCAGGCGAAAGGCCCGGTGAACCTGCGGCCCTCAATGGTCGAGGCGTGCGTGTTCTATGCCCTGATCGGCTGCCTCGGCCCGGACCTGCATTTCAATGACGGCATGCGCGAGGCGGTGCGGCTCGTCTTTGCACCGCGCACCGTAACTAATGCCGAGCCGCCATCTCCCGTCTCCAATTATCAGATGGTCAATCTGAAGCTGGTCGATATCATCCTGGAAGCCCTGGCGGTCTTCAATCCGGCACGCGCTATCGCGCATTCCGGCTCATCGAGCGCGCTCACCATTGCATGGTCCAAGGCGCGGACGGGACAGTCGAGCATGCAGTACGAGATCATGGGTTCCGCCTACGGCGGGGGGATGGGCCATGACGGCACGTCCGGCACCGCGACGCATCTGAGCAACCTGCACATCACGCCCATCGAGATCCTGGAATCTGAATTTCCGTGTCGCATCACCCGCTTTGATGTCCTTGCGGATTCCGGCGGGGCGGGGCAATGGCGCGGCGGCTTGAGCGTGGCGCGCGAATACGAATTGCTGGAGAATGCGACTGTCGTGCGCCGCTATGACAAGAGCCGCTTTCCTCCGGCCGGTCTTGCCGGAGGCAAAGCCGGACAGGGCGCGCGCTTTGTGATCAGAGTCGGCAGCGCCGAGGAACAGGAGCCGCCGTCGTCGGGCCGCTATGAGATGCACGCGGGAGAACGCTTCCTCCTGCAAAGCGCGGGTGGCGGCGGATATGGAGAGCCCGGCGCGCGCGAGGAAGCCGCGCTTGCCCGCGACGTTGCCGAGGGATACGTATCGCAAGACGCAGCGCGAAAAGATTACGGCAACACCTGATGGCATTCTCCAGCTGGCGCGGCGTGGTGGGCATGATCAACCCCACCATGCGCCCCGGCGTGACCGAAGAGGTCATTCGCCTGCTCCCGGAAGGCATCGGCCTCATCCCGCTGTTCCTCAATATCCGCAGCGGCACGCAGGATGAATTCCGCTCGATGATGCCGCATTACGAGAAGCTCATTGCCGTATTGGCCGAGGCGGGCTGCGATCTCATCCACCCCCATGGCGCACCGCCCTTCATGGTCCAGGGGCACCGCCGCGAGGCCGAGATCATCAAGAGGTGGGAAAAGAAATACCGAACCCCGATCATGAGCGTGGCGCAGAACCACGTGAATGCCTTGCGGACGTTGAAAGCCAAAACCATCTTCGGCGCGACCTATTTCCCGCCGAAGCTCAACACGATTTTCGCCAGATATTTCCGCGACGCCGGATTTGCCGTGCGCGCCATGGAAGGCATCGAGGTGCCGTTTGAGAAGGTGCAGGAGCTCTCGAGCCATCAGGTCTATGCCCACATCAAGCGTAATTTTCTCAAAGCGAAAGGCGCCGATGCGATCTACATGCTCGGGTCCGGCTGGCGCACCCTGGATATCATCGAGACGCTCGAACGGGACTTGCAGGTGCCGGTCGTGCATCCCGTGACTGCGCGCGTCTGGGAAATCCAGAAGCGCCTGCACGTGCGCGAACCGCGGCAGGGCTTTGGCCATCTGCTCGCCGCGCTGCCGTGAGTGGCGTGCCCCGGATGCGGCGCAGCGCGAGCGCATACACCGGCGGTTTCATAACTTCCGGATGTGAGGGCGCGAAGCGGTGCACCGCTGATCCGGGACCACCACAAACGTCGAGCGGGAAAGCGCCAGAGCTTTGTGCGCTCCCGGTTCTGCAGCGCATCATGAGCAGCGCAGTCACGGTGGGCGTAGATGGAATAGAACGTACATGCGCTGTTCATGCTGCACTGCGCCCGGGACACCTGAGCGTGGTCGCCGCATGCGGGCTGTTGCTCGCGCTGTTGCTCGGAGACGCGGCGCGCGCGCAATCGGTCGAGCAATTCTATAAAGGCCACGCCCTGATCATGCTGGTGGGTACTTCCCCCGGCGGGATCAACGATATCTCGGCGCGCCTGGTGGCGCGACATCTGCCCCGTTTCATTCCGGGCGGCCCAACCATAATCGTGCAGAGCAATCCCGGTGCGGGCGGCCTGGTCACCGCCAACCGGCTCTATTTCAACTCGCAGAGGGACGGCTCGGTGCTGGCCAAGCTCGAGCGCGCCGTCCCGCAGCTCGCGATCGAAGGCCATCCGAACGCACAACTCGACCCGGCGAAGCTCACCTGGCTCGGCAGCCTTTCGTCCTACGCGGACGATGCGTATTTGATGCTCGTCAACGCGGCGCACCCGGCGAGAACCATCGCGGATCTCAAACGCCCAGGCATGCCGGTAGCGCTCGGGGCCGATAATGCTGCGTCGAGCAACCTCATCTTTGCCCTGATCGCGAAGGAGGTGCTCGGGCTCAACGTAAATGTGGTGCGCGGCTATACCGGAGCGGCGCCCTTGTTCCTCGCCATGCAGCGCGGCGAGCTCGACGGCCAATTCGTCGGGTTGAGCTCGGTGCGCACGGGGCAACCCGATCTCTGGACGCGACATGCGTTTCGACCGCTGATGGCCTTCGGCCGCGCCGCACGCCACGCCGAATTCCCCGGGCTCCCGACCGGACGCGAGCTCGCCGCCGATCCCGGCGCGCGCTCTCTGATAGAATTCGCGGAGTTTCCCTTCTTCATGGCGTTGCCATTCGCGGCGCCGCCGGATGTCCCGCCGGATCGGGCGAGCGCGCTGCAAGTGGGTTTCATGGCGATGTGCAGGGACGAGGCTTTCCGCGCAGAAGCGGAGAAGCTCGGGATTGACATGAGCCCCATCTCCGGGGACGCGATCCTGCAACTGCTCGCGCGGATGGCAGGCACGCCGACGGACGTCATCTCCCGCTACAAGGGGCTCGGCGCCGAACGAAAATAGCGCTGTAGGTGGGCGAAGGCGCGCCCATCCCATGCCTCCGCCATTGCCCAAAGCTCGCGCGCCGTGCCCACGCGGGTTCGAGCGGCCCGACCGCGTGCCGCCGATCTGCCGGCGGCGCTGTTGCGATCTCCAGTTCACGTCGTGATCCCGAGTGCTATCCCAGTATGCCTCGGCTAGCCGATCGTAATGGGCGATTGTCAACTCTGAAATGCGATGCAACTGGTCGACATCGACTCGAAGTGGCCCGTTATCAGGCTCATCCTTCCGATTGCTCATGCCAACTGCTTCCCTCAACCACTTTGCTCGCGCGTCTTCAACAAGGGAGATGTTATCGAGGGCCAATCTATGGTTGGCTTTGACTTGTCGGATTGCCTACGGCATATGCCGAGCCAACGGCTCTAAGGTGGCCTAAAATTCCGCTTGTGTCGGCCTCGCTGAGATGCGAGGTCCGAACAGTCGGCACCTCCTCAATGCCGAAAAGCTTCGCCGCAGCAACATGTCCGTGGTTTGGCCTGCAGGGCAACGACCGCGACGACTCGCGTCTAGTTGGGGTACTGAGATGAACAAGGCCGGCGGTAGCGATTCTAAGAACACGCTCCATTGCACGTTCTGCGGGAAGAGCCAGCACGAGGTGCGCAAGCTTATTGCCGGCACGACCGTGTTCATCTGCGACGAATGCGTCGAGCTGTGCATGGACATCATCGGCGAGGAGAACAAGTCCTCGCTGGTAAAATCGCGCGACGGTATCCCGGCGCCGAAGGAAATCTGCAAGGTCCTCGATGACTATGTGATCGGTCAGGACCATGCCAAGAAGGTGCTCTCGGTCGCCGTCCACAATCACTACAAGCGGCTTAACCATCAGACCAAGCAAAACGACGTCGAGCTGGCAAAATCCAACATCCTCCTGATTGGCCCGACCGGGTCTGGCAAGACGCTGCTCGCGCAGACGCTCGCGCGCATTTTGGACGTACCGTTCACCGTTGCTGATGCGACCACGCTGACGGAAGCCGGCTATGTCGGCGAGGATGTCGAGAACATCATCCTCAAGCTGCTGCAGTCGGCCGACAATAATGTCTAGAGCGCCCA
>Ga0209331_1000462_pt1 | contig 14556 bp, 12 predicted proteins | sample JacPinW_OM3H0_M3_FD_187971 | JGI IMG/M metagenome (GOLD analysis project Ga0209331, IMG submission 187971) | Forest soil microbial communities from Algoma, Ontario, Canada - Jack Pine, Ontario site 1_JW_OM3H0_M3 (SPAdes) (version 2) | ecosystem: Environmental > Terrestrial > Soil > Boreal...
CCCCCCTCCTCGACCCCCCCTTCATTGGTGACCCGAAAAGCTACCCCCCCCTCGGATTTCAAAAAGTTCCCTCGCGAGGCGATGTCCCACGAGTGGGGGGCTGTGAAACGGCGAGAATTCCGGTTGGAACTCGCCGAGCCGAGGCGTATTGTGCCGGAATGGACCAGCATCCGGAGACTTGGACGGCGGATGGTCACCCCCCTGGCCACAGATCCTTCCCAAGGACGTCCCTCGGTCCTTGGATAGGACTCGGTGACACATGACCCGGGCCATTTTGCGCTTTGAGGTACGGGACTATGAAGGTGACGCTGGACGAAAAGTGTCAGCCTTTCTCCGTCCGCTCACGCGCGAAGCTGCCCAGGCATTCCGCATTGCCGCAGTGTCGGGTCGGGACCCGAGCCAGTGCCGGTAGGGGTGGCGGTCGTAGGTGACGAACTGGACGTCCGGCCGGCGCTCGGCCACGCGCCGGACGAGGGCGAGGTGACAGCGTACGGTCCGCAGCCCTCCGGAAGTTGCCCTGGGTTTTTGGCGTAAGCCATTGATGCGGAATCGTAAAGGCTTTCTGCCATCGTATTTGTTTGCCATGTAATGCTGTTGTTTTTTTCTTGACTTGCTTGAATCCGAGTGATTCAAGCTGACCATGTACGTTGAACACATCCCCAATCGCAACTCGCCGCCCGCGATCTTGCTGCGCGAGAGCTATCGCGAGGGCGACAAGTTCAAGAGGCGCACGCTCGCCAATCTATCGGATTGGCCGGCGGCGAAGATCGAAGCACTGCGCCGGGTGCTGCGCGACGAGGCTGTGGTGCCGACGGATCAGCAGGCGCTGAGGCTGGTGCGCAGCCTGCCGCACGGGCACGTGGCGGCGGCATTGGGCATGTTGCGCAAGCTCGGGCTCGATCGCATCTTGTCGCGGGGCGGCCGGCAACCTCGCCGCGAGGTGGCACTGTGCATCGCCATGATCGTGGCGCGGCTCATTGATCCCGCCTCGAAGCTGGCGACGGCGCGGGGGCTCGATGCCGAGACGGCGACCTGCTCGCTGGGCCAGGTGCTTAAGCTTGGCGCCGTCGACGAGCAGGAGCTCTACGAAGCGCTCGACTGGTTGCGAGGAGAACAGGGGCGCATCGAGCAGGCGCTGGCGCGGCGTCACCTGCGCAACGGGATGCTGGTTCTCTATGATGTGACCTCCACCTATTTCGAGGGTCGCACCTGTCCGCTGGCGAAGTTGGGCTACAGCCGCGATGGCAAGCGACACAAGCTGCAGATCGTGTTCGGGCTGTTGTGCACGGCCGAGGGGTGTCCAGTCGCGGTCGAAGTATTCGAAGGCAATGTCGGCGACCCTTCGACGCTGGCAACCCAGATCAGCAAGCTCAAGCAGCGCTTCGGGATCGAGCGCGTGGTGCTGATTGGCGACCGCGGCATGATCACGGCAGCGCGCCTGGAGCAGACCATCATACCAGCCGGTCTCAACTTCATCACCGCCTTACGCGCGCCGGCGATCCGCAGCTTGGCTGAGGCGGGCACCATTCAGCTTTCCTTGTTCGATGAGCGCGATCTCGCCGAGATCAGCTCACCCGATTATCCCGGCGAACGGCTCGTCGCCTGCCGCAATCCATTGCTCGCCGACGAACGCGCACGCAAACGGCGCGCATTGCTCGACGCCACCGCGCAGGACTTGCTGGATGTTCGGGCCCGCGTCCAACGTCCGAAGAAACCGTTGCGCGGCAAGGATAAGATCGCCCTGGCGGTCGGTGCGGTGGTCAATCATTACAAGATGGCTAAACACTTCACCGTGGTCATCACCGACAATGATTTGACGTTCGAGCGCAAGCTCGAGCAGATCGAAGCCGAAGCCTTGCTCGACGGCATCTATGTCCTGCGCACCGACCTCAGGCCCGAGGCGCTCGATGCCACCTCGACCGTCAGCGCCTATAAAGGCCTGGCAAACGTCGAGCGCGCCTTTCGCAGCCTCAAGACGGTCGATCTCGAAGTCAGGCCCATTCATCATCGCCGCGCCGAGCGCGTGCGCGCTCACGTGCTACTGTGCATGCTCGCTTACTATCTCGAATGGCATATGCGCCAGGCACTCAAACCAATTCTATTTGATGATCATGATAAGCCCGCCGCGGATGCGGTCCGAGCCTCCATCGTCGCCAAGGCCGAGCGCTCCAAAGCTGCCGATCACAAGGCCGCAACCAAGCACACCCCCGACGGCTTGCCCGTTCACAGCTTCCGCTCGCTACTCGCCGATCTCGCCACCGTCACCCGCAACATCATGGCGATGACGCAAAGCCTCGCCGCCACCTTCGTGCTTTATCCGACCCTGACCCCTGCCCAGGATCGCGCGTTCCAACTCCTTGGAGTTCCCGTTAAGCTGTAGCCAGTAACCGAACAACCCATGTCGCAGATCTGCGAGTCAGATCAACGACTTCTGCAATTTCAACAGGGGTAACTTCGGTCTAATTGATCGCAATCCTCGTTCTTTGAGCCTTGCCAACACCTGAGACCGTCGAGACGCGATGTGCTATGTTCGCAGCCGTGGCCTTGAAGCGCATGAAGCGGCGGGAATTCATCACCGTTATCGGCGGCGCGGCGACGCTCTATCCATTCGCTGCGGGTGCGCAGCAGCCGGCCAAGATACGGCGCGTCGGCGTGCTCATGAATCTCTCCGAGAACGATCTGGAAGCCCAGCGCCTGGTCACCGTGTTCCGGGATGGGCTGGCGCAATTGCGATGGGTCGATGGCCGCAATCTTCGCTTGCTGCAGCAGGGATCGTCAGAACGAGAGCTGCGCGTCGACCCCCGCGAAAGGCGCCCGCAGTCCGGCTTCGCCCTCTTCCAACAAGCCTGCGGTCTCCAAGGCGCGTACATCGCCATGCACGCGCTTGTAATCTCGCCCGAGTTCGCGCGCGACGGCGGCGATCGACAGATTAGGCCGGCGGCGCACGAGGCGGACGAGCTCGATCCGCTTCGGCGACAACGTTGCCAACAGCTGTTCCAAGCTCTCGAACGAGAGATGTTCCTCGTGTACCGGCTCCCCCCGTTGGGCTCGCTGCCACGCCTCGACGAAGCGGCGCCCGGAGGCTTCCAGACTTTCCACGTGGACGCGAACCTTGCGTTGCCTCGTCATTCTTCTCTTCTCGCGCCCTACACCAGCTCGGGCCACGGCACGATAGTCGATTTGACGGTCTTCATCGCCATCGCGTCCTTGACGGCGCGCGCAATGCCGTCCTCGTCGAAGGGATAGAGCGTCTGCATCTCCAGCCACGGATATTTGTCGCGCGCGCGGTAGAGCATGTCCACACCGAGGGGCAGGTCGTTGCCGGTGAAGCCCCACGAGCCCAGCACGTTGAGGTCCTTGGCGCAGATGCGGTGCCAGGACGTGGTGATCGAGCCGGCATCGGTGAACTGGCCCATCTCAACATAGGTGCCGCCGTCGCGCAGGAACTCGATACCCTCGGGGCCGGCACTCGGATGCCCGGCGCAGTCCAACACGACGTCGGCGCCGAAGCCGCCTGCGATCTCGCGCACCCGGGCGATGCGTTCCTGCGGCTCCGTGACCTCCTCGATGTTTACTGTTGCTTCGGCGCCGAATTTGCGCGCGAGCTCAAGCCGCGGACTTTCAGGAGCGCCGACGCAAATGACCCGTCCCGCGCCCATCTCGCGGGCGGCCGCGACGGCAAGAATACCGATGGGTCCGGAGCCCTGGATCACCACGGTATCGCCCCAGCTGAAACCGCCTGCGCGCGATGCGCGGTTGAACGCCCGGATGCAGGAGGTCAGCGGCTCCGCGAGGGCGCCCAGCCGCAGCGGCATGTCGTCCGGGAGCTTGTAGACCTTCGTACCCGGCAGCATGTCGAGATCGACATACACATATTCCGCGAAGCCTCCCCACAGATGCGGTGGCTTGTCGAAGCCGAGATAACGCCCGTAATAGACCGGGGTCAGGCATTTGTTGGCGCGCTCGGGATAGTGGACGCAGTAATAGCAATGCCCGCATGGCATCAGCGGCGGGATCATCACCTTCGAGCCGATGCCCAGCGGTTTTCCCATGAAGTCCTCGGTGAATTCTGTTCCGGCCTCGACGATGATGCCGCCGAGCTCATGACCCAACGTGAACGGCCACGGCAACGGCTTTGGCCAGTGGCCTTTGAGAATGTGCAGGTCGGTGCCGCATACTCCGCACGCGCCGATCGCAATCAGCGCGGCTTTCTTCGGAACGTGCGGCCATTCTACCGAGCGGATCACCGGCGCTGCACCGGGGCCGGCGAAGGTGGCAACTCGAATGGTGCTGTTGCGCATGGGATTTTTCATGTCGTTCTGTAGGGGCGGGTTTCAAACCCGCCCCTACGCTCGACCCCCGCAATGACAGAAGCAATCAGCGCATAGCGGGGCCTGGCGGGCGCACCGGCTCGTAGCCGATCTTATCCGGGTCCCACACGATGAAGTTGTCGCGGTTGGGCATCTTCACCTGCGGCAGGGTCTTGGCGTCCATCGCCTCGTCCTCGCCGATGATCTTGTTGAGCGCGAGGATGTAGGCGGAAAGCGCGTAAAGCTCCTCGTTGCTGAGCGTCTTCGGCATCGTGTAGGGCATCGCCCGGCGCATGACGTCGAACAGCGTGGTGGCATATTTATAGTACGGCACCGTCTTCATCGTATCGATGCGATCGAACCTGGAAGGACCGACCAGCGGCCCCGTGCCGCGCGCAGGGTTTACGCCCTTCTCGCCGTGGCAGAGCGCGCATTTCTGCGCATAGATCGCTGCCCCCTGCTTCGCCGTGCCGCTTCCCGGCGGCAGGCCGGTGCCGTCGGGCAGCACGTCGATGTTCCAGGCCGTGATGTCGGCCTCGGTGATCGGCTGGCCAAGTCCCGGCGTTTCTGCGCGTGGCGATGTGGCGCCCGCGACGACGAGCACGCAGGCAAGGGCCCCCGCCTTACACATAGACATGCTTGACCTCCCCGTTCTTTCCGATGCCCCAGCTGGTGATGCTGTTGTAGTGCTGATTGGGAAATCCGAGCGGGCTCGCCACCGGCTTCTCGGTCTGCCCGCGCGCGGCGACGAACTCGGCGCGGGTGGGCTGCACGTTGCCTGCTTCGTCCCAGGCGCGGCTCTGCAGAACTGCGGGCGTTCCATCCCAGCGCCAGGGCATGCGGAAGCGCGTGAAGGCTTTCGGCAGTACCGGCTCCTCCAGTGCTGCCTGCGCCCAGCTCTTCCCGCCGTCGGCTGAGACCATGACCTTGGCGATCCTTCCGTTGCCGGAAAAGGCAATGCCCGACAGTTCGTAGAAGCCCGTGCCTTTCAGCGTCAGCCCGAACGAGGGATGCGTGATGAATGATTTCACCTCCTGGGTGAAGTGGAAGAGCCACATCTTGTTGTCCGGCAGAATCTGCGAGTAGGTCTTGGACTCGTAAAGGCTCATCGCCGGCTGATCGATCAGCTTGATCCGCCGCACGTATTTGACGTTCATGTTGCCTTGGTAGCCGGGAAGGAGGAGCCGCATCGGATATCCGGTGCCGGGCATCAGCCGCTCGCCGTTCTGGTAGAGCGCGACCATGGCATCATCCAGCGCCTTCTTGATCGGGACGCTGCGATGCAGACTGGGCGAATCCGCGCCTTCGGCCAGGAGCCATTTGGCTTTGGGATCGATGCCGGTTTCCTCCAGCAAAGTCGAAAGCAGCACGCCGGTCCACTCCGCGTTCGACACAAGCCCATGCAGCGCTTGGGCGTTGGCTTGCACCGGCTCGTTGGAGAACATCGGCGCGCTGTTGCCGCTGCACTCGAGGAAGTGCACGCGCGTGACCATGGGGTAACGCGCCAGCGACTCGACGGTATAGACGAGCGGCTGCTTCACCAGCCCGTGGATGACGAGCTTGTGCTGGGCCGGATCGATATCCGGCAGGCCGGAGTGGCAGATGGTGAAGAACAGACCGTTGGGCGTGATCGTGCCCTGCAGCAGATGATGCGGGGTGCGCGCATGCGAAGTGCGGAACTCGTTATCAGGATTGCTGCGGGTGCGGATCACGTCCTTCTCGAAGTGCGACGGCGCCTGATAGGGCGGCAGGACCGAGCCCGTTTCCAGGCTCCACGGATCGTTCTTCAGCGGCTCGGCGGCTGCGCTCGCCCCCGAGGCGCCGACGCCCGTGCCCATGGCGCCGGCAAGCATGATGCCCCGTCCAAGGAGCGCGCGGCGATGCAGGAGCCCGTTGCCGGCAACCTGCTCAACTGATGTGAGTTCCTGTGCGCCGTTGCGGCGCTTGCGATGTCTCATATTTTTTTCTCCCTGACGGAGGGCGTCTGGCGCGCCGCTCTCCGCTTTCCTCCTCGCCCGCACCCGCCTGCCTCGCGCGCGCGGATGTCGCTTCGGGCGCCCCCGCTCGTGCGCAGGAGCGGCAACAGACTGCGCCGTCTGCCCCGCCGTTTCAACGCCTGCCGCAGGGTGCCCCGGCATGCGGTGGATGATTCTTCGTAGGGGCGACGCATGCGTCGCCCTGCGCCCACATTGGTGGATGTCAGAGAGGGGCGAGGCATGCCTCGCCCCTACGGACGTGGTAAACACGGCGCCGCGCAATGTGGTACACTTCCGCAAAGCGGTGCCAAGGCCGCAGCCGTGGGAGGAACATGAGACGGCGCGATTTCATCCCGCTGCTAGCGTCTTACGCTATCGCATCACCGCGGTGGGCCTGCGCGCAGCAAGCGGCGGGACCGGTGATCGGCTTTCTCGGCGCCGAAACTGCTGAATTGTTTGCAAGCCGTCTGAGCGCACTCCGCCAGGGCCTCCTCGAAACGGGCTACGTAGAGGGGCGCAATCTGACCATCGAATATCGCTGGGCGAAGGGCCACAACGATCGATTGCCGGCGCTGGCGGACGATCTGGTTCGTCGCCAAGCGCGCGTGATCGTCACGGGCGGAACGCCTGCCGCGCTCGCGGCCAAGGCGGCAACTGCGACGATTGCGATCGTCGCATCGCTTGCAGTCGATCCGCTCGCGGTCGGACTCGTTGCGAGCCTTGCCCGACCCGGCGGCAATGCGACAGCGGTCACCACGCTGGGTGCCGAGATCGGGCCGAAGCAACTCGAGCTTCTGCACGAGCTCTTACCCAGGCCGACCATCGCTCTCCTCGTCAATCCGACCAATCCTGCGATGGCCGACACCGAGGCCAGAAAACTCTTCACCGCGGCCGGCATGCTGGGGCTGCAGCTGCGCGTCATGGAAGCGAGCAGCGAGCCCGATTTCGAGCGCGCATTCGCAAACCTGCGCAGTGTAGGCGCAGACGCGCTCATCGTCGGCAACGATCTGTTGTTCAACAGCCGGCTTGCCGAGCTCGCTGATCTCGCCCTTCGGCACGCGGTACCCGCCGTGCACCAGTTTCGTGAATTCGCCGCCGCCGGTGGTCTGATGAGCTTTGGCGGCGGCGTTGCGGACGCGTACCGGCGCAACGGCATCTACACCGGCCGCATTCTCAAGGGCGAGAAGCCGGCCGATCTGCCGGTGCAGCAGTCGACCGCAGTCGAGCTGGTGCTCAACCTGCGCACGGCGAAGGCGCTCGGGCTCACCATGCCGCCCACATTGCTTGCCCGGGCAGACGAGATCATCGAGTGAGCTAATTCGTCAGCGTCTTGACTGTCTCCGCGAGATTCTTGCGCGCATAGAACATGCGCGTCTTCACGGTACCTTCGGGCAAGCCGGTGATCGCTGCGACCTCTTTCACCGACTTGCCGTGGTAGTAGACGAGATCGATGATCTCGCGATGCTCATCGGAGAGCCTGCTCAGGGCCACAATCAGCCGCTCGTCCCGATCTTTCTCCTGCATCATGGTTTCGGCATCCCCGCAAGGATCGCAGATGCTCTCGGCGAGCTCGTCGTCGAGCTGATCGTCGCGACGCCGTCGCAGAGCGGAGAGAGCCTTGTAACGGGCGATGGCGAGGAGCCACGTGGATACCGACGAGCGGCTCTCGAAGGATGCGGCCCCTCGCCACACATCGAGAAAGACTTCGCTGAGAATGTCTTCAGCGAGCGCTTCGTCGCGAACGATGCGAACGAGCCAGCGATAGACCGCGGTCTGGTGGCGGGCAAAGAGGTAACGCATTGCCGCGTGATCCCCGGTAGCGATCCGCGCAATGAGAACATTGTCGGAGGACTGATGGCCGGCCGCTTGCACCGGAGCCGATGCACTGGCCACACCCGTACGGGCAAGAGCTGCTGGCATGGTGATCCCCCTACAATTGTCACGTCCCGCCAGACAATGCGCGAAGGCAAAGAAGGTTCCTCTGGAGCTCGCAGTCTTTTTTCAGGCCGAGCTTATTGAGTGCGCCCAGCGCGGCTGCCATTCCTGTGCCCAACTTTTGCCTTGTGAATGGCGCGTTCCGACCGAGGGAGACAATGAGACGCCTATGCTCGCTACTCTCGCGGCTCTGCGCGAGTCTGTTCGCGGTTTGCGTGCTCCCCGGCGCTCTTTTTGTTGCCGGCCTCGCGCACGGGCAGGAGTGGCCGCAGCGGCCGGTGCGCATAATCGGTCCCTATGCCGCGGGCGGCAATGCCGATGTGTTGGCGCGCCTCACAGCGCAGCGCCTGAGCGACGCCTTCGGGCAGCAATTCGTGGTGGAGAACCGCGTTGGCGGCAACGGCATCATCGCTGCGGAAGCAGTCGCGCACGCGCCGGCCGATGGCTACACCTTCCTCTGGGGAGTCCTGCCTCCGCTTGCGATCCAGCCTGCGCTCAGCAAGGTGCCCTACGACTCGCTCAAGGATTTTGCGCCGATAAGCGCGGTGGCGACGAATCCGTTCGTCCTCGTTGTCAACAAGGACCTGCCGGTCAAGACGGTTGCGGAGCTCATCGCCTGGGTGCGCGCGCAGCCGGCGAAGCCGAGCTATGCCGAAGGCGCCGTAGGCAGCGTCACTCATCTCGCCATGGCGCTGTTCCTGCACCGGGCCGGCATCGCAATGACGAACGTCAGCTATCGCGGCAATGCGCCGGCCCTGACCGACATCGTGGCGGGCCATCTTCCCACCATGTTCTCGAACCTTTCCGATGCCTTGCCGCACCTTGCGAGCGGCGCGATCCGTGCGCTTGCGGTGTCGAGCGACAAGCGCAGCCCCCAGCTCCCCGAGGTGCCCACCGTCGCCGAGTCCGGCTTTCCCGGGTTCAACGTGATCACCTGGAATGGGCTGGTCGCGCCGGCAGGAACCCCGAAGCCGATCATCGGCCGGCTCGCTGCCGAAATCGCCCGCGCCACCAAGGACCCAGCATTCGTCGCGCGCCTTGCGAGCCTGGGTGCCGATCCGCTCGGCGATACGCCCGACGAGTTCGCGGCGCGCATTGCCGCCGACCTCGACCTGTGGGCGCAGGCGGTGGTCGCCGCCGGGATCAAGCGGCAATAAACGCAACCGTAGCCCCGATTGCACTGGTGCAATCCGGGGCGGCGTTCCTCGGATCTCGTTGCGCTCTCTCCGACCCACAAGGAGGGCACAGACGCGGGCACCATGACGCGGTGCCCGGTTCCGGATTTCGCTTTCGCTCGTCCGGGCGACGCTGCTATCTCATTTGGAAAATGGAGGAGGCCATGCCCAAGGCGCGACGCCCGTTTATTCTTGCCCTATTTGCTGTTGCGACAGCCGTGCTCGGGTGCGGACTGCCGGCCGCGGCACAGAGTTGGCCGCAGCGTCCAGTGAAATTTCTGGTAACGCTTGGTCCAGGCTCGGGAGTCGACATCGGCACGCGTCTTCTAGGTGAGCGGCTCAGCGCCAGATGGGGCCAGCCCGTCGTGGTCGAGAATCGTCCCGGCGGTGACGGGATCGTTGCCATCACCAGCTTCCTGGGTGCCCACGATGATCACGTGCTTTTGGCGGCCCCCACCTCCTCCTTCACCGCGCACCCTTATCTGCACGAGAATCTGCCGTACAAGCAGAGCGACCTTCTGCCGATCGCGCGGGTGTCGAACACCATCATCACCATCTCGGTGCCGGTTTCGCTCAAGCTGGCCAGCTTTGCCGACGTGGTCGCCATGGCGCGCGCGCAGCCGGGAACGCTCAACTGGGCGGGGGTGACCGGGGCGCTCGATTTCACCTTCGCCGGATTTCTCCAGGCGAAGGGCCTGAACATGTCCAAGGTGCCCTACCGCAATCCGGTGGAAGCAGCGAATGATCTCGCCGAGGGGCGCGTGCAGGTCTATGAGGGCGCGTACGCCATTGCGCGCCCGCAGATCGAGGCAGGCAGGATCAAGCCGATCATGCTGACGAACAGCGTGCGCGCTCCCATGCTGCCCGATGTTCCCACTGCCGCCGAAGCGGGCTTTCCCGAGCTTACGATGGACGGGCTCGTGGGGTTCTTTGGTCCGCCGGGAATGCCGCTCGAGCTGCGCGATCGGATCGCACAGGATGTGCGCGCGGTGACCGACTCCAGCGTCGAGTCGCGCCTCCTTGCAACGGGTCAGATCGTCAACATCGGCGGGCCGTCGGAATTTGTCGCTGCCATCGATCAGCAACGGGCGCGCTTGGCCGAAGTCGCCAAGGATCTCGGCATCAAACCCAGCCAGTGAGGAGCAGTTCAGGATGATTTACAAGCTGGCGAGCCTCGCCTGTGCCATCGCCCTGATGTTCGCGCATGCGCCCGCGGCGATTGCGGCCAAGATCAAGCTCGTTTCAGCCGGGCCGGTAACGACCTACTCGCTGCCCTTTTTGGTGGCGCTGAAGAAGGGATGGCTCGATGGGCTCGAACTCGAGGACCTCCACGTCACCGGAGACGCCAACACCATGCGGGTGCTGCTCTCCGGCAATGCCGATGTCGGCGTGATCGGAACCCTCAACGTGTTCGCGTCCATCCATTCCGGCGCGAGCATCCGCGCCATTCATTCCTGGCAGCCGATCGGCGACTACAGCCTCGTGCTTGCGACCGGCAAGGGCACGAAGCTCGAGGACCTCGTCGGCAAGACGTTTGCGACGTCCGGTCCCGGCGCCTTGCCCGATCAGCTGCCGCGGCTCATCATGCGCAAGCATGGCATCGACGAATCGACCACCAGGTTCGTGCAGGTCGGCGGGCATGCCGCGCGCCTGCAGGCTGTGATCGGCGGGCGCGCCGACGCGACGCTCATCAACACCGTCACCGCGCTCAAGGGCGTGCAGGAGGGCAAGGCCACCGTGCTCACGCGGCTGTCCACCGAGTTTCCCGGGCTCGGCTACATCTGGAGCGTGGTACGCGCCGAGTCCCTCGAGAAGCCGGACATGGCAGCAGCGTTCCAGATCATGACCGAAGGCAGCATCCGCGGCTCGCGCCACATCATGGAAGATCCCGACGATGCGGCTGCCGTCCTGCACGAGTGGCTTCCCGACCTCGACCTGCCCTTTCTCAAATCGGTCGTGCGCGACCTCAATTCCGAAAAGGTCTGGGGCACCGACGGCGGGCTCGATCCGGCCATCGAGGAGTTCACCGCCGATCTCAACATGAAGCTCGGCAACCTGCCGGTGGCGCCGCCGCCCCAGGACGTGCTGGAGCCGCGTTTCGTCACCGCCGCTCTGCAGAAGCTCGGGGCTTACAAGAAGTAGTCTCGGCCAACGCTCCTCCGAAGGGGCATGTACGCTAACTTAAGCCAACATCGTCAAGCTCTCGGTTTGTCATGCCCCGCTTCAGGCGGGGCATCCAGTAATCCCAGTCCGACGGATTGAGGCAAAGCCCTGCCAAAACTAACCTTCGGTGCTTACTGGATCGTCCGCCTACGCGGACGATGACGACCGAGAGGATGAGATCCGCCACGTTAACGCCCATGCCGCGAAGGGGAGGGTCGCCGCCGTGGGCGGCCAGAGGCCACGTGATGACGACAACATCCTTCGGAGAAGTGCCGCTGGCCGACGCGATGGTCGTGTACGAGGGGGTCAGCAAGTTCTTCGCCGTGCGCAGCGGCTCCGGAGGGAAGCATGGCGCCGAGCTGATGGTGGCGCTCGACCGCGTCAGTGCCAGCGTGCGCAAGGGCGAGCTGGTCACGCTCCTTGGCCCGAGCGGCTGCGGCAAGACCACCTTGCTCCGTCTCACGGCCGGGCTCATCGCTGCTGACGAGGGCCGCATCACCATCGAAGAAAAAGAGGTCACCGGGCCGCGCAAGGACGCCTGCATGGTGTTTCAGAACTTCGGCCTTCTGCCCTGGCGCACGGTGATGGGCAATGTCGAGTTCCCGCTGGAGATCGACGGCCTTCCCATCGCGGAGCGGCGCGAGCAGGCGCGCCACTTCCTCGAGCTCGTGGGGCTCGCAGCCTTCGCCGAGCACTATCCGCACGAGCTCTCGGGCGGCATGCAGCAGCGCGTGGGGATCGCGCGGGCACTGATGCGCAAGCCCATCCTCATCTTCATGGATGAGCCGTTCGGCGCGCTCGATGCGCAGACGCGCGAGCAGCTGCAGGAGGATTTCCTGCGCATCTGGTCGCGCACCGGGGCAACCGTGGTGTTTGTCACCCACAGCATCGACGAGGCGCTGTTTCTCTCGGACCGCATCTTCGTGTTCGACACCGCCCCCGGGCGCATTCGCAGCATCGTCGCATCGCCCGTCGCGCCGGTGCGCCTCGCGGGCGATGTGCGCGCCCACCCGGAGTTCGGCAAGTATCGCGCCGAGTTGCGCAACATGCTCAGGAGCAAGGCATGATATCACAGCAGAGCGCGGCGCCGCGCATTTCCGTTCCCGCGCCAAGACCGGCACCGGCGCAGCGGCTGCGCGCGCTCCTGCTCAGTCCCAATGCCATCCGCACGGCGTCGGTCGCGCTGTTCTTCGTCATCTGGGAATACTACGGCCGGCGCATGGATCCGATCTTCATGGCGCCGCCGAGCGCGATCTTCGGGGCGGCCGTGACCCTCATCCAAAGCGGCGCCTTGGAGAAGGCGATGGTGCAGACGCTGTGGCCGTTTGCGGTCGGCATGGCGCTCACCGTCGTCGTCGGCATCCTGCTCGGGATCGTGATGGCACAGTGGCGTACGTTCGAATACGTGCTCGATCCCTTCATCAACGCGCTCTACGCCATCCCGCGCATTGCGCTCGTGCCGCTGATTATTCTTTGGGCGGGGCTCGAATTCGCCGGCAAGGTCACCATCCTCGTCTCCGTCGCGATCTTTCCCATTACGGTCAACACCTATGCCGGCATTCGCGACGTGCGCGGCTCCATGCTCGAGATCGGCCGCGCCTATGGCGCGACCGAATGGCAGATCTTCTGGAAGATCGTCCTGCCCGCGGCGGTGCCGTTCATTATGGCGGGCGTGCGGCTTGCGGTCGGGCTTGCCATCATCGGCATCATCGTGGCGGAGTTCTTTACCGCCATCAGCGGGCTCGGCGGCATGATCGTCGAATACGCCAACGTGTTTGCGACCGCCAAGCTGTTCGTGCCGATCATCGTGATCGCGCTCATCGGCGTCATCCTCACCGAGCTGGTGATGTGGCTGGAGCGGCGCATGTCGCGCTGGCGCACGCTCGAGCGCGAGCGGCTTTGACCGGTCGCACGACAAACGATTCTTCGTAGGGGCGACGCATGCCTCGCCCTGCGGCGACATTGGCGCATGTGAGAGCAGGGCGAGGCATTGCCTCGCCCCTACGGAAGGGGGACTCATCAGGGGCACGCGGTGGATGATTCTTCGCAGGGCGCATGCGTCGCCCTGCGGTGACATTGGTGCATGTGAGAGAGGGCGAGGCCTGCCTCGCCCCTACGGAAGGGAGATTCATCAGGGGCATGCGGTGGATGATTCTTCGTAGGGGCGACGCATGCGTCGCCGTGCGGCGACATTGGTGCATGTGAGAGCAGGACGAGGCATGCCTCGCCCCTACGGAAGGGGACGTCTGCCGCCTGCGATCACGTTGGGATTCTCCGGATCCTCGGCCCAACGGACTGGATTATCTACAATGTATTGCCGGATCCTGCCGAGATCAGCCTCATTGCGGATAACGTGTTCGTAGAAATTGCGTTGCCAGAGTGGCGACCGTTCCATCCGAGGCTCTTCGTTCACGCGCTTTGTCGTCGCTGACTTGAACCCCCCTACAATGGCACCAAGCGCAGGCCGAACCGGCAATGCATCAGCCGTTGCGAGAGGCGTTTCATCAGCCATAATGATGATGCCGTGTAGATGGTTGGGCATCACCACCCATTCGTCCAACGAGACTGGAAAATGCTCCGGAATCTCTTCCCAACAAGATCCGACGGTTCGCCCAATTTCACTCAGCCGCATTTCCGCAGCATCGACCGCACCAAAAATGCACATGCACGATTGTGCGCGCAAACGGTCACAAAATAAGCTCCTGCTTGACTGTAGTCATATCCTTTCAAGCGCAGGCTGTGACGAAGGTGGCGATCGGGACCGTTCATGGTTCGGCCTTACCTGAAAGCGCGGGGTTTTCGTAGGGGCGACGCATGCGTCGCCCTGCAGCGACATTGGCGCATGTGAGAGAGGGCGAGGCATGCCTCGCCCCTACGGAAGGGAGATTCATCGGGGGCACGCGGTGGATGATTCTTCGTAGGGGCGACGCATGCGTCGCCCTGCGGTGACATTGGTGCATGTGAGAGAGGGCGAGGCATTGCCTCGCCCCTACGGAA
>Ga0209331_1000463_pt1 | contig 14552 bp, 13 predicted proteins | sample JacPinW_OM3H0_M3_FD_187971 | JGI IMG/M metagenome (GOLD analysis project Ga0209331, IMG submission 187971) | Forest soil microbial communities from Algoma, Ontario, Canada - Jack Pine, Ontario site 1_JW_OM3H0_M3 (SPAdes) (version 2) | ecosystem: Environmental > Terrestrial > Soil > Boreal...
TTGCACAAATACCACAACACCAGGTAGTGAACACCGAGGCTAGAGCACATTCCTCAAAAAGCGAGTCGGAGGGGATTCTCTTGAGGAGCGAATGCTGATTCCATCTTTGCGACTGAGTCGGGAGGATGGGATGGGCAAGCCGTACAGCATGGATTTGCGCGAGCGGGTGATTGCGGCGATCGAAGGCGGGGTATCGACGCGTCAGGCGGCGGAGCGGTTTGCAATCGGGATTGCGACGGCCGGGACATGGGCGCGGCTGAAGCGGGCAACGGGAGGGGTTCGTCCTGCCAAGCAGGGTAATCCGATCGAAAACGCCTTCGCCAAGCTCAAGGCGCATGTGCGGAAGTCCGCCGCGCGAACCCTCGATACACTCGAGCGAGCCGCTGCCAATGCGTTGCAACGCTTCAAACCTGACGAATGCGCAAACTTCTTCGCTCACGCCGGATACGGCTTGGATTAAGAGGAATCTGCTCTAATGACTGATCGGAATAGTCATTTTCGGCCAATAAATTGGCCTCTTGTGTTCGTGCGAGTTTCCGACCTCGCGCAGCGCTGCGAGCAACGTCGGACGTTCGGGGCAATACCAGAACTCCAACGACGCGCTCTTGCGGAGCGGAAACTACATGGAGGCACTCGATAACTAAATTTACGCTTCTTAGCGTGGCCGCAATTATGTGATGGCACGGCAGAGGCCTTTCCGATCCCTGGCTTACATTGCCGAACAGCAGAGCCAAGGCGCCGCGGCGGCGCGGCCAAAAGAACCATATGTTCAAGGTCGGATAGATCTGATGACCACCCGTGCGGCGCGTTGCGCAACGCGAAGGCTTGACGGCTTTCCCCCTGTTCGGCACATCGCCGTCCTCCGCAGATGTTGCGACATCGGAAAATCCGGGGGTATGCGGTGCTTCGCCCGCAATGCGCCTTCCGCTTGAACGCGCGCGAGAATCGGGATCAAATTCGACTTGAGCAATCGCTCGTTGAAGAACGGGATCAATGTTGCTGCGGTCTGCTCAGGTTTGAGCTCGTGCGCTGAAAGCATTCCCGCAAGCTTCATGACCGTGTTACCGGCCTCCTTGAGCTGCGTTTCGTATTCTTCCTTCGTAAGCGGTGCCGGCTGCGACACGCTTTCGTCGTCGACGTAACGTCTTGCCTCTGCGGAGAATCTCTTGATTTGGGTCGCAAGGTTTACGGCGAGGCTTTTTGGCGAGCGCACCATGAGGCGTAGCGCCATAGCGAGTTGAATCAGCGGGGAGTATTGCGAGGCTCAGGAGATTGCGCTCAAGGCGTTCGGCAACTGGCGGGCGAGGTTCAAAGCCGAGCCCCGGCCGCTGTCGCCCAAGCTGCTCTACCGGCGCCGGAACCTAAGTCACACCCTTGGTCACAGCCTAAGTCATAGGCTTAGTCATATGACTTACGGCTCGCCGGTGTCAGGTCCCATTGTGCCGCCGGCACGGGAGGGCCATCGGCGGCGGAGGTTCGCCGCCGCTCCCGCAACATGAAGCCGCTCAAAGCGTTGCTTGAACCATGATCTCGACGAGAATCGCCGGTGTCGCGAGCTTGGATTCTACCGTGGCCCGTGCCGGCGCGTGGGCACGCTCGATCCAAGACTCCCAAACCTTGTTCATACCGGTAGCGTCGGCGATGGTCGACAGCCATATATTGGCGCTGACTAGCCGTGTCTTCGACGTGCCTGCCTGGGCGAGATAGGCGTCAATCTGTTTGAGAACGCTCTTTGTCTGGGCTTCGATGTCGCCCGAGACATCCTCTGCGGTGATGCCCGACAGGAAAACGAAACCATTGGCGACGACGGCTTTGCTCAAGCGGTTGTTCGATTCATAACGCGCGATCATGTGTTCCCTCACAACGTTGCGCCCGATAAGGCGTCGTTCAAACCTTAACGATCAATTCGCGGGGGCAACTTTTGGTCCAATTCTCCACCCCCGCGTCGGTGACGAGGAACGTGTCCTCGGTGTGATGCCGGCACCCGTCATGGTAGTAGCTGAATTCGATGCAGATCACGGCCGGCCCTTCCAAAACTGTTCGGTTGACCTCGTTCATGCGCGGCTGTTCGTGCGAGCCGATGCCGACGCCGTGGCCGATAAACTCGCGCGGGAATTTCGGAAGGTGTTTGGAGATGAGGCTATAGCCGCGTTCGAACATCTCGCCGCCCGTCATCCCGAGGCGAAGTCCCATACCCAGTTCCAACTGCGCTTCATTGAGTCGCTTCCATATCTCCTGGTGTTTGGCGCTCGTCTCGCCGAGGAAGTAGGAGCGGACAAAATCGGCGTTGTAGCCGAGACAGCTCGCACCCATGTCGACCTTCACGAAGTCGCCGCGCTGCATAACTGTGCCCATTGGGAATGGCGAGTGGGCCGCGAAAGAGTTTTTCGGCCCGCAGCCGATGTTGATGAAACGGATTCCATCCGCACCCTCGCTGATCATCCGGCCCGTCGCGGCCTTAAAGAGGTCGTGGTCAGTACCGCCGACCTTAATGGCGTCGCGGAAGGACGCGTGCGCCTTAACGGTGATCTCGGTCGCCCGGCGCAGGCGCCGGATCTCCTCCGGAGTCTTCACCATGCGACAGAGTTCCAAGAGCGGGCCGGCATCGACGATACGATTGCCCTCCAGAAGACGGTCGAGCTTCGCCTTGTATCCTGCAGCCAGGACTTCACCTTCCGTGCCGACCACCAGACCCTTGACCTTACGGTCGGCAAGCACAGCCTTCGCCGCCTCGAAAAAGTCCGGGTAGAAGGTCGTGTCGAGGTCGGTGAAGAACTCGGCCATGGCATAGGCCCGCACGTCAGGAATCCAGGTGGAATCCATGGCGAGATGCAGATCCACTGCCGGCACCACGTAAGCGGATTCAATCGCTGGATCGCGGAAATAGAAGACCGTAAAGGGCCGATAGGCCAGTTGGCCGCCGTTGTTGAAGAACTCGCTTACATAACTTGAATTCTCATTGCCGCGCAAAATAAGGAGATCGATCCCCTCCTTTTCCATCAGCCGCTGCATGCGGGCTTCGTTGAAGATGGTCGGCTGGCGCTTTCTCATGAGAGGACCTCGGTCAGAGTCAGGGGGATCGTTGCGGCTCTGGCCCAAGGAAGCACATGTGCGAATATCGCGAAAAGTGCTATAGTTGCTGTTTAGCGATGCCTATTCGGCATCAAATAACGAGCCTCGCGCTGGTCAGACAAATGGCAACCTGCAAATGATCAAGGCATCCTTGCGTTACTTTGGAGCCGTCGTGCAACACGGCTCGATCCGAGCGGCCGCTGACGCGCTCCACATCGCGCAATCGGCGGTCAGCCGCCAATTGCAGTCGCTCGAGCAGGAACTTGACGTGCAGCTGATCGAGCGGCGGGCGCGTGGCATTGTGCCAACGCCGGCGGGCGAGTTGCTTTACCGCTACTGGCGCGATGCCAGCTTCCACGTGGAGCGCCTGCGTTCCGAGATCGACGCCTTACAGGGTCTGCGACGAGGCAACGTGCGGATCGCCACGGTTGAATCGCTCATGACGGGCCTGCTGCCGGACGCGATCGACAAATTTCGCGCGCACCATCCGGGCATAGCGTTCGAGGTCATGATGTCGGGTAGCGACGGGGTGGCGCAGGCGGTGAGAAGCGGGGAGGCAGAAATGGGATTCGGTTTGGACCTTGGGTCTTCGCCCGAATTCAACGTGGTCTACCGGGTTCGCGAGCCTATCCTCGCCGTAATGTCTCCGAAACATGCGCTGGCAACTGCGCGCACTCTGTCGCTGTCGCGACTTGCCGGGTGGCCGGTCGCGCTCAGCATGCGCCGGAACGGCATCCGGCAACTCGTCGAGGCAGCAGCCACGGCTGCCGGCATAACCATCGAGCCTTCTCTTGTAACGAATTCGGTGGAGTTGCAGCATCGTTTCGCCCGCACCGGACAAGGGATTGCGTTCCTGCCACGCCTGCCTTGCGTACAATCGATCAAAAGCGGTTTGCTCGCGGCCGTGCAGATCTCGGATCCCGTCCTCAACTCCGCAACCTTCGACATCATCACCCTGGGCGCGCGCAAGCTGCCGCTGGCTGCCGAAGAATTCATCAGCATTGCGCGTCAGGAACTCCAAAAGTATTTTCTGAGGACGTCTCGCTGATGCCGTGCCTGCATCACTGCTGCGTTATAAATGCACTTTTCATGAGGGCGCAATTGAATGACCTAATTGCTGCAGGGCTTCAGCAGTGGACAATGGCGAGGGCATGATGTCGGATAGGCCGATTGGCGGCGTTTCCCGACGCGGGATTCTGAAGACAGCCGCTGCCGCGGGCAGCGCGCTCCTGGCGGGACCGGGCATCATCCGCGCGCCCGCTCTTGCCCAGAGCGCGAGGCGGGATCTGCGCATCGGCGTCTTCGGTGGGGATTTCGGCAGTTTCAGTCCCGTCCAGCGTTACGCCGCCCAGGGCGGTCTCATCGTCTGCAACATCTTCGATGGCTTGGCGCGGATCGATTACAAGAATCGAAAGATCCTGCCTTGGCTCGCGGAGGGTTGGTCGCAATCCGACCCGCTGACCTGGCGTATCAAGCTGCGCGAGGGCATCAAGTGGCACCGCGGCTACGGCGAGATGACCGCTAGCGATATTCTCTATACCTGGCAGTACCACCTCGACAGCAAGAGCTTTCAAGTGGGAACGGCCCTGTTCCCGATCGACACCATGAAGACCGACGGGAAGTACGTGCTGGAGGTGAAGACCAAGCAACCCTTCGGCCCGTTTCCAGGCGTCACCATTGGCTATGCCGGCTTCATCCTCTCCGAGAAGGCGCATAAGGAGATCGGTCCGAAAGAATATGGTCAGAAGGCCATCGGCCAGGGCCCGTTCATGATCGAAAGCATTAGAGGCAATGAAGCGCTGCTCGTGCGCCACCCTGATTACTGGCGTCCGGGTTTTCCGAAGCTCGACCGGCTGGCCTATCGTGCCATTCCGGATTCCAGCGTAAGGCTGCAATCACTCATGCGCGGGGAACTCGACTTCGTCACTCATCCCGATCCGAAAGACTCCGGCGAAGCGCGCAAGAATAAGAACTACACCTTTCAGTCGACGCCGGGTTGGACATGGGACTACCAGCAGTTCAACATGAACGCGCGCCCCGACCTGCCCTACCACAACAAGCTAGTGCGCCAGGCCATCTCCTACGCGATCGATCGCGAGGCCATCGTCAACGAGATTTACTACGGCGAGGGTACCGTCACCGATAACCAGATCCCCGACGGCTTTCTCGGTTACCGCAAGGGGCTGCTGCGCTATCCCAAGAATGGGGATCTGAAGAAAGCCAAGGAGCTGATGGCCCAGGCCGGAGTCAGTGGGTATGACGTTGAAGTCATCACTAACGACAAGGACTGGCTCCGCAAAGAGCTCGAACTGGTTTCCGCGATGGTGAGCCAGATCGGCATCAATTACAAAATCAGAAATGCCGACATGGGCGGATACAATAACGTCTGGATCAATCGCGGATACGAGCAGCAGCTCGGCGAGGTAAACGTCGTGGCGCCGGATCCTGACGCCACCTCGTGGTGGTTCCTTCATAGCAAGGGTGCCACCTCGGGTTACAACAGCCCGGCAATGGACACCCTCCTCGACGATGCGCGCCGGGAGATAGACGAGCCGAAGCGCGAGGGGCTCTATCACAAGATCGTCGATCAGACCCTGGAAGAGTGCCCAATCATCTATCATTGCAACCTAAATTTCCTTCTAATTCACGACAAGAGGCTGACAGGCTTTGTGGCCAACAATCAGGAATACGTACAATTTCACGACAATACATCGTGGACCTAATGGTTTCCGGCTAACGCGAAAGGCAGGCTATGTGGCGCTATTTCGCCTCTCGATTGGCTCAGATCCCGTTTATCTTGATCGTAGTGACGATGACGATCTTCGTTGTTGTGCGCTCCACGCCCGGCGACCCAGTCCAGATCATGCTTGGGATGGAGACGTCACCGGACGCGGTGGCGGCGATCCGAAAGGAGTTCCGCCTCGATCGGCCGGTCGCGGTGCAATATGTGCTCTGGCTGGGCGATCTGGCCCAAGGCAATCTCGGACGCTCGATCCGTCTCAACACCCCAGTCACGCAACTTCTCGCGGAGCGCTTCCCGGTCAGTCTCCGGCTCGCCGCGGGCGCCATGCTAGTTGCGCTTTGCATCTCCATTCCGCTCGGCATCCTGGCGGCCCTCTATCGCAACACATGGATCGATTATCTTTGCACCGGCTACACGGTCGCCGGGTTCGCGATTCCGAATTTCGCACTCGCGATGATTCTCATCTATGTCTTCTCGATCAAGCTCGGCTGGTTCCCAATCACCGGCATCGGCACCGGTGACGCGAAGACCATTTTCGGCGCGATCGGACCCTATATCCTGCCGGCGCTGGCGCTGGGCACTCTACAGACTGCCGTGCTGACCCGCCTCCTTCGCTCGAGCATGATTGATATCTTGATGCAGGACTATGTGCGAACGGCGCACGCCAAAGGACTGACGCCGACCAGCGTCGTTCTCGTACACGCACTGAAGAACGCGATGATCCCATTCGTCACGATGGTCGCCATCCAGTGCGGATACTTGATCGGGATTCAGGTGACCATCGAGTACATCTTCGCAATTCCGGGGGTGGGGTCAGCCGTGCTGTCCGGCGTCATCAACCGGGACTTCCCCGTCGTGCAGGGCTTTACGCTGGTGATCGCCGCTTTCTTCCTCTTTGCCAACATGGTTGCGGATCTTCTCTATGGCATTCTCGATCCGCGAATCCGCTACTGAGATGGCGGTAAATTTCGCGAACGACAGCGACAAAATCGCTCCTGACGAGATCCCGACCGTGCGCTTTGCGACCGGCGCACGGTTGGCAGCTCGCCAGTTTCTTCGAAACCCGGCGGCGACCAGCGGCTTGGTTGTCCTCGCCTTGCTGTGTCTGGCGGCGATTGCGGCACCCTGGATTTCGCATTTCGACCCGGTTCAGATCAAGCTCTCGGCGAAGCTGAAGCCGCCGTCATGGGAGCATCTTCTCGGGACCGACCATTTCGGCCGGGACGTGCTGTCGCGACTGCTCTACGGGTCACGGGTATCACTCTCCATCGGGCTCCTGGTGGTCGCCTTCTCGACAAGCTTCGGCGTGCCGATCGGCATGGTGGCCGGCTTCATGCGCGGCCATGTCGAGAATGGGCTGATGCGTCTCATGGATGCGTTTCTGACCTTTCCACCTTTGCTGCTCGCCGTGACGATTGTGGGCCTGCTAGGCCCCGATCTACGCAACGTCATGCTCGCGATCGGCATCGTCCAGGTGCCTGTCCTGGCGCGCATCGTGCGGGCCTGCACACTTTCGGCGCGCGAGGAGGTTTATGTGGCTGCCGCGAGCGCCCTTGGCGCTTCGCCGCTCCGCATTGCCACGCGACATATCCTGCGAAATATCCTGTCGCCCATTGTGGTGCAGCTCACGATCGGCTTCTCGGCGGCGATTATTGCCGAAGCGTCGCTCTCCTTCCTAGGCCTCGGCACGCAGCCGCCCAACCCGTCCTGGGGTCGCGACCTCGCCGACGCACGGCGGTATATGGCTGACGCGCCGTGGCTCTTCCTTTCCCCCACCGCAACGATCATGCTCGCGGTACTGTCGATCAATTTCATCGGGGATGGGCTGCGCGACGCTCTCGATCCTCGCTCGTGGCGGACCCGCGCGCGCGCCGCATCGGTAAAGGGGTGATAACATGGCGCTCCTGACGGTTCGCGGCCTCACCACCAGCTTCAGTACCGACCAGGGCATAATCCGTGCGGTTAACGGCGTGTCCTTTACCCTTGAGCCGGGTGAGGTACTGGGCCTCGTCGGCGAGAGCGGATCGGGAAAGAGCGTGACGGCGCTCTCGATCATGCGTCTAGTGCGCGAGCCACCCGCGAAAGTGCAGGCGGAGCTCCTCGACTTCGAGGGCACGGACCTGCTGCGTGCGGACCCACGGACGCTGCGCGACATCCGCGGCTCCGGCATCGCCATGATCTTCCAAGATCCGATGCGCTCCTTGAACCCGGTCCTAACCATCGGTCGTCAGCTGACCGAGACGCTTGTGCGGCATATCAACATAGACGGCAACGCCGCGCGGCGCCGTGCGATCGAGCTCCTGGAGATGGTCGGGATCCCGATGGCCGAAAAACATCTCGGCTCCTATCCGCACCAATTCTCCGGCGGCATGCGCCAGCGCGTGATGATTGCCATCGCGCTCTCTTGCAATCCCCGCCTATTGATCGCCGACGAGGCAACGACGGCGCTGGACGTCACCATCCAAGCGCAGATCGTCGAGTTGGTTCGCACGCTGACCAAAAATCTCGGTACGGCGGTGATCTGGATTTCGCACGATCTCGGCCTCGTCGCCGGGCTCTGCGACCGTGTCAACGTGATGTATGCGGGCCGCATCGTCGAAACGGGACCGGTGCGCGAGGTGTTCTACCGCCCGAGCCACGGCTACACGATCGGGCTCATCGGCTGTACGCCGCGCGTTGATCGGGTCGGCACGCCGTTGAAACCTATCAATGGGCTGCCCCCCAATCTCATGGATGACACTCCACTCTGTCCCTTCCTGCCGCGCTGCGATGTCGCCATACCCGCCTGTCATCGGGTACGGCCGGAGCTGCGCAGCTTTCCGGGCGGGCACTTCGCCAATTGCCTTGCCGACCTCACCTCCCGTCACGCGGAGCTCAGGTGATGGACCTCGCTAAGCCACTTCTCACGGTCGAGGGGCTTGCGGTGCATTTCGCCTCGCCGCGCACTGCTTTCGGCCCGGCACCATCTCCAATTCGTGCCGTGGATGGTGTGAGCTTTACCCTGGCGCGGGGAAGCACGCTCGGCCTCGTTGGCGAGTCCGGTTGCGGGAAATCCACGACGGGCTACGCCATTCTGCAGCTTATCCGCCCAACCGCCGGCCGCGTCGTCTTCGACGGAACGGACATTGCGGCGTTGCCGGCAAAAAAGCTGCGGCCGTTCCGCCGGCGCATGCAGATTATCTTTCAGGACTCTGCGGCATCACTCAATCCGCGCATGCCGGTCGGGGACCTCATCACCGAGGCTCTCGATATCCACGGTCTCCATCGCGGAGCAGGCCGCGGGCGACGCATCCGCCAACTGCTCGACCTCGTCGGCATCGCTTCTCATCTCGCCGAACGGTTTCCACACGAGCTTTCGGGCGGACAGGCGCAGCGTATCGCCATTTGCCGAGCGCTGGCGGTCGAACCCGAACTGATCGTCTGTGATGAGGCGGTCTCCGCGCTCGACCTCTCGATCCAGGCGCAGATCGTCAATCTCCTGCAGGACCTGCAGCGGGAGCTCGGCCTCACCTACATCTTCATCTCCCACGATTTGTCGGTCGTCCGTCATATCAGCGATGAGGTCGCCGTAATGTACCTTGGCCGCATCGTCGAGACGGCGAGCCGGCAGCGCATTTTTGACGCGGCAGCCCATCCTTACAGCCGCGCGCTCCTCTCCGCCGTACCGATCCCCGACCCCGATGTCGAGCGCGCCCGCGAGCGCATCATTCTCAGCGGCGACCTCCCCAGCCCCGCGAACCCACCTTCGGGTTGTCGCTTCCGCACGCGCTGCCCAGTGGTCATCGAGGCGTGTGCTGCAAAGGATCCGCCTGCCAAATTCCTCGCTCCCGGTCACTTCGCCGCCTGTCTTCGCGTCTGAGAAGATGCGACGTATGCCCGAGCTCGCTGCACATGATCCGCATTCCGAGCCGATCGAAAGAGTTTCGCGGTCGCCTCAAGCACAACTTGCCACCACAATCCCGAGCGTCAAAGGAGCTGAGAGATGGCTAACAAGACTGCACTAGGGGTCGTCGACCCAGGAAAACTTGGTTCAAGTGGGCTAAGTCGGCGCTCTCTAGTCAAAGGCGTTGCCACAAGCGGGTTTCTATTCGGGACGGGTGTGGCGCCGTCGATTGCGCAAGCACGCCGGGATTTGCGGATTGGGGTCTTCGGTGGGGACTTCGGCAATCTCAGTCCTCTTATCCGAGCCGACATCCAAAGCGGCCTCATCCAGCACAACATTTTCGATGCGCTGACAGAGATAGACTACCAAACGCGCAATATCGTCCCCTTCGTCGCAGAATCATGGACCAACGTCGATCCGCTAACCTGGCGGATCAAGCTCCGCGAGGGGATGATGTGGCATAAGGGGTATGGCGAAGTCACTGCCGAAGATCTCGTTTACACTTGGCAATTCCATCTCGACTCGAAGAGCTTCCAATTGGGCAGCTCGCTGTCTGTCGTCGCCGGTATCAGGCAGGTTGGAAAATACGTCGCCGAAGTTACCACCAGCATTCCCTACAGCGCCTTTCCCGGCATCAGCATGGGATATGGCGGGTTTATGGTTTCGGCAAAGGCTCACAAGGAGATGGGCCATCAGGCATATAGCGCCATGCCGATCGGCAATGGCCCGTTCATGATTGAATCGACGCGCGGCTCCGAGATCGTGCTGGTCCGCCATCCTCAATATTGGCGTCCGGGATTGCCGAAACTCGACCGGCTTGTCTACGTCGCGGTACCGGATTCGAACACACGCCTGCAGGCGCTATTGAAGAACGAGTTCGACTTCATCACGCGTCCGGATCCAGAGGCCGCAAAAGGTCTCAAATCGAGTTCCGCATTTACCTATCGCTCAACAGCCGGCTGGGTCTGGGATTATCAGCAATTCAATATCGCCCGCCACCCGACGGCTCCCTATGAGAACAAACTCATTCGCCAGGCAATTTCGTACGCAATCGACCGCGAGGCGATCGCAAACGAAGTCTATCATGGCGAGGCGACCGTCACCGACAATCAAATACCAGAAGGCTACATGGGCCACCGCGGGAATTTGTTGCGATATCCCAAAAATGGCAATATCGCTAAAGCGAAGCAACTGGTGTCGCAAGCCGGGATTGGCGGTTACGAAGTCGAAGTGATCACGAGCGACAAGGATTGGCTGCGCAGAGAACTCGAATTAGTTGCCGATATGGTGGCGCAAATCGGAATTAAATACAAAATCCGAAATCTCGACATGGGCGGATTCAATAATTTATGGCTGAACGCTAAATACGACCAGCTTCTGGAGGACATCTCGCTGAACGGCCCGGACCCTGACGCGACGTCTTGGAATTTCCTGAACGGAAAAACTTCGCGGGGATACAACAATCCTAAGATGGACAATTTGCTCGTCAGCGCGCGATCCGAATTCGATCCAGCCAAACGTGAGACACTCTACCATCAGATCGTCGACTTAACGCTGGATGAATGTCCGATGATCTTCCACGTTAATCCGAACATCGTGCAGATCTATAACAAGAAGCTGCAAGGGTTCACGCCAGCACATCGAGAAGAGGTGGAAATGATGGACACGATTTATTGGGCGTAGGTAGCACGAAGTCAAATTCAACACCCACGCCCAATCAAAAGATGCGCGCCTCCCTCAAATCGCCCGTTGCTTCGGGCTCACCAGGAAACCTTCCATGACTTACGGTCTCATAGCACGCTGCCCGCGTAGTGGACGGCTCGGGCTCGGTATGGCCAGCTACTCGCTCGCCGTCGGACTCTATTGCAGTGATACGACGCGGGCCAATACCGGCGCGTCATTCACCCTCGGCGCCCCGCTTCCGGGCAACAACGCGCTGGCTATGCGGTTGCTTGCGCAGGGCTTCACCTCTTCTCAGGTTTTGAAAGAACTCATCGGCAATGATCCGAATTCCGACTACCGGCAGATCGGCGTCGTCGATCGCGAAGGTAAGACGGCAGCCTTTACGGGTGCCAAGACGTCGCCCTGGTCCGGGCACCGGATCGGCGAAGGCTTTGTCGCATTCGGCGACATGCTGGCCGGAGAGATGGTGTTGGATGCGATTGTCCAGAGTTACGCGGCCGCCCCCGCAGCCGAGTTGGAAGACCGTTTGCTGACGGCACTGGAAGCAGGCCGGGATGCCGGCGGCCAAGTTGGCAGTACGGGCCGCCTGCCGGAACGTTCGGCGTTGGTGGTCGTCCACGGCATCTTCGATTATTCCGATTGGGATCTTCGGGTCGACAGGGACGAGGATGCCGTCGACAAGCTCAGGCGGACCCATGAGGAGTTCAAGCTTTTCGCCGCGTACTACATCGAACGTTCCCGCAATCCCCGCGATGCGATACCGCAGATGGAATTCCGCGGCATGCTGGCGGCCAATCGAAAGAAGGAAACGCCATGACTTACTCCATTATTGCACGCTGTCCTCGCACTGGCCGCCTCGGCATCGGAACCACGACCACTTCTCTCGCCTGCGGTCGGCGCAACGAGAGCGTCCGGCCCAATGTCGGGATCAGCAAATCGCAAGCCATGTATGTTCGGGCGCATGATCCGCGTGCCCTTAACTTGCTTGCGTCAGGCTACACGTCGCGCGCCGTGATGAACATGGTGGAGGCGAATGACGACGATTTCGAATTTCGGCAGACCGGCATTATTGACCGCGAGGGAAATGCCGTCGCACATACCGGCGCTAAATGCGGCAAATGGGCCGGACACAAGGTCGGGCCCTATTATGCGGCATTCGGTAACTGGCTTTCCGGCCCCGCCGTGGTCGATGGCCTCGTCGACGGCTTCCTCGCCGATCCCAACCTTCCGCTTGAAGATCGCTTGCTGCTCGCCCTTGAAGGTGGGCGGAAGGCCGGCGGGCAGGCAGCACCGGGAAACCCGAAGGCCGAACGTTCCGCCTGGCTGCGCGTCGTCGATCAACACGATTACCCGGAGATAGATCTGCGGGTTGACATGCACACGGATACCGTCGCCGAGCTTCGCCTGCTGTTGCAGGAGTTCAGACGTTACCAGGGTTATTACTTGGAACGCTCTCGCAATCCGCAGGAGGCGGTTCCGGAAGAGACGTTCGTGGCTCAACTACAATGAGCGGCCGAGCATCCGTGACTACTTGCTCTATGGTTTGGACGAGTGCGCGAGCCTCATTCGGTTCGCAGACGAGTACTAGGTGGCGCGCAGGTGGGTGCGATGGCCCACGGCTGAACTCGCAGTGCGGGGGGCGCCGGGCGATGTTGCAACCAAGTTGAAATGTCCCTTGCTCTGCAAAGTTAAAATGTCACTCGGCAGCTTCTGATATGAGGCAGCCTGGGCCGGCGCTGCGGAGACGTCGCTATCGCAGCGGCGGCGGCCCAGGCGGGCGGGTCGGGCTCGTGATTTTGTGGCTTGAGCGAGGCGATCAACGCGGGCGATCTCGCGCATTCCCGATCGAACCCGGTCTCTGCGTGGGTTTCCTCGAATTCGGGAATATGCGGGTGGCCGACTGCGCGACCTCAAACCCGAGCTTGAGCAGTTCGCCATGGATGCGCGGCGCTCCCCAAAGCGGGTTCTCCATGCTCATCCGCCGGATCTGTGCGCAGCTCCACCTCGATCTGCGGTCAGCCTAGGCGATTCCTTCACCTCATCAACGCGGATAAGGTTTTCGGTACACACCGGGCCGATCACCGCCCCCGCGGCACGCCGGCTTCACCGAGGTCCCAGTACAGGCCTGCCATCAGGCGCAGGCCTTCGCGCGCGATCGCGACCGGCAGGTGCTCATCGGGGGCATGCTGAGAGCAGCCGGGATAGGAGTGCGGCACCCAGATTGTCGGCAGATCGAGGCCGACGGCGAAGATGTCGTTCGGCAGCGAGCCGCCCAGATTGGGCAGTACCGCGAGCCGCTGGTTTGTGGTCCGGCGCATCGAGGATGCCGCCCACTGCACCCACGGGTGCTCTGGATCGAGCCGGGTCGCCGCGAACACCTCGTCGCGGCCGCCCAAGGCAATCTTCACGAACGGGAAGCCGTGGCGGTCGAGGTGCCGGCGCAGGGCCGGCAGGACCTGGTCGAGCTCGACGCCGACCACGAAGCGCAACTGCCCGCGCGCCCACGCCCGCGGCGGCACCGCATTGACCGGGGTCTCGGGGGTGCCTGAGGTCATGGCCAATATCTCGAAGGTGCACCAGCCGTAGAGCTGTTCCGCCGGGGTGAGGCCCGGCTCCCCCCAGTTCGGATCGATTGCCGGGTCGCTGGGGCCTGGCGTGAGCTCGCAGTCAGCAAGAGCGCGGCGTACCGAGTCGGGGATACCGTCGGGCACCCATTCGGGGATGCGAATCTGGCCGGTCGGCCCGACGATGCAGGCAATGGCGTGCGCGAGTTGGATCGCAGGGTTCGACAGGAGCCCGCCCCAGTTGCCGGAATGGTGGGCGCCCTCGCGCGCCTCGATCGTGAGGTCGATCGGGAATCCGCTGCGGGTCCCAAGGAAGATGGTCGGTCGGTCGGCGGCGAGCCGCGGGCCGTCGGAGCCGATCAGCACGTCGGCGGCGAGCAGGTCGCGGTGCTCCGCGCACAGCTCGCGTAGGCCCGGCGAGCCGGTCTCCTCGCCCATCTCGATTAGCCATTTTGCATTGAAGCCGAGCTTGCCGCGGGTCTTTAGCACCGCCGCTTGGCCGGCGATGTCGATCGTGTGCTGGCCCTTGTTGTCGACCACGCCGCGGCCGTAGTAGCGACCGTCGACCTCGGTGAGCTGCCACGGCGAGAGGCCGTCCTTCCAGCCC
>Ga0209331_1000466_pt1 | contig 14524 bp, 16 predicted proteins | sample JacPinW_OM3H0_M3_FD_187971 | JGI IMG/M metagenome (GOLD analysis project Ga0209331, IMG submission 187971) | Forest soil microbial communities from Algoma, Ontario, Canada - Jack Pine, Ontario site 1_JW_OM3H0_M3 (SPAdes) (version 2) | ecosystem: Environmental > Terrestrial > Soil > Boreal...
GCGTCTGCGGCCTGCACGGCACGGAAAGCGAGATCGACGCGGCGGTCAGCTGCTTCGATGCTGGCGGCGACTGGACCATGTCGCTTTCACCGGCCGACCTCGTGCTGTCGCCGGCCGCCTGCTATCCGGTCTATCCGATCGCGGCGAGCCGCGGTCCCGTGCCGGCCGGCGGCTGGCGCTTCGACGTTGCCGCCGATTGCTTCCGTCGCGAGCCCTCGCGCCATCTCGACCGGCTGCAGTCCTTCAGGATGCGCGAATACGTCTGCATCGGCACCCCCGACCACGTTTCCGCGTTCCGGGAGCGCTGGATGATGCGCGCCCAGGCGATCGCCCGCGATCTCGGGCTGACCTTCAGGGTCGACTACGCCAGCGATCCGTTCTTCGGCCGGGTCGGCCAGATGATGGCGGTGAGCCAAAAGCAGCAGTCGCTGAAATTCGAACTGCTGGTGCCTCTGCGCTCCGAGGAGCGACCGACCGCCTGCATGAGCTTCAACTACCACCGCGATCATTTCGGCACCGCCTGGGGCATCGCGGACGCGGCCGGCGAGCCGGCCCATACCGCCTGCGTGGCCTTTGGAATGGACCGTCTCGCCGTCGCTATGTTCCATACCCACGGCAGAAACGTCGCCGCGTGGCCGACCGCGGTGCGGGACCTGCTCGGCTTCCCGCGGAACGACGAGTAGACCGCGTTAGTATTCGAGGAACTCCGATGCGCCAAGGAAATCCTGAAGTCGCCCGGGACCGAAGAGCCGAAGGGCCAGCCTCCATGAGAACAGAGACTCTCGCAGTCCACGCCGGCTACGAAGTTGAGCCGACCACCAAGGCCGTCGCCGTGCCGATCTACCAGACGGCCTCGTACGCCTTCGACAGCGCCGACCATGGAGCCGCGCTCTTCAATCTTGAAGTGGATGGCTTCCGTTACACCCGGATCGGCAATCCGACCAACGCGGTACTGGAGAGGCGCGTCGCCGCCCTGGAAGGAGGCATCGAGGCGCTCAGCGTGGCGTGCGGCCAGGCCGCGACGAACTATGCGGTGATCAACATCGCGGAGATGGGCACCAACATCGTCTCGGTCCCGCAGCTCTATGGCACCACGCATACGCTGTTCGCGCACATCCTGCCGAGGCAGGGCATCACGGTCCGGTTCTCGGAAGACGACCGGCCGGAAAGCATGGAGAGACTGATTGACGACGATACGCGCGCGGTGTTCTGCGAGAGCGTCGGAAATCCGGCTGGAAACGTTTGCGACATCGAAGCGATAGCCGAGGTCGCCCACAGGCACGGCGTGCCGCTGATCGTCGACAACACGGTGCCGACCCCGATCCTGCTCAGACCGATCGAATACGGCGCGGACATCGTGGTGGAGTCGCTGACGAAGTTCATGGGCGGGCACGGCACCACGCTCGGCGGAATCATCGTCGATAGCGGCAGGTTCCCATGGGCGGAGCATCGCCGGCGCTTTCCGATGATGAACGAGCCGGAGAAATCGTACCACGGGCTGGTCTTCACCGAGCGCTACGGGGCCGCCGCCTACATCGCGCGCTGCCGCGCGGTCTCCCAGAGGACAACCGGCTCCGTCCTGGCGCCCTTTAACGCCTTTCTGCTGCTCCAGGGCATCGAGACCGTCGCGGTGCGGATCGAGCGGCACGTCGAGAATGCCGAGAAGGTCGCGCGGTTTCTGCGCGACGACCGCCGCGTCGGATGGGTGAACTACTCGGGCTTCGACGACAGCCCCTATCACGCGCTGACGCAGAAGTATCTGGGCGGCCGGGCGTGTTCGCTGCTGACCTTCGGCGTGGCTGGAGGGTTCGAGGCCGGCAAGCGGTTCTACGACGCGCTGAAACTGTTCAAGCGGCTGGTCAACATTGGGGACGCGAAATCGCTCGCCTGCCACCCCGCATCGACCACGCACCGGCAAATGTCGCCCGAAGAGCAGGAAAAGGCCGGCGTGCGGCCCGAGATGATCAGGCTGAGCGTCGGAATCGAGCACGTCGACGACATCGTCGCCGACCTCGATCAGGCGCTCCGTGCCGCGGATTGAATCCACGTCAACCATGAAGGCATTCCGATGCCTGTCCTAATCGACATAGACTCGTACGACCACCACCTCGTCTCGAGAGCGCAGAGCGAAAGCGCTACCGCAAGGACGTCACCGGGAAACCGGGAGGAGTGCCTCGATATCGGGCTGATCAACAACATGTCGGATTCCGCCTTGATGTCCACCGAGCGCCAGCTGTTCGACCTGCTCGGCGCGGCGGCCGGAGGGCTCTTCGTCAGGCTGCATTTCTACACGATGGAGACGACGCCCCGTTCGGACTGGGGGCGCGATTACGTGCGTCGATACTACCGCGGCACCGACGATCTGCTCAACGGGAGCCTGGACGGAGTGATCCTGACCGGCGCCGAACCGAGAGCCCCTAGCCTGACGGAAGAGCCATATTGGACCACCTTCGTCCAAATCGTCGACTGGGCCAGGGAGAACACCCTGTCATCGGTATATTCCTGTCTGGCCGTCCATGGGGCCGTCCTGCACATGGACGGCATCGAGCGCCACAAGCTGCCTGCCAAATGCATCGGCGTCTTCGCTCAAACGAAGACGAGAGATTATCCCTTGATGCACGACGTTCCGGCGACCTTCGGAATACCGCACGCCCGATGGAACGAGGTGCAGGAGGGGGCTCTCGAGAGCTGCGGATATTCCGTTCTCACCAGGTCGGCAGAGGCCGGCGTCGACTGCTTCGTCAAGCAGCAGAAGAAGAGCCTCTTCGTCCATTTCCAGGGCCATCCGGAATACGACACCCATAGCCTATTGGGTGAATACAGAAGGGACATGGGTCGTTTCCTCCGAGGAGAGAGCGAAGTCTGTCCGACGATACCGAGAGGCTATTTCGATACGGAGGCGGAAGAGATCCTGACTGCCTTCCGGCGGAAAGCCCTTTCGGACAGAAGTCCAGAGCTTTTCACCGATTTCCCGGCCGACCAACTGGCGAAGGATCTGAGAAACGTCTGGCATCCGCCGGCCAAGTGCATATACCGCAACTGGCTGCTGTACATGGCGTCGCAGCGAGCCGGACGCTCAGGGCCGTTGGCCCTCAACGCAAGGCGTCGAATGAGGCCGGATTTGGACTACGGTTCCTGCGGAAGCGGGCGAAGGGTCCGTGCCTTGCGGTCAGCTCCGCGCCGGCCGGAACGAGGCCGCGGCTGAGACCGTGCGTCCGGGCACCATAGTAACGGAGGAGGCGCGAGAAGGGGCTCTTTCCGCAACCGGAATTCCGGCTCGTCACCATGGACGGCGATCCTCTCGCCCGCCGACCTGCTGACGAAGAAGCGGGATCGGATCCCATGACGGAGTTCGGAGCATGATCCGATGCCGCGAGATAGGAACAGCCGATCTTGAAGCCGTAGCCGATCTTCTGGCGCGCGGCTTTGCCCGCCGCTCGCGCGACTACTGGATGAGCGGGCTCCGGCGCATGTCCGTGCGTGAGGTACCCGAAGGTTTCCCGCGCTTCGGCTACATGCTCGACCATGAGGGGACGCCTGTTGGCGTTCTGCTGTTGATCTACACCGCACGGGACGATGGCGGCGGGACCTCGATCCGCTGCAATCTCTCCAGCTGGTATGTGGAACCTGCCTATCGCACCTACGCGCCGATGCTGACCAACGTCGCGCAGCGCCACAAGCACATCACCTACGTCAACATCAGCCCGGCGCACTGGACCTGGCGGACCATCGAAGCCCAGGGATTCCGCGCCTATTGCGGCGGCTTGTTCTTCTCTTTTCCGGCGCTGTCGCGCTTGGCGAAGGGCATGCGCGTCGAAGTCGTCCAGCAGGGCGCGCATGCGGTCGACGGCTTGTCTGAAGCCGACGTCGCGCTGCTTGCGCGGCACGCGGCTTGCGGCTGCCTCAGTCTGGTGTGCCGCGCGGACGACGGCCGCGGCTACGCCTTCGTCCTGCAGCCGATGCGCATACGCGGGGTCGCCCTGCCGGCGATGCGGCTGATCTATTGCCCCGATGTGGCCGACTATGTCGCTTGCGCCGGCGCCATCGGCCGCTTCCTGCTCCGGCGCGGCCGGATCTCGGTCGCTCTCGACGCCAACGGCCGCATGAAGGACCTGGTCGGCCTCTACAGGGGACGGCTCGGCCGCAAATACTTCAAGGGTCCGCAGCGCCCCCGGCTTGCCGATTTGTCGGATAGCGAGCTGGTGATCTACGGACCGTAACTCAGTCGCCCACATGGAGGGTCGTCATGGTTCCCAACAGCAAATCCGTCAGCCATTCGCAGACATGGACATTCTTCCAAGGCCAGTGGCACGAGGGCAATGTTCCGATCATGGGGCCACGCACCCATGGGCTCTGGCTCGGCTCGACCGTGTTCGATGGCGCGCGCGCCTTCGAAGGCGTTACGCCCGACCTCGACCGTCATTGTGTTCGCGTCAATCAATCCGCGGTCAAGTTCGGGCTCAAGCCGGGCTGATGCTTCAGAGCGCGCAGATGAGGTCACTACGGTCGTGGCGGAATACAGGCCGATATACGTAAATGGGGACGTGTCGAAGCCGGGTGAGTACCCTTATCGTCCGGCCACCACCGCACGCCAAGTCATCGCTGTGGCGGGCTGCTACGACATCATGCACATCAGAATGAATAACCCGTATCTCGCGTCAGCAGACTTGAGAAGCGAGTATGCATCGCTTTGGACAGAGTTCGCCAAAGAACAGGCCCACATGTGGCGCATCAAGAATGAGCTAGGAGACGGGTCGCAGATCAGTCCACGCGTTCTGGGGGACGTGCCTATAGCTCAATCGGCGCTTTCGGAAATCGTCAATGCAGAAACGGAATATTTGAAGACGAAACAGAGCGATTATCAGCGGGAAAAGGCATTCCTTCAGCGCGGCGTCCGACAGGGAGACGACGAGGTCAGGGTGCTGTCAGAGCAGCAGAAGAATGAGGAACAGGGATTTCAGTCAGACCTCGAAGAACTGCAGAAAGTAGGCGATCTCTTCGGCAAGGGTGCTTTGATCAGCCCCCGCGTTACGGATGCGCGTCGCGCAGTGCTGCTGTCATCAACTCGGAAGCTGCAGACCACTGCGCAACTAATGCAGGTCAAGAAGCAACAGGACGAGCTCACTAGAAGCTGGAAAAGCTCGACGACCAGCGGAGGCTCGACTTGCTCCGTGAGTTGCAAGACACCAGCGTAAAGCTCAACGAAATTCGCGAAAAGCTGCAGAGCGTCGGCGAGAAGCTTCAGTACACTGCGATGGTTCGATCACAACTCGCACGAGGCGCCGGCAACAAAGCGGAGATTGCCATCATTAGAAAAGGCGAGAAAGGGCAGGATCGGACTATCGCAAGCGAAGATACGGAGTTGCAGCCGGGTGACACGGTTGAGGTCTCGCTGCGATACGAGGACGGTCCTGACGCGCCTCTCCGAAGGCTAGGCAATTCAAATATCCCACTAGGGATAGGCCGGGCCGATGCGACCGGGGACGATTCGCTGCGCGTCGGGAGGAGGTGACGAGGGCGTGCCGCACGCCGCCCGCACGCCGGGCTTTGTTGTGGTGATGGCGCCTCCGCGTAAGCGGCGAAAGTACGATGCGAACCCTTCTTCTGACGAGACATTCGCGCCCGCAAAAATCAACCAGGACACATATCCGTTCGAGCAAGAGGAAGAGACGTCAATCAGGCAGATTATCATATCAGTCGGGATGGGCGCCTTCTTTGCGCTCTCCGTTCCAATAGCTCAGGTGATAGACTCGACGACGCGATTGACCTCACCCACGGAAGGTCTCGCCGAGGGCGTTCGCCGGATCACGCAGGGCAAGGGCGACGATATCGTTATCGAGAGCATCTGCGGCACCGTGACCAGCGAGGCCTTGAAACGCCTTGGTCTCGGCGGTGTCCCGATCACGTTGGGCTATTCCGCCGGACGCAAAACCACGATCGATGTGACAGACCTGATCTGGAAAGCACGCGGATGGCCGGCTTCTCTCTGTTCGCTCAATCAGCGACCGCGATCGCCACTGCGCAGGGCGTTTGGGATGCTCGTCGGTCATCTACCCATCTCAATGAGCATCAGGCCGTCCGCCGTGACAATAAGGCAGCCCAGAATCTCTTTGGCATACCCCATCGATATAAGGCGTTCCTGAATCTGCGGTTCGACACCGCGAACAGGGGAGTCAGCCAAGATTCGCTTGAGCGCCGCGAATTCTACCTCAGTTAACGGATCGGGGAGGAATTGAGTCATTCTGCGAATATGCGCCCGGAACCGTCCATTTTCCAGGCCGGAACTTTGCCACAATCAAACTGACCCACTACCTAAACGTGAAGTTACTTGGCAAAGCGTTGTCCGGTGTGTTCTATCGGATGTCGGCCGTCGCTCGCGATCTTGGTCTTGCTCGCCCTTATCCTAATCGAACAAAAACACTGGATTGCCAGATACTCTCCGACGGGCGTTCTCGATGGTCAGGACGATAGGGATGGCTGACTGTTTGCGCGCGAATTGGCCCCACCCAGCTCATAAGTCCTCGCGGCTTTTCAACCGGATGCCTTTTTGTTCGACGCGCGGTATGATTAGGCTTTGGCGCAAACCATTCCGCGTCGTCGTCACGCCACGCAGGCCGGCGCTGCGCCATGCACCGGCAGAACGCGCAGCAATCCAGTGACCATCAACCGTCGTGACCTGTTCAATTTCAAATTCTGCTGCCGCCGGCGAAGAAAGTCACCGGAATGCCGCGCCCGCCTGCTATTTGCCGGGCCCGGCCGCGCCATTAGCCCTCCGGTTGATGCCCTTGCGGATCAGGCGGTCGATGCGAGGCACCTCAACGTGATTTGCTTCGTGCTCGATCACGCCTAGCGGTACCGATGCACCGATTTGCTTGATTTCAGAGATCGCCTCGACGGGATTTGGAAGCCGCTGGCTTACCACGCAATTTGAGAGCGGGGAGCTGTCGTTTGCCGGCCGCGTCAATGAGCCGTTGTTCATCCCCCAAATCGCCGCCTGTGTCCGATTCTGGACCCGGATCTTCCGAAGGATCGCCTTGACGTGGACCTTCACGGTGGCCTCGGCGATATCGATCTTTCGCGCAATGCATTTGTTGGAGTCGCCTTCGATCAGGCAGTGCAGGATTGATTTTTCCCGCGGTGAAAGCTGCGGCGTGAGCGTATCCTCGGTCGTAAAGAGGATCGCCTCGTTCTTTTCGTCGAGCAGCACCGTCTCGGCGAGTTGCTCGCCGTCGGGACCGAGAACGAATGACAGAAATGCTGGCGGGAAAATTGTTTCACCCATCACCACCAGCTCAACGGATTTGATGAATACATCGCACGTCATGATATCGACGAAATAGCCGTCGGCGCCTGCCCGAAATGCAGAAACCAGGTCGCCTAGCCGATAGTGATCGGCCACGATCGCTATGCGGCCGCCTGGGTGCTGGTCCCTGAGAAGTTCGATTTGTTCGACCGCGGCTTCAAAATCGTCACCGGTATGGACGACGAGAAACAGCGGCTGGTGTGATTGAAGTTTGCTCGGCAATAAATCATCGGCGCACGATACCGAGGCTAAGATACGAAAATTTGCCGAGCGCAGGATTTTGGCAAGTCCTTCTCTAAGTAGAATGCTTTTTCCAACAAGTATGGTTGCAAAAGATTGTCGCCTCCTCATGTGACCCTCCCAGCCTAGGACGCATATTGACACTCAACCGGATTATCAAGCTCCGGCCCTCTGGCTTTGTGATTTGTCGACGGGTTGAAGACCTCTTCTTAAGGCGGAAGTCTTGGTATCGAATATTCCTGGCTTGTTCAGTCGGTGGGGCTCTCCGCTTTCATAGGAAAAATTTCGTGGTCAAATTTCGAAAAGCCCTGCGGTCGAGTTTTGGTGACATTTTTTTTAATGTTAGATTCGAATTCCCGATATCCCTATATACCTTTGGTTATATAGGTGGTGGGCGAGCGCGGATGGATGCCCTTCATCATACCAAGCGGCGGTCGGCGACGGAGATGGCGCAGTAGCGTCGCGCCGTGATCTTTGCAGATCGCATTCTCTGATCGAGTTACGCGCTACTAGCAACCAAATGTTGTAAGAAATTTGCCAAAATGGTAAAATGCGGTGCAAGCAAAAGTGCAGTGCAAGAAGGTCTTCAAGGACGAGCAGAGGACTCGCGCCGGTCTGCAAAGTGCTGAGTCGGCGAGCGGACAGACTAGATACCAACTGCTCCTAAGATTGGTTGGTCGGTTGTTCGTTGGCTTTCAATTTTTGCACTGCACTTCGGCGCAAGGCGCTCGAAGAAAAATAGCGACTTCGGGAAAATTGTAGATGAAATATATTTAGGCGCGTAGGGTTTAAAGAGAATTGGGGGGCGGATTGCCTGAGGGCCCGCCAATGCGGTGTACCAGCGTGGTGATCGCAGACCGGCATCCTGTGGTTCTGCAAGGTCTGACCAAACTACTCGGAGCTCAGAGTGGCTTCAAAGTTGTTGCGTGTTGCAGTGACGGTACGAACTGCATCGAAGCGATTCGGAGTTTGGCGCCGGACATTGCCATCCTCGACATGTCAATGCCTGGCTTGACCGGGCTGGAAATCCTCGCCATCGTCAACTCCGAAAGTCTTACCACACGCTTGGTCTTTTTTACCGCATCTATTGAACACCACGAACTCGTTATATCTGCGGCAGCCGGTGCCTACGGTGTTATCATAAAAGATGTTTCGCCCGAAGTTCTGCTGCAGTCCCTGCGGCAGGTCGCCGATGGCCAGAGGCTGCTGCCGCTGCTCTCCTCCGACCTTGAGCTAGCTCGGGAGCAAAGCGACATCGCGGTCAAGGAGAATGTGCTGGCGGTGCTGACAGAACGAGAGCGCCAGATCATGCGTCTGGTGTCGGAGGGGTTGTCGAACAAGGAAATTGGGCGCCGGCTGAACATTACGGATGGCACGATCAAAGTGCACCTCCATAACATCTATCAGAAACTTGAAATCAACAACCGAACCGTGCTCGCGGCGCTGGCCATATCGTACCAAGATCGTGCGGGCTTCCCTTCCGGAAATCAAGTCGCAGGACTTGCCCCGGTTCAGCAACGACCTGAGAAGAGCGAGGCGCCGCTGCCGAATTCTCCGCATCCAATCCATCGGTAAGGTCGGGGCCACGGGGCGAGTGAAGTGGAGAGCCGCCGCGGTCGTTCCGCATATCTTTGTCGGGCAGTTCCGGGACGGAGACGACCTGTCACTGAATTTCCATCCAACGTCGATTGCCAACGCCGCCACCCGGGCCTGCGCGGCGAGGTCCGGTTGAAGTCGTTAGGGTCGCAGGTAACTCCAGCCTTGCTCTTGCAATTCCATGAGCCGGACGACTCCGGCTTCGACGACCTTCGCCTGCGAGATCAGCGGAATGGCCTTTGCTTCAGCTCTTATCATGTTCTCGCGAGTATTCCCGCAAGCGGAAAAGGCGAGCTGTGGCATGGTTTCGCTCATCGACTTGATACGCGCTTTTGACGGGCGAGGTGTCTTCTCGCAGCATATGCAGTCCGGGCCCATAGGCGACCACCTCGATCTCAACCGTTTGGCCGAGCGCACCGTAATGCTGAACTACATTGTTCACGTTATTAAGGGCGAGATTCATAACGGCGGGGTCATTGACGTCGACTTGCACAACCAGCCGATGCGGCTGCCTTTGGTTGGCCGCGGCGCTGATTTTGGCCGGAGCCCTGAATTGGGCAGAAATGCCGAGCTGCGTGCTCAACGCTAAGGCGAGTGTAATGGAGGTCGCTCCGGCGAGGATGAAAAATGATCTGTTCATGGTGTTATCCTTGAGGGTACCGGCTCAAGTGTACGCTGAGCGTGGTTACGCCCGAATGTGCGGGTCAAGAGCGTTCCACCAAATGATCGGGTGATCTACTTAATTGCTGCGACTGGCACAGCTACTCCATTCTGACTACCTCAATTGCGACATCGACAAGCGAACGGTGAAGGCAGTGTCATGTGAGCCCGACTTGAGTTATCACGATGAGCTTGCAGGCAATTGAGACAACACCCAACGACGGAAAGCCGGTTTTCCTGGTGGATCAAGACACCGGTGACATGACCGCCGCCCATTGGGCAGCGCGCCAAGGCGTTTCGTTTCAAACGGAAGGAGCGTCGATTGCTCTCTCCGCAACCCATTGGCGGCTGGCACGCAAAACGGGCAAGCGCTTACGCAGAGTTATTGCACCTGGATCTGTCATTGCAGAAGTGTGTGTTGAGCACGCTCTTGAGCGTGGCTGCGCGCGAGCCGCTTTTATGCTGGCCGAGACTTGCGACGCGCGCGTGCTGCGACCGTGGCGCGTGCGCGGAATCTCCGGTGATCCTGCGAAGGCGCGTGAACTATATGAAACGGGCGCATGCAGGCGGCATTGAGGATGCCAAGGAGCGGATCGAAACTTTGAAGTAGGGATTGCTCGTAGCGCGGCCGACCCCCGGTTAGTCAGCTAGAGGAGGGAGATGCTCGTGTCGCTCATCAAATTTTCTCCTACGATAGCTTTGGCCGTGCTTGGCCTCCAGTTGGCTGCCAATGCTCAATCCCTCCCGAGGCGCGAGACGGCGATGGCCGCGGCGAAGAAGGCCGACATAGTCGCGAAAGAACGCATCAACGCATGGACCGTCGGTCTCGCCGGTGGGTTCATCGAAGGTGCTCCGCTTCGACTCGCGGCGGAGATCGCTCGCGTTGTGAATGAAGGGGACAAGCTTCACGTCATCCCGATCGTGACGCAAGGTGCAACCGAAAATGTCAACTCGCTGCTATATCTCAGGGGTGTTGACGCGGCCATCATCAATACGGATGCCGTTGTTGAGTACAAGGCTCAGATACCATTTATCGAACGCCGCCTTGTCTACATTCTGAGCCTCTTTCCGTCCGAATTGCATATCTTTGTCCGTCCCGAGATCCGGTCGCTTGAAGACCTCAGGGACAAAAAGGTCAACTTTAACACGCAGGGCACAGCAGCCGCCTATTCCGGTCCACTGATCTTCAGCCGGTTGGGTCTGAACGTGGAAAAGATGTTCATTCCGCATCAGGTGGCATTGGAACAAATGAAGCGCGGAGAAGTCTCGGCCGTCGTGTTTGTGACGTCAAAGCCCGTGGATGCCTTTTTGAAGGGACGCTGGGACCCGGGCTTTAAGTTTCTCCCGGTCGAATACGACACCAAATTCGAAGACTACTATCTTCCGTCATCTATCGAGGCGGCGGACTATCCGAACCTGATACCGAAGGGTCAGCGGATCGCGACCATCGCCGTCCCCACTATCCTAGCGGGCTACAACTGGCCTCAACAGTCCGACCGATACGGGCGCGTGGCACGCCTCGTGGATCACCTGTTCAGTCGCCTCGACAGATTGCAGTCCCCCAGCTCCGATCCGAAGTGGAAGGAAGTCAACCTGCGCGTCGCGGTGCCGGGTCTCGAGCGGTTCCGGCCGGCGCAGGAATGGCTTGATCGCCCGCAGGCCGTAACAGCGGTGCCGTCACAATGAAGCATGTGGGCGCACTCGCTATGACCATACTTTCAAGCCTGAGCCAGGCCGTGTTTGCTCAAACCGGCGATGCCGTCGATCGCCTGAAGGCATGCGCGCAGTTTGAAGGCATTGAGCGGTTGAAGTGCGTCGACGAACTCCTGCAGGAAGTGACACCTGACTCCGTGCAGCCTCAAGGCCCGAATTGGGTCGTCAGCGAGACGACTTCGCCGGTGGACCATAGGCCGCAGATCGCTGCGCTGACGACGGCGCGCGTATCGTCGCAAGACGCCCCGGCCTCGCTCACCATTCATTGTCGCGCCCAGCGCACCGAGCTGATAATTTCCACGACGGGCTTCTGGAAACAGGCCACTGATGTTGAGGTGAAGGTCGTATACCGGATCAACGAAGAGCCGCCTGTTGAACAGCGCTGGAGACCGGCGGAGACGGGGAAAGGCCTCGCCTTTCAGGGCGACGTTGTTCGCCTCCTGCGCTCGATGCCGGATAGCGGCCAGATTCGCGTTAAAGTGTGCGCTGGAAAAGCCTCGCCGTCCGAAAGCACGTTTCAATTGGTCGGCCTTGATCCGGTCCGACGTAAGATCGCGACGGCATGCAACTGGCCCCAGCCCTGATCGACGAGCAAACTGACAAGCGCATCCTGGCAAAGGAAAACACTCAATATTCGAGAAAGGGAGCTACCGGCAGGAGATCAGCTCTGGGCGTTACGCCGAAAGAAACGCGTCCATGCCCTCAGTCCACGAAAATCATAGCGTCATTCCTTCGGTTGTAACAACCGCTCCATTATCACGTTCCAGTGCCGCACGTGGCGGATCGCAGATGCATCGGAGAAGAAGATGTGTGGAATCGTCGGTGTCGTAGGTCGAGGGCCAGCCGCCGCTCCAATTCTGGATGCGCTGAGGCGGCTTGAATATCGAGGATATGATTCAGCCGGTATCGCTACGCTGGAACGTGGTCTCCTTACGCGGCGGCGCGCGGTCGGGAAACTCAAGAACCTCGAGAGCAAGCTTACTTGCGAGCCGCTCGCTGGCCTCATAGGCATTGGCCACACGCGCTGGGCAACTCATGGCCGCCCAAACGAGAAGAACGCCCATCCTCACGCGGCTGATGGCGTTGCCGTTGTCCATAACGGCATCATCGAAAACCATCGCGAACTGCGTAATGAGCTCAAGCTGGCTGGAGCGCATTTTGCGACGGACACAGATACCGAGGTTATCGCTCATCTCGTTAGCCGGCAGCTGAAGAAAGGGTGCGAGCCAATCGACGCGGTACGCATCGCGTTGCCGCGGCTGGAAGGAGCGTTTGCACTCGCGTTCCTGTTTGAAGGCTACGATAACTTGATAATTGGAGCGCGCAAGGGATCGCCGCTTGCGGTCGGGTATGGCCGGGGCGAAATGTACCTTGGGTCCGACGCGATTGCACTTGCGCCACTTACCGACATGATCAGCTACCTGGAAGACGGTGACGTCGCGGTCGTCACGCGGCAGGGAATCGACTTTCTCGGTGCCAACGGCGAATACCTGCGACGCTCGCAAGCCAAAATTGCCGGCTCGACAATGCTGGTCCGTAAAGGCGAACATCGGCACTTTATGGTCAAGGAGATTCACGAGCAACCGAGGGTTGTCGGACAGACGCTCGCGCAATACGTTGATGTCGCCGGCGGCACCGTCAAAATGCTGAAAAGTATGGAATTGGATTTTAACGACATCAATCGCGTGTCGATCACGGCCTGTGGCACCGCCTTCTACGCCGGGCTGATTGCCAGATACTGGTTCGAACGTTACGCAGGGCTGCCGGTGGAAATCGATATCGCGTCCGAATTTCGCTACCGCGACGTACCGCTTGAAGCCGGTAATCTGTCGATTTTTGTATCGCAATCCGGAGAGACCGCCGACACGCTCGCCTCGCTGGAATTCGCCAAAGCTCACGGGCAACGCGTGCTTTCGGTGGTCAACGTGCCAAGTTCAACAATGGCGCGCGCGAGCCAAATCGTATTGCCGACGCTCGCGGGCCCAGAAATCGGCGTGGCTTCCACCAAGGCGTTCACCTGCCAACTGGCGACGCTTGCCTGCCTTGCTGTCGCGGCTGGCCGCGATCGGGGCATGCTCTCGGCCGACGACGAGGTGCCGCTGGTGCGGGCGCTCGCTGATGTTCCAAGCTACATGGCGCGTGCGCTCGAGCTGGAACCGAAGATCCGCCAGCTCGCTCGCAAGATAGCGGCGTCCCGCCACGCGCTCTTCATCGGGCGCGGAACCAACTATCCACTTGCGCTGGAAGGTGCGCTCAAGCTCAAGGAAATAACCTACATTCACGCCGAGGGTTATGCTGCCGGAGAACTCAAGCACGGGCCGATTGCGCTCATTGACAAAAATCTCCCCGTCGTCGTGATCGCGCCGGGTGACATGACCTTCGAGAAAACCATGTCGAACATGCACGAAGTGATCGCTCGCGAGGGGCGCACGATCCTCATTACGGATCATAAAGGGGCTTCACTTGCGGCACCGGGATCTTGGGCAATGCTGGCCCTTCCAGACATGCCGACCTTAGTAGCACCGCTCGTCTTCGCGTTACCGTTGCAGCTTCTAGCGTACCACACCGCGCTTGTCTTGGGAACTGACGTCGACCAACCGCGTAATCTCGCCAAGTCGGTGACTGTCGAATAATCTGGCCTTCAAAGGAAGTCGATCGTTGTGCGGCCGCTCCGATAGCTGTTTATTCTGACCTCGCCTCTAACCTTTTGATTCATCTAAGGGGCAGAAACCGCTGTTTGGTCGGAAAATCCGTTGAAATCGTTGAGGATCCGGGCTGATTTTGACGGAGGTTCGAGATCTAACGCGTCTGACTGTGCATTGTCGCGGCAGTCCTGTATTCCGACAAAGGAAAATTCCATAGTGATCTCAGTGGAGCCCGAAACGCGAACATGTCGGAATAAGCCCTGAACTGCCCAATGCTACGGTTGACTCTTAATCATCGGGTCCGAGGTCGCGAATACGGAGTGACGGAGCAGGAGTCTGGGTTAATCCGCGGGCAATTACATCTCAA
>Ga0209331_1000467_pt1 | contig 14519 bp, 13 predicted proteins | sample JacPinW_OM3H0_M3_FD_187971 | JGI IMG/M metagenome (GOLD analysis project Ga0209331, IMG submission 187971) | Forest soil microbial communities from Algoma, Ontario, Canada - Jack Pine, Ontario site 1_JW_OM3H0_M3 (SPAdes) (version 2) | ecosystem: Environmental > Terrestrial > Soil > Boreal...
CGTAGAGCAGCGTCCGTGGTGTCCGGCCGGTCAAGAGATTGCTGCGGATCGAAATCATCTTCGGCCACCCGCCAGGGTGCTGAATGATGTTCACGTTCATTCCAAGCACATGCTTGTCGGGCTGATCTGACAGCACGCAGTAACCCAGATCTTCGAGCGCAGCATTGCCGGCATTGCGGCTGCCGATCGCAATCAGGGCGTAGTCGAGTTCGGTCTCGATCGAGAACAACGCGAAACGCGCCGGATCCAATGTATAGGTCGTTGTTGGCTGCGGACGGCCTTGGTCGTCCATTTCATAATCGAAGGTGATTTGAGCGCTGGCGGCGGCGTGCTCATCGGGAATCACGTGCCGGTTCGTCAGAAACAGATGCGGGCTTATCAGGAACCCGGAGCCGGCGTCGGATTTGCGTCCGTCGGAGACGACCACGTAACCGACAGAGCGCCGGATCCTGCCGCCCGCCGGCAAGAACCAGGCCGGCATCAGATCGTTGGTGTCGCCTTCGACAGATTCCGCGCCGCGCGGAAGCACGAGCGCGGCGCGACGCATCGAGTATTGAATGTAACGCTTCTGATCCGGTTCGGCTTGCCGCCTTAGTCCCTGCTCGACCAGTTGGCGCGTACGCCGGCGATCCGGCCTGCTCTCTTCAACGACCCTTCGAAATTGCTCCTGTTCGACAGCCATGGTGCCGTCCTCCGCAACTGCTTCATGTCAAAAATGAAAAATGGACCGGCATCAAAACCAATAGTTGCATCTTACTCACAACACAATCATACGCGCAATGGCTTTGCTTCGCGCCAGGCGAGTCATTTTGACGCGTTCATGTGACAGCTGTTGCGGCAGCCACGGCGGGGCGCAAATTACTGGCGGAGTCAGGCTCCTCAGCACCCCTGAACCGCGGCTTGCGCCGGCCGAGGAACGCCGCGACGCCCTCCTTGTGATCCTCGCTGAAACTCGCCAGCGCGATCTGGTCGACGTCCATATGGCTGGCGAGATCGTCGAGCGCGTGCGCCAGCCGGTTGACGGTGAGCTTGGTCATGGCGACCGGCAGCGGCGGCTGGGCGGCGACCTTGGTGGCCAGCGCCATGGCGGCGTCGAACGCCTTGCCGGGATCGGCGACCTCCTCCACCAGGCCCCATTCGTAGGCTTCGGCCGCCGAGATGCGCTGGTCGGCCAGGATCACCGCCTCGGCGCCCTCATCGATGCCAATCTCGACATGGCCCTGGACGCCGCTTTCAACTCATGTGAGGCCCCGGTCCGCCGCCCGCTGCCTCAAGCACGGCCGCCCGCCATTCGCGCTTGATGGGCAGGATGGGAGGCATCGGCGCACAGTCGGGCTCCGCTGTTGCCGGCGCGATTGAATCGATGTTCTCGGTCTGCGAGGCTTTGCGCATGAAAAGATTGTAGATCAGCCACTGCATGCGATGCCGCTTTCCGCGCAGCGGGAAACGGCCGGCGATCGAGGATTTTGAATAGAATCCTTCATAAGCGCTGCCCTGCCCGATCCGCAGTTCATCCGCCGACATCTGCCCCGGCCGGAAAACGACGTGGCCCTGATCATACATCGTCCAGTCGAAGGAAACGATGCGGTTCGCTCTCTTCATCTCATACCAGGTGAGCGTGCCCGGATAGGGCGTAAGCACCGAATAGGCGCACGCATCATATTTGTTGGCGATGTTGAAATTGACGGTTTGGTCGAAAACCGAGAGGTCATCGCCGTCGAAGCCGAACATGAACAGGCCGAACACCATGATCCCGTAGGAGTGCACCTTCTCCACCAGCGCTGCGAAGTTTTCCGGCCGATTGACATGTTTGTGCACGCTGGTGAGCGTCGAGCGCGATATTGACTCGAAACCGATGCTCAGCATCGTACAGCCGCTTTCTGCCGCGAGTTCGAGCATGCGGTCGTCCTGCGCAAGTTTTGAGGTGACGCCGGCCTGCCATTGGATGCCGCGGCCCTTCAAGGCGCGCATCACTTCCTTTGGACGGTCCGGTGTGCCGAAAAAATCGGCGTCATTGACCGAGACGGTGCGCGAACCGCAATTTTCCATCTCGTGAATCACTTCATCGACCGGCCGGTAGCGGAACTTGAGGCCGTTCATCAACGGTTCGGCACAGAACGTGCAACCCTGATGACAGCCGCGCGAGGTTTGGACGAACGTTCGATTCACGTAGCGGTTCTTCTTGAGCAGATCGTAACGCGGCATCTGCATCCCGACCATCGGATGCAGCTTTTCGGATTTATAGGTGCCGCGCATCACCCCCTGCTTGAGATCATCCAGCAGCTTCTCGATCACCAGCTCGACTTCGCCGATCACAACGGCATCGCAATGCCTCAGCGCCTCCTGCGGCATGAAGCTGGCATGCACGCCGCCCATGACGACGGGTATCCCCTTGGCGCGGAATCGGTCCGCGACTTCGTAGCCGCGGTTGACATAACTTGTCATCGCGGAAAGTCCGACGAGGTCGGCTTTCAAATCGAAGTCGATGCTCTCGATGTTTTCGTCGGTAAGCACGACTTCGTACTGGTCGCGCGGAATGGCTGCAGCCACGGCGAGCAGGCCGGCAAGCGGTGAGTATAGCGCCCGGTTCAGGTATATAGGGCGGGTTGTCAGAGAATCGGTTTTTGGATTGATGAGATGAATGATGCGGGTGCGCACAGAATTCTCCCGGTGATACAATCGGTACTCGCGCCCTGCAGCCAGTGGCCCAAACAACTTCGCCACCAAGAAGTTTCCCGGTTCGCTGAAATAAATCCTTAGTTTCGACGAGTCCGGCCTGATTCCAGCCCTTGTTGAAGGACTCAATGCTTGATCGATGCCGCCAATTTTTTTGAATCTTTTGCAGCGGGGTTAACCTGCTCCGCAACAACGCTGTTTTCTTGTCGGTTTCGACGTGATCCGAATGCCTCGATGCGCGGCTTGACGGCAGCCTTCACAAATGCCCGGTTCGCTGGTGCTCCGGCCTGCCCTCCGGCGCCGGAAACCGGATCGTGGTCCCGATCGTGATCCAGTTGGCGTTTTCGCCCGTGATGTTGCGGCCGTAGATGAGGTCGACCGAGAAGATCTCGTTGGGCCGATAGCGCATGCCGGTCTGAAACCGCGGCCGGACCACGCTCGGCACATCTGACGCCCCGGCTTGGCCGAATGCCTCGATGGTCCACTGCAGCACATCGGTCAATTTCCAGTCGAAGCCGAGGCCGTAGGTCAGATAGTGCCGGTCGCGCGGGCGGTCCCACAGCCAGCCGGCATTGACGTTGATCCGCATGGTTTCGGAAAGCCGGTAGGTCGCCGGCACTACCGCGAATGCGGCGAGGTTTTCGCCCGTTGCGGCGTCGAACGCGCCGCCCGCATAAAAGGAAACGCCGAGTTTTCCGATTCCGGTGGGGATGATGTTCCACTTGGCTTTTGGAGCGAGGATCGTGCCCCAGTCGCCGTCGCTGCGGAACCTGACGGTCTGCAGGCTCAATTCCACCGGCCTGACAATATTCACGGCGCAGGACGGATTGGCCACGGCGGAAAAATCGGTGTTGGTCGCGGTGGATAGCCAGCTCTCGACCTTGCAGGAGCCGACCTCGGAAATATCCGCGGCATCCACCGCATAGGCGCCGTTGGCCGCCCAGGCGCCATCCGACGGCAGCAACGCCGCGATGACGACGATGCCCGCGAATGTTATGCGCCCTGCCCGTTGCCCCATGCGGGAACGCTATCAGAGTCCCTCGGCCTCGACATATCCATAATGTTGCGTATGTTCCGCTTATGACCGGGCATGACCACGACCATCATCACCACCACCACGATCACGACCATTCGGAATTGTCCGAGACCGAGTTGCGCGTGCGCGCGCTTGAGACGATTTTGACCGAAAAAGGCTATGTCGATCCGGCCGCGCTCGATGCCATTATCCAGGCCTACGAAACAAAGATCGGCCCGCATAACGGCGCGCAGGTCGTCGCCAAGGCATGGGCGGATCCTGCTTTCAAGCAGGCCCTGCTGGATGACGCCACCAAGGCGGTGAGCACGCTCGGTCATGTCAGCCGAGTCGGCGATCATCTCGTCGCTGTCGAGAACACGCCGCAGCGCCACAACATAATCGTATGCACGCTGTGCTCCTGTTATCCCTGGGAAATGCTGGGGCTTCCCCCGGTCTGGTATAAGGCCTCGCCCTATCGCTCCCGCGCCGTAAAAGATCCGCGCGGCGTGCTAGCCGACTTTGGCGTAAGCCTGCCGAAGGAAACCGAGATCCGGGTATGGGATTCGACCGCCGAGACGCGTTTTCTGGTGCTGCCGATGCGACCCGAAGGCACTGAGGGGTGGAGTGAGCAGCAACTCGCCGAACTGGTGACGCGCGACTCGATGATCGGCACTGGATTCCCGAAAACGCCGGGCGCGCCATCATGAACGGCGTGCACGACATGGGCGGCATGGACGGCTTCGGCAAGGTTGAGCCCGAGCCGAACGAGCCGATGTTTCATACAGAATGGGAAGCGCGCGTGCTGGCGATGGTCCGTGCGATGGGCGCGGCCGGCGCATTCAACATCGATACTTCGCGCTTCTATCGGGAGGCACTGCCGCCGCACGTCTATCTCAGCAGTTCATATTACCGGAAATGGCTGCTCGGGCTTGAGGATATGCTGATCGACAAGGGATTCATCGCAGCCGAGGACGTTGCTGCCGGCCACGCGGTGCAACCGCCGAAACCGCTCAAGCGCGGCAAGTTTGAACTCGCCGATGTCGAACGCGTCATGGTGCGTGGAAAATTCGGACGCGTCGCGTCCGCCCCCGCGAAATTCAAGCCGGGCGATCGTGTCCGTGCGAAGAATATTCACCCGGTGACGCACACCCGGCTGCCGCGCTACGTGCGCGGCCATTTCGGGGTGGTCGAGCGCGACCACGGCTGTCAAGTGTTTCCGGACTCGGCCGCGATGGAATCCGGCGAGAACCCACAATGGCTCTACACCGTCGTATTCGAAGGGACCGAGCTATGGGGCCCGGATGCGGACCCAACCGTCAAGATATCCATCGACGCCTTCGAGCCGTATCTGGAGGCGGCATGATGGACGTCGCTGCGGCGGGCGCAACCCGCGCTGTGCCAAGCATTCCCCGCGATGTTGACGGCCCGGTGTTTCGCGAACCCTGGGAGGCGCAAGCCTTCGCGATGGCTCTGCAACTGCATGCGCACGGCCTGTTCACCTGGAACGAATGGGCTGAGACGCTTGCCGATGAAATCAAGCGCGCGCAGGCGGCGGGCGATCCCGACACCGGCGAGACCTATTACCGGCACTGGCTCGCGACGCTGGAACGGCTGATCGCAGCAAAGGGTGTTGCGACCTCAGATACCATGCATCGCTACCGCGATGCCTGGGACCACGCTGCCGACCGCACGCCGCATGGTTCGCCGATCGAATTGAAGCCCGAGGATTTTGGGTAGTTATCCTGAAGAGGCTGGCGTTCCCCGCATGCAGCGCAGCGTGAAGAACGCTGCACCGCGTCCGGGACACGAAAGCTGCGGCCCCAGTCTAGCGTTCCGCATATTCCTGCCAGCCCTTCGCCCGCAACGCGCAGGCCGGGCATTCGCCGCAGCCATAGCCCCAGTCATGCCGCGCGCCGCGTTCGCCGAGATAGCAGGTGTGGGAGTGTTCCCTGATCAGGTCGACCAGCCCTGCCCCGCCGAGGTCATGCGCCAGCTTCCAGGTGCCGGCCTTGTCCAGCCACATCAGCGGCGTGTGCAGTTCGAACGCCTTGGCCATGCCGAGGTTGAGCGCCACTTGCAGCGCCTTGATGGTTTCATCGCGGCAATCCGGATAGCCGGAATAGTCGGTTTCGCACATGCCGCCGACGATGTGCGTGATGCCGCGCCGGTAGGCCAATGCGGCGGCAAAGGTCAAGAACACCAGATTGCGGCCGGGCACGAAGGTGTTGGGCAGGCCGTCCGCGCCCATCGCGATCGCGACATCGCGGGTCAGCGCGGTGTCGGAGATCGTGGCCAATGTCGGAATGTCCAGCGTGTGGCTTTCGCCGAGCTTTGCCCCCCAGTCCGCGCGCAACGATTTCATGCCGTCCAGCAAACGGTCGCGGCACGCAAGCTCGATGGCGTGGCGCTGGCCGTAATTGAAGCCGAGCATTTCGACCCGCGCAAAGCGCCGCAAGGCCCAGGCCAGGCAGGTCGCGGAATCCTGTCCGCCGGAAAACAGCACCAGCGCGGTTTCGGATTGGGTTGGCTCATTCATGGGCTCGCCTTAGCACCGTCGCGCGCGCCAGCCAATCGCCCCTGATCCTCCGCCATATAACCGGCGAAATACTCCCCATCATCGGCGGTTATAGCGGCGGATAAAGGCGTCGCGCGCGTTGGCGTGACGCGCGGCTTGCGGCATAAAGCCTGATCCTTTCCTCAGGCTTCGGTGTACGATGCTCCCTTCCCGCGATATTTCCCGCCTGCTCGAAATCATGGCGGCGCTGCGTACGCCTGATGGCGGATGCCCGTGGGACCTGGAACAGAATTTCGCGTCGATCGCCCCCTACACCATCGAGGAAGCCTATGAGGTGGTTGACGCCATCGCGCGCGGCGATCTCGACGACCTCTGCGACGAACTCGGCGATCTCCTGCTGCAGGTGGTGTTTCATGCCCGCATGGCCGAGGAGCAGCATGCATTCGCGTTCGGCGACGTGGTCGAGGCGATCACCGCCAAAATGATCCGGCGGCATCCGCATGTGTTCGGCGACGGCGATGGCAAGGTGGCCGCATCCGATGTGAAGGGCACCTGGGAACGCATCAAGGCCGAGGAGAAGGCAGCGCGCGCGGCAGGGCGGCCGCCCGAAAAAGCCGCGCACACATCGCTGCTGTCCGGCGTCAAGACGGGGCAGCCGGCGTTGTCGCGGGCGATGGAATTGCAGCGCAAGGCTTCCAGCGTCGGCTTCGACTGGAACGATCCGCGCGCCGTGCTGCACAAGATCCGCGAAGAGGCCGACGAGATCGAGGCCGCGCTCGACCAAGGCGACGCAAAAGAACTCGCCGATGAAACCGGCGATCTGCTGTTTGCGCTGGTCAATCTGGCGCGGCATGTCGGCGCCGATCCGGAAATGGCATTGCGCGGCACCAACGCCAAGTTCGAACGCCGATTTGCCTTCATCGAGCGCGCGCTTGCAACGCAGGGGCGTTCGCTCGAAAGCGCTTCGCTGGCCGAGATGGATGCGCTGTGGAACGAGGCGAAGCGCGAAGAGTAGCTTTGTCGTCTAGGCCAAGTGGGCGTGATTGTGGGTCCCTGCTTTCGCAGGGACGACAACTACATCGAATGCGGCACGGCATCGAAGCGGTTGACCACGATATCGCGCTTGGTTTCATCGACCCGCACGGTCATGTCGAACCGGCCGTCGTGAAGCTTCTTGTTGAGGACTTCCGAGTTGCGATGCAGCCAGCTGATGCCGGCGCCGTCGGAGGCGTCGATCGACAGGTCCAGCGTCATCCGCGTGGCCGCCAGCCGGTCCTCGATCGCGGCGAGCAGCGCGTCGATCCCCTCGCGGGTTTCGGCTGATACCAGGAAACACGGACGCTCCGGCGGGCGACGGGCGGCGATGTTTTGCAGGTTTTCGCGCATCTCGGGATCGAAGCGGTCGATCTTGTTCCAGACTTCGAGAATGCGCTGGCCGGCATCCGGATCGATGCCGAGCTGGCGCAGCACGGTATCGACGTCGCTCTGCTGCGCGTCGGCGTCCTCATGCGAGATGTCGCGGACATGCAGAATGACATCGGCTTCCAGCACTTCCTCCAGCGTGGCGCGGAACGCCGCGACCAACTGGGTCGGCAGGTTGGAGATGAAGCCGACGGTGTCCGACAGCATCGCCTTGCCGCCATGCGGCAGGCTCAGCGCACGCAAGGTCGGATCGAGCGTGGCAAACAGCATGTCGGCGGCCTGCACGTCGGCGCGGGTCAGGCGGTTGAACAGCGTCGACTTTCCGGCATTGGTGTAGCCGACCAGCGCCACCACGCGGTACGGCACCCGCTGCCGGCCGGCGCGATGCAGCCGCCGCGTCGCCTGGACCTTCTTGATCTCGTTTTCCAGCCGCGTGATGCGCTCGCCGATCAGGCGGCGGTCGGCTTCAATCTGGGTTTCGCCGGGTCCCCCCATGAATCCAAAACCGCCGCGCTGGCGCTCCAGATGGGTCCATGACCGCACCAGCCGGCTGCGCTGATAATTCAGATGCGCGAGCTCGACCTGCAGCGCACCTTCCCTGGTTTTGGCGCGCCGGCCGAAAATCTCGAGAATCAGTCCGGTGCGGTCGAGCACCTTGGTGTTCCAGGCTTTCTCGAGATTGCGCTGCTGGATTGGCGACAGCGCGCAGTCCATCACCACAAGCTCGATCTCGTGCCCGGTGATCAGCCCGACGATCTCCTCGACCTTGCCCTTGCCGAGATAGGTCGCGGGCCGGATCTGGCTGACCGGCGCGATCAGCGAATCCGCGATCGTGAGATCGATGGCCCGCGCCAGGCCGACGGCCTCCTCCAGCCGCGCCTCGGAGCCTCGGATGGCATGAAGATCCGTTTGCACCTCGGGGTCACCGCGGCGCATTCGCAAGTAGGGGCCGATGACGATCACCCGCCCGGTTGCTCTACCCTCTGCCGGCCGCGGACGGTCGGCACCCCCCTCACGGGGTTCCAATCAGGTCACTCTCAAGCCGGAGCATCCTCACCGCCCTCAAACAACTGGATCGGAGCACCGGGCATGATGGTCGAGATCGCATGCTTGTAGACAAGCTGCGAATGACCGTCGCGCCGCAGCAGCAGGCAGAAATTGTCGAACCAGGTGACAATCCCCTGCAACTTCACTCCATTGACCAGAAAGATCGTCAGTGGCGTCTTGGTTTTACGAACGTGATTAAGGAAGGTGTCCTGTAGATTTTGTGCGCGGTCTGCCGCCATTGTTTTTGTCCCGCAGTCTTGTTGGCTTCTTTTTATTGAACCGGTTGCTGCTCTCTAACGGAGCCTCCCCCGGTTGCCGGCTTCCCCTGAGATCCCCCTCCGAGGGCACGGCGGTATGATTAGAAGGCAGGCGCGGTTTTTAGGCAAGCCAGTTCACGCGCCAGCCGCGCCGAACAGGCGCGCAATTCTCCGTAAATGCACGGAAAGAGATGAAATTTCTCAAGCAAATGCATGGAATGACGCGCGCAGCGACACCTAGCCGACGCCGAGCGCCTTGAGCTTGCGATGCAGCGCTGAGCGCTCCATGCCCACAAATTCAGCTGTGCGAGAGATATTGCCGGAGAAACGGCTGATCTGGGCGATCAGGTAGTCGCGCTCGAACACTTCCCGCGCCTCGCGCAGCGGCAAGCCCATGATGTGCTCGCCATTGTTGCTGGTCGGCATCGCCGGCACCATCGAGCCGACGTCCTGCGGCAGCATATCGGCCGTGATGATGACCTCCGGCCCGCCGCCTGCGAGAATCATCACGCGCTCGACATTGTTGCGCAACTGCCGGACGTTTCCCGGCCAGACATGCGACTGCAAGACCGCCATCGCATCCTGTCCGATCTGGCGTTTCGGCAAGCCGGTCGCGACCGAGATCTGGTCCATGAAATAGTCGATCAACTCGGGGATATCCTCGCGGCGCTCCGACAGCGGCGGTACCCGGATCGGCACCACCGACAACCGGTGATAGAGATCCTCGCGGAACCGGCCTTCCGCGATCTCTTCTTCCAGATTGCGCGCGGTCGAGGAGATGATGCGGACGTCGACATGGACCTTGGTGGTGCCGCCGGAGCGCTGGAAGGTCTGATCGACCAGCACGCGCAAGATCTTGTTCTGGGTTTCGCGCGGCATGTCGCCGATCTCGTCGATGAACAGGGTGCCACCATGGGCTTCCTCCAGCGCCCCCGCCTTGCGCTGCTGCTCGCCGTTGGACTGTTCGATACCGAACAGCTCGACTTCCATGCGCTCCGGCGTGATCGCCGCGGCGTTGATGACGACGAATGGTCCTTCGGCGCGGCCTGACGCGTTATGCAGGGTGCGCGCCGCCAGTTCCTTGCCGGCGCCGGAGGGGCCGACGATCAGGATGCGGCTGTTGGCCTTGGCGGCCCGGTCGATGGTCTGGCGCAGCTGGTTCATGCAGGCGGAGCGTCCGGTCAGCACGCTCGCCGCCGGCGCCAGTTGTTTGAGTTCCTTCACCTCGCGCTTCAGGCGCGAGGTTTCCAGCGCCCGCGTCGCCACCAGAATCAGCCGGTCGGACTTGAAGGGCTTTTCGATGAAGTCATAGGCGCCGCGCTTGATCGCCGCGACCGCGGTTTCGATATTGCCGTGCCCGGAAATCATCACCACCGGTACGTCGGCGTGGTCCTTCTTGATCTGCTCCAGCAACTGCAGGCCGTCGAGCTTGCTGCCCTGCAGCCAGATGTCGAGAAACACCAGATGCGGGCGGCGATTGGCGATTTCCGCCATGGCCGAATCGCTGTCGCGCGCGGTCCGGGTCGAAAAACCCTCGTCGTCCAGAATGCCCGCAACCAGGTCGCGAATATCGGCTTCGTCATCGACAATCAGAATGTCATTGGCCATGGGTCCCGCCTGTCTTGTCAATTGCCTGTTGCGGCTTCGATTTTTGTTTCATTGTTGGTGGTGTCTGGATTGGTCGTTTCTTGGGGCTCAATGGTTTCAGGCGCCGGCGGTTTTGTTTCCGGCGGCGGTGGTTTTGCTTCGGCCTTCGGTGCATGGCCCGCGATCGCGAACCGCAACCGCATCCAGGCCCCGCGCTGGCCCGGCCGGATATCGGCGGCATCGTGGAGTTCGATCTTGCCGCCATGGTCTTCCAGCACGCGGCCGACGATCGCGAGACCCAGGCCGGTGCCCTTCTCGCGCGTCGTCACATAGGGCTCCAGCAGCCGCGCCCGGCTCACCTTCGGCAGGCCGATACCGTTGTCGATCACGTCGATCACGATATTGTCGCCATCGAGGGCTGCGACGACCTGGATACGGCCCTTGCCCAGCTCCTCCGCCGGAACGGCTTCGATGGCCTCGGTCGCATTCTTGATGATGTTGGTCAGCGCCTGCGAAATCAGCCGGCGGTCGAACTGCGCCCGCATCGGATCGTCCTTGATTTCGGCTTCGATATCGATCTCGGGATGTCCGACCCGCATCAGGAACACCGCCTGCCGTACGGTATCGGCGACGTCCTCGCCTTCCATGACCGGCTTCGGCATCCGCGCAAAGCGCGAGAACTCGTCGACCATCCGCCTGATATCGTCGACCTGGCGCACGATGGTGTCGGTGCATTGCTCGAAGATGGCCTTGTCTTCGGTGATGACCTTGCCGAATTTGCGGCGGATGCGTTCGGCCGAAAGCTGGATCGGCGTCAGCGGATTCTTGATCTCATGGGCGATGCGGCGGGCGACGTCGCCCCATGCCGAGGTTCGCTGCGCGGAAACCAGCTCGGTGATGTCGTCCAGCGTGATGATGTAGCTGTCGCGCGACTGGCTGGTCTGTTCGGCGCTGACGCGAACCGAAAGATTACGCTCATGGCCGTCGCGCATGATCGTGATCTGGCCCTGCACCAGCCGCTGCGTGCCCTCGCGCGCCGTTTTCATCATGTCGTCGAGTTCGGGCAGCACGTCCGACAGCGGATGGTCCAGCGTCTCCGATTCGGCGTGGCCGATGAGCTTTTCGGCGGAGCGATTGAGGATGCCGACGCTGCCGGAGGCATCGACGCCGATAATGCCGGCGCTGGCCGACGACAATACCGCCTCGATGAAGCGGCGGCGGCTGTCGATCAGGTCGCTGGCGCTCACCAGTTCATCGCGCTGGCTGCGCAACTCCTGCGTCATCTTGTTGAAGGTCTCGCCGAGCTGCGCGAGATCGCCCTCCGACTTGTGCACGGGAACCTGCACATGCAGGTCGCCGGTCGAGACGATATTGGCCGCGCTCATCAGCCGCCGGATCGGGGCGACCAGCCAGTTGGCGAAATTCAGCCCGATCAGCACCGAGGCCATCAGGATGGTGAGCGCGATCACCGCGAACATCAGCGCGAATGCCACCTGGATGCCGAGCCGGCGCGATTCGAGCTGGGCGTATTCGGCGACGCTGGCCTGGGTTTGCCGGAGCTGCGCCACCACGCGGGGATCGAGCAGCCGGGCGACGTAGAGGAAGGTATCGTTGAAGGCGCGCAGCCGGATCACGGCGGCGACGTAATTGGCTTCGATGAACACCGCGATCTGCGGCTCGGTTTCGTCGACGCCGCTGAGGAATTCCGGCGCCGGCGTCGTGAACGCCTGCGCTATGCCGGTTTGCGCCGTCTCCAGGACGTTGCGGTCCTTGTCGATCAGCATGGCGCCCGGCAGGTTGCGCGAGGCGGCACTTTGCGTCAGCAGCTGGCGAAACGTTCCGCGATCCTGGTCGAACAGCGGCCGGGCATGGGCGATATCGTTGGCCATTCCCAGAATGTCGCCGCGAATGAGCTGGGCGTGCTCGTGCAGATAGGCGTTGGCCACGATCAGCGAATTCTGGATCACCTCGCGGGTCGGCCCCGAAAACAGCCGGTCGAGGCCACGGTCGATGGTGATATTGGCGACGATCGCCACCAGCACCGCCGGCAGCACCGCGATCACGGAAAACAGGCTGACGATCTGGACGTGCAGCCTGGCCGCCGCCCGGCCGCGGCGGCGGGCCTGCAGCACCTTCCAGACTTCGCCGACGATGATCCCGACCAGCAGCAGGATGGTCGCCGCATTGATCAGCAGAAAGGAATAGACGACATCGCGCTTCGGCTCGATCGGCGTCAGGCCGGTGAGCACCACGAAGGTGAGGAAGGCCGACAGCAACGCGATGGCGACGGCAAACGGCGCCAGCCACCGCCGCAGGGATGATCCCTTGGGTTCGGCAAACGACGAATCGAACGATGGGGCCGAGGTGTCTGCGCTGGTCATTCCGGCAAAGGTGAGCTGAAGGCCTAAATCCGCCTGCCGCGGACTGATGCATTCATATCACAATGTTGCCGAATTGCGACAATTCCGCGGCGCACATTGCCGCTGAAACGCTCAGGTCCGACTTATAAACGGATTCCAGATCGTGAAGCCCTCTAACTGCCGCTCCGATAGACCTGAATATCGAGATCCCTGATCTTCTTCCGCAGCGTGTTGCGGTTGAGGCCGAGCAGGTCGGCGGCGCGGATCTGATTGCCGCGCGTCGCCGCCAGCGCCGCCGTGAGCAGCGGAACTTCGATTTCCTTGAGGATGCGGTGATAGAGCCCCGGCGGCGGCACGCCATTGGGAAAACCCGAAAAGTGCGACGACAGATAGGCCTCCACCGCGCCGCCGAGATTGTCGACACCGTGATGGACGCTGCCGCCAGAGTTCACCGCCGGCGGCGCCAGCTCGCCATCGATGACGGAGCCGGTGATCACGTCCTGCGGATACAATGCCGCCAGCCGGCGCGCGAGGTTTTCAAGCTCGCGCACATTGCCGGGCCAGCGGTGCTGCTTCAGCCGTTCCAGCGCCAGCGTATCGAGCTTCTTCGGTGGCAGTCCGTCCTTTTCTGCCAGCGAGAAGAAATGCCGGATCAAATCCGGCAGATCCTCGATCCGTTCGCGCAGCGGTGGCAAACGCAGCGGCACGACGTTGAGGCGGAAGAACAGATCCTCGCGGAACAGGCCCTGCTGAATCAGAATGCGCAGGTCCTTGTTGCTGGCGGCGACAATGCGCACGTCGGTCTTGATCGGGGTACGGCCGCCGACGGTTGTGTATTCGCCCTGCTGCAGCACCCGCAGCAGCCGGGTCTGCGCCTCCATCGGCATGTCGCCGATTTCATCGAGAAACAGCGTTCCGCCTTCGGCCTGTTCGAAGCGGCCGGAAGCGCGGGTGTTGGCGCCGGTGAAGGCGCCGCGCTCATGCCCGAACAGTTCCGATTCAATGAGGTCGCGTGGGATCGCCGCCATGTTGACGGCGACGAACGGGCCGTTGCGCCGCTTGCCGTAGTCGTGCAGCGCGCGCGCCACCAGTTCCTTGCCGGTGCCGGACTCGCCCGAAATCATCACGGTGAGGTCGGTCTGCATCAGCCGCGCCAGCACGCGGTAGATTTCCTGCATCGCCGGCGAGCGGCCGACCAGCGGAATCGAATCGAATTCGGATTCGTCGGGATGGCTCGCGACCCGCTCCTTCGGCTCCGCCAGCGCGCGGCCGACGATGGTGATGAGCTCCTTGAGGTCGAACGGCTTTGGCAGATATTCATAGGCGCCGCGTTCCGACGCGCGGATCGCCGTCATGAAAGTGTTTTGCGCGCTCATCACGATGACCGGGAGATTCGGCCGCATCTTCTTGATCCGCGGCAGCAGATCGAACGCATTCTCGTCGGGCATCACGACGTCGGTGATGACGAGATCGCCCTCGCCCTGGCTCACCCAGCGCCACAACGTCGCCGCGTTCCCGGTCAGCCGCACCTCGTATCCGGCGCGCGAAAGGGCCTGATTCAGAACCGTGCGGATGGCGGTGTCGTCGTCGGCGACAAGTATGCTACCTGCGGGCATTGTTATTCCTCATCTTGAGTTCTG
>Ga0209331_1000468_pt1 | contig 14508 bp, 15 predicted proteins | sample JacPinW_OM3H0_M3_FD_187971 | JGI IMG/M metagenome (GOLD analysis project Ga0209331, IMG submission 187971) | Forest soil microbial communities from Algoma, Ontario, Canada - Jack Pine, Ontario site 1_JW_OM3H0_M3 (SPAdes) (version 2) | ecosystem: Environmental > Terrestrial > Soil > Boreal...
CAAGCGATACGGGGAGCTCGCCGAAGGCACCTTCGGCATTTTCCGTTCGATAGCTACGGACGAAAATGGCTTGATCGAAAAGGTCGAGCAATCCATACCAAGTCTGATTTCATGCGGCCGCTGTATGAATGGGGTGACGCGCTCTTTGCAAACGCCGTCAAGATCTGACCCTTCGCTTCCGGCAGCAATTCTGACATTAGATCAGGGTTTACCTTGATAAGCAGAGATCACCTGATGAGACTTCGTCAGTCGCGTGAGTGCCAAGAGCAGTCATTGGCCCCCCATCTATTCGATGACCTCGTCGGCGCGTCCGAGCAGTGGTAGAGGAAACGTGAGGCCGAGCGCCTTGGCGGTCTTGAGATTGATGGCCAACTCGATTTTCGTGACCTGTTGCACCGGCAGGTTGGCAGCTTTTTCGCCCTTGAGAATGCGGCCCGTGTTAACGCCAATTCGGTGGAACGCGTCCGAAAAGTGCGTTCCGTACGACATGAGACCCCCGGCGAGAACGAATTCGCGGTACGGGTATATGGTTGGCACCGCGTGGTTGGCCGCAAGCTTGACCAGCAGATTACGCTGGGTCAAAAAGAAATTCTCACCGCTTACCACGAGTGCACCCAATCCTTCGCTGACGAGGGTCGCGAAGGCCGACTCGATCTCGCTGGGACTACTTGCACTCAGAATCACGACACGCGCGTCGAGAACACGTGCCGCATCCTGTACGACCGCTCTTTCAGTCGCGGTTTGCGGGATGTTGGCTGGGTTGACGAGCACCGCGATCGTGGTGGCTGGAGGCATCAGGTTGTGCATCAGCTCAAGGCTTTTTGCGATCAACTCTACGTTCAGTACCGTGATGCCTGTAATGTTCCCGCCGGGCTGTGCAAGGCTCGCGACGAGACCAACTTTGACCGGGTCGGTACCAACAAAAAAAACGATCGGGATCGTTTGGGTCACCGCCTTGGCGGCCACCGCTCCTGGGGTGCTAGCCCCGACAACGATAACAGCCACCTCGCGGCGCACCAAGTCCGCAGCCAGTGCAGGCAGGCGGTCGTTTTGACCCTCTGCCCAACGGTACTCGATCGCTACGTTGCGGCCCTCGACAAAACCCGCATCGGCTAAGCCACGGTGAAATGCGCCGACATAGTCGCGCATCGTTTCAAATGATGCACCGCTGAGAAATCCGATCACCGGCAGCGCCGGCTGCTGCGCACGCGTCGGAAGCGGCCACGCCGCCGCGGTACCACAGATCGATTTGATGAAATCGCGCCGTTTCATTTGCCCTCCGGTGCTGAGGACATGGTCCCGACACAGACACTACCACATCGCGACCCGATTGTACGGGCGTTGGATCACGTTCAAAAATGGCCGAGCCAGTTTGGACTATTATTGGTCCGAAGGACCCGCTTCGGGTCACTCTGCGACTGAGCCAGTCAGGGTGGCCCATCCATTCATTTCGGGATCGCTCTGAACGCTGAACCTTCACGTCGCCTGAGCGCCGTGCCTGACAGCGCCGCACTGCGATCTGAAATTCAGGTGTCCTCGTGGGTGAGAATGGAAAAGCCGGGGCTTGTGCGGGTCTCATCCCCGGCTGGGGCATCTGTCACCACCAACGTTGAGCCCGGATGCAGCAGTGAGGTCATGCGCTTGGCGACCTCGGGCGCAAGGTCGATCCGCTTGACGGTCTCTGCTGCAAGCAACGCCGAGGCGGCCACTTGGCTTGTGCCGGCGCTCAGTCCGAAGGCGAGCCATTTGAGATGAGCCGGGTCGTCATCGGGTCCTGTCAATGTAAAGGCGTGGGTCCCGAATGGCTTTTCAGGGTCCTCAATGCCGATTGGTGCGGTGAAAGCCTCGTTGCCGTTGATGAAGGCGATGAGCTTGCGATCTGCGGTGGAGACCACGAAGGATGAGGCCTGGTGCGTCTCCTTGGTCGCGCTGACGGGGTGGGCCGACTTGGCCGCCACGGTCTTGACTGCCTCGCGCGCCATCTCTTCGAGATGGTGCGATATCAGCAGGCCGGGATGCTGGAAATCCGTCGCCACGACGTCGCCGTCTGCCATGACCACCGGCGTTCCAAGCGTCGTCACTCCAAACAGCAGCTTGGCGAATTCCAGCGGCAGCCGCACGCAGCCATGGCTTGCCGGATAGCCGGGGAGGTTGCCTGCATGCAGGGCGACACCGCCCCACGTGAGCCGCTCCATATAGGGCATGGGAGCGTTGTCGTAGGTCGAGGAATGGTGGTTCTTGTCCTTTTCCAGGATCACGAATACCCCCGCAGGGGTGCGATGTCCGGGGCGGCCGGTCGAGCAGGTTGACGCGGCTATCTGCACGCCATTGCGATAGATCACGACCCACTGCTTGGGGATCGACACCAGGATCACCACCGGTCCTTCCGGGGACCGCTCGGGTTTCCAACTGAATTCGCCGGGTTTGAGCGTAGCCGGGTCTACCGGTTGATCTTGCGTCTGCGCGAAGGGGGATTTTACCCCGAGCGGGGCCGTGACCGACGCGGCCAGGAACACGCGCCGCGACATCCTCGGGGGAGGCAGAGTGAAAGTCTTCATTGTCAGATGCCCCCTCAACGTGGTCATATTGCCCGCTGCCGTAGGCGCGGGCTCGCTGCGGGACCTACATGCATGCGCGAATCATCGCCAGTTTATGCATCAGCCGGGACTCGTTTGCGAGTAGCCGGCGCTTTGGTCGGGATTTGGGCACGCAGTCCAATTGCTGGACGGGCTCGCGCACGGCGCGGGCAGATCCCGTGACGTTCGCACGCGCGCTCGCAGCGGCGCTTCTTATCGCATGCGTTTCGCCGGCCGGCTTTGCGTCTGCGCAGCCGTACCCCAGCCGTCCCATTACGCTTGTGGTGCCGTTCCCGCCCGGCGGCGTAACCGATGCGATCGCGCGCATCATTCAGGACAGCATGTCGCAATCGCTCGGCCAACAGATCATCATCGAGAACATCGGCGGAGCCGGGGGGATGATTGCCGCGGGCCACGCAGCGCGCGCCACGCCCGACGGGTATACGCTCCTGCTGCACCAGGTTGCGCTGGCGGCGGGCATGACGCTTCACCGCAATCTCGGCGTCGATGCCGAAAAGGATTTCGTCACGATCGGGCTCATCAATAACGCCGCTACCATCCTTGTGGCGCGCCCCACATTGCCGCCGAGCACTCTCGCTGAGCTGGTGCACTGGATGAAGGAGCCGGGACAGAACGCCAAGATGGCGCATCCCGGCATCGGCTCGTTCGGTCATCTGTGCAGCGTGCTGTTCGCCCGCGAGATCGGCGCCAAGGCCGACCAGATCCCATATCGCGGTGCCGGCCCCGCGCTCAACGACCTGTTGGCGGGTCACGCGGACCTGGGCTGCCAGTCCGCTGCAATCTCCGAGCCCTTGATCAAGGCGGGCAAACTCAAGGCCTACGGCATCATCGGCCCAAGGCGCTCCGCGGGGCTGCCGGATCTGCCGACCATGGGGGAAGCAGGATACAAGAAGCTCGATCTCGAGTTTTGGCACATGCTGCTCGCGCCCGCCGGCACGCCAGACGCTGTGATACATCGAGTCAACGCTGCGCTCCGCCACGCGCTTGCAGATGCGAAGGTGACGGACACGTTCGCCAAGAGCAACATGGAGCTTTATCCGGCCGACGCATGGACGCCTGAGGCGGCTGCCGCGCTGCTCAGGCGGGAGATCAACCTTTGGAGCGACGTGATCCGCACCAACGACATCCCGGCGCAGTAGAGCGGGGTGCGAGGAGGGCGGATGTTCTCCTCAATCCGGGCTACGTTTGCTGTGCTACCGGGACTTTCTCGTTCGTTCCGGACTCCGGAACCTGGGCAGCGTATTTCAGCCCCTCTTTGACCTTGGGCACAGTCACCTTCAGGTCCGTAATAGGCAGCCCGTGTGTCGGCGCGATGGTTTTCACGCCGAGGCGCTCGATCAGGTGATCCAGCCGATCGCAATAGGCGTCCATGTTGGCGAACTTGGTCCAGAACAGGGCCAGGTCCGCGAACACCGCTGACACGTCCGGCAGGTCGAGCGAGACCGCCTCCTCCGCGACAAGACCGCAGTGGCCGTCCTGGTGATAGTGGCTGTAGGCGAAGCCGTCGCCGGGAAACAGCACGCGCTCGCCCGTGTCGAAACCCCACCACGTCGTGCGCAGGTCACGGATGACCGGCTCGACCGCCATGAGGCTGCGGCCACCGAGGTCAATCGCGTCCCCCTCGTTCATCCAGCGCATGCGAGATTCATAATGCGGGAACGCCAAGTGGTAATCGCTCACGTCGCCGCAGAGGATGGCCTCCGGAAAGCGCTGGAGGATACGACCGAGCCCTCCGCAGTGCGGCGTCTCCTGATGGGTGACGAAGAGATATTTCAACGCCGGGGCACCGCGGGCAAACAGCTCGGACAGGTGCCGCTCGATGACGGGAAAATCCTTCGGGTGACCGGTTTCGACCAGCACGGACGCGGTCTCGCCGGCGACCAGGAATGCGGCGTTATAGGCGTGATAGATCTTGCCCTGGTGGCGCTGCGCCAGGCAGTCGCCGATCCAGAAGACGCCGGGCGCGATCTCGCGGGGCATTCTGCCAGTCACGGCTCAGCGCTCCTCGTCACGAGCGACGTAGCGCGAAACCGCCACGCTCTTGTCCAGTCCCGCAAGAACCTCGTCCAGCATCTCCACGTGCCGCGCGACGACCTTGCGGCCATGCAGGATGCAGCCGTATCCGGGCGCGATCGTCTCCACGTCGCATTGATCGAACACAGCGGCGATGCCGCGCCGGATCGCAGCGGTCGGCGCCCCTTCGAGCCACCAGTAGCGCGTGTTGAGCAGGAAGGATCGCAGCTCGCGCGCGGACGTGGTGTCGTCGTCGGCCGTGACGATCCAGGGTCCGTCCCTATGCGCGCGCCAGACATGGGTGAACATGTCGGAGCTGAACAGGGTGCGTGTCGTGCGGTCATAGAGCCAGCGCGTGGCGATGAGCCGCAGCGGCGCCTGCATGACATCGATGGGCCGGCCCTTCGTTCCCAGCTTGATCGTGTCCGATCGCGTCACTGCGGTGACCGGCATGGCGTCCAGGATGCTCCGGCCATCCGCCTTGGCGCCGAAATCAAACCACAGCGCCGCGTCGATGTTGCTGGTGTAGCACTGCTCGACGTTGAAGTGCCCCGCGAACGTTTCGACATTGTTGATCGACATGAACTCGTTGAGCCGCAGCGGGAACAGGGATAACGGCAGCCCGGGCGCGATCAGCGACTCGATCTGTGCACGGATTGCCGGCTCGTCCTTGCCGAAGCCGGTGTCGATGAGCATGGCGGCATCGCTCTGCGTCAGCAGATAGCTGTTGGCGACCGAATATCCGCGCGCACTGGCAGGGTAGGAGCTGACCCGGCCGTCGAGCGCATAAGGGTGCTGCAGAGCGTAGACCTTGTTTTCGGCGAGCACGGCGATTCCGCCTTCCATGCCGGGCATCGTCCGCACCGGCACAGACGCGGTCTGGGTCAACATGGACATGACGGGAAGCTTATCGGGCCTCCCCGAGGAAGGAAACAGCGTCCGCCGACTGCGCGCGCAAAACGTGCTATTCTCGCAAGGCGAGGCATGGGCGCGAGGGCTTGCATGCCGGTGCGCGTTCAGCGGCAGGAAAGACAATGCGCGGCGTAACGTTCCTCGGCGAGCGCAAATTGCAGCTCGCGGAATTTTCCGATCCGGTTCCGGGAGCGCGCGAGGTCATCGTCGAGATCAAAGCTTCCGGCATGTGCGGCAGCGATCTCAAGTTCTATCGCGCAACGGGCGGCACTGTTGCGCTCGGACTGGGCAAGATCAGCGGCCCTGTCATCGCCGGACACGAGCCGTGCGGCATCGTGGCCGCGCTCGGCGCCAATGTCTCTGAGCGCGCGGCGCGCATCGGCGCGCGGGTGATGGTGCATCACTACAGCGGTTGCGGCGCCTGTCCTCATTGCCTTACCGGCTGGTCGCAGATGTGCGTGGAGGGCAGCATTGTCTATGGGGTGACCGGGCACGGCGCGCATGCGCCCTATATGAAAGTTCCGGCGCATACCCTGGTGCCGCTGCCGGACGAGCTCAGCTTCGCGACCGGCGCGGCCATCTCGTGTGGGACCGGCACGGCCTATCAGGCGCTCCGGCGGATGCAGCTCAGGGGAGGCCATACCATAGCGATCGTCGGCCAGGGGCCGGTCGGCCTTTCCGCGACGCAACTCGCCGCGGCGATGGGTGCTCGCGTCATCGCGCTTGATGTGAGCGAACAGCGGCTCGCGCGCGCCAAGGATTTCGGGGCGGACGCCCTCATCCACCCAAAGTTCATTGATCCCAAGGCCGACGATCCGGCCGCCCTGATCAAGGAGCTCACGCATGGCTTGGGCGCCGATTTGACGCTCGACACCTCCGGCACAGCAGAAGGCCGCCTGACAGCGGTACGCGGCACGCGTGCATGGGGCGTAGCGTGCCTGGTCGGGGAAGGCGGCAGCGTGACCCTCGATGTCAGTCCCGACATGCTGCGCAAACAACTAACCGTCATGGGGTCCTGGACCTTCTCCACCGTCGTCCAGGCGGAGTGCGCAAGGTTCATCGCTGATCGCAAGATCGCCGTAGATGGCCTGTTCACACATCGCTGGCAGCTGGCGCAGGCGGAGGAGGCCTACCGGCTGTTCGACACCCAGACCAGCGGCAAAGGTGTCTTTCTGATGTAGACTGTGATACTACTCTGCTACAGCAAAAATCAAAATACGGTCTCATCCGGAAGGGAGGATAGACATGGCTCGGATACATCGACGAAAGCTGTTGCAACTTTCCGGCGCCGGCGCACTCGCGGCGAGAGGCGGCGGCCTTGCGGGAATTATCGCGGCCTCGCGTGCGCCCGCCTATGCCCAGGCCGCAACGGTGCACTGGCTGCGCTGGAACGACTTTGTTCCCGCCTCCGACGAGCTTCTGAAAAAGGAAATCGCGCCCGAGGCGGAGAAGGCGCTCGGCCTCAAGCTCAACATCGAGACCATCAACGGCAACGACCTGCAGGCGCGCACCACGTCGGCGATCCAGTCCGGCTCGGGCCCGGACGTCATTCTCGGCTTGAACAATTGGCCCCAGCTCTATGCCGAAAGCGTCACCAATGTGGACGACGTGGTCGAGGAGATCGGCAAGGCGCAAGGCGGCTTCTACGACGAATCGAGGGCCGTCGCCAATGACGGCAAGAAGTGGCTCGGCGTGCCTTGGTGCGTGCTCGGCGCCATGATCGTCTATCGCAAATCATGGCTCGCGGAAGCGGGCGCCAACGCATTTCCCGCGACCTGGGAGGAATATCGTGGGGTTGGCAAGAAGCTCAAAGCCGCCGGTCGCCCAATCGGGCAGACCCTTGGCCATACCTTCGGAGATGCGCCGACCTTCACCTACCCGTATCTCTGGTCCTGGGGCGGCAAGGAAGTCGAGGCGGACGGCAAGACGGTCGCGCTGAATTCGAAGGAGGCGGTCGAATCCGTGAAATTCATGACCGCCTTCTGGAAGGAAGCGCATGACGAAGGCGGGCTGGCCTGGGACGACACCAACAACAACCGCGCCTTCCTCTCCGGCACGATCAGCGCCACCTTGAATGGGGCCTCGATCTATCTCTTGGCCAAGGGCAAGCCCGACACCTATCTCGACGAGAAGGGCAAGCCCATGTTCCAGGACATGGCGCACTCACCCCTGCCCAAGGGTCCCGCCGGCCAGTTCGGCTATCATCTGCCCATGACCAACATGCTCATGGGATATTCGAAGAACCAGAAAGCGGCAAAAGATTTTCTGCGTTGGGTCACCTCGAAGGAGATCTATCAGAAATGGTTCAACTCGCAGCAGGGCTACTCGGTCGGCGCGACGACGATATGGGAGAAGGATCCGCTCTGGAATAAAGACCCCGTCATGTTGCCGTTCCAGACTGCGGCGCGTGCGGGCCGTTTTCCCGGATATGCGGGCCCCGCCGACCGCAAGGCGGCTGAAGGACTGAGCAAGTACCTGATCACGGACATGTATGCCAAGGCCGCGCAGGGAATGCCGGCCGAGGATGCGGTGAAGTGGGCGGATGGGGAGTTCAGGAGAATCCACGGCAGCTGATAGGTAGTGGCTTGACCTGAACCTCGTCTCTCGATTGCTTGCGGCGGCGAGGGAGGGGCGCTTCGCGCCTTTTGCCATAGGGGACCGAATGGCCGTTACCAGCTATGCCCTTACCGAGGCTTATGCCCTGCCATCGCGGCGGGGCCCGATCACGCGCCTGCTTGAGGACGAGCGGTGGCTGGCGCTCGTCCTGCTGCTGCCGACCGTGGTGCTGCTCCTGTTGTTCATCGCCTATCCCTTCGCGAAGGGCGTCGAGCTTTCCGTGACCGACGCCAAGGTCGGGGTACCCGGCAGCTTCGTCGGGCTGCGCAATTTCGCAGCGCTGGCGAGCGACACCATTTTCCGGACGGCGGTCTGGAACACCTTCGTCTATACGGGCGTGACCACCGTGTTCAAGCTGGCGCTCGGGCTCTGGCTTGCGCTGCTGCTGAATCGGCATTTCAGGGGAAAGGCGGTGACGCGGGCTTTCGTTCTGCTGCCCTTCATCATTCCGACCGTGCTTTCCACGTTCGCCTGGAAATGGATGTTCGATCCGACCTTCAGCGTGATCAACTGGACGTTCTATCGGCTCGGCTTGATCCACGGGCGCATCGCCTGGTTGAGCGATCCCGACCTTGCGATGCTTTCGGTGATCATCGTGAACGTCTGGCGCGGCGTGCCGTTCTACGCGATCAGCCTGCTTGCCGGGCTACAGACCATCAATCCCGAGCTGCACGAGGCAGCGGCGATCGACGGCGCGAAGCCATGGCAGCGCTTCTGGCACGTGACGTGGCCGCTGCTTCTGCCGGTCACCATGGTGGTGGTGTTGTTCTCGATCATCCAGACCTTTGCAGACTTCCAGCTTGTCTACGTGCTGACCGGCGGCGGGCCCGCCAATGCGACGCAGCTGTTCGCGACCTACGCTTATCAGATCGGCGTCGGCACCGGTCTGTTGAGCGAGGGAGCGGCGATCTCGCTTGCCATGTTCCCTGTGCTGTTGATCGTGGTCATCGTCCAACTCCTCTACATACGCCGGGTGGAGACGCTGTAGGCAGGGCGCTCGACAATGATTGAAGGAGCGAAGTGGCGACGCTGGGTCTTCTTCTACATCCCGCTCGGGGTGTTTGTCTTCGTGCTGCTGTTCCCCTTCTATTGGATGATGGTGACGACCGTCCGCCCGGACAACGAGCTCTACCGGCCGTGGATGGCCCCGAACTACACGCCGTTCTGGACCATGCATCCGACGCTCGACCACATCAAATATTTGCTCGGGGAGACGCTGTTCAGCACCTGGATGCTGAACACGCTGATCATCTCCACCGTAGCCACGGCCATCTCGCTGTTTTGCGGCCTGCTTGCCGGCTACGCGCTGTCCCGCCTCAAGTTCCCGTTCGCCGGCAGCCTCGGCACCGGCATCTTCATCACCTATCTGGTGCCGCAGACGCTTCTGTTCATCCCGCTCGCCGATATCATCCGCAACTTCCATCTCGGTGATACGCCCTGGGCGCTGATCTTGACCTATCCGACCTTCCTGATCCCGTTCTGCACCTGGCTGCTCATGGGCTACTTCAAGGCGATCCCGAAGGAGCTCGAGGAATGCGCGCGGATCGACGGCGCGACGCGCTGGAAGGCGATGGTCTACATCATTTTCCCGGTCGCCGTGCCGGGCATTCTCTCGGCCGGTATTTTTGCGTTCACCTTGTCGTGGAACGAGTTCATCTACGCATTGGTATTCCTATCGTCGCCGGCGGAGAAGACCGTGCCTGTGGGCGTCACCTCGGAACTGATCCGGGGCGACGTGTTCTTCTGGGGGCCGCTGATGGCGGGCGCGCTGCTCGGCTCGATCCCGGTCGCGTTGATCTACTCCTTCTTCGTCGAGCATTACGTCGCGGGTCTGACCGGGTCTGTAAAGGGATGACGCGATGGCTCAGGTCCTGATCCGGAGCTTGCACAAGATGTACGACGAGGTGCACGCCGTGAAGGACGTGAACCTCGAGATCCGCGACAAGGAATTCCTGGTGCTGGTCGGGCCTTCGGGCTGCGGCAAGACGACAACGTTGCGCATGGTGGCTGGCCTTGAATCGATTACTTCGGGCGAGGTCGTGATCGGCAACAGGGTGGTGAACGAGCTGCCGCCCATGGACCGCGACATCGCCATGGTGTTTCAGAACTACGCGCTCTATCCGCATATGAGCGTCTACGACAACATGGCTTTCGGGCTGAAGATGCGGAAGTTCGATCGGGCCGAGATCGGCAAGCGCGTGCGGGAAGCGGCCGAGATTCTGGGCATCGAGGCCTATCTCAAGCGAAAACCGCGCCAGCTTTCCGGCGGGCAGCGCCAGCGGGTGGCGCTCGGACGCGCGATCGTGCGCCACCCGCAGGTGTTCCTGTTCGACGAGCCGCTCTCCAATCTCGACGCGAAATTGCGCGTGCAGATGCGCGTCGAGCTGAAGAAGATTCACAATCGCCTCAGCACCACTGCCATCTACGTGACCCACGACCAGGTGGAAGCGATGACGCTGGGTGACCGCGTGGTGGTGATGAAAGACGGAGTGGTGCAGCAGGTGGGTGAGCCGCTCGAGCTCTACAACGCTCCCGTCAACCGCTTCGTCGCCGGCTTCATCGGTTCGCCCGCGATGAATTTCGCAACTGTCCGCGTGACCGACGCGAACGGGGTCATGCGGGCTGACAATGCCGGCTTTGGCATCGAGGTGGCGCCCGAGCTCGCCCCGCGACTTCTGCCCTACGCGGGCCGCGACATTACCATGGGCATCCGGCCGGAAGATCTGCGGGTCGCCAACGGCAGCGACCCGGCCGGGCTCTGCTTCGACGCGGTGGTCGAGGTGGTGGAGAGGCTGGGTTCCGAGACCCTGCTCGACCTGCAGGTAGGCGCCCAGACCATGGTGGCGGCGGTGGAGCCGGCTGTCCGCGCCCAGCACGGCGACAAGCTCCGCCTGGCGTTGCGCGCCGACCGGCTGCACTTCTTCGACATGACGTCCGAAGCGGCGGTCTAGAGGCCAAGACACTCTCGGCCGCAGGAACAATGGCCGGCGGATGAAAACGAACGATCCGGCGCGACCCATGCCCGCCTATCTCGAATATGACCCCGCCGTGATCGAGCGGACTGCGGTCTATCGACTGCTCACGGGCGCGGTAGTGCCGCGGCCGATCGGCTGGGCTTCGACCGTCAGCATCGACGGCATCAGCAATCTCGCGCCGTTTTCGTTCTTTACCGTGGTGTGCGTCATACCGCCGATGGTCTCGCTCACCATCGCGCGCAACCCCGATGGGAGCGAGAAGCACACGCTGAAGAACATCCGCGAGACGCGCGAGTTCTGCGTCAATGTGGTCACCGCGCCGGTGTGGAAGGAGATGGTGGATTCCGCCAATGGCTTTCCGGAAGATGAGAGCGAATTCGCCAGGACCGGGCTCACCGAGCTCCCGGCCTTCAAGATAAAACCACCGCGCGTCGCCGAAGTGCCGATCCATCTCGAATGCAAGCTCCATCAGGTGATCGAGCTTGGCCCCAACCGCCACCCCCTGGTCATCGGGGAGGTTGTGTATTTCCACGTCGCCCCCGCCTGCATGACAAACGGTTACATCGACATGCGCAAGCTCGATCCGATCGGGCGCCTGAACGGGTTTCAATATGTCACCCTGGGCGACATCCTGAATCGCAAATTCGACGATGGCCAGCCGCGATGACTCTTCCAGAGGGATTAGCATGATTAACCGTCGAGCGCTGATTGCGATTGCGGCGAGCGTCGGTTTTGGCACCTTCGCCTTCGGCCAGGACCGCTCGATCGTCGTGGCATCAATCACCTCGACGGAGGACTCAGGATTGTTCGGCTACATCCTGCCGCTGTTCAAGTCGAAGACCGGCATCGATGTGAAGGTGGTGGCGCAATGAAACTCTTGTGTGTCGCGGTAATCGGGATTGGCTGGTGACCCGATCCTGCTGGCAGACGCTTCTACGACGCGCTGCTTTTCTCAGCGGGGGTTACGGGAACCCGGATCACGATCCACATCGTCATGTCCCAGGCATTGCGTATGCCCGCCAGCAACAGAGTGAGCAAAGCAAGAGCCAGGGCTTCGAGGCTCCACTGCGATCGTTCGAAAAGAAGGACGGCAGACCCGACCACCAGGAGATACCCGACGATGGGAATCAGGGCATAGAACAGCCGATCAATCACGTCGACCGCGAAGGTATGATGGATAAACAATTGCACCCATAGGCGCGCCGAATAGATCACGCCGGCCACACCTCCGAGAGCCAAGAGGAGCGCCGATGTCGCCCAAGTCTGCGAGGGTATGGCCGCACCGATGCAGATGAGAAGCACGGCAGTGAAATGCACAACGGTCGGGCTGATAAAGGCCCGCATCGCTTCGCGGTTCCTCTCCGTGAACACCTGCGCGCCGATCGAGGCGGCGACAAACATGAGCCCGACGAGCGTGGCCGACGCCGTGCCCACCAAGATGTAAAAGTCATGCCACGCATGGATGACATCGGCGAGCGATGATTGCATTGCGCTCTCCAGGAAGCGAGAAACTCACGATTTCTCATACCGAACGCCGAAACATTTGGCTATTTTTGGAAGCTGCATTTCGCGGACGATAACAGCGCCTTCCGCCACCGCGCCCTCCTAGAAGGGCAGGGCCGAAGCAGGAGAGCGGCCCATCTGTCCACCCGATGGGCTGACAGCCCTACGTGGCGGCCCCGACCGTATCCGCCATGGCGGCGCCCCGCCCGCCGAGCGCCTTTTCGCCATCAACCGTGGAGTCACGCGCGGTCTGATGCTCGATCTCTGAATTGAGCGCGGCGCCAACGAGGATGACGATCGAGGAGATCCACATCCACATCATCAGGCCGATGGCGGCGCCGAGCGATCCGTAAGTTGCATCATAGTTCGCAAAGTTCGCGAGATACCACGAGAGCAATGCGGAGCTTGCAATCCAGGCGACCGCCGCAAACAAGCTTCCCACGCTGAGCCACTGCCAGCGCGCCTCTCTCCGGCTCGGGCCAAACCGGTACAGAACCGCAAGCCCGATGATAATCAGGACCAGCAGAACCGGCCATCGCACAATGCGCAGCAGGGTTTCGCTTACATTGCCAAGCCCGGCGTAGTTCAGGATGAGCGGCAGCACTACGACGGCGCCGATCGCAACCAGAACCGAAGCAATGGCGGCAAGCGTGAATGCCAAAGACACGAGATTAAGCTTGATAAAGCCGCGTTTCTCTTTCTCGTCATAGACCACGTTGAGGGCGTCCATGATGGCCTTCATCCCGGCATTCGCGCTCCAGAGTGCAAGCCCCAGCCCCAAGATAAATCCAAAACTGAGTTTCGTCCCTCCCTTGGCAACAAGCCGGTTCACCTGATCCTGAAGGATCTGGAACGCATCACCCGGCAGCATCCCTCCTATCGACGAGAGGTGGTCGTTGATCGTCGATGGGCTGGCAAACAGTCCGTACAGCGACACCAATGCGGTGATGCCCGGAAACAAGGCGAGCAGGCCGTAGAAGACCACGCCTGCTGCGACGGCGAGCAAACGGTTATCGTTGATCCGCTGGTAGGTCCGCCAGAGAATATCTGTCCATCCCCCCATCCTTGTTCTCCATCACATCGGCGACAGGTCTGGTGCGCCGGAATGCTCAAGCTGATCTTCCTTGGCGCCGCTCTTGAGGAAGCGGGCAAGCACGAATCCGGCCGCAACCGCGCCGCCGAGGAACAGCATCGGCTGCGAGCGGGCGAGCTCGGAGGCTGCCCTTACGAGATCGTTCACATTGGCGCCCCTCAATGCTTCCCGAGAGGCCTTCCACCTTGCCGGCAGCATCGCGGACGTACCGCGCGCAACAAGCGGAGCTTCTCGTTGCATCTCAGCCGCGGCCGCGTTGATTGCGCGCGCCAGTCCGCGAATAGCGTCAGCGCCACGCGCCTTCTGCTGCTCCAGCACGCGGTTGAGCCCATGGCCCACGTCGGTCGTGAATTCCGAAGCCCGGGCCTTGACTGCGCGGGTGGTGGTCTGGGCAGCTTCCTTTATGCCCTGGGTCAAGCTATCGGCGGTCTCGCGCGCCTTAGTGCGGACCGCTTGCGAACCTTGCAATAACCCCTCTCCTCCATGTCTACCTCGAAATGGGAAACTTTCCGAGACAATTCTCCAGTAACGACACAGTTCCGAGCGAGCGGCCTGGCGGCAGGAGGAAACGGGCTCGGTCACCGCTTCGCTTCGGATTGGGCCGCGACTTGGGCCGCGAGCATGCGCTTGGTCGCTTCGAGGTCGACCAGCGGGTAGGTGTCGAAATGGGCCGGAATGATGTCCGCCCATTCATTCAAGATCCGATGCAAGACCTCGTTGCAATCCACATCGAACACCGCGATCGCGCCCCGCCCGACGCGCGGGTAGATATGCCGGCAAATCCCGTTCGCTTGATAAT
>Ga0209331_1000469_pt1 | contig 14505 bp, 11 predicted proteins | sample JacPinW_OM3H0_M3_FD_187971 | JGI IMG/M metagenome (GOLD analysis project Ga0209331, IMG submission 187971) | Forest soil microbial communities from Algoma, Ontario, Canada - Jack Pine, Ontario site 1_JW_OM3H0_M3 (SPAdes) (version 2) | ecosystem: Environmental > Terrestrial > Soil > Boreal...
TACATTGCTCGGCATATAGCCGGACATGGCCGCGCGTGCGAAGCGGGTGAGCCATCGCTTCGATGCCCGAATCGAACGTCAGGAGAGATTCCACTGCATTAAAACCAATCTCATCGTGGTCTAATGCGAAAACCTCGCGGGATAGGTGTCTTTCGCAATGTCCATGCATTGGCAGCGCCGATAGATGCGTTCGTAAGGGACGACCAGTTCTTCGACGTCCGCCTCGGAGGCCGTCAGCATCGGTTCGATGCGCTCGTGCGCGGCATGGATCTCGTCGATGATCGCATCCTCGTCGATCCGCGTGAGCTTGCCGCCCTGCTCGATCACCTCGCCGTCGACCATCACGAGATCCACCTCGTTTCGGCCGGCAGAATAGACGAGCTGGTTGACGGGGTTATTGAGCGGCGTGAACGAGATCCCGTCGAGCCGGTAGCCGACCAGATCGGCGATTCGGCCCGCCTCGACCGCGCCGAGCTCCTTCGCGCGGCCCAGCGCCTTCGCCCCGCCCATCGTGGCGGCGTGGAACGCTTCGGCCGCACCCACCCAGGTCGTGTGGTCGCCACGCAGCTTCTGCAGCAGTGCCGCAAGATAGAGAGCGTTCTGCATGTCGGTGCCCTCGATCGAGCCGCAACCGTCGGTGCCCATGCTGACATTGACGCCCGCGTCCAGCAAGGCCCGGATCGGCGCCAGACCGGATCCGACCTTGAGGTTCGAGGTCGGGTTGTGCTGGATCGAGACGCCAGTGCGCGCGAGAATCTCGATCTCGCGCGGGTTGAGCCAGACGCCGTGAATGAAGGCGGTCTTCGGCTTCATGAAACCGATGCGGTCCAGATATTCGATCATGGTCGAGCCGTACCAGAGCTGGCCGGTGACGACCTGCATGCGCGTCTCCTGCACATGGATCATCAGCGGCAGGTCATGATCGTCGGCCATGCGGCGGACCTTCAGGAGAAACTCCTCCGTGCAGCGTTGAGGGGCCGAGGGCGCGGCGATGTAGCCGACCCGGTTCTCCTTCGGGTGCTTCGTCCTGGCGAGATTGGTGACGAAGGCGAGCAACTCGTCGGCCGAATACATCTTGCTGGCGTCGAGCCGGGCGAGAAGGTCCTTGGGGAACTCCTCCTCGACGAACGGGACGGCGCGGAAGAACGGCCGGTCGAACAGGGTGATGCCGACATTGGCGCGGATGCCGATGTCCTCGTAGGCCTGGAAGACCTGTTCGACATGGTCGGGCCGCAGGCGCGGGCTCTGGTTGATGTCGTCGGAGATAGTGGTCGTGCCGCTCTTCACCGCCTCGATGGCGCCGATCATCGTGCGCAGATAAACGTCGCGCGGTGTCAGCTCGAGCGGGCGCAGCGGGCGCACATAATTCATCCAGAGCTCGAGCGGCAGGTTGTCCTTGCGGCCTTTGTAGAAGCCTTCGTGGCTGTGGTGATGACCGTTGATCAAGCCGGCCGTGACCAGGAGGCCCTGCGCGGGCACGACGTCGCCTTCGGGCTCCGCCGCGCCGTGCGGGCGGATCTCGCGGATGAGCCTGCCCTCGACGACGATGTCGACCGCTCCGCTCGACGGCAGCGCCCCTTCGCCGAGCAGTGCCCGGCAGCCAACGATGGTCTTCCTCATGCGTGTTCTCCTTGCGTAGCATCGGTTGCCGGCGATGCCGGCAGGCGCCCTTCTTCGACCGCGTGGCAGGCGACCCAGACCTTGGCCACCTTGTGCGGGGCCGGGCGTTCCGCCTTGCAGCGCGCATTGGCAAGAGGGCAGCGCGGGTGGAAGCCGCAGCCGGGCGGCGGATCGAGCGGGCTCGGCACCTCGCCGGCGAGGGGCGTGCGGTGCCGGGCGCCGCTTTCCGGATCGGGAACCGTGTGGAGCAGCAGGCGCGTATAGGGATGCAGCGGCGTCTCGATGATCTGACGCGCGTCGCCCTGCTCGACGAGTCGGCCGAGATACATCACGCCCAGTTCGTCGGCCATGTGGGCCACGACGGCGAGATTGTGCGAGATCAGCAGATAAGTCAGCCCCAACCGCCGCTGGAGGTCGCACATCAGGTTGAGGATTTGCGCCTGCACGGAAACGTCGAGCGCCGATGTCGGCTCGTCGCAGACGATGAAGGCGGGATTGGACGCGATCGCACGCGCGATCGAGATGCGCTGGCGCTGGCCGCCCGAGAATTGGTGCGGATATTTGCGCGCATCGCCGGCGGACAGGCCGACGAGGACCAGCAATTCACGCACCCGCGCCTCGACCGCGATGCGGCCGGCCAGGATGCGGTGCGTAACGATCGGCTCGGCGACGATCCGCCCGACGCGCCAGCGCGGGTTGAGGCTGGCGTAAGGGTCCTGGAAGACCATCTGGAGGTTGCGCTTGTAGGGAAGGACGGCGCTGCGGCTGCGCAGGCCGGCGATGTCGGCGTCCATGAAGGAGACGGCGCCGGAGGTCGGCCGCTGGATGCCCGCAATGGTGCGGGCGATCGTCGATTTTCCGCAGCCCGATTCGCCGACAAGCGCGAAGGTTGTGCCGCGATCGATCTCGAAGCTGACATCCTCGACCGCGTGGACGGTGCGGAGCGATGCGCGTGTGAAAAGGCGCGTCAACCAGGATGCCGACACGTCGAAGCGCACCGTGAGGTGGTTCGCGGCGAGCACAGTGTCACGCATGAGCGGGTACTTCTCCGGACGCTCCATCCGCAACCAGCCAGCAGGCCCCGCCGGAAGGTCCTGCGGGGACAAAGGGAGGCCGTTCGCGCGCGCATCTTGCTATTGCCACCGGGCAACGCGGATGAAAGGCGCACCCCCGCGGCAGCGCGTCGAGGCGCGGCATCGCGCCCGGGATCATCGGCAGGTCGGCGCGGGCGCGTTCCCGCGCGGCGCGCCGCATGCTCGGGATCGATGCCATCAACCCGCGACTGTAGGGATGGAGCGCGGCGCGCAGCACGTCCATGGTCGGGCCGGTCTCGACCACGCGCCCCGCATACATCACGGCCACGCGGTCGGCGGCCTCCGCGATCACGCCCATGTCGTGGGTGACGAGCATCACGGCTGTTCCGCGCTCGCGGCACATGCGTTTGAGCAGATCGATGACCTGAGCCTGCACCGACACGTCGAGGGCGGTGGTGGGTTCGTCGGCGATGACGACGCGCGGCTCGCAGCAGAACGCCAGCGCCAGGACGATGCGTTGGCGCATGCCGCCGGACAATTGGTGCGGATAGCTGTCGAGCCGCTCGCGCGGAGCCGGAATACCAACTTCCGCCAGCAGCCGCGCCGCGCGCTCGCGGGCCTCGTCGCGCGATATATCGAGATGCGTGGTGATGGTCTGGACCAGCTGGTAGCCGATCGTCATCAACGGATCGAGACTGGCGAGCGGGTCCTGGAAAACGGCTCCGATCTGCCGTCCGCGCAGCCGGCGCATCTCCTCCTCGTCGAGGTCGTCGATCCGCCGTCCTTCGAGCAGTATCCGGCCGCCGGTCTTGCGGGCCGGCCGTTCCAGCAGGCCGAGGATCGCGTTGCCGGTGATGGATTTGCCGGCCCCGGATTCGCCCACCACGCCCAGAACCTCGCCCTCGCCGATCGACAGCGACAGATCGTCGATCGCCACGAGGTCGCGATGGCGCGTGGCGATCTCGACGCGAAGATTCTCGACCTGCAACAACGGCGTCGTCACGAGGCGAGCCTCGGATTGAGCGCGTCGCGCAGCCAGTCGCCGAACAGGTTGACGCCGAGGGACAGCACGACGAGGAGGCCGCCGGGCATGAGCGAGATCCACCAGTCGCCCGAGAACAGGAACTCGTTGCCGATGCGCACCAGCGAGCCCAGCGAGGGCTGGGTCGGCGGAATGCCGACGCCGAGAAAGGACAAGGTCGCCTCGGTCAGGATCGCCAGCGCGAGGTTGATCGTGGCGATGACGAGGACGGGACCAAGGACGTTGGGCAGGATATGGCGGAACAGGATCGTCACGGTGCGCACGCCCGTGACCCTGGCGGCGAGAACGTATTCCCGACCGCGCTCCACCAGGACGAGGCCGCGCACGACGCGGGCATATTGCACCCAGAAGGACGCCGCGATCGCCGCGATCAAGATCGGCACTGCCAGGGCCTCATGGGTGGCGCGGTCCATCAGCGTGCGGGTGATGCCGTCGATCAGGAGCGCGATCAGGATGGCGGGGAAGCTCGACTGCACGTCGGCCGCGCGCATGATGACAGCGTCGATGGTCCCTCCGAAATAGCCGCCGGCGAGCCCGAGCGCGATGCCGCAGGCCGCCGCGAGCCCAATCGCCCCCAGCCCGACCAGGAGCGACGTGCGCAGCCCGTAAATCATGGCGGAGAGCATGTCCCGCCCCTGTGGATCGGTCCCAAGAGAATATTGATCACCGAACATGCCGGTGCTGCTCGGCGGCAGCCGCGCGTCGACGACGTTGGCCTTGGCCGGATCGCGAACGTCATAGGGCGCAACGAATGGCGCAAGGATCGCCAGAAGCAGCAGCATGGCGACGATCGTCGCCGACACGATTGCGACGGGCGAGCGGACAAAGCCATGAACGAAGTCGCCGCGCCACCAGGCCGGCGGATGATCCGGCGCGTCGGCGCCTTCCAGGGTCTCGTCGCTCATGCGTGGCCTCCGCGCGCGAACTGTGCCGCGCCGACGCGCGGATCGATCACGGCATAGAGGATATCCACGATCAGGTTGATGATCGCGAAGCACAGAGCGACGAGGACGATATAGGCCGCCAGCAGGGGCACGTCGGCGAACTGGATCGCCTGGATCACGAGGAGGCCGAGACCGGGCCATTGGAACACGGTCTCGACGATGACGGAAAAGGCGAAGACATTGCCGAACTGCAGGCCGACGATGGTGATGACCGGCACCAGCGTGTTCCGCAGTCCGTGATCGTAGTTCACCGTCGCGCGCTTGAGCCCCCTGGCGCGCGCGAAGCGGATGAAATCGGACCGCAGGACCTCCTGCATCTCGGCGCGCACCAGCCGCATGATCAGGGTCATCTGGAACAATCCCAGCGTGACGCTCGGCAGCACGAGCGCCTTCAGGCCGCTCGCGGTGAGCAGTCCCGTCGTCCACGCGCCGAAGCTCACGACCTCGCCGCGACCGAAGGACGGCAGCCAGCCGAGCCAGACGGAGAAGACCAGGATCAGCACGATGCCGATCAGGAAGGTCGGCAGTGCGACGCCCGCGAGCGAGGCCAGCATCAGGAGCTTGGCGGAACGGCTGCGCGGGTGCAACGCGGTCCAGACGCCGAGCGGCACGCCCAGCCCGGCAGCCAGCAGGATCGAGAGCAGCGACAATTCAAGCGTCGCCGGAAGCCGCTGCAGCAGCAGGTCGGATACCGGCTGGCCGAACCGATAGGACATGCCGAGATCGCCGCGCAGCACGTCACCGACGAAGCGGGCGAACTGGACCGCAACAGGATCGTTCAGACCCAGTTGCGTGCGCATCGCCTCGCGGTCGGCCAGGCTCGCCGCCTGACCGACCATGTTGTTGACGGGATCGCCGACATAGCGAAACAGCATGAAGCTCACGAGCGCCGCGACCAGCAGCACGATCAGGGTCTGCCCGAGACGGCCGATCATGAAACCCATGGCACCGCTCCCGCTAGATCACGATGCGTTTTCATTGACACAATCCAAACGCATGAACGCGATCGATTCCGAAAGTTGAGAGCATGACGTCGTCCGAAAACCGCTTCACACTTTTCGGCATCATGCTCCAGCTCAGTCGACCGTGACCCATTTCAGTTCGAGGCTGTCGTCGGAGCGCAGCACGACATTCACGCCCTTGCGCACGCCCCAGGCGAGGCCGGCCTGATGCAGCGGGATATGGCCGATCTCCGCCTTGTGGATGCCGAGCGCCTCGCCGATCAGCGCCTGCCGCTTGGCCGGATCGGTCTCGACCTCGATCTGGTCGGTCAGTTCGTCGATCTTCTTGTTGGAGAAGCTGCCGACATTGTAGGTGCCGACCTTGTCCTTGGGCGTGTCGATCACGTCCTGCAAGGTGGAGTGTGCGTCGTAGCTCAGGGGCTGCCAGCCGAGCAGCGAGAAGCTGCTGTTGCGGGCGAGGACCTTCTCGAAATACTTCGTGCGGGTCTGGGCGAGCAGGTTCACCTTTAGGCCGACGCGCGCCAGCATGCCGACCACGGCTTGGCAGATGCGCTCGTCATTGACGTAGCGGTCGTTCGGGCAATCCATGCCGAACTCGAAGCCCTGCGGATAGCCGGCCTCCGCGAGCAGCTTCTTCGACGCCTCGGGATCGAAGGGCAGACGCGCGTCGAGCTTCTCGTCATAGCCGTTGATGCCGGGCGCGACCATCGTGCCGGCGATCCGCGAGGTGCCGCCCATCACCCGGTCGCGGATCGCGACCATGTCGATGGCCTGGTAGATGGCCTGGCGCACCCGCTTGTCCTTGAACGGGTTCTTGCCCTTCACGCTGGATTCGAGCAGCTCATCGCGGCTCTGGTCCATGTTGAGGAAGATCGTGCGCAGCTCCGACCCCTGGAGGACGGTGTGCTTGCCGGTACTGTTGATGCGCGCCGCGTCTTGCTGCGGGATCGGGTAGATCATGTCGACCTCGCCCGACAGGAGCGCCGCGACCCGGGTGGTGTCGGACTGAATCGGCGTGAACACGACTTCGGTGAGGTTGTGCTCCTTCTTGCCCCACCAATTATCATTGGGAACGAGGACCGTTTTCACCCCGACCTGCCGCGAACCAATCTTGAAGGGGCCGGTGCCGTTGGCATTGTTGCTGGCGAAGTTCTCGACCTTCGCCTTGACGCTCGCCGGCTTCTCGGCGCCGTTGGCGGTCGCCCACGCCTTGCTCATGATGTAGGTCGAAGTGATCTGGACCGGCAGGATCGGGTTGGGCTTGCTCATGACGAGATCGACCGTCAGATCGTCGATCTTCTTGACCTCGGTCACCGACGAGACCGTATACGCCACATCGGATCCGTCCATCTTCACCCTCGCCAGCGAGAAGACGACGTCGTCGGCCGTGAAGGGCTCGCCATTCGCGAATTTGACGCCGCTGCGCAGGTGGAAGCGCCAGACATTGGGTGCCGGCTGTTCCCATTTCTCGGCGAGCGCCGGCACCAGTTCCAGCTTCTTGCCTCGGCCGACCAAGGGCTCGTAGACCTGCCCGAGCCAGGACAGCGTGAAGGTCTCGGCCAGGGCGTGCGGATCGAGCGAGGCGGGATCGATCCGGTAGGCATAGCGGAAGGTTTTTGCATCCGCCATCGCGACGGATGTCAAAAGGAACAGAGCGACAAGAGCGAACAGGCGGCGCAGCACGATGTCATTCTCCCCACGTGGCACAACAGGACGGCGAAAAAACGCAAGCAATATACGTACCAGACTCGATTTGATTGGAGGACTTAACGCAGGGCACGCCCCGCGGCACAGTCGGCCGATCCCCACGATGTCGCGACTTCCAACGCCAGTACGATCTGAACCCGGCGCGGTGCCAACGGACAATGGTGTCCGGCTTCACGATCGCCAACGCTTCGCAAACTTTAGGGAACGACCGATAGAGACCAACGAATACCAATCGGTCGAAAGCGCTGAAGGCGTGTTTCTTTGGAGCAGTTCGTCGCAGAAACATTTTTCTGCTGCCGCAGCATCCAAATTTCTGCCTGAAGCGGTCGACGACCATCCAACCAATGAGCCTGCAAAGATCCCTCGTTTCTCCGTTCGTATTCGGATTGATGATGAGGCGCGGCACGGAACTCGCTTCGCTCGCTGATGTCACCTCTCGCTGCCCACAATGGAAAGCGCGACCGGAGCGTCGCTCGCAGCGCGGTGCTCGATCCAGTCGCCCAAAGCCGGCGTCAGCCCCTCTGTACGCTTTGGCCCAGGCCGAGCGAAGCGACCCGCGCGGGCAGCGCGCGGGCTCAGCCGGGCCAGCGTCTGCGCTTGGCTCACGGCTGCGGCGAGCGGGTCGATGAGCGGCACCGAGACACGATCGGCGATGCGCGCGGCGAGCCCGGTCAGCGGCGCTCCGGCAAGGATGATAACATCGGCGCCGTCGTACTTCACGGTGCGCTCGGCGAGCACGATGAGTTCGTTTTCCAATTCGTGCTGAACAGTCGTGACCGACTGGAAGCTGACATCGGGCACGCGGATGCCCCCGCATCGTGCCTCAAGGCCGCACAGCGCGACGGCGTCCTCGAACCAGGCCACGAGCGCCCTGGAAAAGGTCAGGATGGCGAAGCGTTTGCCCAGCATGCAGGCTGTCAAAATGGCGGATTCCGCCATGGCGGTGATCGGCACCTCGAACAGTTCGCGCGCCGCGATCAGACCTGGATCGCCGAAGGCCGCAATCACCACCGCGTCGGTGCCGCGATGATGCTCGGCAAGCATCTCCAGCGTGATCGTGCCCGCGATCACGGCCTCGGCGCGGCTGGCGATGTAGGGCATGCCGCGCGTCGCCGTTATCGCCACCAGTTCGACATCGGGGGCGAGCACATCCGCCGCCGTCCTGACCATGCGCTCCGTCATGTCAGTGGATGTGTTAGGATTGATCAGAAGAATTTTCATGGAGCGACTTTCCCGGTCAAGAGCCCGGCCCGAGTGAAGTGAATTCCGCAGGAACTTGCTGGCAGGTGGAGTATTCGCAGCACATCAGCCTCCACGGACCCGCTCCCATAGCGACCGGATCGCCACATCCGCCTCGCGCCGGATCGCTTCCGCATCCACTTTCGTCGGCTGGCCGTCCTCGACCACGATGTCGCCGTCGACCACCACCATCTCGACATCGCGTCCCTGTGCGACGTGCACGATATTGCCCAGCGGATTGATGTTGGGGGTCAGATGCGGGCGGCGGAAATCGAATGCGACCAGGTCGGCACGTTTACCGATTTCGATGCTGCCGATCTCGTCCTCCAGTCCCATGGCACGCGCACCGGCGATGGTCGCCATTTGGAATACGGTCGAAGGCTGCCAGTCTTCGGTGACCGAGCCTTCCTGTATCCGTCCCACCGCCAGCGCCCAACGCATGACCTCCACCATGTCGGCGTGCATGTTGTCGGTACCGAGCGTCAGATGCGCGCCCGCGGCGCGCAGTTTCGAAGTCGGCGCGATGGTCGCGCCCGTCGCGTTGCCTTTGGCGATGTGCGCGACATTAATGCCGGCCCGGCCGATCCGAGCGATGTCGCTCTCGCTGACATGGATGCAGTGAGCAGCAAGCAGCGTGTCGGTCAGAAGCCCGACATCCTCGAGGAGTTCCGGCGGGCTCATGCCGTCGCGTTCGCGGATGCGGGCCAGTTCCACCTTGCTTTGGGAGAGATGGGTCGTAACCCGCAGGCCATTGGCCCGCGCGGCTTCGCCGATGCGTTTCAGGAAAGGTGTCGAGCAGGTGTCGGGCGCATGGGCGGCCAGTTGCACGCCGATGCGGCTATTGCTCTTGCCGTGATAGCGATCTGCGAGATCGAGAGCCGCGTGAAGCGTCTCGTCGCCGATCTTGTCCTTGTGCTCCCACCTCCCGGTCGACACGCCGCTGAAATCGACATCGTGGATGCGTCCGCAAGACCAGACACGCAGGCCGACCTCGGCCATCGCCGGAGTAATGATGTCGGCATGCACGAAGGTGTCGTTGATCAGCGTGGAGCCGAACAGCAAGGCCTCCAGCGCGCCGAGGCGGGAGATCGCATAGGCCTCGTCCGGAGTCACCATGTGACCTTGCGGAATGCCCGGTGTGTAGGCCGGAGCGAATCCCAGGTCTTCCGCCACCCCGCGCACCATGGTGAGGATGGCGTGGGTGTGGATGTTGACGAGGCCGGGCGTGATCACGCGCCCTGCGAGATGGACGACGCGCCGTGCCTGAGGCAGCGGCTTGTCGCAGGAAGCCGCTTCGAGCAGCACGAAACGGCCATCCGAAACGCCAACCAGGGCATTCTCGATCAGCGGATCTCGTGGATCGGCGGTCAGAAGCGTCGCGTCGGTCAGAAGAAGATCAAGGGGCGGAACGGAGGACATCAAGATCACCGATTGAGAACATGGGTCAGGAAGCGCTTGGTCTTTTCCTCGCGCGGAGTCGAGAAGATATCCTCGGGCGGCCCTTCCTCGACGATGTTGCCGCCGGCCATGAAGATCAGCCGGTCGGCAACCTGCCGGGCAAAGCTCATTTCATGTGTCACCACGATCATGGTCATGCCTTCGCGGGCGAGGGCGCCCATGACATCGAGCACTTCGTGGACAAGCTCCGGATCAAGCGCCGATGTCGGCTCGTCGAACAGGATCAGACGCGGCTCCATGGCCAGCGCGCGGGCGATGGCGACGCGCTGCTGCTGCCCGCCCGACAATTGTGACGGAAGCTTATCCATGTGGTCAGCCAGGCTGACGCGCGCGAGCTGTTCTGCTGCCTTGGCCTCGGCCGCGGCCTTCGACAAGCCGAGCACCTTGCGGGGGCCGATGGCGACGTTCTGCAAGGCCGTCAGATGAGGAAAGAGATTGAAGCGCTGGAACACGAAGCCGAATTTCCGGCGTTGCAAAGCGAGCTTTGTCTCGCTCATCGGCTCCCAGCGCGCGGCCTCGCCGACATAGCTGCCGCCGACGGTGTCGCCGGCAAGCGTGATCTCGCCGCCGGACGGAGTTTCAAGATGGTTGAGACAGCGCAGGACCGTGGTCTTGCCTGATCCCGACGGGCCGATGAGCACCAGGGTCTCTCCGGCCGTCAGGTCGAAGGAAATGCCCTTGAGGATTTCGCGATCCCCATAGCTCTTGCGCAGGTCGCGGACCGAGAGCAGCGGCTTGTCGGACGCCGTTATGGGTTTGCTCATGGCGTCACCATGCCGGCACGCGGCGCTCGATGAGCCGCGAGATGTAGGACAGCGCCGAGATGATGACGTAGTAGTAGATCGCAAGCAGCGCGAAGATTTCCAGCGGCACGAAGTGCGATGCGATGATCGCCTGGCCCGAGCGCGTCAGCTCATAGACGGAAATCACCGACAGCAGCGAGGTGTTCTTGACCAGCGTGATCAGATCATTGGTCAGCGCCGGCATCATCGGCCGGATCGACTGCGGGAGCAGCACGTAAAGCAGGATCTTGCCGCGCGTCATGCCGATCGACTTCGCGGCTTCTGTCTGGCCCTTCTCGACGGACCCAACCGTGCCGCGGACGATCTCTGCGATATAGCCCGCGGAGTTCAGCGACAGGGCGATCACGCCCGCCCAGAATTCGCCGAGCCGAAATCCCGTCATGGGCAGGCCGAAGAACACGATGAAGATCTGGATCAGCAGCGGCGTGCCGCGGATGAAATCCACATAGGCTCGCACCGCCCAGCGCGCCCAAGTCCAGCCCCCCAGCGAGATCAGGCCGAGCGCGATACCACCGAGAAGACCGAAGACTGCGGCAAGAGCCGAAATCCTCAGGGTCATGACGGTGCCTTCCGCCAGTAGCGGGATGGCCATTTCGACGATGGCCCAGTCGATGCTCATGGAGGGCTGTGGGGGCTGTGCGCGACGGAGAGATGAGGGAAGGACAATCGGGGCGATTGTCCCGCATTTTGATCACGAGAAGGTCGGAACCTTGTCGGCCAGTTGCATACGCACGCCGAACCACTTTTCCTGCAGAGCGTAGATTTCGCCGCTTGCCTTCAGGGCGGCGATCCGCTCGTTCAGGAACGAGATGATCTCGGCGTCCTCCTTGCGGGTGCCGATGCCAGCCCAGTTGCGCGGACCGATATTGCGGACGATGGCGTATTTGCCGGGCGCGTCCTTCACCACTTGGGTGAGCGTGGCCAGTGAATTGATGACGCCATCTACGGAGCCCTGCGCCAGCGCGAGATAGGCAGCCGGATGATCGTCGTAAGTCTTCACCTCCGCGAAGCCCTTGCCCGTGGCCGACTTGAGCGCCTCCTGGAGCTTCGTCTTCATGGTGTCGCCGGCGGAGCCCAGCTTCACGCCGAGGATCTTGTTGGCCATTTCGTTCAGGCCCTTGATCGTCTCGGCGTCGGAAGCGCGGACCAGCATTTCCTGCGTCGCTTCGGTGTAGGGGATCGTGTAGCCCACCTTCTCGACGCGCTCCTTGGTGTAGGTGAGCGACGTCATGATGAGATCGAAGTTGCCGGCATAGAGCGCGGGGATCACGCCGGCCCAGGCGGTATCGACCATCTCGACCTTCACGCCCAGTGGAGCGAACAGGAGGGAGGCGAGCTCAACGTCGTAGCCGACAATCTTGTTGCCCTCGCGAAAGGTGAAGGGACGATAGGCCGCCTCGCAGCCCACGCGGACGACGCCGGCCTTCTTGATGTTCTCAACGGTCGTCGCGGCCATCGCGTTCTTTGTCAGGACGGTGAAGATCGACGGAACAGCTAGAGCCAACGCGGCGGTCGTGGCCGAAGTCTTCAGGAATTGGCGGCGGGTTGCACCGGAGCCGAGATGCTTTAAGCCCATGACGGTCTCTCTTTTCAGTCTGCTGTTGTCGGACACAAGGCACCAGCCCTTCAAATTGCATGCCATCCATAATAAGCGTTTATTTTCATAAAGTTATTCTTTAAGCGTCTTTGCCTGCCTGACCATTATCTGTGCAGCGTGCGCCCAAATGGGCGCCACTCGACCAATTTTGGCGTCACGAAAGCACGAGCGACTTCTCGGCGCGGGCAAGCCCCCGCGAGCCGGCCGCACCATGCCTGCTTTTCGGAAGGACGGTGGCGCCCACGCAAGCGGGCTTATGACACCGACGTTCGCGGCCTGATCATGATTTAGGTCGGAGGGGCAGGTTCTTTCACAGCAGCCGAACTGCCCATCTTACTCTTCAGCACACCGCATACCGTTTCGCCCGTCCGCAGCAGGTGCCGACGCCAAACAAGCCTCGCCCGTTCCGGATCACGGGCATGGAACGCCGCCATCACCGCCTCATGCTCCCCGACGGACTCCTGCCAACGGAAGGGATCGAGGATCGCCATATATCGCCCGCGACGCGCCCTGAGCATCAGGTTGGCGTGGGTCGCGACTAGTACAGGATTGCCGGAGACTCTTACGATTGTGTCGTGAATCGAGCTGTTCAGGTCGAAATAGGAATCCTTCTCCCGGCGCTCATAATGCGCGCGCATCCGCTCGTGCATGTCATCCAGCGCGGCGAGATCGGTGGCACCGATGCGTGTAACGGCGAGCTCCGCAGCGAGGCTCTCGAGCCCCGCGATCACCTCGAATAGGTTCTGCGCTTCCGTTTGTGTGAACGACATGATGCGAGCTCCCCTGTTCTGGGAGATCTCGATGAGGCCTTCTACTTCCAGGAGCTTGAGCGCTTCGCGGAGCGGCGTCCGCGACACTTTGATCTGCTCGCACAATGCCCGTTCGATGATGCGCCCGCCGGGCGGCACCTCGCCGCGGATGATCATGTCCCGCAGCGTATTTGCGACCTGTCTGGCGAAAGGTATCCTGCGGGACAGCGTGGTCCGCGGACGCGGAGCACACGTTGCCGCCGGCTTCGGCTCAGCGACCTGCTCCATGATCCCTCCTCTTCACCGCATCAAACGTTCGTTGCAATCCAGCGTGACGGCCAACGCATCGCAAAGAAACGCCTTTGCGTCCGCGGCTGTCAATCGGCGTTGAAGTTTGGCTCTTCTGTATTCGGTAGGTTGAGAAGCACTGTGGCCCTCCTTTTCGGCGGGGCGATGGGCTCCTTGCGGATCTGCCCTTCTCTCCGGCGTGATTCTCGTCAATGGAAAACCGAGTGGTGCTGTGAAAGCAATAATCGCGGGTGGACAGTCCAACAATAACTGTGACCCTCCAATTGCTTTCATTCCGCAACTAATTGCTTTCTTCCAGAGTTCCCAACATTGAATTCGCGGCGCGGCTCGACGACGTCGCCCATCGAGGAGAGTAGAAATGTGTAAGGGCCTTGCTCGGAACGGTAGGAACTCCACCCGGATGACGGGGCATATGCCTAAATCTGCCGCTCGACCAGCTTCAGCTTGAGTTCGGCAATGGCCTCGGAAGGATTGAGGCTCTTCGGGCAGGCCTTGGCGCAGTTCATGATGGTGTGGCAACGATAGAGCCGGAACGGATCCTCGAGATTGTCGAGCCGTTCGCCGGTGGCTTCATCGCGCGAATCCTTGACCCAGCGCGTTGCCTGCAGCAGCGCGGCCGGTCCCAGGAAGCGCTCGCTGTTCCACCAGTAGCTCGGGCAGGAGGTCGAGCAGCAGGCGCAGAGAATGCATTCGTAGAGGCCGTCGAGTTTCTCGCGGTCCTCGTGGCTCTGCCGCCATTCCTTTTGCGGCGTCGGCGTGGTGGTCTTCAGCCAGGGTTCGATCGAGGCATATTGCGCGTAGAAATTGGTGAGGTCGGGCACCAGGTCCTTCACCACGGGCTGATGCGGCAGCGGATTGATCTTCACCGCGCCGTCCTTCACGTCGTGCATCGACTTGGTGCAGGCCAGCGTGTTCTGGCCGTCGATGTTCATGGCGCAGGAGCCGCAGACGCCCTCGCGGCAGGAGCGGCGGAAGGTCAGCGTCGGATCGATGTGGTTCTTGATCCAGATCAGCCCGTCCAGCACCATCGGGCCGCAATCG
>Ga0209331_1000471_pt1 | contig 14477 bp, 12 predicted proteins | sample JacPinW_OM3H0_M3_FD_187971 | JGI IMG/M metagenome (GOLD analysis project Ga0209331, IMG submission 187971) | Forest soil microbial communities from Algoma, Ontario, Canada - Jack Pine, Ontario site 1_JW_OM3H0_M3 (SPAdes) (version 2) | ecosystem: Environmental > Terrestrial > Soil > Boreal...
TAGGATCTTGACCCGCGCATCCATCTTCTTCGCGAGAAAGTTCTTACGAAGATCGATGGATTGCCGGGTCAAGCCCGGCAATGACGACCTTAAGTTAGCACCTATGGGGCTTGACCCGCGCATCCACGTCTTTTCTGGCCGGCCAAGTCGTGGATGGCCGGAACAAGCCCGGCCATGACGAGTTCGCATCATTTACCCACGGCGGCGCAGGCCGGCGACGGCGGCAGCGGCGGCGCGGGTGGGCAGATCAAGCTTGAGGAGAATATTGGCGACGTGCCGCTTCGCGGTGTGCTCGCTGATCGACAACCGCTTCGCGATCGCAGCGTTGCTCAGTCCATCGGCCACGAACATGATCACCTCGCGCTCCCGCGGGCTGAGCAGCTCGAGGTCGGACGAGGGAACACGTTGCGGCGCCTGGATCACTCCATCATGCTCGGCCGCACATACCCGAACAGGAGCTTCGAAGCCTTCGATGATTTGCGTCCCCCTTTCCTTGAATTGAAGCCCCGAGCCTGCAACGAGATCAACGACTACGCCGGACGCGAGCACTTCGCCGGCAGCAGCACGCGCGCAAATGCGTTCGGCTGCATGGATCGCCAACCCCGCGACAGCGTGCTCGTGCAGCTCGATCTCACCGGTATGCACGCCGGCGGCAAGATCAAGGCGGAGCGCATTCGCCGCTTCGGTGAGCGAAAGTGCACAGCGGACAGCACGGGCCGGGCCATCAAAACGCCCGCTGACCTCCTCCGGGCTCGTCCCGATCGTCTGCCCGCCAAACCGCGAAAGCGATTCGGCCGAGACTTTATGCAGCTGATCGAGCATTTCACCCCGCGTGCGGTCGCCGAAGCGTGCCGCCTGCCGCTCCGGTGCAACGAGACGCGCGACCAAAACGGTTGCCAGCACACGATCATGCACCGGCATCGGTCGGCTGCCGGTGAGGAATTCCTCGATCTCGTCGACCACCCGATCGATGTCGCCGGTCCAGATCGGATGATCGCGGCCGGAAAGCTCGATGAAGCGCGCGCCAGGTATTCGTTCCGCCAGGTAACGGCCTCCTGCGATCTTCACCCGCGCGTCCTGCGCACGATGCAGAATGAGGGTGGGAACCCGGATGCTGCCAAGCACTTGCCGCACATCGATTGCCGCGTTCATGCGGGCAAGCGCGACGGCTGCGGTCGGGCTTGCGGAGAGGCGCTCGAAGCGCGCCCACCAGTCCTGAAAGCGGGCATCACTCACACGGTCAGGCGCGAAGCTCGCGAGGCTTGCGCCGGTTCCCCAGGAATTCTCCGCAGAGCGCATGAACTGCGCCAGCGCGTCGCGAGCCAACACCCAGGTGTGGAAATGCGCGTAGGAGCCATAAAGGATGAGAGCGCGAACGCGCTGCGGATAAGTGGCGGCAAACAGGATCGCCATCGGACCGCCCTCAGAGGCTCCAACCAATGCAGCACGCCCGCTGCCGGCTGCGTCCATGACGGCGCGCACATCGTCCATGCGCGTCTCGAGACCAGGCAGTGCCTGGGTATCGACGCGATCGCTCAGACCGGTGCCGCGCTTGTCGAGCTGGATAAGGCGAGTGAATGACCCGAGCCGCCGGAGCAGATGCCCGTAGCCGGCATCTTCCCAATGTACGTCGAGGTTGGAGATGAAGCCGGGCACGAAAACAAGATCGATCGGACCATTGCCGACCACCTGATAGGCAATGCGGACTTCGCCGCTTCGGGCGTAGCGGGTCTCCGGCAATTTCACGACGGTCGGCCTCGATTCCCGCAGCCGGAATTAGCACCCCCGCTGCACCGCCTATCCTACACCAAACGTGAAGGAACCGGCTGCGATTTTAATCCCGCAGGCCATGGGCGGCGACTGCGTTGCGCCGCGGACATCCAACAAAGTACCAAGCCGGCCGGTTGTATTTTAACGGGATGGTTTATGAAACGTTGCTGCGTGCGCGCAGCGTTCCCCGCGGCGGTAGTGGAATGCCGGGCAATCTCCTTCGCCTTGTCGCATTCGCAACTCATTAGCGACGAAATCCCGAAGCAAACACATCAAGGAAAAATTTTGCTTAACGAGTCAGAGGCACGCATCAATGACAACAGAGGACCAAATGCAGCGGCGGATGCGATTCTTCCTCCCCGCCATTCTCACCATGTTTTTCGGTCTGATGTCCTTATCTGCCTCGCGCGCCGTGGCCGATGATTGTCTCGCCAGCCCCAATGCCGCTTCTCCCCCAGGCACTCACTGGTACTACCGTGTGGATCGGGCGACCCACCGGCAATGCTGGTATCTCGGCGCCGAAGGGACGAAGGCGCGCGTGCAGACGCGCCAAGCCAACGCGCCGGCGCGGCCGCGCTCTCCCAAACTGAGCGAGCCAGCGGTCTCAACGGCACCTGCCCAGGTGACAAGCTCGGACACTGCGCCTGACGAGGTTCTCCCGACGAGAGATCCCGCTGAACCCGCCAGCCAAGCCAAGGCCGCTGCCGATGATCCGGGCAGCGCCGCTTTCTCCGGGCGCTGGGCGGATGCCCCCAAAGCCGCCATTCCCGCCGATACCGCGACCAGCGACATGAGATCGAGCTACGCGCAAGAGCCGTCCACCCCGAGCTCAGAGGATGAGATGCCCTTGGTATGGCCCATCCTGACGCCAGAGGAATTGGCCGCAGCAGACCAACCCAAGGAATCGGCCTTCGCGCATCTGGCTGGGGTGTTTGCCGCGGTGATGGGCAGTGCCGCCCTGATCGGCATTCTTCTTCTGCGGATTTCAGCCGGGCGCAGACCGCGGCGATCCGCTGTTGCGCATGGATCGAAGTTGCATTGGAGCGCACAAACTCACCAACCGGCCTCGCACGAAATGTCCGTGGAAAGCGAGACCCCGCTTGCGCCGAGCGCACACAGCATCAGTTGGCCAGGCGCGCCGGAGGATGAGGTCGAATACGCTGCACCCGAGCTGCAGCAGCAGCTGAGGCGGCGAGCGCATCGGCATTATCTGGACGATGCGATGCTCGCGCCTGCTCGATAACGCAGAACTCGAGACCTGCCCGCCCACATCAGGGCCGCATCACTTTCACTATATCACAGTCCGGCAAGCTCGTATCGCGAGAAGTCGTAGCCTTCCTTGACCATGATCTCCAGCAGGAAAGGCGCGCCCGACTCGATCACCCGGACGGCATCCTTGATGGCCGGCGCGATGTCGCCCGGCTTGACGATCCGCATGGCCGCGACATTGAGCCCCTCGGCGACCTTGGCGTAATTGCCGCTCACCGTCAGCGCCCCGTACTTTTTGGTCGAGAGCCGCAGCACGTCGCGCTCGGCCGCCATCACCCCGTTGTTGAACACGACGGTGAGAATGGCGATGCGATTGCGCGCAGCCGTCTCGACGTCCATTCCGGTCATCCCGATCGCCGCATCGCCCATGATATTGACGCAAAGCTTGTTTGGCGCCGCGAGCTTGGCACCCATGATCAGCCCCAATCCGTAGCCGAGCTGGGTGGACTTGCCCCATCCTATGTATGAGCCCGGCCGGGTCGGCTCCCAGAACGGGATCAGCTGCTCACGCGGGCTGCCGGAGTCGTGGGTGATGATGACGTTGTCGCGGTCCACAGTGCGCATCAGATCGCGAATGACTCGGTACTGATTGATCGGCACTTCCTCGGAATCGAGATGCTCCGCCCATTCGGCGAGCCAAGCCTTCTTGGCCGCCGCGATCTCCTCCTTGAGCGAGGCGAGTGCATTCGCCCCGCCCCCGCCTTTTTGCCGGCCGATCTCTGCGATCAGCGCATCGAGCACCAGGGCGGCGTCTCCGATCAGGGCGTGATCGACGCGGTACTCCTTGTTGATGTCGTGCGCCTCGTTGGTGGCATGGATGATGATCTTGCCGGACGGCACGCTTGGTCCGAACGGGGTTCGGGTGAGACTTGATCCGATGGCCAGGACGAGATCGGCGCGCGCCATGAAATCGGTGAACATTTTGGGGCGCGAGCGCGTGGACGCGCCGAGCGCCAACGGATGGCTTTCGGGAATGGCGCTTTTGCCGGGGTTGGTGGTGGCCACGGGAGCGGGGATGAGCTCCGCAAGCTGCATGAGCCGGTCGCTGGCTTGCGCATAAAGCACGCCCTGTCCCGCAAGCAGCAGCGGGGTCTTCGCGGATGCGAGCAGGCGCGCCGCCTGCTTGACGGCGTCGGGATCAGGCGCCGTGCGGACGACCGGCACCGGCTTATAATCGAGCTCGCCGCGATACTCCGCTTCCCAGACCTCCGCCGGTACCTCGACCAGCACCGGGCCCCCCTTGCCGCTGCGCATGGCGTGATAGGCGCGCCGCATCAGATCGGGCAGCTCCTGCACGGAATGCGCCAGCGCCGCCCATTTGGTGACCGGCCGATAGACATCGGCAGCACGGAAGACAGGTCGCACATACTGTCGGGCCAGCGGCAGGCCGCCCGGGATCACCAGCAACGGCACGTTTTCCGCGTACGCCTGGGCGATCCCTGGAAACGCGTTCTCGATGCCGGGGCCGGCCTGGGCGGCGAACACGCCGTTCTTTCTGCCGCGGCAGATGCGGGTATAGCCGTCGGCCATGCCGACGCCGACACGCTCCTGCCGGCACAGGATGGGGCGGATATCAAGCTCCGCGCACGCCTCGATCAGCGGGTTGCGCGGATAACAGGCGAGGAACTCCGTACCCTCACGCTTGAGGATCTCGGCGATGACGGCCGCTCCGTTCATGCGAGCAACCCCTGTTCTGGATATCAATCCTATTATGGATCGGTTCGCCGCGCCGGAACAATTGACCAGTCGCGCATCTTTTCATGCGATCGACGCTGCAGCACGGCAGGCTCACTTGCGAGGCGAAGATGATACGTAAGCTAAAGTCCGGCCAGTATCGGCTTTATTCGCGCAAGATCAACCCGAAGACGGGCAGGCCTCGAAATCTGGGCACCTTCAAGACGCGCGCAGCGGCCCAGAAGCACGAGCGCGCCGTGCAGTTTTTCAAACGCGGCGGCTGACGAAGCTGCACGGAATGGTGTGCAGCCCATCGCCGGCAGTTCCGAGCTGAAATACCCGCCACCCGACGGATCGTAGGACGGCGTTTGGCAGGACAAACAAATGGATTGTATCGGCCGAAGACCGTGCCTATGTTTGCACCACCAACGCAGCCGCGCACGTGAATTGGCGGCCTGCAAGACCGCCCTCACCGATGCGGGGCTTGCTTCCCGTATGGAGGGTTGCCATGGCCATTGCTCCAACACTGCAAAAGTATCTCGATCAGAACGTCACCTACGACGTGATCCCGCACCAACCGACCTTGTCCTCGACGCGCACCGCCGAGGCCTGTCACATTTCAGGCGACGGGCTCGCCAAAGCTGTCGTGTTGCGTCGCGACGGCGGGTACATGCTCGCGGTTCTACCCGCGTCTCATCATATCCGCTTGGCCGATTTGAAAAGACAAACTGGAATGGACCTCGATCTCGCCGACGAACGGGACCTCGGTCGCTTGTTTCAGGACTGTGCCCCCGGCGCTGTGCCGCCGATCGGCGAGTGCTACGGGCTGGATGTCATCGTAGACGACAGTATTCAGCAGCAGCCGGAGGTGTATCTGGAATCCGGCGATCATGAGACATTGGTTCATATGAGCCAGACGCAATTCGCACGTGTCATGGCGCAGGCCCAGCACGGGCGCTTCAGCGTTCACGACTGACGCTGGTTCCGGATCCGACCCGCGATCCGTCCGCGCCGACGGCACGGTGGTATGCGCGAGCCAGCCCACTGGAACCGGGCGGGCGAGGCAGTCTAGGATTGTCTATTGGCGTGAGACCCGTGCCAACATCGCCATAGCTGGGAGATCAAGGATGCGCACAAAAGGGCTGGTGCAGTTCGTGATAACGGGAGCCGCGCTCATGCTGCTCCAATCGGCGGCGCCGCAACTCGCGGCGCAGAACCAGGCGCCTGCGGCGCTTACCGGACAGGTGACCTCCGAAGCGGAGGGCGCGATGGAAGGGGTGGTGGTCAGCGCGAAGAAAGCCGACTCGATCGTGACCGTGAGCGTGGTGACCGACGCGCAAGGGCGTTACAGCTTCCCTGCGAGCCGGCTTGCCGCGGGCAAGTACACCCTGAACATCCGGGCCATCGGGCATGAGCTCGCCGCGCCGACCGGAGCGGAGGTTGCCGACGAGCAGACGAGCACGATCGATCTGAAACTGCGCAGGACGAAAGACCTCGCCTCGCAGTTGAGCAATGCCGAGTGGATGATGAGCCTGCCGGGCACGGAAGAGGATAAGTCATTCCTGCTCGGATGCGTGGGCTGCCATACCCTCGAGCGCATCGTGCGCTCCAACCATGATGCGGACGAGTGGACCCAGGTGATCGTGCGCATGAACGGCTATGGCCCGGTAAGCCAACCCATCAAGCCGCAACCCATGCTCGATCCCGAGCGTTCGGGCAGCCCCAATCAGTTCCGCAAGCAGGCCGAATACCTCGCCAGAATCAATCTGAGCCAAGTCTCGCAATGGGAGTATCCGCTCAAGACGCTGCCGCGCCCCACCGGCCGGGCAACCCGGGTCATCATCACCGAATACGATATGCCGCGACCCACGACCGAGCCGCACGACGTTCTCGTGGATAGGGACGGTGCGGTCTGGTATTCGGACTTCGGCGAGCTCTTCATCTCCAAGTTCGATCCCAAGACGCTCAAGCTCACCGAATACCCGGTGAAGGAGTTCAAGCCGGGCGCGCCGGTGGGAAATCTGTCGCTCGAGTTCGACAGGCGCGGCACGCTCTGGTTCGACACCATGTTCCAGGGCTCACTCGGCACGCTCGATCCCAGGACGGGAGAGATCAAATATTACCCGCTGGCTCCGGAGTACAACGACAATCGCGTGCAGCTGAACTTTGTCGGTCTTCGCCATGACGTGGACGGCAAAGTGTGGACCAAGAGCGTGGGTACCCAGGAGGTATTCCGCCTCGACCTCGCCACCGGGAAATGGGAACGTTTCCAGCCGCTCAAGGAGCTGGCGGGTGGAAGGCACTCGATCTACCAGGTCATCTCCGATTCCCAGAACAATCTCTGGATGTCGGAGTTCAGGCGCGGCCACATCGGGAAAATTGACGCCAAGACCGGCAAGGTCACCTGGTATCCGCTTCCGACCGCCAACGGGCGCGCGCGGCGGATGAACATCGATGATGAGGATCGGATCCTCATCGCGGAATATCGCGGCAACAAGGTCGCGATCTTCGATACCAAGACGGAGAAATTCACGGAATATCCGGTGCCGCCACACACCTGGCCGTACCGCGCCGCAATCGACAAGAACGGCGAGATATGGACCGGAGGCATGCACAGCGACCGTGCGGTGCGGGTGAACCCGAAGACTGGAGAGACATTGGAGTATCTGCTGCCCAAGGAGACCAACATGCGCACCGTATTCCTCGACAACTCGACCAGCCCGATCACGTTCTGGACCGGCAGCAATCACGGTGCCGCCGTCGTCAAGGTAGAGCCGCTGGACTAACTCCGTCGCGGGCTTGTCCCCACGGCGCTAACATAACATGCGCTCGTCATTGCCGGGCTTGACCCGGCAATCCATCGATCTTCGTAAGGACTTTCTCGCGAAGAAGATGGATGCGCGGGTCAAGCCCGCGCATGACGGGGGGATAATATTTTACCATACCGCTGTTTTTGCATATGGCGATGGGACAGGCATCCGCGCCATCTGATATGCATGCGCGAACGCATCGATGGTTCGACCATGCCGACGCAAGCCTATTTCATGCAATTGGCGCGACGTTGCCGGTTTCTCTCCCATCACACCCTTGATTTGAGAGTCGCACGGGAGCTGCGAATTTTGGGGGATGAATTGGAGAACAAGGCTCGCGAGGCGCAAACCGCCGCCGACGCTGCCGTGCCTTCCGTCGTGCAGGCCTACGCTCCGCGCTAGTACCAGGACGCCATCCGGCCGGGTATCATTCGGAATTCCAGTGGTGGAGGTCCGAACCGATGCAGCGTCACGGAACAATAACACGCCTGCGGCACGCCGCGTCGGTGTTGGCGCTCCTCGGCGCCCTCATGCTCGCACCCTCTGCGGCGCAGGCACTCGAGACCATTACGGCCGGAGCGGTCGGATCCGCATCCACGACCATATGGCCGGTCTATATCGGGATCGAGAAAGGGTTCTTCGCAGAGATGGACATCAGGGTCGATCCTGTTTTCGCCCAATCCTCGACCGCCATTGCCCAGCAAGTCGCAGCGGGATCGGTCAACCTGACGGTCGGCAGCGGCCTTGTTGATCCCATCCGTGCAATCGAGAAAGGCGCGCCGATTGCGATCTGGCGCATCGACATGCAGGCGCCGCCCTATGCGCTTCTCGCCAAGCGCGACATCAAGAGCATCAAGGAGCTCAAGGGCAAGACGATCATCATTGGCGGTGCCAAGGACATCACGCGTATCTTTGTGGAACGCATGCTGTTGCCCAACGGCATCAGCCCCGGCGATGTGGACTATGTGTTTGCCGGCGCGACTTCTGCGCGTCTCTCCGCGCTGCAATCGGGGGCGGTGGAAGCCGCCCTCCTGACCTCGCCGCACAACTTCCATGCCGAGGCTGCCGGGTTCACCAATCTCGGCTGGACCATCGAGTATGCCAAAGAGCTTCCGTTCTCGGGCGGCGCGGTCAATCGCGCCTGGGCGAGCGCGAACAAGCCGACGCTCGACAGGTTTCTTGCCGCCTATACCCGAAGCGTCGGCTGGTTCCAGGACGACAAGAACCGGGATGAAGCTATTCGGATCATGGTGCAGGTGAGCAAGCTCAATCGGGATGACGTGGCCAAGAGCTACGACTTTCTGCAGCAGAAGAATTTCTACGAGCTCAAAGGCAAGATTTCCAAAGCGAAGCTGGGCAAGCTTGTTGAAGCATTGCGCGAGCTGGGCGATTTGCCGCCGTCGTTCGCGGTCGAGCAGCTGGTGATGCCTGGAGTGGCGGAGCTGACGGACTGAGCCTACTGCATCTTTCCGCGCATGTTCGCTTAACGCTCTCTCACCCACACGTGTCACCCGCGGGGCTTGACCACGCAAATCGAGTTTACTCGACTTAGCGCACTTAAATTACCCGAACTCGGGTATACCCGAGTTCGGGTGGTCCATCTTCTTCGCAAAGTCTTTCGCCGGCAGATGGATTGCCGGTCAAGCGAGGTCAAGCCTGGCAATGACACAGCGAGCTGAGCACTAATGCGGCATTCGCAAGACGGGCTTGATCGTGGCGCCACTGTTGGAGTCCTGCGCCGCGCGGTTGATGTCGGCGAGCGGATAAATGCTGATCATTCTTTCGACCGGCATCTGACCTTGCATCAGGAAATCGACCAGCTGCGGAATGAATTCCTGCGGATGGCTCTCGCCCTGGATGACGCCGCGGACGGTGCGCCCGAACTGCAGAAACGGCATCTCCAGAGAGACTTCCGTTCCGGCACGCGCGCTTCCCAGCAGCACGCAGGTGCCGCCCGGCATCAATGCGTGGACGGCTTCACGCAACGCGCTCGGTTGCGCCGATGCTTCGAGCGAATAACGCACACCCTGCCCGGTGATCTCGCGAATCTTCGCCACCACGTCGATGCGGCCGGTCTGACTGATGGCATGGGTGGCGCCGAGCTCGCGTGCGAGCGCAAGGCGCTGCTCATGAATGTCGATGGCGATAATGGGGGCGCATCCCGCGATCTTGGCGGCCATCAGCCCGGACAAGCCGACCGCGCCAACTCCGAACACTGCAAACGCATCGCCGGGCTGCGGCCGCATGGAGTTGAGCACCGCGCCAGCGCCGGTCTGCCCGCTGCACGCGAACGGCCCCACCAGTTCGAGCGGCGCGTCCCTTCTGAGCTTGACCGCAAAGCGCTCGTGGGCAATCGCATAGGTCGCAAATGATGATTGTTGGAAGAAGGCGCTGTAAATCGGCGCTCCGTCCCTGCTCATCAGCGTCGATCCATCCGGACGCGTACCGTGCATCTTCAGCGCGAAGTTATTCTGGCAGTGCGATTCCATCCGCCGCGTGCAATTCGGACATTTGCCGCACCACGGAAACGACATGACAACGTGATCGCCGGGTGCAAATTTCGTGACCGCCTTGCCGACCGCGGATACAATGCCTGCTCCCTCATGGCCGAACACCGCCGGGAGGGGCGTCTTGTAGTAGCCGTCACGCCCGTGCTGGTCGGTCTGACACATCCCGCTCGCGATGACCTTGACCAGAACCTCGTCCGGACGCGGATCGCTCAGCTCCAGTTGCTCAATGCTGAAGGGGCCAAAGTGTTTGTGTGCGACGGCCGCGGTGATTTGCATCGCACGACCTATTTCCCGAACGGATATTCGAGCTCGCCGTCCCTGTATTCCGGCGGATATACGATCACCTGCTTGTGGCCGGTCAGATACTGCTCGAGGCCGCTGCCCTGCACGTTCTGGAATTGCACCATGATCGGACGCGCCTGCGCCCACTCGCCGAGCGCATTGAACCTGATCTCCCCGACAATGGTGTTGAAGGCGCTGTCATGGATGTACTGGGCAAGCTTCTCGTCATTGACGCTGCCGGTCGCGGTGATGGCCTGCTCCAGCACTTGCATGGCGGCGTAGGCAAAAGGCGGCTGGTAGAAGCCGAGCGGATCCACGCCTGCGTCCTTCGCCTGCGCCTGATATTTTTTCAGAAAGCTTTCAATCCCCGGAAAGCTCATTTTCGGACTAGGCACGAAGAAATGGTAGTTCACGACGCGGTTGAGCTTGTCCGCAAGCTGCGTCATGAGGGAAGCGTATTGCATCCCTACCATGGCGCCCCCAAAGAGCTGCGTCCTCAATCCGATTTCGGTCGCGGCACGAACCATGCCCACCGAATCCGGTGGATAAGAAGCGAGCAGGACCACATCGGGGTTGGTCGCCTGGATCGCGCGGACGATGGGACTGTAATCGACGGTCGCGGGCGGGTAACTGCGGTCATACACGATCTGCAGGGCAGATTTCCTGGCGTTTTCGCGCGCGCCGATGAGAACGTTATTGGAGAACTCGGCATCGGCACCGACCAGCGCGACCGTCTTTGGCGGCGGGTTGAGCGATTTTGCCACTTCAAAAAAGGCATGGGATAGAACGCCCTTCGAGTCCGGCCCGAACGGGGCGCTCTGGAAATATCTGGAATACTTGAACTCGGCATTGGAGCCGAGTGCCAAAAGCACCATCACCAGCTTCTTGCGCTCCATGATCAGAGGCATGGCGGCGACAATCAGATTGGTCGCGTGTCCCATGACGATATCGACCTTATCGACATCGATGAGCTTGGCGTAAATGCCCGGAACGTTGGCGGCGTTGGTCTGATCGTCGTAATAGACGAGCTTTACCGGCCGGCCGAGAAGACCCCCCCGGGCGTTGATCTCTTCCGTCCAGATTTGCTTGGACAGAAGGTGAGCCTTGCCGGATGAAGCGAGCCCGCCGGTCAGCGCCACGCTGAACCCGATCTTGATCGGCTCCTGCGCATGCGCCGGAAAGAACGAGGCTATTGCAAGCAGAGCTGTCGTTAAAAGCCGCGGCATTCGCATGCACGCCTTTCCCATGACGGGCTCCCTGGGATGCTCTATGTCACTAAGACGCGAACACGGTCGCCTTCCTGCGTCAAGGTCGCCCCGAGCTTTTGGCTTCGGCCCGTAAGATCGGCAAGCACCTCGGTCTCATCCTCGAGGCGGCAGAAGATCGTCTCATTCGCATCGTTATGGCGCACGAAACGCAAGTTGCATGTTGCAATCTTGCCCTGCTCGAAAACGAGCTCGACCAACATGCCGATCCAGTTTTCATGCTTGCGGCCACGATGGCCGGTATGGAACGAGAGATTGCCAAGACCATAGCAGATCGGCCGACCCCGATAGATCTCGATCGGCAGCAGCTCGTGGGGTCCATGGCCGATAACGAGGTCCGCGCCTGCTTCGATCGCGGCATGCGCGATCTCTCTCATGTACGCCAGCGGGTCGCGCCCCAGGCCCCAATGGCAGGAGGCGACGACAATGTCGACCTGCGGGCGCAGTGCCGCGATATCACGGCGGAAGTCGGCCACATGATCCTTGTCGGCCCAGGTGATGATGAGCGGGGGCACACCAGGCCGGTTTGCCGGCGGCATGCCGGGGTGCGCTCGCCCCGTCGGCACCTGATAGGCGGTATGGCCGCAGATCACGGCAATGCCAGGTGAATCGTCGTGCGCCTCGTGGTCGGTCGGCCAATAGACGGAGCTGCGTTGCAAGACCCCCACGCGCACGCCGTTGCGGGTGACGACGGCAGGGGCGCATGCGGCTGCGCGATTGCGCCCGGCACCGGTGTGCGCAATTCCCAGCTCCTCCAGGCGCTCGATGGAGGCCATGATGTTCGCCGCGCCGTAATTCACGTTGTTGGCAATGCCGACGGCATGAAAGCCGGCAAGCCGGAGCGCCTCGCCGCCGATTGCCGGATCGGCGAAAAATCCTTCCGTGAAGGTGGCGCGATCAGACGAAGGCAGGTGGAGGCAGCATTCCAGATTGCTGAACACCACGTCCGCCGCGCGCAAGTCACCGGCGATTCTCCGAAACGGCACCTCCGGATCGGCGACATTCATGAGATTGACGTCGCCCGTCAAAACCAGTGTGCTCGCCACACCCCCACCTCAAACTTGCGCGCGCTTGCGACCTACTTATCGCGCCGCACGTACCCGGCTGCAAGCATAGCGGCCGTTGGGGTATTCTCGGCCCGGTCAAGAAGCATGAGTTTGCTTTGCCCGGATTGCAGCGGTGAGCGCGGTTTCTTCTGTTTGCAATCGAGCACAGCGCTCCCCGACGCGCAAATGGTCCAGCCGGTATCGGATTTCGATATGGTGTAGTACCCGTACTCCATGTCGCCCTCCTCTTTTGCGCCCCGCAAAACGGAGATGGCCCCCGTCGCGTCAGTATGGCGAGATCAGCCTGAACGCATGGTTATCCGGATGGAATGTAGATACCGGGTTTGCCCAGCACGCATGCCATCAAATGAGCAAAAACATGAACAGCCTGTACCGAGCTACCGGGTTCCATGATGAACCCGGAGTTTTCAGAGCTCAAACCGACAGATTGACTTTCCATCCGTCGTTGTCGGACATCAGCCGGTCCGGTTCACTCTGAGCGGAATTGTATATGGGGCGCACATTCCCTCCCGAGTTGGTTGCTCGCATTGTGGTGCTGGGTGCGCTGGCCTTTCTCGCGATCTGGACCTTGTGGAGCTTCTTGCCCGCGCTCGGATGGGCTGCCGTACTGGCGATTGCCACCTGGCCCGCGCGCCAATGGCTGACCCGCAATGGTGCGACCCCTACCCGCGCAGCCATTTTGCTGACCGCAACAGCTGGCCTCCTGATCGTGGGGCCGCTGGTCATCGTTGTCATCGAAGCCACCAGGGAATCTCTCCTCCTTCTGCATTGGCTCCGAGAGCTGAGGCAGACCGGAATACCCGTGCCGGAATGGCTCGCACAACTGCCGTTCGTGGGCAGCTATCTGGCGCCCTGGTGGCACGAGCATCTGGCGGATCCCGAGGCAGCAAGAGCACTCCTCGGGCGGACCGAATCCCTGACCCTCACACAGTGGACCCGGCATCTGGGGCATGAATTGATCCACCGCCTCGTCATCCTGGGGTTCACTCTGCTCACGTTACTGTTCATTTTCCGCGACGGCCCGAGCCTCACGCTGCAGATCCGCAATGCCGCTGATCGACTGCTCGGAGTTCCGGCGCGGCGCATCGGGCACGAAGCCATTGCGGCCGTGCGAGCAACCGTCAACGGGCTCGTCCTGGTCGGATTGGCCGAGGGCGCCGTGCTCGGCATCGCTTATTTCGCGGCAGGTTTGCCCCACGCTCTTCTGTTCGCCTTCGCGACCGGAATTTTCGCCACAGTGCCATTCGGCGCCCCGGCAGTCTTCATCATCGCATGCTTCATTCTGGTTGCGCAGTCCCACATTACGGCTGCGGTGCTGGTTTTAGTATTTGCGTCACTGATCGTGTTTGTCGCCGATCATTTCGTGCGCCCCGTTCTTATCGGCAGGGCGGCGCGGCTTCCCTTCCTATGGGTTCTCCTCGGCATCTTTGGCGGCCTGGAGACATTCGGGCTCCTGGGGCTGTTTCTTGGACCGGCCATCATGGCGGTCGCGTTGGCCATCTGGAGAGACGCGGCCGAGCCGGCCACGCATGGCGATCCGGGGTTTAGCGATCAGGCGGAACCGCAGGCCGAGGCTGGACATTAGAATTCGGCCGAACACTCCAGCTTTCTGACATGCACTAGGCGGCGAGCATATCGCGCACCTTCGGCCACGGATCGGCTTGAATGCTCTTGAACGGTGCCCAGTCGCCCTCGGTCATGCGCTTCATGATCTGCTGTTCGACCGAGGACTCCACGATGACATTGCCGTCGTGAATGAGCGTCGGCACCACGGCGTTAGGATTGATCTTCATATAGGCAGGATCGAACTGGTCACCGCGGAGCGTCATC
>Ga0209331_1000472_pt1 | contig 14470 bp, 10 predicted proteins | sample JacPinW_OM3H0_M3_FD_187971 | JGI IMG/M metagenome (GOLD analysis project Ga0209331, IMG submission 187971) | Forest soil microbial communities from Algoma, Ontario, Canada - Jack Pine, Ontario site 1_JW_OM3H0_M3 (SPAdes) (version 2) | ecosystem: Environmental > Terrestrial > Soil > Boreal...
TGTTCCGGTGGACCTGTGGTGACTACACTCGTGTGCTACCTACACTTTGCACACGAGGCTGCGGGTGCAGCGGGCACCCGGCATTCCCCACGCCCTCTGTTTTCCAAGGGCGCATCGTTCATGCACAACTCGGGCGCATCGCGCCGCGAGATCGCGGAGTCGCATCTTGACGTCATTGCGAGCGTAGCCCGGATGGAGCGCAGCGAAATCCGGGGCCGCCATCAGAGATTCCCGGATTGCGCTTCGCTTCATCCGGGCTACGGGCTGGTTTGGCTGTTTGAAGATTGAATCAGTACTATGTACGACCAGCCCTGCTCTAATTCCGGCCCTCAACGATATCGCGAAACACCCGGCGCACCTCGCCTTCGGTCTCCTTGACGCGCGCCTCGAGCGACGAAAAATCCGGTGCGTCGCCGGCCCGCGCCATGACGCGCAACAGATCTTCGCCTGATGTTTCCGGCTTGAATCTTTCGCTGACGCAGAGCCGCAGAATTTGCGTGAGGTCATGATAGAGCCGCGTCGCCGAACGCAGGACTTCCGCTGATGATTGCGGCAGCACGCCAAGCCGCGCGGCGTTGTCGAGTACACGCAGCGTTGAGACGTCGAGGATGTCCGGCTTGGTGGCGGCGTGAACGAGCTGGAGATATTGAGCGATGAAATCGATATCGACCATGCCGCCCGCGGCATATTTCAGGTCCCAAATGTCGTCTTCGCCCTTCTCCAGCGCAACCGCGCGACGCATCTCCGCCACGTCGCTGGCAACCCTGACGGCGTCGCGCGGCCGCATCAGCGCCTCGCGAATGATCTTTTCGATTCTGCGGCGAAAGCCGGGCGAGGATGAAATCACCCGCGCGCGGGTCAGCGCCATGTGTTCCCAGGTCCAGGCCTCCCGATCCTGATATTCGGCGAATGATTTGATATGGGAAGCCACCGGACCTGCCCGCCCCGATGGGCGCAGCCGCATATCGACCTCGTAGAGCACGCCGTAGTTGGTCCGCGTCGTAAAGGCGCTGATCAGCCGCTGGGTAAAGCGCGCGAAATAATGCGCGCCCTGCAGCGATCGCGCGCCGTCGGAGTCCGGGTGCTCGGGATCGAAATCATAGAGCAGGATCAGATCCAGATCGGACGAGGCGGTCATCTCGCGGCTGCCCAGCCGGCCCATCGCCAGGATCGCGGTCTCCTGCCCCTTGATCCGGCCGTGCTGGGCCGCGAACCGGTCGGTTACCAGGCCATGCACGGTATGGACAATGCCCTCGGCGACGTCGGCGAACGCGACGCTGGCCTGTTGCGCGGAAACGGTGCCGGACAGGATTCGGGTGCCGATCAGGAACAGGCTTTCCTGGCCGAACAATCGCAGCCGATCGAGGAACTCCTCGTAGGAATGCGCGTCCGCCAGCGTCGCCGCGAGGCGCGCGGACAATTCGCGCTGGTCCGGCATCGCGCCGAAGAAACGCGGATCGATCAGCCCATCCATGATCTGCGGCTGCCGCGCCAGCATGTCGGCGAGGCGCGGCGCGGCGCCGAGAACCAGCGCCACCAGCGCCACCAGGTCGCGGTTCTGGCCGAGCAGGGAAATCAGCCGCCCGCCACGCTGCAGCGCCTGCAGGAAGCGGTCGAAGGCTGTCACTGCGTTGTCGGGCTCTTCGGCGTGCGCCAGGCCGACGATCAGCGCAGGCACGAACTCGACGAAGGCGTTCCGCGTCGATTCCATCCTGAACACGCGGTAGTCGCCGACCATCCATTGCTGCAGGGTCTGCGCCACCATGACAGGCTGTTTGAAACCGAGCGTGGCCAGGTGTTCAAGCAGGCGCGGGTCGTCCGGCCCGGCGCTGTAGTCCGCCGCCGGCAGTTTCGCGGTGCCGGTCGGATCGCCTTCGAACAGCTTGCCGTAGTGCCCCTGCACGACATTGAGATGGCCAAGCAGATCCTTTGCGAACGCGGCGCGGCTGTCATAGCCGAAGAAACCGGCGAAGCGCCCCACCGCCTCGACATCGTCAGGCAGCGTGTGGGTCTGTTCATCCGCCACCATTTGCAGCCGATGCTCGACTCGCCGCAGGAACTCATAGGCCGCGGTCAGTTCGTCGCGCGCCTCGAAGGTGATCCAGTTGCTCGACGCCAGCACATTTAGCGCTTCCAGCGTCGGCCGCGCCCGTAATTCCGGATGCCGGCCGCCGGCGATCAACTGCTGGGTCTGCGCGAAAAACTCGATTTCGCGGATGCCGCCGCGCCCGATCTTGACATTATGGCCTTCGACCGAAATCTCGCTTTGCCCGCGAAACGTCTGCATCTGCCGCTTCATGTCATGCACGTCGGCAAGTGCCGCGAAATCCAGATGCTTGCGCCAGACGAACGGTGCGATTTCCGCAATCAGCGCCTCCCCGGCCCGGGCGTCGCCGGCGCAGGGCCGCGCCTTGATCATGGCGGCGCGTTCCCAGGTCCGCCCTTCCCGCTCGTAATAGTGAAGCGCCGCGGCGGTCGAGATCGCCACCGGCGTCGAGGCGGGGTCCGGCCGCAGCCGCAGATCGACACGGAACACGTAACCGTCGCCGCTGCGCTGCTGCAGCAGCCGTGACAGTCCCTGCGTGACGCGCACGAAGAACGGCTGCGGTTCGATATCAGGCGCAAGCGTCGGCGCGGCGGGATCGAAAAACACGATCAGATCGATATCACTGGAGTAATTCAGCTCGCCCGCGCCCATCTTGCCCATGGCGAGCACGATCAGACCGCTATTGTCTTCGGGACGGTCGAGATTGGGCGGCGACAGCCTTCCTCGCGCCGCTTCCTGCCGCAACAAAAAGCGCAGCGCCGATTGCACCGCGGCGACCGCAAGCTCGGTCAGCGCCGCCGTCACCTGCATCACCGGCCAGACGCCGCCAATGTCGCACAGCGCAATCAGCAGGGCTGCTTCCGATTTCATGCGGCGGAGCAACTGCATCACGTCGGCTTCGCTTGATGCAGCGGACACGTCGCGGCAGGTGTTCTCGATCAGTTGCGCCAAACAGGGTTCCGGTTCGCATTCGAGCAGCCTGATCAGGCGCGCCGCGTCGGCGCGGACCAGATCGAAAAGATAGGGAGAGGCTTCCGCGATGCCCAAAAGAATGGTGCTGGCGAGGGGAAATCGGGCGATGAGATCTTCGATCGCAGCCGCCTGCTCCGGTGCGACACCGGTCAGCCAGTCTGCTAGTCGCTGCTCGGCTTTATCGGGAGCGGACACATGCGGTCCGTCCACGAACCGCGCGGCCAGACGATGTTGGTCCGCGTCGCCCTTCGCGGATGGAATCATGCCACCTTCTGTGGCACATCAGGCGTTTGAGCCGCAAGCCTCTCACTGGCGCCCGCCATCGCCGGGATCGCCAAGGTCGCGGTAAGTCCCGGGTGGGCATCGCCGAGCCTGAGTTCACCGCCATGAAGCGTCGCCACCGCCGACGCCAGACTCAATCCAAGACCGGAGCCGGGCTGGGTGCGACTCGCCTCGAGCCGCACAAATCGTTCCACCGCATGTCTGCGATCGGCCTCAGGTATCCCCGGCCCGTGGTCGGTAACGCTGAGCAGCACCTGATCGCCGTCGCGGCGCGCCTCGATCAGAATCTCTCTTCCATCGGTGCCGGCGACCGCGCCGGCGCTCAGCGGCTGCGCGGCGGGGACCGGTTTGCCGTATTTGATCGCATTCTCGACGAGATTTGCCAGCGCCTGACTAATCAATTCGCGGTTGCCGCGAAGGCGTGTCGACACGGTCTTGACCCGCAAGGTCATGCCGTCGTCTTCCGCAAGCGGTTCGTAGAGTTCATGAATGCCGTTGGCCACTTCGGCGGCGTCAAAGTTGTCCATATTGCCGCGCGCCTGGCCGGACTCGGCGCGCGCGATCATCAACAAAGCATTGAAGGTCCGGATCAAGCCATCGGATTCCTCGATGGTTCGCTCCAGCGCGTTGCGGTATTCGGCCTCGCTGCCGGATTTCGCCAGCGCCTCTTCGGCGCGATTGCGCAGCCGTGTCAGCGGCGTCTTCAGATCGTGGGCGATGTTGTCGGAAACTTCCTTCAGCCCCATCATCAGGGCTTCGATCCGCTCCAGCATGGCGTTGAGATTTTCCGCCAAACGGTCGAGTTCGTCGCCGCTGCGCCCGACCGGCAATCGCCCGCTCAGATCGCCCGCCATGATGCGCTGGGTGGTACCGGTCATGGCGTCGATACGCCGCAGCACACGCCGCGCGAGAAAGACGCCGCCACCAAGGCCGAGCACCACGACAATCAATATCGACCATTGCGCGGCTTTCGCGACAATGCCGAACAGCCGTCTGCGTTCCTCCAGATCGCGCCCGATCAGGAGCCGGAAGCCGCTGCTCAGTTCGGTGACGCGCACCAGCGCGCGATGATCCGCAGTGTCCTGCTCGTCAAGCCGCCGATAGGCGGTTTCGGACCAGCCTGTGGTAGCCATCACCCCCGGCGCGAGCGAGCCGACGTTTCCGGCGAGCGCCTGCCCCGTCGGCGCGGTTACGAGATAGAGATTGGCGCCGGGTCGCAGCGCCCGGTTCTCGATCGTGGAAATCAGACCACGCAGTCCGCGCCGCCCGAAGATCTCGCTGATCTCGCCGGTTTCCGCGTTCACCGTGGTGGTGATCTGTTCGGTGATCAGCCGGCGGGTGTTCCAGGCGAAATAGCCCAGCAGCGAAGCGGCAAACAGCGCAAACAAAAACAGGTAGACCAACGTCAACCGGAACGCCGTGGTTCGGATCAGCTTACCGAATGCCGTCACGGATCATGTACCCCGCGCCGCGAATCGTGTGAAGCAACGGCCGCTCGAAGCCTTTGTCGATCTTGGAACGCAGCCGCGAAATATGCACGTCGATGACATTGGTCTGCGGATCGAAATGATAGTCCCAGACGTTTTCCAAGAGCATGGTTCGCGTCACCACCTGCCCCGCATGCTTCATCAGATATTCCAGCAGCCGAAACTCGCGCGGTTGCAGCGTCAATTCGTCCTTGCCGCGCGCCACCCGGTGCGAAAGACGATCGAGTTCCAGATCGCCGACGCGATAGGTGGTTTCCTCGGCCGGACCGCCATGGCGGCGCGACAGCACTTCGACCCGCGCCAGCAGTTCGGCGAATGAATAGGGTTTTGGCAGGTAATCGTCGCCGCCGGCGCGTAAACCCTTGATGCGGTCATCGACCTGTCCGAGGGCCGACAGAATCAGCGCCGGGGTGCGATTGCCCTTCTCGCGCAGGGTACCGATCAGCGACAGGCCGTCGCGTTTTGGCAGCATCCGGTCGATCACCAGCACGTCATAGTCGCCGGTGCTGGCGAGTGCCAACCCCTCCTCGCCATCGCTGGCGAGATCGGCGACGTAACCGACTTCGCGAAACGCCTTCACCAGGTAGTCGGCGGACTCGCGGTCGTCTTCGATGATCAAAAGGCGCATTTGGGGGTCGGTTGCGGTCAAGTGGGGCCAGCCTTCTGTCACCATGGCGCGGTCGGCCTCCTCATGCAAGACGACCTGACACCTCTCGATTAGGCGAAAAAAGCGGGCGGTGAAGCTGGGGGACCTCACCGCCCTTTGACCTTCCGACGGAGGGGGGCGTTTTCCACCGGAAGGCAACTAAAGGGAGCGGGCTTCTTGACCCGCCCCCCGGAAAGAGCCGTCGGCGGGGGCGACTAATGCCGGCGACACCCTCCATCTCCTCGATCATGATCCGATTGGATTTAACCGGATCATGATCTCATCTCTTTTTGAGCATGATCTTTTCGGAAAACCGGTTTCCACTTTTCCGGATCATGCTCGGAGCGCCATCAGCCTTTCGCCAGCGGCACCGCGACGAAGCGCGAGGAGCCACCGCTCTTAACGCGCATCAGAACGCTGTTCTTGTTGTCGGTGCGCGCGGCGTTGATCGCTTCGCGCACGTCGCCGGCATTGGTGACGCTCTTTCCAGCAACTTCCAGAATCACGTCGCCTTCCTTGAAGCCACGCTCTGCCGCCGCGCTCTTCGGATCGACCTCAGTGACGACGACGCCATCCTTGCCGGCGCCGGCAACGCTGTTGGCGGGCGCCAGCGTCAGGCCGAGCTTCGGCACGTCGGTTCCTTTGGTTGCACCGCCCTTGTCGCTGTTGTCAGTGTCGGCCTTGGCTTCCACCGAGTTCGGCAACTGCCCGAGGGTCAGGTTGATGACCTTGTCCTGACCTTTGTGAAGCACGTTGAGCTTCACCGCATTGCCGGGCGCGAGCGCCCCGATGGTACGGGCGAGCTCGCGGGCATCCTTGACTGTCTCGCCATTCACCGCCGTGATCACATCGCCGGATTCGATGCCGGCCTTGGCCGCCGGGCCGTTGGCCTGGGGTTCCGCAACCAGTGCACCTTCAGCCTTCTTCAGGCCGAGGCTGTCGGCGATATCAGCCGTGACAGGCTGAATCTGGACACCGATCCATCCGCGGCTGACCGAACCCTTGTCCTTGAGCTGAGCAATCACATTCTTCACGGTGGTCGCCGGGATCGAGAACGCGATGCCGACGCTGCCGCCTGACGGCGAATAAATCGCGGTATTGACGCCCATCACCTCGCCTTCGGTATTGAAGGCCGGGCCACCGGAGTTGCCCTTGTTCACGGGCGCGTCGATCTGGATGAAATCGTCGTACGGACCATTGCCGATGTCGCGGCCGCTGGCCGAGACGATGCCGGCCGTGACGGTGCCGCCGAGGCCGAACGGATTACCGACCGCGAGCACCCAGTCGCCGATCCGGGGTTTGCCCTCCGAAAGCTTGGCGAACGGGAAGTTCGAACCGCCTTCGACCTTGATCAGGGCGACGTCGGTGCGCGCGTCGGTGCCGATCACCTTGGCGGAATAGGTCTTGCCGTCGTCGGTCGTGACTTCGACCTTGTCGGCGCCGTCGACCACGTGGTTATTGGTGACGGCATAGCCATCGGCAGAAATGAAGAAGCCGGAGCCCTGGCCGGTCACCACGCCACGGCCGCCGCGGGGTCCACCGCGCAGCCCCGGGGGCAAACCATCAGGTCCGCCGAAGCGGCGGAAGAAGCGCTCCATCGGCGAGCCCGGCTGGAACGGCGATGAGTCATCGTTGTTGTTGCTGGAGCTATCGTCCTTGGCGACCTTCTCGTTGATATTGACCTTCACCGAAATCACCGACGGCTTCACGCGCTCGACGATGTCGGCGAAGCCGACGGGCTTCTCTACCTTGCGCACTTCGTTGTTGACCTGCGCATGCGCGGGGCTGCTGAAGATATCTGCGGGACCAGGCGACGGCCCGAAGCCGTAAACGGCGGCACCGAGGCCGGCAACGACCGAGGCCATTAGGGCAAATTTGCGCGCAGAAAACAGCGAACGGCGGGGCGCTTGATAAGATGGGAGGGAAGAAAGATCGGTGGGACGGTCAGTCATTAAGAGGCCTCCAGAGCATGAAATTAATGGCGCCGGGACGAGCACCTTACAAATCTGAACATGGGGGGTTTCGCCTTACGGCGCGCTGGCGGGGGAATTAAAGTTTTGTAATAAAGGCGTGAACGAATGCGGCAGTTTATCGCAGGGAGCAAATCCTGTTTATCGCACTGCGTGACGTTTATCGCAGGGCTAAACCGGCTTGTCCGGCGACGGTTCCGTCGCGATCAGCCGTTCCAGCCGCGCTTCTTCCTCCGCGGTCAATTTGAACAGGGACGGATCTTCCGCTGCCGCGGATCGCGAGCGCCTCCGGCTGTGTATCCACAGCGCCAGCCCGCCCCCGGCGAGCGCCAGCGGCGGCAATAGCCACAGCAACCACGTGTGGGGGTTGAGCCGGGGTTTCAGCAGCACGAACTCGCCATAGCGCGCCACCAGGAAATCGATCACCTGGACGTCGCTGTCGCCGGCCGCGATCCGCTCGCGCACCAACAGCCGCAGATCGCGCGCCAGCGGCGCTTCGGAATCGTCGATCGACTGGTTTTGGCACACCATGCAGCGCAGTTCGCGCGACAAATCCCGCGCCCGCGATTCCTTGGCGGGATCGGACATGATTTCGTCAGGCTGCACGGCGTAAGCGGCCGACGATCCCATCATCATGGCTAGAGCAAACGCGCAGGCAAGAATCCGTTTCAATTGATCACTCCGCCGCCTGCAATCCGCGCGCTAACTTGGCCGGCTTCGGCGCGCCGACCCGCAGCCGGCGATCCGACAGCGACAGCATGCCGCCGAACGCCATCAGCACGGGACCGAACCAGATCAGCAATACCAGGGGCTTATGATAGATCCGCACTGCGATCGCGCCGTCGGCGGCGGTATCGCCAAGCGAGATATAGAGCTGGCTTGCGCCACGCGTCAGCAGCGCTGCTTCTGTGGTCGACATTGCCCGCGTGGTAAAATTGCGCTTCGACGGCGTCATCGCGCTGAGCCGCTGGCCATCGAGGCTCACCGTGAACTGCGCCACCATTTCGCGAAAATTCGGCCCCTGCCGCTGCGTCACGCCGTCGAGCTTCAGTTCGTAGCCGGCGATCCTTGCGACGTCGTCGGGCTTCATCATTCCGATGTATTCACTGTTCCACGTGGTTTCGCAGACGATCCCGATCAGGGCAACGCCGACGCCGGCATGCGCGAACACCGTGCCCCAGGTCGAGCGCGGCAATCCGCGCGCGCGCCGCAGCGCGGTTCCGAACGGCACGTGGAACAGGCCGGTGCGCTCGGCGAGGTCGCTCAACGCACCCGCGATGACAAATACGGCGAGCCCAATGGCGAGCGGAGCGAAGGCGCTGCCGCCGCGCGTCCACGCCCACAGCACCGCGATTGCGATCAGTGCCGCGATACCGGCGGCGGTCAGGCGCTGCGCCGCGCCGAGAAGATCGCCGCGTTTCCACGCCAGCAATGGCCCGAACGGCACCGCGATCATCAACGGGAGGAACAGCGGTGCGAAGGTGAGATTGAAAAACGGCGCGCCCACCGAAATCTTTTCGCCGGTCAGGACCTCCAGCGCCAGCGGATACAGCGTTCCGATGAACACAGTCGCGCAGGCGGTGGTGAGGAACAGATTGTTGAGCACCAGCGCACCTTCGCGCGAGATCGGCGCGAACAGGCCGCCCTGCTTCAGCACCGACGCCCGCCAGGCGTAGAGCGTCAGGCTGCCGCCGATGAAAATGCACAGGATCAGCAGGATGAACACACCGCGCGTCGGATCGGTCGCGAACGCATGTACCGACGTCAGCACGCCCGAGCGCACCAGGAAGGTGCCGAGCAGCGACAGCGAGAAAGTCAGGATCGAAAGCAGGATGGTCCAGACCTTGAGCGCATTGCGCTTTTCCATCACGACCGCGGAATGCAATAGCGCGGTGCCCGCGAGCCATGGCATCAGGGAAGCGTTCTCGACCGGATCCCAGAACCACCAGCCGCCCCAGCCGAGTTCGTAATAAGCCCAATACGAGCCCATCGCGATGCCGAGCGTAAGGAATATCCACGCCACCAGCGTCCATGGCCGTACCCAACGCGCCCACGCCGCGTCGATCCGGCCTTCGAGCAAGGCGGCGACGGCGAAGGAAAATGAAATCGAGAATCCGACATAGCCGAGATAGAGCATCGGCGGATGCACCGCGAGGCCAATGTCCTGCAGCACCGGATTGAGGTCGCGGCCCTCGATCGGGGGATTGGCGATGCGCAGGAACGGGTTCGAGGTGATCAGGATGAACAGATAGAACGCGCTGGCGATCCAGGCCTGCACCGCCAGCACATGGGCGCGCAGCGACAGCGGCAGATTGTTGCCGAATGCCGCGACGAGGCCGCCGAACAGTGCCAGGATCGACACCCACAGCAGCATCGAGCCCTCGTGATTGCCCCACACGCCGGTGATCTTGTAAATCAGCGGCTTCAGCGAATGCGAATTCTCGAACACGTTGACGATCGAAAAATCCGAAGTGACGTGCAACGTAACGAGCGCCGCGAACGACGCCGCGACGAACAGCAGTTGCGCGAGCGCGGTCGAGCGCGCGACATTCATCAGCGCGGCATCGCGCCAACGCGCGCCGAGGATCGGCAAAGTTGACTGGATCAGCGCCAAGGCCAGCGCCAGCACCAGCGCGTAATGTCCGGCTTCCGCGATCATTGCGAAACACCTTGTTTCACTTGCGACGCACCTTGCTTTACCGACGGCGCACTCTGCTCCGCCAGCGGCGCGCCTTGCGCCGCGCGCGATGCTCCCTGGGAGCCCGCGGCTTTTGCATTATAATCTGGCTTTGCGCCATAATCGTCCTTCCAGTGCCCCTGCTTCTTCAGCGCATCCGCTACCTCCTTGGGCATGTAGGTCTCGTCGTGCTTGGCGAGCACGGTGTCGGCCTTGAACACGCCGGATGAGTCGAGGGCGCCTTCGGCGACCACGCCCTGCCCTTCGCGAAACAGATCGGGTAGAATTCCCTTGTAGGAAACGGGCAACGTGGCGCTGCCGTCGGCGACACTAAACGTGACCGCAAGGTTGTCGCCGCGCACCAGCGACCCCGGCTGCACCAGGCCGCCGAGCCGGAAACGTTTGCCCGCTTCGATATGTTTCTCGGCCACCATCGCCGGCGTCGAGAAAAACACGATCGAATCGCGCATCGCGTTCAGCACCAGCGCCGCCGCGACCGCGAGCACCGCGAGCGAGCCGCCGATTATCGTCAAACGCCGCTGCTTGCGCGTCATGCGTGGCCTCTCTTCCCGCGCATGATGTTATCCGAAAACCGCTGCACACTTTTCGGCATCATGCGCCCTTATTCCTGCGCGTGATGTTATCCGAAAACCGCTGCACACCTTTGGCATCATGCTCATCCATCGAGCCCGAGATTTTTCAGACCCTCATTCAGTTGCCGCAGCCGCTCCGCGTCGTTGGCGACGGCCTGACGGGCGTCGGTCAGCGCGCTCTTCGCCTTGTCGCGATCACCCATTACCATATAGGCGCGCACCAGCCGCAGCCATCCCTCGACATCGTCGCCGTTTTGCTTCAATCGACTGGCGAGGCGCTCGACCATGCCACGGATCATCGCGCCGCGGTCGGTCTCATTCATGTCTTTTGCCGCGGCCACCGCGTCATCGGACAGCACCGGAGCGGTGGAACCGCCGACCCGCGCCAATGCAGATTGAACCAGTGAACGCCACGGTGCATCGGTCGGCGCTTTCGCGAGCATCGCACGCCAGATCGATGCGGCCTCGGTGGTGCGGCCGTCCTGCTCGGCGGCAACGCCGAGGAAGTAGCTGGCCTTGACCTCATCCGCATTCAACGCAATAGCGCGCTCGAATTCGGCCTTGGCCTCCGATGTGACGACGCCACCCGCCGCGGCGGCAAGGGTTTCGCCGAGATCGGCCCGGCGCTCGGCATTGTCGCCATTATAGGTGATCGAGTTGCGATAGGCCCGGACCGCGTCATCGTAACGACCGAGCCTCGCCAGCACCGGCGCGAGCACGTTCCAGCCACGGCCATCGGTTGGATTTTTCTCCAGGTGCTGCTCGACCTGCGCCACCAGATTGTCGAGCGGCTGGGTCACGTCGGGCGCGCGGATGCGTTGTGCCAACGGAAAATCGCCAAGCCGCGGCGAGCCAAGCGGCAGGTAAAGCGCAACCGCCACGATCGGCAGTCCAACCAGGGCTATGACTGCCGCCAAGCGGCGCAACCTGATGTTCGATGCGATGGGCGGATCGCGCTGATTATCCACTGCCCCCAGCAGACGGCGAGTGATTTCGACGCGCGCGGCCTCCGCTTCGGAAGAACCGATCAGCCCGGCGGCAACGTCGCGATCGATCTCAGTGAGTTGGTCCTTGTAGACGGCCGTCTCGCCGGCGTCGTCCTGCGGCCGGCCCCCCCGGCCCAACGGCCAGAGCACGGCGAAGATCGCCGCAGCCGTCATCAGCGCGAACACAAACCACAAACTCATCAAGCAGGTTCCGGCCGAACGGCGCCCACACGGAAGCGCCAATGCGCCGCTTTACACCACGGGCGCCAAGCCGGGCAATTGACAATTGTTAATGTGTGGCAAAACCCAAAAAACCCAGTGAAACGCTGGTATTAGTTGGCGTAGAACCCGACGCTTTGCGCCGCATACTCGCCGTGCGCGTTAAGGGCTTTCAGAAAGTAGGCCCCCGCTTTGACGGAGTCGGGCAGCCTGATCCTCAGCGAGCCGTTGGGGGCCGGAGACGCAATCGTGGTGACCGGATCGGGCAACTGTTCTCCGCTGGTCTGGTTGACGAGCACTACCTTCGCCCCGATCATGAGGTTCCGATATGTCGCCGAGATTACGCGGTTTTCAAGTTCAACGAAATTGATGACTGGGTTCATACCAAAACCGTACGTTTCCACATCGATCGCGTCAACCGGGAATTGTAACTGGGCCCCTCACTATCTTTTTATATCTTTTTATCCCGCGCGAGACGGTTTGCGCTCGCCGGTCAGCGCGTTTTCAGCTGCTCTGCTCATCAGCGACGCGTAGTCGTGGCCGAACAATACGTCGCAAAAGCGGATTGCGGCCGTGACCTGCATCTGCCGATAGGCGCGGGTCTTGGCGTCGCTGGCGCGCAGCGATTGCACCAGCGCCTCGGTGGAATGCTCGACATAGTGTTGCAGGTCCGAATAGGTCCGCAGCGTGACCTCGTTGATCGCGAGTTCGCTGGCGTATGTGCGGCACACCGCAACGAAATCGATCAATGCAGCTGTCTCGTCGACCTCACCGGCGTCGAGCCTGGCACCGGCGGGAATATCCTTGTCAGGACGCTGACGCAGGAGACGTCGGACGCGGCCGGGCACGCTGTCGATTTCCGATTGCAGAGCGTTGGAAATATCGGCCCGGATCGACGCCAATTGTTTGCCCCACACCGAATCGTTGCGGAGGTCAAGTTCGGTCCGCAAGCCGCGTACGCCATCGTGAAGGGCTTTGAGATGCTCGGCGATGTTATCGAAATGGCCGCGCTTGATATCGGTCCGCAGGCTGGCCGCGAGGAAGCACAGATCGTGCAGCACCATGGTGACGGCAACACCGTAGGGGGTGGCGGCAACGCGGATCTCATCGTCGGACGCGGCCATCTTGATGGCGAGGCGGATGATTTGCCATGGCGCGGTCAGCCGCTGCATGACCAGTGACAGCGCGAACGGCAGCAGTTGCGGCGTTTGCAGCGAGGCGACGTTGAGCGAGGCACCTACCGATGCGATATGCGAATCCGCGAATATCCGCAGGAAGCTGGGAACCCGGCCGTTAAGGGCGTCGAGCGCTTCGCGGGCTTGCAAAACCGAGCCGATCGGCAGCAGATCCTCGATCACATTGGGTGGACCGACGCGGGCCAGCGCGCGCTGCCTGTCTCCGCCGGGCACGGGCGTGGCGATCTTGCAGATTGCTTCAGCCGCGGCGTGCTGGAATTTACGGATCGCCGGTTCGAGATCGGACGTCGTTCCGGTTTCCCCCACTCGCGCCAGCGCCGCTTCGAATTCGCGCGCCTGGTCGGGCGCACCGTCGCGGGCCAGCCATTGCCATACCGGCAGCAGCGAGGCGCGGCGGACCTGACCTGGCCGTACCGGAAAATTGCCTTCGACGAGAAACGGCTCGAGCGGGCGGAACAATAGCCGCGCCGGATCGTCGGTGCGGGGCGCCGCTTCCTCGTCGGTACCGCGCACGACCATGCGCAACTGTTCGAGCACGAAGCCGGCAACCGTGGTATCTTCGCCGCGTTCGATGGCGCGCTCGAACTCCCGCATCAGCAGCGCCTGCGACTGCGGCGGAAGCTGCACGAGATAATCCCTCAGCCGCTCGATCGATGTCTGGCTCATGCTTCCGGTATGCACGCTGGTGTCGCGCGGACGCTGAAAACGCGTCCACCGGTCATCATAAAAGCGCCGGCGTTAAGAAGTCGTTTAGGAATAACGGAATTGGGGAACGGCGTGGGTTCCTGCTGCCGGCCGAGGGGGCGCGGGACCGCGGTGCTGACGGAGACGGCCTCACACGCCCGGCAGCACCAGTTCCGCCCGCAAGCCGCCGATCGGCGCGTTGCCGAGCGAAAGGCTGCCACCGTACAAGGCCGCAAGGTCGACCACGATCGACAGCCCCAGCCCGGAACCCGGCTTCGACTCGTCCAGGCGCTGGCCGCGGCGCGAGACCTGCGCGCGCTCGGCCGCCGACAGCCCGCGCCCATCGTCGTCGACGATGATCCGCAGCATCGGGCTGGCGCCGGGCTCGGCCGGCCGCTCTACCAGCACGCCGATGAACACTTGCGACGCCGCCCATTTGCAGGCGTTGTCGACGAGGTTGCCGGCCATCTCCTCGAGGTCCTGCCGCTCGCCGCGAAACTTCGCCTGCGCATCGGCCTCGACCCCGATGGTGATGTCGCGACCGCGATGGATCTTCTCCATGGTTCGGCGCAGCGCCTCGATCGCCGGCGCCACCTCGGTAACCGTGCCGATGATGGTGAGACGCGCGGCGATGCGCGCGCGCTCCAGATGGTGTGCGACCTGATCGCGCATCACGTCGGCTTGCTCCAGGACTTTTGCCGCGAACGGATC
>Ga0209331_1000473_pt1 | contig 14463 bp, 13 predicted proteins | sample JacPinW_OM3H0_M3_FD_187971 | JGI IMG/M metagenome (GOLD analysis project Ga0209331, IMG submission 187971) | Forest soil microbial communities from Algoma, Ontario, Canada - Jack Pine, Ontario site 1_JW_OM3H0_M3 (SPAdes) (version 2) | ecosystem: Environmental > Terrestrial > Soil > Boreal...
CAGGGTTATGAAGGCAGCGGTGATCGAAAGGCACGGCGGGATCGAGAATATCGTCTATCGCGATTTTGCTGATCCGGAGATAGGCCCGGGCGATCTGCTCATCCGGGTCAAGGCATGCGGCCTGAATTATTTCGATATCTTCGTGCGGCGCGGTATGCCCGGACTGCCGGTGCCGATGCCCTGGATCTCCGGCGGCGATGTGGCCGGGGAAGCTGCGGCGGTCGGGCCAGCGGTGAAGGGCTGGAAGATCGGCGATCGCTGTCTCGTCGATCCGCTCACCAACGAAGGGATGATGGGCGAGGAAGTTCAGGGGGGCATGGCGGAGTACTGCCGTGTGCCCCATGAGTTCGTCATTCCCCTCGACCCGCGCCTGTCGTTCATCGAGGGTGCCACGATTCCCGCCAATTACGGCACCACCTTCCGCATGCTTTTTACCAATGGCGACATGCAGCCGAACGATCTCGTGCTCGTTCTTGGTGCGAGCGGAGGGGTCGGTACGGCCACGGTGCAGGTTGCCAAGGCGCACGGAGGCCGCGTCATCGCCTGCGCCGGCAGCGACGAGAAATGCGCGCGTCTCAAGGAGCTGGGCGCGGACGACACCATCAACTACAGTACGCACGATTTCTCGCGTGAAGCTTGGCGCATCAGCGGAAAGAAGGGGGTAGACATCTGCGTCAATTTCACCGGCGGGGATACCTGGAACCCTTCGATCAGGACGCTCAAGCCGCACGGCAAGCTGTTGACCTGCGGAGCAACGGCAGGCTTCGATGCACGCACGGATATCCGTTACATCTGGCAGCGCGAGGTCAAGATCTGCGGATCCAACGGCTACACCAAGGAAGACGTGACCGCCGGCATGGTCGCGATGGCGGAAGGCAGGATCAAGAAGCCGCCGATACGCACGTTTCCGCTTGCTCAGCTCGGAGAGGCCGAAGCCGTGATGGAAGCGCGCGATTTCTTCGGCAAGATCGTCATGATCCCGTGATCCCGACGTATCTGTAGGGGCGGGTTTGAAACCCGCCCCTACATAAAACTAAACTCTGGGAGAACCCGATGGGCAGCGTCAAGCAGGGTTGGAACGGTCGTTTTTTTGAGGACTTTCACGTGGGCGATATCTATCGCAGCCGGCTCGGGCGCACCATTACCGAGACCGACAATATTCAGTTCACCATGATCACCAACAACACCAACCAGATTCATTTCAATGCCCATTATGCCAGCCTCACCGAGTTCAAGAAGCCGCTGGTGAACAGCGCGCTCACCCTTTCGGTGGTGGCGGGACTGGGCGTGTCCGACCTGAGCGAGAACGGCTTTGCCCTGGGTTGGGACTACATCAAGCTGCCCAATCCGGTTTTTCCCGGCGACACGCTCTATTCCGAATCCGAGGTGATCAGCGTGCGCGAGTCGAAGTCGCGTCCTGCGCAGGGAGTGGTGAAGGTGCGTACCCGCGGGCTCAATCAGGACGGGGTGGTGGTGATCGAGTACGAGCGTTCGATCATGGTCTGGAAGAAGGCGCATGCACCGCTGATGGCCCTCTTTCCCGAGCCGAAGAAGGCATGATGGGCTTCGTAGGGGCGAGGCATGCCTCGCCCCTACGGTGTCGGCATTGACGCGGGATGCGAGGAGCCCAGATGAGTAGCGAATCCAATGGCACGTTGCCGCTCAGCGGGATCACGGTCATCGAGCTCGGCCACAGCGTGGCGGCGCCGTATGCGTGCGAGATTCTTGGCGATCTCGGAGCCGACGTCATCAAGATCGAGAAAACTGACGGTGACGACGCGCGCAAATGGGCTCCACCTTACTGGGGCACCATGTCCGCGACCTTCCTGAGCTTCAACCGCAACAAGCGCTCCGTGGTCGTGAACCTCAGGGATCCCGCCGAGCGCGAGCGCTTGCGCCAGCTCATCATCGAGCGCGCCGATGTCGTCGTGCAGAACCTGCGGCCGGGCTCCGCGGCGGACTTTGGTCTCGATGCGCAGGCGCTCCGCGAGCTCAAGCCTTCGCTCATCTACTGCACCATTGGCGCGTTCGGAGCGAGCGGACCGCTGAAGGACCGCCCCGGCTACGATCCGCTGATGCAGGCCTTCGGCGGTGTCATGAGCGTGACGGGCGAGCCGCAGCAACGGCCGGTGCGCGCAGGCACTTCCATCATCGACATGGCGACCGGCATGTGGTCCGTGATCGGCGTGCTCTCTGCCCTCCTGCAACGACGCGACCACGGCCAAGGTTCGTCGATCGATACCTCGCTCTACGAAACGGCGCTCGGCTGGATGTGCTACCACGCGGCCAATTACCAAGCCTCCGGCGAGCTGCCGCAGCGACATGGATCGGGTGCTGCGATGATCGTGCCCTATCGCGGCTATCCGTCAAAGGATGGTTTCATCGTCATCGCCGCCGGCAACGACAAGCTGTTCGCCTCGCTTGCACGCGTGCTCGGCCATCCCGAGTGGATCGACGACGCACGCTTTCGCACCAATCCCGACCGGGTGAAGAACCAGGACGTGCTCTATGGCTGGATCGAGGAACTCATCGCAACGCGCACGACCCAGGAGTGGGCGGCCGTTCTGGACGAAGCCGGCGTGCCGAATGCGCCGACGCAGACCATTGCGGAGGTGCTGGAACATCCTCAGACCAAGGCGCTTGGAATCATGCAAGGCAGTCCGCAGGGCGACATCACGCTGGTCGGGCTGCCCATCTCGTTCGACGGTGTACGCCCGGCTTTCCGCCGTGCCCCGCCGGTGCTCGGCGCTCACACGGAGGAGATTTTCGGCAAAGGCGCCCCGGAGAACGAGCCGGCGCAGGCCGGGGCGAGGGCAGGGAGGATGCGATGAACGTAATCCAATCCGTGCCGGAAGAAGCGGTTCAGCTCAGCCTGGGAGAAAGCTATCCCGAGATCCGCGATCTTGTGCGCCGCATCTGCGCCGATTTTCCCGGCAGCTACTGGCGCAAGCTCGATAATGAGCAAGCCTATCCGGCGGAATTTGTGGACGCGCTGACAAAGGCTGGCCTGTTGGGGGCGCTCATTCCCGAGGAGTATGGCGGCCTCGGCCTGCCGTTGAGCGCGGCCGCGGCGACGCTCGAGGAAATCCACGCTTGCGGCTGCAACGCCGGAGCCTGTCACGCACAGATGTACATCATGGGGACGCTGCTGCGTCACGGCAGTCCCGAGCAGAAAAAGAAATATCTCCCGGAAATCGCGGCGGGACGATTGCGGCTGCAAGCCTTCGGGGTAACGGAGCCGACCACGGGCACCGACACCACCAAGCTCAAGACTCGGGCCGAGCGGCGCGGCGACCACTATGTCGTCAACGGTCAGAAGGTTTGGACATCGCGGGCGCTGCAGTCCGATCTCATGCTCCTGCTCGCGCGCACCACGCCGCTCGATCAGGTGAAGAAAAGGAGCGAAGGCCTTTCGGTCTTCCTGGTTGATATCAAATCCTCGCTGGGGCAGGGGCTCGACATCAAGCCGCTGCCCGCCATGATCAATCACAACAGCACCGAGGTCTTCTTTGATTCTCTTCGCATCCCGGCCGAGAACCTGATCGGCCAGGAAGGGCTGGGCTTCCGCTACATCCTCGACAGCATGAATGCCGAACGCATCCTGATTGCCGCGGAATCGATCGGCGACGGGCACTGGTTCGTCGAGAAGTCAACGAAATATTCCACCGAGCGGATCGTGTTCGATCGGCCTATCGGCCGAAATCAGGGGGTCCAGTTCCCGATCGCCCGCGCCTATGCCGAGATCGAGGCGGCTGCCCTCATGGTCCGCAAAGCTGCCGCGTTGTTCGACGCGGGCCGCCCCTGCGGTCCTGAAGCGAATATGGGAAAGCTGCTCGGATCAGAAGCCGCGTGGCATGCCGGCGAGGCCGCCATGCAGTGTCATGGCGGTTTCGGCTTCGCGCGCGAATACGACATCGAGCGGAAATGGCGGGAGACTCGCTTGTTTCAGATCGCGCCGATCTCCACCAATCTCGTCCTCGCCTACATCGCCGAGCATGTGCTGGGCATGCCGCGATCGTACTAAAGCGGGGCGAACGTAACCCCGATCCGACATCGGGGCTCTGCCGCTGTCCGCCGGACGCCGCATGTCGCGCATGCGCGTCATGCGCTCTGCACTTTTCGTGCTCGGCACGTCCGCTTACCTCCGCTTCCTCCCGGTACGTTCAAGCTCGATAATTGCCGGTAGTCCGCTTCGGGGCCCTTTTGCGGACATTCGGGAGAGACAATCAATCTGGTGGCTTGGAGCGATTCGGCGCACCGGTTACTTGCCGTAAGCCTGCGCGATCTGCCCGACGAGCTTCGCCCAGGGCATGTCGATGGCGCCGTAGACGGGCCCCGCCTCGGGGCTCGCATTGTCCTTGAGGATTTCCACCATCAATGTGGCGTAATCGGAGAGGATCACGCCGGCTTGCAGCATGCGCAGAAGTCCGACCTGTCGTTTAGTCTCGCTGAAAGTACCGGAGGCGTCGACGGCCACGTAAGCGTCGAGGCCCTTGCCAACAGCGGTGATGGCAGGGAACGCCGCGCAGACTTCAAGGGAGATGCCCGCGAAGATCAGTTTCTTGCGCCCGGTCGCAGTGATGGCCTGGGCCACCTTAGGATCGTCGAACGCGTTCACAGACGAGCGATCGATGATTGGAACGCCAGGCAGCGCCTCGACGAGTTCTGGAAAGGTCGGGCCCCACATGCTGTCCCGCGCGGTCGTTGTGACGATGATCGGCAATTTCAGTGCCTTAGCCGCTTTGGCAAGGCCAACCACGTTGTGCTTCAGTTCTCCTGTCGAATAATCGCGAACCCCCGTCATCAGGCCCACTTGGTGGTCGATGAGGATGAGCGCGGCGTTTTCGGACGTGAGCGGCTCGTAGGGGCGGGGTTGCTCGGACATGACATTCTCCTTCAGAAAAGAAAGGTGAGTTGTGGCTGCGGTGAGCGGTGCGACGCCAAGCATTGTCGCGGCAGCGCCGAGCCCCGTGGATTGAAGAAATTGACGCCGTTCCATTGGGCCTCCCTGGACTTTCGGACGCTGCATCGTGAGCGTGCTCGTCGATCTTCGATTTACGCGCAGGGAAACTAAGGGGTGGACTGTCGGCCCAAAAGTCGCGAAAATCGCAACTCAGCGTCCAACTGCATGGACGATTACGATGCTGGATTTCAACGATTTCTTTTATTTTGTGCAGGTAGTTGACCGCGGCGGGTTTACGGCCGCCAGCCGAACACTAGGAATTCCAAAATCGACACTGAGCCATCGCATCCAGCAGCTTGAAGCGAACCTCGGCGTCCGGTTGCTCAACCGCACGTCACGTCGGTTCGGGATGACCGATGCCGGAGGGGAATTCTATCGCCACGCGGTGATGATGTTGCGTGAGGCCGAACTGGCTGAGACCGCGATACGTCATCGGCTGAATGAACCGACCGGCACCGTGCGCTGCACCGCGGCTGTGGCCACCATGCAGTTCGCAATGCGCGGTCTCGTGACAGACTTTCTCGTCCGCTATCCAAAGGTCAATATCGTCGCGCATGCGACTGACCAGTATGTCGACATCGTCGGCGAGAATTTCGACGTTGCGATCAGAGCGCACTCGGACCCACTCCCCGATTCAACCCTGGTGCAACGAACGCTGACGCCAGCACCCTGGTTCCTCTTCGCGGGCGCTGCTTACGTTGACGCGAACGGGCCGTTAGACAGGCCGCATGATCTTGCGAAGCACCCTTCGCTGTTCATGATGCGGACTGGGGTAAGTCCGATCTGGCGGCTTCGGCGTTCGGGCCGTCGTAGGGAGGAAGTCGTCGTGCCACTTACGCCGCGGCTGCTCATAGACGACATGCTGTCTCTCAAACAGGCCGCCATCGGCGGCCTCGGCATCGTCGCGCTACCTGGTTACGTTTGTCGCGACGATGTGCAATCGGGCGTACTGCGCCAAGTCCTACCCGGTTGGATCGCAGACGATTCGACGCTGACGGCGCTAATGCCGTACCGGCAAGGCTTGCTGCCGTCGGTCCGCACCTTCGTCGAGCATTTAGCGGCCGAGCTCCCGAAGGCGGTGCGCATCTAAATAGTGCGATCTGTCGGACCCTTGTCCGGTTGTCGGTCGCCAATGTCGGTTCCGGGGTCAATTTCTGCCTAACCTCTTCCGGGAATCCAACTTCCGTATCGCCGCAGCGCCCGAGTTGCGGACATAAATCTCAGGGTAGCATGGCAGATTATTCCCGGGCGGCTCTGGCGGCGAGAGGAACACCGTGAAAGCCACCGGTCCTTTCACGACCGGAGCCTGGCCGCCCTGCGCAGCGCTGCATTGATCCGCGATTGCCAACCCGGTCCGCGGGCGCGGAAATGCTCCAGCACATCGGGATCGAGGCGCAGGCTCACCGTTTCTTTCGGTGCGGCCTTTCCCGGTCGACCGGGGCGGATAAGCTTGTTGCCCTCCCAAATCTCAGCGCGCTCGAACCAGTCGCGCTCGAGAAATGGCGGGAAACTCGCTTGTTTCAGATCGCACCGATGTCCACCAATCTCCTCCTCGCCTACATCGCCGAGCATGTGCTGGGCATGCCGCGATCGTAGTAAGACGGGGCGAAGGCAACCCCCGATCCGACATCGGGGCTCTGATCATGCGGCAGCCAAGACTGCCCTCTTGATCGATTGCGGCAGGGCGATTGCGCGGAAAAACGTCTTTGGGTAGAGGTAATCCTCGCCCGACTCATCGATTATCCGCAGCTGACCATGCTTCTCCGCAGTGGAATCGCGAAGCGCGACATAGATCTTCCGCTTCTCAAGTGACGCTGAGTAACCCTCGTTGTTTACGCAAACGACGAATTGTTTTGACGTCCTCGACATAGCTTGACCTTCGTAGGAGGTGCTTGATCTTGAATTCCTTACGACCGATTCCCGACGCTTCATACCAGTGTAGTTCAGCTCGATCACCTCGTCGGCACCCGGCAGATTATTTCCGGGCGTCTCTGGCGGCGAGAAGAACACCGGGAGAGCAACCGGTCCTTTCACGACCGGAGCCTGGCCGCCTTGCGCAGCCCGCGGCGCGTCGTCCGGATCAATCCATTTGTTCTTGATAGTCCAGGCCGCGCTCTTTGAGTGTCCTGCGCCTTTCGGGGAGCGTGTAGCCCGACGTGACCTCAGCGCTCTGCCGCAGCCCGCGTGTATCCCGCGGACCCTTATGCCGAGCTACGTCCTCTGCACTTTTTCTTCTCGGCACTCCTGCTCAGCGTACGCGAGTTCCACGCCTTCGTGATTGAGCAACCAACGTTTTCGCGCTACCCCGCCGCCATATCCGGTCAACGACCCGTCCGAGCCGATGATGCGATGACACGGCACGACTATGCCCACGGGGTTCGCCCCATTGGCGAGCCCCACGGCTCGGACAGCCTTGGGACACTGGAGCCGAGTTGCCAGCGCGCCGTAACTGAGCGTTTGTCCCACTGGAATCTCGCGGAGTGCCGCCCACACGCTACGCTGAAAGACCGTTCCGCCGGTTTCCACCAGTATCCCGTCGATTGCCGTTAGTTCTCCGGCGAAATACGCCTTTACGGAGTACCACACCGCAGATCGCGAGCCACTATCGACGACGGTGACGCGACCGGCACCATAATGCAGCCGGAGTAGCCGATGCATTCGCGCGGCATGGTCTTCCCAATCAACCACCCGCACTCGATCCTGCTCATCAGTCAGCAGGATCAGCCTGCCGATTTCCGTCGGTAAATATTCCTGAAAAAAGGACAGGTCGGACATCGCCTTGCTCTCTTCGTATGCTGCAGAGCTTCCAGGCCTGTTACAGGAGCGTGTATTGGCTGCGCTCGCGTTTGGCGAGCAGCGGTAGCGCCTCTCCCGCGATCAACGTCTTGAAATGATTGCTTGCCTGATGAGCCGCGAACGCCGCATCATCAACAAACAGCTCATAGAACAGAAACTGTGCCGGATTTTCTTTGCCTCGGCCAATCAGAAATAGTTTCACTCCGGGCTCGCCTTGGGCTTGCGGTAAAAAGCGGCGCAAAATGTCGGCCACCTTGTCTGCTTCGCCTTGTTTTGCTTCCCACTGGGCGACGACCAGGACTTCACTGCCATGGATGACTTCACTATGGCATTTTTCTGCATGGGGCTTGCTCCTTCGGGTGGTGTTCAACGTGAGGCCGTTGCTGACGACGCTTTGAACTTCGCTGTTGTTGCAGCGCCCAGGTAGCACCCTCAGCAGCCCGAATGTTTCGGCTGCGACCGAATTATTTTCCCAATACCGGGCAGCGAGTCCGTTAACGTACGATTACCGACGAAATTACTGGGTGGTGGCACATGTTCGCGACGTGCCCGGAAGCGGTCAATTGATGTGCTACCCAATCTAAACCGGACAACTTGACTCGCTGCCTACAGTGCTGAAGCCGCACGTGCCGCCCAAATGGGTCGCAAGAATCTCTTCGCCGAAGCCGTGCTCTTTTGCTATTCTGCCCTTCATAGCTGCCGAGAGCCGATTTCAATGTACCGGGAGTGGTCTAGTGACCTATCAAGACATCATCACCATCGAGCCTGGAAAACGCGGCGGTAGGCCGACGATTCGCGGAACGCGGATCACCGTTGCCGATGTTCTCGGATGGCTCGCTGCCGGCATGACGTATGCGCAGGTTGTCTCCGACTACCCAGAGCTTACCGAAGCTCATATACGCGCTTGCCTCGCCTATGCGGCTGATCGAGAACGGCGACTCGTCACTACCGCGAAATGAAGCTTCTGCTGGATCAGAACCTCAGCTTCAAGATTTGTGGTCCATTGAGTGAACTATTTCCTGGCACGACTCAGGTGCGACTTGTTGGGTTGTCCGATGCCAGCGACCGCGCAATTTGGGAGTATGCCAAGCGTAATGGGTTCTACGTAGTCTCGCTCGATTCCGATTTTTCCGAGATGTCAGCATTGTTGGGACCGCCGCGGAAAATCATCTGGTTACGGTGCGGCAATCAACCAACTGCCGTAATCGAGAAGCTGCTTCGGAGCCATGCTGACGTCCTTGAACAATTCGACATGGACTCGGCTTCTGCGTGCATCGAGATCTACTGAATGAACGCTGCAGCTGCGGTGCATATGTTACATTTCATTGGTGAGCCCTCGGCAACTTCCTCCGCGCGGGACGCAGCCCGGCGCGATGTTGTTCGGCGTACTGACACTGCGCTGTTGCGCACCCTCGCGGTTGCCGCAGGGATATGCTGGTCGGTGCTCTTCGTCGTCCTCGGTCTGCGCTACGAGCTGCAGATGTACGCCGATGGGTCCATCTTTTCCTATTCGGTAGCTGTGGAAGATGCCTGGACGTTCCATTGGCACAGCATCATCGGACGGGTCTTCGTTTATCTGTTCGCCTACGCACCTGCGGAGCTCTACCTTGAAATCACCCGCAACGCCCGGGCTGCGATCGATGTCTATGGATTTCTGTTCTTCGTCGCGCCGCTCCTGGGCCTGGCAGCGACTTTTGCAGCCGACCGCTCCAAGGGCCGCATCATTTTCGGCTACGCATGTCTGTCTACCGCCTGTCTGTGTCCGCTCGTCTTCGGCTTCCCAACCGAGATATGGATCGCGCATTCCTTGTTCTGGCCGGCTCTTGCCGTCTGTCATTATGCGAGGTCCGGCATCCTTGGCGCTGCGCTGGTATTGGCGGTTCTCCTGGCCCTTGTCTTCACCCATGAAGGCGCACTGATCTTCGCAGTCGCGATCGTGGCTACTCTTCTGCTGCGGGGAGCGCGGGATGCTAGCTTTTTGCAGGCGGCGGGCGCTTTGGTGACCATCATTTTGCTCTGGATCATCGCGCGCGCGGCGTTCCCGCCCGACGACTATGTCGGGGATGCGCTCCGCCGGGCCGCATGGCATGTCTTCGATGCCTCCATCCTTACCGGGGACCTGGTCCTGCTGTTGTTTGCCGTGCTCGCGAGCTACGCGATCGCTTTCCTGCTTCTGCGGCGGCTCGCACCGACAGAGGCTCCCACCTACGCCGGCGCGATCGTCGTTGTGATGCTGGTCGCGTACTGGATGTGGTTTGATCAAGCGTTGCATGCGGAAAACAGGTACTATCTCCGCACCGTGGTGCTCATCGCCACGCCGATGCTCGGCGTGCTGGCGGCGGTGCGCGCGCTCGATGCGGATGGACGGCTTCGCATGCTGCTCCCGTCGCGTCTGATGGAGCTTTTCACCAGCGATGGGGCGGGGCGGGGCGCCGCCGGTGCGGTCGTGCTCATCCTGCTCGTGCACGCGGTCGAGACGGCAAGATTCATACGGGCCTGGACGGACTACAAGGGCGCAGTGGTTAGCCTCGCCATGAGCGCGACATCGGATCCGGCGCTCGGAGATCCCCGCTTTGTCTCATCGGAAAGGATCAATCCCGCGCTGAACCGCCTTGCATGGTCCTCGACCACCCATTTCCTGTCAGTCCTCGTGGCGCCCGGGCTCGCACCGAGGCGCCTCGTCGTCGATCCAAACGCAAGTTATTTTTGGCTGGCATGTGGAACCGCGACGGCGAGCCGGGACGCTGACCGCGCTGTCCCGTTGGGTAGTCGCGAGCTCGTGCGGGTGTACGCCTGTATTCATCGTTAGAGGCGCTGCCACGCCTGCGGACGGATCAGCCCTTCCATAGCCGCTGCAATGCGGCGCTCCGCTCGCTCAGCCGCGTGCGCGACTGCGGCAGGGCTGGCGGCGAGGCGGAGAGCGAAGCCGCAATCGGCGCTCCAGCGCCGGGCGCGCGAACGGTGATCTTATCCCCCAGCGCGAGATCGACGCCCGCGGCCGTGGTTACAGGCTCAGAGATTGCGAACCGTCTGCCGTGGGCGGCTGCCGCCTTGTTCAGCTCCTTGCGCAGCTCATTTGCGGCGTCCACCGCCTCGCCCACGGCCATCATGGCCGGCGCATCGTGCGACCCGATCTCGCCGATCACGGCGCGACCCGCATGAATGGTGACGACCACGTCCAATTTGCGGTTGCCCTCCCGCCCGAGCCGCTCGTCGAGCCCCGAGATCGCTCGCTCGATTGCCTCCGCCGCCTGCAGCGCGAGCCGGGCAGCCCGCGCGGACTGATGGTCGAGCCCGAACAGAGCGCAGATGCCGTCGAGTCCGACCGTGGCGAGCGTTCCGCCCGCCGCGCGGATGGCCTCGCTCACTGCGTCGCCATAAAGCGTGAGCAGGTAAAGGAGATCCTGCGGCAGCTGTTCCCGCGCCAGCTGCTTGCGATTGAGAAAATCGCAGAACATCAGGACGATGTCGCGTTCGGTGGCGCGCTCGCGGGCCGGGGGCCGATAGATCGGCGCCGCGGTGCGCACCAGGGGAACGACCGATAGGTTGCCCGAGGGGCGCAATTGGCACGCGAGGCGTACGTCGGGTGCTGCACCGATGCGGTTCAGGGTGGCCTGCTCATCCCCGGCGGCGGGAGGGCAGTGGTCAGCTCCAGCCGTGATCTGCACCCTGCATGTCGAGCAGCGTGCTCTGCCGCCGCACATGGAAGCATGTGGCAGGTGGAAGCTGCGGCTCGCCTCCAAGACCGACCAGCCGCGCGGTACCCGCACGGTTCGGCCGGGATATGAGATCGAGATAAGCCGGCTACGGCTGTGCTCCAGCACGTTGCGAACGGAGCGCGCGCCGAACGCCGCACCGATCAGGGAAATATAGCCGATCAGCAGTCCGTTGTGCCAACGCGCGATTCCGGCCCGTTCGGCAGCATGCGCCGGACCTAAAAAATCCTGCGCGGCGGCAGCGGCTTCTACGTTGGTCCTCAGCTCGCGGCCCATGGCAATGAAGCCGAAGGCGGAGAACACCGGCAAGAGCAGCGCGATGGCAAAGAGCACGAACCGCAATCGCCGATACAGCGGCCTTCGGCCGAAGGCAAAATGCAGCCCGAGGCAGCCATGTATCCACCCTGGCGCCAGCAGCCCGAGCTGCATCCCCTGTGAATCGGCCGCCCACAGGTTGGCGATGACGCTGGTATAATCTGCTGGCTGCCCGAACATTTCATATGCGAGACGCGTGTGGGCGAAATGATTGATGAGAATGAGCGGCAGCGTGAAACCCATCGCAATGCGCAGGAGCTCCGCCGGCGGCAGACGAAAGGTGCGCCGTTCGTAGATCGCCCACAGCGCGAGCACAAAATGGACGCCGGCGGCACCATAGAGCAGTACCGTACCCGGCAGGCTGTCCCAGACCTCTTCCGCGTAGCCGAGGCCCTCTTCAGCGGTATTGAGCGAAATGAGGCCGAGGGCGTGATTGACGAGATGCGCGGTGATATAAGTGAAGAGAACGAGACCGGACGCCATTCGCAGGTTGCGGCGCAGCGCCTTTGGCGCCAACCGCGAAAGCACCTGCTCTCGCCCAGGCAGCCGGAGGCTGATCGAGTCCGTCAACGCCATCGCCCAAACCTGACGCCCCCCGGATGCGGTCAGGGTATACCCACTCCGGCTTGAACGTGTCGAGAGAACCCTAAAGCGACAAAAGGTCGGCGGCAGAGTTGAGGCGTTCGAGGTTCATCAGTTTCTCAAATGCTTTGCTTTTACTTGCGCCGCCGAAATCATCGCCCAGGCAATCGGAAAATTTCGCCTGCAGCTCATCGTGAGACAGCGGCCGTTCCTTGCTCCCTTTGGCAAACACGATCGGCTCGCTGGCGAGGACCTTCCCTCGCACAGTGGTGATCTCGACCTTTTCCGAGGGGGCGAAGGCTGACCCGGCCATGGTCTCCGCGGTAGTCGTGGCGCAAACGCGGGGCATGAGGGACTGGATAGGGGGGCTGCGGACGAAATCATCGGTGAGCTGCGCAAGGCCGACGTTGCGCGCCACCAGGGACGATGCCATGGCGAACTGCAGGCTGAACTTCGCCTGCAACGCCGTCTGCGGGCGTTCGTTGCGCAGCATCAGCATTTGCATCGCGCCGGTCGACACGTGGACCTGATCCACGTCTGAAGGATCCAGATCATGACGCGTGGCGAGATCGAGGGCCGCGTCAATGGCGCGATGAGCGCCATAGCAGACGGGATAGCGCTTCACGTTCAAACCTTGGCGCACTAGGTGCCATTCCTTCTGCGCTGGGTCCAGAGTGCGGGAGAGATCAGGCGCGCCCCCAGGCGAGAAGGCCGCCAGGAAGCCGGACTGGTGCTCCAGCGCATCGGCTGAAGCCGTCATTCCGGCCTGCGCCAAGCGGGCAGCGATCACCCCCGATTGCGCCGCCCGACCCACCTGGAAGCACTTGGTCGCAGTTCCAAAGTTGGCGACGAGACCGCCGGCCATGGAACTCGCGATTGCAAGCGCGGTTGCTGTTTGCGGGGGAGAAAGCCGCCGAAGCTTGGCGCAAGCCGCAGCGGCCGCCACCGTGCCGCGGACGGCAGTGGGGTGCCAGCCCTTCTGATGCAGCGGGAGGGGCTCACGCGCGAGCAACTCTGCCCAGGTTTCATACCCGGCGGCATAGGCGGCGAGCATCTCCGATCCGCTCGATCCCAGCGCTTCGCCTTGCGCCAGAATGGCCGGGACGAGCACGGCGCTGGGATGGCCGTCGAGCGTGACATCGTCATAGTCGAGCACGTGAGCCGCAACACCATTGACCAGAGCGGCATCCTCGACATTGCGCCGCTCGCCGGAGGGAATGAGCGAGGCAAGCGCGCCAGCGTCGCGGCCCGCCAACTCGCGATCGATCAGCGCGACTACGCCCTCGCGTGCGCCTGCGATCATCACGCCGAAACAGTCGGTGAAGCCGGTCTTGGCGACGGCTTGGGCTTCCAAGGGAACGTCGCTGAGGGCAAGCGCGGAAACAAATCGTCCCAGTTCTGCCGTTAACGGGGCCATTGCCTTTACCTCTCCTTGCGGCGACAACGCCATCATGCCACTCGAACAGCTGTCAAGCTACAAAGAAACTGTGCTCTGATGCTGCGTCTGGCCTTCGATATCGGCGGTACCTTCACAGATTACGTTCTGCAAGACCAGAGCACGGGCCGCATCCGTATCTGGAAAGTACCGACGAGCCGTGAGCCGGCGGTTGGGGTCGAGGCGACGTTGGCCGAGCGGATTTCGGCAGGCGATCTTAGTTTCGAGCAGGTCTCCAGCGTCATACACGCCACAACGGTCGCTACCAACGCCATTCTGGAACGCAAGGGAGCGCGCACCGCCTTCATCACCACCGCGGGATTTCGCGACATCATCCTCATCGGGCGGCAGAAGCGCTACGATATGAATGATCTCTACCTCGACAAACCCACCCCGCTGGTCGACAGGTCGGACATTTTCACAGTGGTGGAGCGCATCACAGCCAACGGCAGCGTCATCAAGCCGCTCGATGAACACGCTGCGCGCGCGGTGGCGCAACACATCAGAGACAACGGCTATGACTGCGTCGCAGTCATGTTCCTGCACTCCTACATCAATCCCGCGCATGAGCGGCGCATGGCGGAGATCCTGCGGGCGAGCAATCTCGATGTCACGCTCTCCAGCGACGTTTCGCCGAAATTCCGGGAATACGAGCG
>Ga0209331_1000475_pt1 | contig 14430 bp, 15 predicted proteins | sample JacPinW_OM3H0_M3_FD_187971 | JGI IMG/M metagenome (GOLD analysis project Ga0209331, IMG submission 187971) | Forest soil microbial communities from Algoma, Ontario, Canada - Jack Pine, Ontario site 1_JW_OM3H0_M3 (SPAdes) (version 2) | ecosystem: Environmental > Terrestrial > Soil > Boreal...
CGTCCGCTTGGTAGCGAGTGTTGCGTGGCCACTGGCGACAGTGGTTGCGAAGCGTACACAGCGATTGCATGGGGTGTGGGATTGAGCCACGAAAGATCATACATCGCAGGGGCCGAGTGTTTCTATTCGCCCGAAGGCAACATGTGCGGCACCGCTATGCGAGGTGCTGACGCCCTGCCGGGGTCTAAGGCCACATCACGTGCAAAGGGATCGCATCGGAAGCTGGGAGGTCTCGGGTTTGACCGGAACGGCGCTGCCGTTGCCGGCCCGCATCGGGAAGGTGAGGAGCCGTAGCCGATGATGCACGGACCCGAGAAGTCTGACCCTGCCATAGTAGCTGGGAAACCGACGAACAAAGCGGAGACGGGGGGGCGCGAGGTAACTCACGTCCCTACCGCGAAAGAGCATATGCGACGGCTTGTCCGCAACTGGCACATTGCTGTCGAGACTCTCTAGGGCGGCTTGTCCGGAGCTGGCGAAAGCTGACGCTGTTGGGCCGGCTAGCCATCGCCGACGCGGTGATCGAGTAGGCCGCAGACCGATGCGCCTGCCTTACTCGCCTGCTACGCTGACGGTCTTCACGATGGACGCATCCAGCGCCTCATACTCGTGATAGCCGATGGTGGCGTAGAGCTCGCTGCGGGTCTGCATCCGGGGAAGCATCTTCTGCGTGCCGCCATCCCTTCGAATGGCTGCGAACAGCTCCTCCTGCGCCTTGGCCGCCATCCGCAATGCGCTCACCGGCCAGATCACCATCTTGTAGCCCATCTCCTCAAACTCGCGCGCCGTGAAGAAGGGTGTCCGGCCGAACTCGCTCATGTTGGCAAGAAGAGGCGCCGGAACGCGGCGCGCGAACTCACGAAACATCTCGCGGTCATGCAGCGCTTCGGGGAATATGGCGTCGGCTCCGGCATCGAGATAGCGCAGCGCGCGCGCAACCGCACCATCCATGCCTTCGCTGGCCACCGCATCGGTACGGGCAATGATATGGAGGTGGCGACGGGCTTTGACTGCGGCCGCGATCTTCGCAGCCATGTCGTCGGGGGCTGCGAGTTTCTTATCGTTCAGATGCCCGCATTTTTTAGGCAGCACCTGATCCTCCAGGTGCACCGCCGCCGCTCCGGCATCCTCGAAGCTGCGCACCATGTGCATCGCATTGAGCACCTCGCCGTATCCGGTATCGCCGTCGACCAGGACGGGGAGGCCGGCGGAACGGCTGACTTGCCGAATGAAAAAACAGACCTCCTCGATGGTGATAATGCCGAGGTCCGGCAACCCCATTGAGGCGCTCATGCCCGCGCCGGAAAGGTACAAGGCCTCGAACCCGGCTGCTCGCGCTTGCAGCGCGGCCAGACCATTGTGTGCGCCGGGCATCTGCAGGATCTCGGGGCGGCCAAGCAGGGCGCGAAACCGCTCACCCGCGCTCGCGCTCGCCGCCTCACTCCCGGTCAAATACACCATGGGGGCGGCTATGCCGCTTGCGTCCGGTGCGCGCCGGTAAACGCGGGAGCCACTTCGCGCATGAAGCGGTCCATCTCCTCCTTGACCTGGCTGTGCGGCTTGAGTCCCACGTTGAAATACAGGATCACTTCGTCGAAGCCTGCGGCTTCAACCTTCTTGACGGTATCGGCGATGCGGCTCGAGCTGCCGAGGAGAACGGAGTTCTCGGTCAGATCCTCGGGCTTCACGCTGCGCAGCCGCTCCACGATGTCTATGAAATATCGATAGCTCGGCGGGGCGGTTTTCGGATCCCCGGGAAAAGCGGGAATCACGCATTCCTTGTAGTAGCGGATCTGGCGAGCGCGCTGCGCGTCCTCCCCGGCCTTGCTGTCGGCAAAGTGCGTGAAATAGCTGCACATGAGCCTTCCCGGCGTGTTGCCGTATTTTGCGCAGGTCTCACGATAGAGATCCGCGACCTGCTTGAGCCCGCCATAGCTCATGGCGGCGGCGAAAGGCGCCACGATCAATCCGCATCCCAGTCGCCCAGCGAGCTCGATCGAGGGCTTGGAGAACGATCCGACGTAGGTGGGAAGCGGCCGCTGAATCGGCTTCGGGGTGATCCGCACGTCCTCGAACTGATAGTGCTTGCCGGCATGCGACATGCGTCCATCGGCAACCCACAGCTTGCGCACGAGCTCAAGCCCTTCCTCGAAAATGGACTGGTTGTCCTCGAACGAGACATGGAATGGCAGATACTCGCGTTTGTCGTAGCCCCGGCCCGCAGCAAAATCGACCCTGCCGTTGCTCAGAAGATCCAGGGTTGCCCATTGCTCTGCGACCCGGATCGGGTGGTGCAGCGGCAACACGGTCACGGCCGGCGCGAGGCGGATGCGGTGGGTGCGAGCCGCGATGTACGCGAGGATCAAATCGGGGGAGGAGAGAACCCCGAGCGAGTTGAAATGGTGCTCGCCGATCCAGGCCGAATGCATGCCGACCTGCTCGGCGTAGAGCGCTTCCGCGGTGATGTCCTCGATGAACTGGTTGGCCGAGCGCTTGTTGTTCTCATAGTGATTATCGCTCAGCGTGAAATATCCAAAATCCATTTTTCGCCTCCTTCGGCCGAGCGCTTCTCTGCGGGCCTGGTCCCTTTTAGGGAAGCCACAATACTTGACATTGCAACTATTGTAAATACAATTATTTTGGACGAAGGTAAGACCTCCGGAACCGAGCGGTCTTGCCGCAGACCGTGCTGGGTACGGAGTCCCAATTTCCTGCTTTTCCGAGGATGCCGTGGCGCGCCGTCCCCATTTAGATCTCGCAGAATTTCTTCCCTATCTCCTGAACCGGGTAGGCTCGGCGCTCGTTGCGCGGTTTTCCGAGAGCGCGCTCGCCGGGACGCATTTGAGCATTGCGACCTGGCGCGTGCTCGCGGCACTGTCGAATAACGGCCCGTTGCGTCAGATCGATATCGCCGAGATTACCAGCATGGACGTGTCCACCATGTCCCGCCTGGTCACGCGGCTCGTCCAGATGGGGCTGGTCAGCAGGACGCGATCAAGCACAAGCAACCGCGAGGTCGTCGTGGAGCTGACCCCTAAGGCAGCGACACTCGTCGCACGCCTGATTCCGATTGCAGAAGACCTGCAGGAAACAGCGACGTGCGGCCTATCAAAGCAAGATCTGGCTGTGGTTAAACGAGCGCTGCGCCGGATGCACGAAAATCTCATGCGAGACGGCGCTAGAGAACCCAGTCATCGGCCAATTGGAGGGACCAAAAAAGCGCTTGGAGCTTGAGCAGTCACCCCCGAGCGGCCCTGCCAAGCTCGTCTACTCCGGCTGGATGCCTGCCGCCCGCACGATGTCGGCCCATTTCCGGGTCTCCCCGGCTACATAGGCGCGCAATTCTTCCGGACTGCTGGTTACGGGCTCTATCCCCGCAGCGAGCAGCGCATCCCTGACCGCCTTGTCCGTGAGTGCGGCGTTCAGCGCCGCATTGAGCTTGCCGACTACCGCTTTGTCGCTCTTGGCCGGCACGAAAGCCGCAAACCATGCGGTCAGCGTGTAGCCTGGGACGCCCTCCTCGATCATGGTCGGGAGCTCGGGCGCGAGCGGCGAGCGCTCGGCGCTCGACACCCCGAAGCCCTTGACCTTGCCGCCGCGGATCTGCGGCAGCGTCGTCGAGAGATCCGCGAATACCAGCGAAATCTGCCCGCCGAGCAAATCCGCAATGGCCAGCGGATTGCTCTTGTAGGGCACGTGCAGCATGTCGAAGCCGGCGAGCGTCTTGAGCATTTCTCCTGCGAGACGGGCAGAGCTCGAGCCGCTGCCGAAGGTGAGCTTGCCCGGATTTGCCTTCCCGTGCGCAATGAGCTCGCGTGTGTTGTTGGCCGGCACCGAGGGATGCACCGCCAGCGCCAGCGTGATCTCGCCGAGCTTTCCTACGGGCTCGAAATCCGCAATCGGGTCGTACGGCAGTTTCTTGAACAGGCTCTGATTGGCGGCGTGCGTGGTGTTGCTGGTGATAAAGACGGTGTGCCCATCCGGCGAAGCCCGCGCCACGTTCTGAGCCGCCAGCATCCCGCTCGCGCCCGCGATATTCTCAACAACCACGGTCCAGCCCTGCGCATCCCCGAGCTTTTGCGCGAGAATGCGCGCCAGCGCATCGGTGGCGCTCCCTGGCGCGAAGGGAACAACGAACTTGATGGCTCTCTCAGGATACTGTTGCGCAGGCGCCTGATTTGACGCACCGAGGAGGCTCGCAAAAAGCGAGACAGCGGCTGCGATCAATCGGAGCATGGAATTCTCCTTCGTCATCTCCGCAAACGCTCCCGAAGTTCCGGCGGTGTGCACCGCGTGAGAAGAGCTGGATTCACCCCGATTTTCATCGTGAGCAGGAAGAATGACAGTGATTTGCCGTGGCCGTCGAGGCCCAGGCTCGCGTTGACACCACCCTCGAGAACGTCGTCCAGGACATAGTTGAAAGCGCAAAGCTTCGGCAGCTCGTAGCGCACGACTTTGCGCGGTCGTCGCGCAGCGAAATGGGCAGCTACCCTCTCCGCGGTCGCCTGCTCGGCAATGGTCGGGTAAAACGCGGGGTCATAGCAAATGAGCGCGATGTTGAGCCGGTCGCCCTTATCGCCGCTGCGTGCATGGGCGAGCCGATAGAGCGCAACTTCGATGTTACGGCTCATTCCGATGCACCCACGAAGGTGACCGTTGGCATGACCTTGTCGCGTTCGATCAGGCACGAGGCGCTCGCAAGTCGAGGGGTGAGATAACGGCGCACCCCCGCCCCGCCGGCGGGGCCCGAGCAATACAAGGCTTCGACTTCGTCGAGCAGAAGCTCGAGCGGCTCGCAGTATGCATGTTGGGCAGCGAAGCGCAGCCGCGCTTCCGGCGCTGCATCCGCGTCAGTGGAACTGGCGTGCGCGAGAGTACCAAACAAGCTTGCACGACCGACGAGGTCAACGCGGATTTTCAGTTCCGGCATGCGCTTTGCCATTCGCGTCGTGACGATGTCGGCCGCAAGCTGTGCCCGCGCAAGCGCATTCGGTCCGGCATAGCTGATTTCAGCCTCGCCGAGCATACCGCTTGCAAGGAAAGCGGTAGCCTTCAGCGTCTCCGGGCGCGGCTTCCCACGTGCGCCTACTACCCGCACGCGATCCGGTCCGACCGGCATGACTTCGACGTCTGTGATGTCCAGAATGACATCGGGGGTGAGATAGGCGGACGGATCGTGCACTTCGTAGAGAATCTGCTCGACGACCGTGCGCCTGTCCACGATACCGCCGGACAGGACCGGCTTGGTGATGATGAGCTCACCCGAGGGCTCGACCTCGGCGATGGGATAGCCGAGCTCCGCCAGTCCTGGCACATCCTTGCGGCCGGGATCAGCAAAATATCCGCCCGTGATCTGCCCTGCGCATTCGAGAAGATGGCCGGCGAGCGTGCCGGAAGCGAGGCGCTGCCAGTCGGTCCAATCCCAGCGGTGGGCATGAACGAGAGGCCCGAGCGCAAGGGCCGGGTCCGCTACGCGCCCGGTCACGACGACCTCGGCGCCTTCATCGAATGCGCGTGCGATCGGCTCGGCTCCCAGATAGACGTTCGCCGCAACGATGTTCGCACATGGGCCCAGCACCTTACCATCCATCTGGCGGGCGGCGAGCTCTTCCGTCGAGAAGAGATCGCTCACATCGTCGCCTTCGATCACCGCGATGCGCGGGCGTGGGAAACCTGCCGCGCGGGCCAAGGTCGCAATTCGCTCGCCCGCCGCACGCGGGTTGGCAGCGCCGAAATTTCCGATAATGCGAATGCCGTTTTCGAGGCACGGGCCGAGGGTCCCCGGCAACATGCGGTCCAAGGCGGGACTATAGCCGCGTGCGGGGTCACGTCGTTTTTCAAGCTGACAGAGCGCGAGGGTGCGCTCAGCGAGCGTCTCGAACATCAAGAAGCGGGGACCCCGATGGCTTGCAAGCTCGCCTATGATCGGCAATGCCGCGTCGGCACGGTCGCCGGCAAAACCGGCCGCGCAACCGATGCGTACGAGCTGTTGCATGAAGGCCCGCTCCTTCCCGAGACCAGTGCTTTGCGCGAATTGCAACGCGCGCGCAATATCGTCCGCAACGATCCGGAGACATCCGTAACCATGAACACGATGCATTTTGGCAAGCCGAAGTCGCCCTACGTTCTTGCCCCTATGATTCCGCCGAGCGCATCATGATCCGCGCAGCCATAGTCGGGCTCGGCCGCTGGGGACGCTCGCTCGTGCGCTCGGTTCAGGGCAAAAGCGATGAGATCGAGTTCATCCTCGCCTACACGCGCACGCCCGCGGCCGCAAAGGAGTTCTGCCGCGATCACAGCATCGCGCCTGTTGACAGCTATGACGACGTTCTACGCGATTCCGCTGTGGATGCAGTCGTGCTGGCGACGCCGCATGGAGAGCACGCGCAGCAGACCATGGGTGCCGCAGCGGCGGGCAAACACATCTTCGTCGAAAAGCCGATCACGCTCGACCTCGCGAGCGCGAAGGCGGCAGTCGCGGCAGCGGAACGCGCCGGCATAGTGCTGGCCGTCGGGTTCTGCCGGCGCTTTCATCCGTCCATCGGCGACATGCGCCAGCATCTCAAGGACGGCCGGCTCGGCAGAGTGATCGCGATAGTGGCGCAGCACACGACCAGTACCGGGCAGTTCATCCCGCCGGACAACTGGCGCGCCGCGCCGGAAGAAGCGCCGGGCGGCGCGCTCACGGCGGTCGGCGTGCACTCGCTCGATCACATGATCGAGTTTGCGGGGAGGGTACGGGATGTGCATTGCGTTGTCGGCCGCTATCTGCCGGGGCCGTCAGACGACACGACCACGATCATGCTGCGGTTCGAGAGCGGAGCAACCGGAGTCATTTTCTGTTCGGTCGCGACCGCAACCAATTTCAGCTTCACTCTTTACGGCACGCAAGGTCTTGCGGAGATATCAAAGCCCAATCTGCAAAGCTTTCGCTTCGTGCCGGGCTCCAAAACGCCGCCTACCGGGGCCATCACCGCGCCACCCGATGAGATCAGGGAACACCCGGATTTCGACATGCTCCGTGCCGAGCTCAGTGAGTTTGCCCGGTCGGTCACCGAGCGGCGAAGATATCCAGTGCCGGCAGAGGATGTCCTGCACGGGATGTCCGTTTTCGATGCCGTGGTGCGGTCCGCGAAGAGCAACCGAATAGAGGCGGTGGAGTGATGGGTCGCCGTCATCAACGGCGCTCATGGTCTCCATCCTTCTGGAGCTGCCGCCGGGCCGCCGGAAAATGGCGCTCGAGCACCGCCTCGGGATTGATATAGGCTTCCTGCAGATCGACACTCCAGTACTTGAGCTCCTCGAGCGGGATCGGCAGGCCAGTCACGGCGCAACGCACGAAAGCGCCGGGACGGATCACGCGAAAGTCCCCGTCAAGATATTTGAGTTCGGCCTCCCCCGTCATTGGCGGGGAGCGATCGAATCGATTCAACACGCTGCAGTCTCCGGCAGGAAAATTGCGCCCTTGCATTTCTGGCCCGGTCCGATCGACCTGCCAATGCGCAGAACATAACGTCTGGAGACCTCACTTGTAAGCACCGGGTTGTGAAAGCGGCACGCGATCCTGCTCGTTATCTCCGGGACGGGAACCCCGCTGCGCCGTACAATTATCCGAACAAGCTGCCTTGGCCCGGATCGCGGCGGCCGCGGTTCTTCGTCGTGGGTTGCGGCTTCTCGACCGTGGTGAACGATTGTTCCGCGGTGGCGCGCACGTAGCCGTCGTAGAATTCGATATCCACCGCCATCCCCGCAGCGATTGCTGCGGCCTTGCGCACGGGACGGCGCTTGAGATCCCGGATGAGCGCGAAACCGCGCTCGAGCACGCCGCGATGGGACAGCGCGTTGAGCAGCTGTCCACAGTGCTCGAGCGAGGCAGCTCGCTGCGTCAACAGTTGTTGGATAGCGCGTTCGCCGCGCTCCGCAAGCGATGTCACACGCTCGCGTACCCGGATGATTCGCGCACGATGCGCGTCGGCATTGGCGCGCAGGCCCACCGCGAGCCGTGTCGTTGCATTGCGCAGTCGCTCCGCGCGTCGCGCCCGCGCGATGCCGTCCGCCCGCCGCCCGCGTTCCATCAAGGTCGACAAAACCTCGCAACAGCGCGTGATCCGCGTGCGCAGCACGTGCGGGCCAAGCCGCCCCGCAATGCGCGAGAACTGCGCGTGATGACTCTGCGCATTGGCAATCAGCGCGCGCGGAAGGCGGGCACCGGCACTGTCGAGGCGCTGGCGCGGGAGAGCAAGCAGCTGCTCGACGCCGGGCAAAGCGCGAGCTGCCGCACGCAGCTCAGTGCGTCGACCTTCCTGGCAGCGCTGCCAACAGGCGAGCGAGCGGCGCGCCAATCCGGTAAGACGCAGCAGCAGCTCTGCGCGCACTGGCACGGCGATCTCGGCCGCGGCGCTCGGTGTCGGCGCGCGCAGGTCGGCGACAAAGTCGATGAGCGTCACATCGGTCTCGTGCCCGACCGCGGAGATGAGCGGGATCGTGCTCGCCGCCGCCGCCCGCGCCACGTTCTCCTCATTGAACGTCCACAGGTCCTCGATCGAGCCGCCGCCGCGGGCAACGATGATCAGATCAGGCTTGCGGATCAGGTCCCCCGGGAGGAATGCATTGAATCCCTGGATGGCTGCCACCACCTCTTCGGCCGCACCATCGCCTTGTACCCGCACCGGCCAGACGAGCACATGGCGCGCAAACCTGTCCGCCAGCCGGTGCAGGATATCGCGGATTACGGCCCCGGTCGGCGACGTGATCACGCCTATGACCTCGGGAAGGTAGGGAAGGCGCCGCTTGCGCGCTGCATCGAACAGCCCCTCCCCGGCCAGCCTTTTCTTGCGCTCCTCAAGCAAGGCCATGAGCGCGCCAACGCCTGCGGGCGCTAGCGTCTCCACCACGATCTGATATTTGGACTGGCCAGGATAGGTGGTGAGGCGGCCGGTGACGATAACTTCAAGGCCTTCCTCGGGCTTGATGCGCATGCGCGCGTACGCGGTCTTCCAGACCACGGCTTCGATCTTCGCGCTCTCGTCCTTGAGCGCAAAATAGCAATGGCCGGAGGAATGGGCGCCGCGGTAGCCCGAAATTTCACCGCGCACGCGCACATAGCCGAACGCATCCTCGACCGTCTTCCGCAGCGCGGCCGAGAGCTCGGAGACCGTCCATTCGCGGATATTGAGGCGCGCCGGCTCGTTCATCGCGCTGCGCTCATCCCCTACGCTGCGACCTTGCCGTTGTATTGCTCGTCAGTGACGTGCTCGAGCCAGGTGACGTGCTTGCCGTCGAGGTGCTCTTGCAGTGCGATGTGCACCATATCGGTTTCCGGTCCGGCGCCGTGCCAGTGCTTTTCCTCCGGCGCGATCCATACCGTGTCACCGGGGCGGATTTCCCGAATCGGACCGCCCCACAGCTGCACCCGTCCGATCCCGGATACGACGTGCAGCGTCTGCCCGAGCGGATGGGTATGCCAGGCCGTGCGCGCGCGCGGCTCGAACCGTACCCAGGCGCCGCGGATGCGTGCGGGTGCCGGCGCCTCGATAATGGGATTCTGCCAGACCGTGCCGGTGAACGATTCGGCCGGCCCGCGCCGCGAAGCTGTGGAACCCAATGGCTTTATGTCCATGAGCGCGCGTCCTTCCGTAAAGTGTGTGCCTCGACCCGCGTCCTAGCACCGATCCACCTTCCCTAGAAAGACCGCGATAGGTGGCGTGTCACGGGGGATGATCCACAGGAACGACGGTTGTTTGCTGGAGAAGCCGCTGCGCCATGTTACATGAGCGTTGAGATCGTCTCGGGTTGAGTTCAGATGAACATCTTTATCCTGGGGTCCGGCGGCCGCGAGCATGCCCTCGCCTGGAAGATCGCGGCGAGCCCCCTGGTGGAGCGCCTCTATTGTGCGCCCGGCAATGCCGGGATCGCGCAGGAATGCGAGCTCGTTGCGCTTGATCTCAGGGACCACGCAGGTGTGATCGGATTCTGCCGGGCAAACCGCATCGGTCTTGTCGTGGTCGGGCCCGAGGCGCCGCTGTGCGCGGGCATTGTGGACGACCTCACGGCGGCGGGCATCAGGGCGTTCGGGCCGAGCAAGGCCGCCGCGCAGCTCGAAGGCTCCAAGGGTTTCACCAAGGACTTGTGCAGGGCCAATGCCATTCCGACCGCCCGCTATCAGCGCTTCGATGCGGCGCTGCCGGCAAAGGCCTATGTGCGCGCCCAAGGCGCGCCCATCGTGGTGAAGGCAGACGGACTTGCCGCCGGCAAGGGCGTCGTGGTCGCGGGAAGTATCCCCGAGGCGGAAACGGCAATCGACAGAATATTTGCGGGGGAGCTCGGTGCTGCGGACGCGCAGATCGTCGTGGAAGAGTTCCTCGAAGGGCAGGAAGCATCGTTCTTCGCGTTGTGCGACGGCGAGAGTGCGATCCCGCTCGCGACAGCACAGGATCACAAGCGCGCCTTCGACGGCGACAAGGGACCGAACACGGGCGGAATGGGCGCCTATTCGCCGGCGCCGGTGATGACCGAAGAGCAAGTGCGGCGTGCGATGCACGATATCGTGCTGCCCACGATACATGTGATGAAATCGTTGGGGATGCCCTACAAGGGCGTGCTCTATGCCGGGCTGATGATCACTGCCGAAGGACCGAAGCTGATTGAATACAATGTGCGCTTCGGCGATCCCGAATGTCAGGTGCTGATGTTGCGGCTGATGTCGGATCTGGTCCCGGCGATGCTCGCTTGTTGCGACGGCGTGCTCAAGAGTTTCGACTTGCGCTGGTATCCCGACGCAGCGATTACGGTCGTAATGGCCGCCAAGGGCTATCCCGGTCCTTATGCCAAAGGCTCATTGATCGAAGGATTGGACGCGGCGGCCGAGGTGGAGGGTGTCGAGATCTTCCACGCCGGCACCGTGGCCCAGAACGGGCGCATTCTTGCCAATGGCGGGCGCGTGCTCGATGTCTCGGCTGTCGGTCGGACGGTGGCAGAGGCGCAGGCGCGCGCCTATGCAGCCGTCGATCGCATCCGCTGGACCGAGGGCTTCTGCCGCCGCGACATCGGCCATCGCGCCGTGACAGCAAACAGAGGACGTTAAGCTTTCTCATGCTGCGCTTACGAAAACTGTCGGATGTATCATTACATCGTCCCAACCACCGGTTCCGTCATTCCGGGGGGCCGCGTAGCAGCGAGCCCGGAATCCATAGCCACCGCCGATGCCGTTGCCATGCGCGATCCATGGCGAGGGCGTGGGCTTATGGATTCCGGGCTCGCGCGCAAAAGCGCGCGCCCCGGAATGACGCTGCATACGATGCATGACGAACCGACCTGGCGGCCGTGATGCCCGACCTTGCTGACCTGTATCCTGGCTTTTCCTCCCACTGGGTCGCCACCGGCGCCGGCCGCATCTTCGCCCGGACCGGCGGCACCGGGCCGCCGCTCCTCCTTCTCCACGGACACCCGCAGACCGGTGTGATGTGGCACCGTATAGCGCCAATGCTGGCGCGACACTTCGCGCTCATCATTCCTGACCTGCCCGGCTACGGCTGGTCCGACGCGCCGGAGGCAGATGCCGATCACGCGCCCTACACCAAGCGCGCCATGGCGAACGCGATGATCGAGGTGATGGAGGCGCTAGGGCATGTCCGTTTCCATATCGCCGGCCACGACCGCGGCGGCCGTGTGGGCTATCGTCTGGCGCTCGATCATCCCGGCCGGCTCGAAAAGATCGCCGTGCTCGACATTGTGCCGACATGGGCGATGTGGCACCGCCTCGATCCAAAGCTCGCCATGCGTACGTGGCATTGGACTTTCCTTGCTCTTCCGGCTCCGTTTCCTGAAACCATGATCGGAAAGGACCCGCTCTTCTTCTTCGATTGGCGCGCCCGGCAGGGCACCAAAGCAAAGGATCTTGCCGTCTTCGATCCGCGCGCGCTCGCGCACTATCACGCTTTCTTCAACGATCCCGTGCGCATCCATGCGGTCTGCGAGGATTATCGCGCCGGGCGCACCACCGATCTCGCCCACGACGAGGCCGACCGCGCGGCGGGGAAGAAGATTGCATGCCCGCTGCTTGCGATATGGGGCACGGCCGGGGGCGTACCCGCCGAGACGGAAGATCCGCTTGCGATCTGGCGGGAATGGGCAAGCGACGTGCGCGGCTTCGGTCTCGACTGCGGGCATTACATTGCCGAGGAGGCGCCGGAGGCTACTGCCACGGCGCTGGTCGATTTCTTCAGCCCTTCCCTATGACCACACCGATCGACCGGCAGGCAACCTTCTCCGGCACAAAGGAAGTGGCGCCGCCGCTCGCGATCGATGTTGCGCGGCTCGAGCCCTTCCTCTCCGCACGGCTACCGGACTTTCACGGCCCGCTTGCCGTGAGCCAGTTCAAGGGCGGGCAGTCTAACCCGACCTATCTCGTGCAGACGCCGAACCGTCGCTATGTGCTCCGGCGCAAGCCGCCAGGAAAGCTGCTGCCCTCTGCGCACGCGGTGGACCGCGAGTTCCGCGTCATCAGCGCGCTCTCCAAGCAGGGATTTCCGGTTGCCGAGCCGATGCTCTATTGCGAGGACGAACGGATCGTCGGCACCGCGTTCTATCTCATGGGGTTCGTGGAAGGCCGCGTAATCTGGGAGCCGCACATACCCGCAACGGATCCGCACGAGCGCGCCGCCGTCTACGATGCGATGAATTTTACGCTCGCGCGATTGCACTCCTTCGATCCCGTAGTGCTTGGTCTCGCAGACTTCGGTCGCGGCGAGAATTACGTCGCTCGCCAGATCGAACGCTGGTCGAAACAGTATCAGGCCTCACAGACGGAAGAGATCGGCGAGATGGAGGAACTTGCCGCATGGCTGCCGCGGCATCTGCCGCCGCCCGCGCCGATACGGCTGGTGCACGGGGATTATCGGCTCGACAACATCATTCTCGCGCCGGGGCGGCCCACCATTCTCGCTGTCCTCGACTGGGAGCTTTCCACCTTGGGCGACCCGCTCGCCGATCTTACCTACCATCTGATGCAGTGGGACATGCCACCGTCGGAAACGGGTGCGGGGGTGGGCTCGCTCCTCGGTCACGATCTCGGACGCCTCGGCATTCCCTCGCGCAGCGCGTACGTGGACGCCTATGTTGCGCGGACCGGCCTCGATCCGCGGCCACATCTGCCGTTCTATCTCGCCTACAACTTCTTCCGTCTCGCTGCGATCCTGCAGGGGATCGTCGGTCGTGTGCGCGACGGAACGGCGACGAGCGAGAAGGCGCTCGCCATGGCGCCGCTGGTACGGCCGCTTGCGTGCAGGGCATGGGAGTTCGCCCGCCAGGCGGGCGCCGGGTGAGCAGGACCTTCGCGCTTGCCCTGAGCGGAGGCGGGGCGCGCGGGCTTGCGCATATCGCCATCTTCGAAGCCTTCGACGAGCTGGGCAGAAAGCCTGCCGTCATCGCCGGCAGCTCGATCGGCTCGCTGTTCGGTGCGGCCTATGCCGCAGGGATGTCGGCAAGGGATATTCGCCGCTTCGTGCTGACGCTCACGCACGATCGCACCGAAGTCTTCCGCCGCCTGATCGCGAGCCGCGCGAGGACGTTTGCCAGCCTGTTGAACATGGGCTTCGGCAGCGCCGCCCTCGTAGATGCGGAGAAATTCTGCGAGGAGTTCCTGCCGGAGCAGGTGCCCGAGGAATTCGACCAACTGACCATTCCCCTTATGGTCATGGCGACAGACCTGCATCGCCGCGAGCAGGTGGAGTTTTCACAAGGCGCGCTGCGGCCGGCGCTCGCCGCCTCGATTGCGCTGCCGACGCTGATGCGGCCGGTCGTGATCGAGAACCGCGTCCTGATCGACGGCGCAGCGACCAATCCGCTGCCGTTCGATCGCTTGCGCGAACGCGCCGATGTGATCGTGGCGATCGATCTCTCCGGCGAGCCGGCTTTGGGGCGAAGTGATATTCCCAATCCGTGGGAATGCCTGGTCACAACCGTGCTGGTCATGGGCGCTGCCATCACCGCCGAAAAGATCAAGCAGCATGCGCCCGACCTCGTCGTGAAGCCGAACGTGGGCTTATTCCGCGCATTCGACTTCATGCAGGCGAGCGCGATCTTGCGCGCCGCGCAGCCCGCGAAAGCCGAGCTCAAGCAGAAGCTCAGCGCATTGCTGGAAGGGTGAACGCAGCCGAGCCTCCGCCGTCATGCCCGCGCTTGTCAGCGACAGTCGGGTTTACCCAGACTGTCGCCATTCAATAGTGCCAGAACTCGGGTATTACCCGAGTTCTGGTGGCATCCACGCCTTTGCCGCCTCTCAACCTGAGTAAGACGTGGATGGCCGGGACAAGCTTTCGTTTAGGTTGAATCTATCCGCGGTCATTGCCGGGCTTGACCCGGCAATCCATCTTCTTACGAAAATGGATGGATGCGCGGGTCAAGCCCCATAGGCGCTAACTAGCCAAGGGC
>Ga0209331_1000476_pt1 | contig 14414 bp, 12 predicted proteins | sample JacPinW_OM3H0_M3_FD_187971 | JGI IMG/M metagenome (GOLD analysis project Ga0209331, IMG submission 187971) | Forest soil microbial communities from Algoma, Ontario, Canada - Jack Pine, Ontario site 1_JW_OM3H0_M3 (SPAdes) (version 2) | ecosystem: Environmental > Terrestrial > Soil > Boreal...
CTTCGAAACGAAGCAAATGCTGTCGACCTCCCCCTTTTAGGGGGAGGTATAGAGGTGGCGCGCACGCCGTAACCAATCAACGCCGAATCTCCTTGAATCAAAACAGCCCGGTGATGCGGCCGTCGGCGCCGAGATCGATGGAGTTTGCCGCCGGCACCCTCGGCAGGCCGGGCATGGTCATGATCTCTCCGCAGACCGCCACAACGAACTCGGCACCTGCGGAGAGCCGCACCTCGCGCACGGGGATGACGTGATCCGTCGGCGCGCCCTTGAGGTCCGCATTGGTCGAGAAGCTGTACTGGGTCTTGGCGACGCAGACCGGGAGATTGCCGAAGCCCATCTGCTCGAACTGGGCAAGCTGGTCGCGCACCGCCTTGTCCGCCGCAATGTCCTTGGCGCGGTAGATTTCCCTGGCGATGGTGCGGATTTTCTCGAGGAGCGGCATGTCGTCGGGGTAAAGGAGCTTGAGCTTGCTTTTGCCCGCATCCACCACTTTCACCACCTCCCGCGCGACATCGACAGCGCCTTTGCCGCCCTCGGCCCAGTGATCCGCCATCAAGGCAACCACCCCAAGCTTCTTTGCGTGCTCTCTAACGAGAGCCATTTCGGCGTCAGTGTCCGCGCTGAACCGATTGATGGAGATCACCGGGGGAATGCCGAATTTCTGCATGTTCTCCACGTGGCGCGCGAGGTTGGCCATGCCCGCCTCTAGCGCTTTGAGGTTCTCGGTCTTGAGATCCTCCTTCTTGACGCCACCATGCATCTTCAGCGCGCGGATGGTGGCGACGAGGACGGCGCAGTCCGGCGCGAGCCCGGTCTTGCGGCACTTGATGTCGAGGAATTTCTCGCCGCCGAGGTCGGCGCCGAAGCCCGCTTCGGTCACCACGTAATCCGCGAGCTTCAATGCCGTGGTCGTCGCCAGCACCGAGTTGCAGCCGTGCGCAATATTCGCAAACGGTCCGCCATGGATGAAAGCCGGCGTGCCTTCGAGCGTCTGCACCAGGTTCGGCGAGAGCGCGTCCTTAAGGAGGGCCGCCATCGGCCCGTGCGCCTTGAGCTCGCCCGCGCGTACTGGTTTGCGCTCGCGCGTATAGCCGACGATGATGTTGGAGAGGCGCTTTTTCAGATCATCGAGATCGCTGGCGAGGCAGAAGATCGCCATGACCTCGGAGGCTACTGTGATATCGAATCCGTCCTCGCGCGGGAAACCGCTGGCGACCCCGCCAAGCGAGGAGACGATCGAGCGCAGCGAACGGTCGTTCATGTCGATCGCCCGCCGCCACATGACGCGACGCGAATCGATGCCGAGCGAATTGCCCCAGTAGATGTGATTGTCGATCAACGCCGCGAGCAGATTGTTGGCGGTGCCGATGGCGTGCAGGTCGCCGGTGAAATGCAGGTTGATGTCCTCCATAGGCACCACCTGGGCATACCCCCCGCCCGCCGCTCCGCCCTTCATACCGAAGCACGGCCCCAGCGACGGCTCGCGCAGGCACAGCATTGCCTTCTTGCCGATCTGATTGAGCGCATCAGTGAGGCCGACCGTGGTGGTGGTCTTGCCTTCGCCTGCCGGCGTCGGCGTGATCGCCGAGACAAGGATGAGCTTGCCGTTGGGCCGGCTCTTCAGCGATTTGATGAAGCTCATCGAGACCTTGGCCTTGTAGTGGCCGTAGGGCTCCAGATTCTCCGGCGGGATGCCGAGCTTCTCGCGCGCGATGTCAAGGATCAGCCGCATCTTTGCGGCCTGCGCGATATCGATGTCCGATTTCGGATTCGCGTGCTGGGAAGCAACGGTGGGGGTCTTGGCGGCCGTGGCAGCACTGGGATTCATGAGAACCTCTTGCCGGAAGTGAGCTTCGCATTGCCGGCGTACTCGCCGGCTGCGATCTTGGGACCGTCGGCTTGCACGCGCAGGACCTTCATGCGCCCATCGGCGCAGACTACGGTGAAGCCGTCCGAGCCGACCTCGACGACTTCGCCCGTTTTGCCGCCGATCCCCTTGGGGTTCTTGGCCGGCAGCGGTTTTGCCTCGAACACCTTGAGGTTCTTTCCATCGATCGTGGTCCAGGCGCCTGGGGCGGGATTGCAGCCGCGGATGAGGCGATCGATCTGGATCCACGGCTTGCCCCAGTCGATGCGCGCATTGTCCGGTCCGCAACGACCTTCATAGCTGGCTTTGGACTCGTCCTGCTTGATGCGGGGAGCCTTCCCGGCTTTGACGAGATCGACGGCTTCCAACATCGCATCGACGCCCATGGGAAAGAGCCGGTCGAAATAGACGCTGCCCAGAGTGTCGGTCGGGGCGATTTGCGTTTTCTTCTGCAGCAGCACCTCTCCGGTATCGAGACCGTTGTCGGGCCAGAAGATGGAAAGCCCGGTCTCGGTGTCGCCCTGAATGATCGGCCAGTTGATGGCGCTCGGGCCGCGATATTTGGGCAGCAGCGAAGGGTGATACTGGATTGAGCCTTTGGTGGGAATTTTCAGAAAGTCCTCGGGCACGAACAGGGTAACGAATGCCATCACCTGCAGGTCAGGCTTGATCGCGCGAAACTCGTCCCAGACTTCCGGCTTGCGGTATGAGGCGGGTTGATAGACCGGAAGCTTGGCGGCCTGCGCCGCTTCCTTGAGTGGATCGGCCTTGGCGCCTTCCTTCTCCGGCGCGACGTAGACGCCAACCACGTTCTCCCCGCGCTTGAGCAGCGCCTCCAGCACGGCCTTCCCGAACGCCTGCTGCCCGTGCACCACAATCCGCATTTGCTGGACCTACACCATGGTTCGCTGTTGTTGATGCACAAACGACCCGCACGCTTGGTGTGCTCCCCTCCCGCGTATGGGCAGAGTAGTCGCATATGGCTCGCTGGCAGGGCGGAAACTCCATACCTCCCCCTGAAAGGGGGAGGTCGACAGCATTTGCTTCGCTTCGAAGCAAATGCTGTCCGGTGGGGGTCCGGCGTTTGGCGCGCGCTTTTGGTGATCATCGCGGCCTCGAGTTGACCCCCACCCGGCTCCCCCCGAACAAGTCGGGGGTCGCCGACCTGCCCCTTTCAGGGGGAGGTATTGCGGAGCTTGCTGCACCGCTGAATCCATCCGCCATTGCCCTGCCACAATGGGACAGGGAGCAGACCGAGCCTGCGGGATGGACTGATGACAAGTCATGCAACACCGCTCATCACGCCGCCTCGGCGCGCGCGCCTTTTTCCGGCGCGGTGATCGCACCGGATGCCTTGATCTCGGCAATCTCGTTCTCGCGGTAGCCGAGTTCCTTGCGCAGGATCTCGTCGGTGTGCTCGCCGAGGAGGGGCGCGCGCTTCACCTCCGTGATCGAGTCCGACATCTTAATGGGGTTGCCGACGGTGAGATACTTGCCGCGGGTGGGATGATCGACCTCGACCACGGTGCCGGTCTCGCGCAGTGACGGCTCCTCGGCGATCTCCTTCATCGACAGGATGGGGCCGACGGGGATGTCGAGGTCGTTGCAGATGTCCATGACCTCGAACTTGTTCTTGGTCATGGTCCACTGCTCGATGGTGTTGAAGATGTGCCGCAGCCGCGGCAGGCGTGCAGGCGGCGTCGCATAGTCCGGATCGGTCTTCCATTCCGGCTTTCCGATGAGATCACAGATCGCCCCCCACACCGGCGCCTGGGTGATGAAATAGATGTAGGCGTCGGGATCGCTCTCCCAGCCCTTGCACTTGAGGATCCAGCCGGGCTGACCGCCGCCGGAATCGTTGCCCGCGCGCGGCACCGCCTCGCCGAACGGAATGCCTTCGCCGTACTGGCTGTACTCGACCAGCGGCCCGTGCTTGAGCCGCTGTTGGTCGCGCAGCTTGACGCGGGCGAGATTGAGCACGCCGTCCTGCATCGCTGCGAGCACGCGCTGGCCGCGGCCCGTGCGGTTGCGCTGGTAGAGCGCGCAGGCGATGCCGAAGGCGAGGTGCAGCCCGGTGCCGGAATCGCCGATCTGCGCCCCCGTGACCAGCGGCGGGCCATCGCGAAAGCCGGTCGTGGAGGCCGCTCCTCCCGCGCATTGCGCGACGTTCTCGTAGACCTTGCAGTCCTCATAAGGCCCGGGGCCGAAGCCCTTCACCGAAGCGACGACCATGCGCGGGTTGGTCTTGTGGATGTAGTCCCAGGTCAAGCCCATGCGGTCGAGGGCGCCGGGCGCGAAATTCTCCACCAGAACATCGCAATGCTTGATCAGGCGCTCGAGAATCTCCTTCCCCTTGGGATGCTTGGAGTCGATGGTGATCGAGCGCTTGTTGCCGTTGAGCATCGTGAAATAGAGGCTGTCGGCGCCTTTGACGTCGCGCAGCTGTCCGCGCGTGATATCGCCCACCCCCGGCCGCTCCACCTTGATGACGTCGGCGCCCATATAGGCGAGGAGCTGGGTGCAGGTCGGCCCTGACTGCACATGGGTGAAGTCGAGGACGCGCACGCCGTCGAGCGCCTTGCCGGCCGCGCCCCAGGCTTTGGGCGAGCGCTTCGCCAGGCCATTGAAGGCCGCCGGCCGTTTTGCCTTGATGACGGTCTTCGCCGCCGGCCTCTTTGTCTTCAGCTTGACGATCCTGTTCGCCTGCGGCCTGGATTTGGGCCTGACTTTTGCCTTGGCCTTCACCTTCTTGCTCTTCGCCATCGTCGTTTCCTCTACATTCTCATTTCTTGCGGACCGCGCTTTGCGGGTTGAGCTTGCCAATGTTGCCGCTTTCGCTGCCGGCTGCAGGATCGATCACGGCGTTGACCAGAGTGGGTTTGCCGCAGTCCATGGCCTCGTTCACGGCGCGGCTCAACTCGTCAGGGGTTGTGACATGGACGCCAACGCCGCCGAACGCTTCCATCAACTTCTCGTAGCGGGCGTCTTTGACGAAGACGGTTGTCGCAACGTCCGAACCGCCGGAAGGATTCACGTCGGTTCCGCGGTAGATGCCATTGTTGTTGAAGACGACAACGCAGACCGGCAGGTCGTACCGGCAGATCGTTTCCACCTCCATGCCGGAGAAACCAAAGGCGCTGTCGCCCTCGACTGCGAGCACGGGTTTGCCGGTCTCGACTGCGGCGGCGACGGCGAAGCCCATGCCAATGCCCATGATCCCCCAGGCGCCGACATCAAGACGCTTGCGCGGCTGGTACATGTCGATGATGCCGCGCGCGAGGTCGAGAGTATTGGCGCCTTCGTTGACGAGGATCGCATCCGGCCGTTGCTTGATGACGGTGCGCAACGCACCAAGCGCGCTGTGGAAGTCCATCGGCGCCGAATTCTTCATCAGTCGTGGGGCCATCTTGGCAATGTTGGCCTGCTTGCGCTCATTGACGGCATCGATCCAGTCCGCCGGAGGGCGCGGCCACTTGCCGTCCATGCTCTCGAGCAGAGCCGATACGCAGGAGCCAATGTCGCCGACGAGGGGCGCGACGATCGCGACATTGCTGTCCATCTCCTTCGGCTCGATATCGATCTGAATGAATTGCTTCGATCCCGGCTCACCCCACGTCTTGCCTTTGCCGTGCGACAGCAGCCAGTTCAGGCGGGCGCCGATCAGCATGACAACATCGGAGTCTTTCAGCACCATTGAGCGCGCCGCCCCGGCGCACTGTGGATGCGTGTCGGGCAACAGCCCCTTGGCCATGCTCATCGGCAGGAAAGGAATCCCGCTTTTCTCGACCAGAGCGCGGATCGCGTCGTCTGCCTGCGCGTAGGCCGCGCCTTTGCCGAGGATGATCAGCGGGCGCTTGGCGCTGTTGAGGACATCGAGCGCACGCTTGACGGCGGCTGGAGCAGGGATCTGGGCCGGCGAGGGATCGATGACCTTGACCAGCGACCTCGCGCCGGCAGCGGCGTCCATGACCTGGGAGAACAGTTTGGCCGGCAGATCGAGATAAACACCGCCGGGACGACCGGAGAGAGCCGCGCGGATCGCGCGTGCCACGCCAATGCCGACATCTGCGGCATGCAGCACGCGAAACGCCGCCTTGCACAGCGGCCTGGCAATCGCAAGCTGGTCAATCTCTTCGTAGTCGCCCTGCTGCAGGTCGACGATCTCGCGCTCGGACGAGCCACTGATCAGGATCATGGGAAAGCAGTTGGTCGTGGCATTGGCCAGCGCAGTCAGCCCGTTGAGAAAGCCGGGAGCCGAGACCGTGAGGCAGATGCCCGGCTTCTTCGTCAGGAAGCCGGCGATGGCGGCGGCATTGCCGGCATGCTGCTCGTGCCGAAACGAGAGGACGCGCATGCCTGCCGCTTGCGCCTTGCGCCCCAGGTCGGTGATCGGGATGCCGGGCACCCCATAGATCGTGTTGATGCCGTTGAGCTTGAGCGCATCGATGACGAGATGAAAACCATCGGTGAGCTCCTGCTGCGCTTCATCCGCCGTCGTGGTCACGGGTTTCGGCTTGGTCGCTGCATCCGCCATGATCGTCTCCCTACTCTCGAGCGCGCAGGTTTTGCTCCCGCGCAGCGCCGTTTTTTCAATCAGTCCAAGTAGTCGGCATATTTCGCCACATGCTCGGCAAGTCCGAGCGCATGATCGCGCACGAGGTCTTCCGCACGGTTGGTGTCGCGCGCCTCGAGCGCCTCGATAATCGACATATGGTCGCGGATGGAGCGCGCCGCGCGGTCCTGCTCGCCGATGGTCTTGCGGCGGATCATGCGCATGTGGGCGAAAAGGTTCTCCGCGAGCGAGATCAGCACCGCGTTGCGGCTGAGCCGAATGATGGCCTGATGAAACTCGATATTGACCTCGGAATATTCATCCAGCCTCGCATGCAGCTGGCCGTTCTCGAAGGTGGCGAACATGGTACGCAGCGACGCGATCTCATGCTCCTGCGCGCCCTGGGTGATCAGGCGCGCCGCCATGCTCTCGAGCGCGGCCCAGGCGGTGATCATCTCGATCACCTCGCGCTTCGACTTGCGCATGACGTAGATGCCGCGCCGCGGAACCGCGCGCACGAAGCCCTCGCGCTCGAGTTGCGCCATCGCTTCGCGTACCGGCGTGCGGCTAACGCCGAGGTCGGAAGCGAGGCGCCGCTCGTCGAGCTTGATGTCGGAACGGCTGCGGTAGACGTCCATGCCAACGATGGCGTCCTTGAGCGCGGTATAGGCGCGGCCCTTGAAGCTCTCGCGGCTCGCGATCGGCGTAAGCCGGGGCGCGCGCGGCGCCTCATCGCCGCGCGGGTGCCCACGTTCATCGCGGCGCGCGTCCTCCGGCTTGGCCGCGGCCTGGGCTGTGGGCGCCTCTCCTGCAGCGGCGGCGCGGGACTGGCGATACGCACGGGTCATCGTGGTATACATTATGCCACAGCGGCTCCCCGCGCAACCGCCCACCACGGATCTTTCAAAAAACGAGTATTTTTCGTGCAAGCACCTGGAAAACAGCGGAATTTTTGAGGGCTCAACTTTGTGCTGTTTTCCCATGCAATGTGAACCACCTCACACAGCCCACCCCTCCGCCCGGCTAAAGCATGGGTACCCGCTGAAAAGGAGATATCCATGCAAAGCTCTTACGTTGCCTCGTCCACCTCGGTTAGTTTCCACCTCTCTCGCAACTTCGTCGCTGTCTTCCTCTTCTGCCTGCTGGGCCTGACGATCTCGATCGCGGTGCTCTCATTTGTACCGGCGGAAGAGTTTGCAGCTATTCTGGCGTACTGAATGGTGGGTACGGGCGAGATGTGTTCGCCCCTGACCTGCTAGAAGGAGAGAGGGATGCTTTCGGCTTGGTTCAGGGGTTATGTGCGGCGACTTTCCGCCGCAGCCTTCGCCTGCGGTTTGTTTGCGTGGCATCCGGCGGCAAGTCAGGAAGTCGCGATGTTCAAGGCCGGCATCTCCGACCCCGTCAACACCGTGCTTGCATGGTATGTCGCGCGGGATGCAGGCTTCTATGCCGCCAACGGCCTGAACGTCGAGATCCTCAACATGAGCGGCGGCAGCCGCGGTGCGGCCGAGTTGCAGGCCGGCCGTCTCGACACGATGCATGTGGGATTGTCGTCGGTGATCAAGGTCAATCGCGCCGGCGGCGACGTGCGCGCGATCGGCTCGCTCAGCAACGTCATCCGGTTCACGTTCTTCTCCGCCCCCGGCGTGAGGACCGCAGCCGATCTCAAGGGCGGCGTCATCGGCGTGAGCACGTTCGGCTCGGAAAGCGATTCGACCGTGACGCTCACGCTGCAACGGCTGGGATTGACCCGCGACGACGTAACCCTGAAAGAATATGGCGGCGGCATGCGGCGGCTCGAGGCCGTAAAGTCCGGCGAGATCAAAGCCACCCCGATCAACGAGCCGATCGCCAGCATGGCGCGCGCGCAAGGCGTGCACGTGCTGGTCGATCTCGTGCCCGAGCAGATCCCGTGGGTGTTCAGCTCGATCGTCGTGCGTCGCGCCGACATCGAGGGACGCCGCGACGCGCTCCTGCGCTTCCTCAAGGCGACGATCGAAGGCAATTACCTCGCGCTTGCCGACGCGGGCCGCGCCAAGCAGGTGCTGGCGAAGGAGCTCAAGATCACCGACGAGAAGGTGCTCGACATCACCTACAACGATTTCAAGGCACAGTCGCCCGCCAACCTCGACATGTCCATCGAAGGTGCCAGGAACATTCTCGCGCAGTTCGGCGGCCATCAAAATGTGGCGGACTACGCCGATACAAGCCTGCTCGACGCGCTGCGCAGCGAAGGCTTTTTCTCCGCGACGGCTCAGAACTACAAGCTGCACTGAGGAGCGCAGTGCTCCCCCGGCGTTCCGCCCTCGCGCTGCTTGCTGCCCCGGCGGTCTGGAAGGGCTTGCGCGCGTTCACCGCGAGCGCCCGCGCGGAGCAGTATCCGTCGAGGCCCATCCGCATCATCGTGCCCTATCCTCCCGGCGGGCCATATGACGCAATTCCCCGCGTCATTGCGCAAAAGATCAGCGAGGAGCTCGGCTGGCCCATCATCATGGACAACCGCAGTGGTGCCACCGGGCTGATCGGCGTCATGGCAGCAAAGCAAGCGCCCCCGGACGGCCATACCCTCGTTGTCGTCACCACCAGCACCCACGGCTCCATGCCGGCGCTCAAGCGCAATCTCGGCTATGATGCGCTCAACGACTTCGCGCCGATCGTGCTCATCGCCGATGCGCCGCTGGTGCTGCTCGTGCGCGAGGACCTGCCGGTGCGCAGCGTGCCGGAATTGATCCAGAGGCTGCGCGATCATCCCGGCCAGCTGAACTATGCGACCGGCGGCTTCGGCTCGCCGCATTATCTTGCGACCATGACGTTGCTTCACCGCGCCGGGCTCCCACGAAACGCTGCCGTGCACGTGCCCTTTGGCGGGCTCGCGCCCGCTCTGACGGCGGTGTTGGCCGGCAACGCGCAATTCATGATCGGCAGCACCGGTCTCGCGAGCGCGCACATCGCAAGCGGCAAGCTGCGGGCCCTGGCAATCACCAGCCTGCGCCGCTCCCCGCGGCTGCCTGAGATTCCGACAATGTCGGAGCTCGGCTTTCCCGGTTTTGAAGTGCTTGCTTGGTGCGGGCTTGCAGCGCCGGCTGAAATGCCGGACGCGCTGGTCGGACGCTGGAACGAGGTCGTGAACGAAGCACTTGCCGACCCGAAGCTGCGCGATCAGATCTCCGCGATGGACTATGATATTCGCGGCGGCACAGCGAGTGAGTTTGCCCGCTTTCTCGCGACCGACATCGCCCGCTACAAACAGCTCGCGCAGGCCATGGATTTGGCCGAGGACTGAGCGGCGCGCCTGCCGCAGGGCGGACGGCCATCCTTGCTGGAATACGAAATCGTTGTCACTATCCCTGCCGGCCAGAACAGAACAACGGCAGGCCTGACTTTTGCATGGGGGTTAAGCCATGAAGCTCTGTCGCTATGACGATGACCGCTTGGGCGTGGTGCGCGGCGAGCTCATTCACGACGTCACGCAAGCGCAGACCCAGATCAGGGCGGCTGCTCCCTATGCCATGAAGGGCGACGCGGTCATCGCGGCGTTGCCCGCGTGGCGCGCGCGGCTTGAGGAAATGGCGGCCAAGGCGCCGGGCAAGCCCATCTCCGCCGTCAAGCTGTTGTCGCCGGTAGCGCGCCCGTCAAAGCTCGTTGCAGCGCCCACCAACTACAAGGCGCACATCGACGAGATGGGGGCACGTGCCACCGCGCAAAATATCAAACCGTCGCCGGCGATCGGCACCGCCGGGCTGTTCCTCAAGGCGAACTCCTCGCTGGTGGGGCCGTCCGAAGGCGTGGCCATTCGCTTCCCGGAGCGGCGCAATGAGCACGAGGTCGAGCTCGCAATCATTTTCGGCAGAGAGGGAAGCGATATTCCACGCGACAAGGCACTCGATTACGTAGCGGGATACTGCGTCGGTCTCGACATGACGGCACGCGGACCGGAGGACCGCAGCTTTCGCAAGTCGATCGACACCTATTCCGTGCTCGGCCCGTGGATGGTGACCGCCGACGAAATCTCCGATCCGGACAACGTGCCGCTCAACATCGCGGTGAACGGCGAGATCAAGCAGAGCAGCAATACCAATCAGCTGATCTATGACTGCCGCAAGCTGATCGAGTGGGGCTCGACCTTCTACACCTTCTACCCCGGCGACGTGCTCTTTACCGGGACGCCCGAAGGGGTGAGCCCGGTCAAGCCGGGAGATGTCATGCGTGCAGAGATCCCCGCCATCGGCGTCATGTCGGTCGCGGTACGCGCGCACAAGGCGGCCTAACGCAATTCTTGTAGGGGCGGGTTTCAAACCCGCCCCTACGACCAGAGATCAGGAGTGTGCATTATGAAAGCAATCCGAAACTCACAGTTGGCCGTCCTGCCCTTCTGTTTGCTCCTGCTCGCGACCGCCGTTGCGCGAGCGGAAACGGGCGTGACCGACACCGAGATCCGCATCGGCATGTGGACGCCGCTGAGCGGTCCGGTGGCCCTGCTCGGGCAATCCGCGCGCGATGCCGTGCGGCTGTGGGCGAAGGAGGTCAACGACAAGGGCGGCATTCACGGCCGCAAGATCAACTTCATCTCCTATGACGATGCGGGCTCGCCGCAGGAGGCGCAAACGGTGATCCGCCGCCTGATCGATCAGGACCAGGTGTTCATGCTCATTTCAGGCTCGGTCAGCGGATCGACATTGCCGGTGCGTCAGACCATTACCCGCGAGAAGGTGCCGTTCGTTTCCTCCATCTCCTCCAACGTCAATCTGATGAAGCCGTTCTCGCGATACGTATTCCGGATTTATGCCAATGAAGACAGCCAGGCCCTGGGCATGGTCGACTGGATGATGGAGCACGAGAAGCTCAAGCGTCCTGCCATCATCTACAACAGCAACGACTACGGCGTAGGAGGCTTTCAGATATTTCAGGAGCGGCTCAAGGAGAAGTACAAGATCTCGCCGGCCGCGGCGGAGCGCTACAATCCCGGAGACCAGGACTTTTCCGCGCAGCTGCTGCGGATCAAAGGTGCGGACCCCGACGGTCTCCTGATTTATGCCTTCGCGCAGGAGGCAGGCATCATTGTGCGTCAGGCCAAGGAGCTGGGAATAGGCGCAAAGCTGTTCGGCGGCGGCGGAACGTCGACGCCGCTTCTGCAACGCGGCGCAGGGCAGGCGGCAGCGGGGTTCGTCTCCGTCCTGGTCGTTCCGGAAATTGCTGACAGCTCGCAGAAGCCCGCCGTTGTCGCATACCGCGACAAGCTCAAGGCTACTTTTTATCCCGATGGGTTCCCCCCAGGCCGTCCGTCTGAATACGATCTCGCGGGATATGCAGCGGGCAAGGTGAGCGAGGCCGCCCTCGAGAAGGTCGGAAAGGATCTGTCCCGCGAATCGTTCGTGGACGCCCTGGAAGGGATCAAAAACTTCGATACCGGGATGACCTTTCCTATCAGCTACAGCAAGGACAATCACGAGGGCACGACCGAGGTTGAGATCATCCGGGTGCGGCCCGACCTCAAATGGGAAAGCGTTTCCCAGATCGGGAGAAGGTAATTACAGCGTATTCCCGTGAAATATACTCGTGACGGGCAGCCGTAGGGGCGGGTTTGAAACCCGCCCCTACATGGTCTGCTCCCTCCCCGCTTGTGGGCAGGGCCGTCGTATATCGGGTCAGCGGCGCAGCAACAAGCTCCGCAATACCTCCCCTGAAAGGGGGAGGTCGGCGAGCCCCGACTTGATCGGGGCGAGCCGGGTGGGGGTCAACTTGCGGCGATGATCACCGTCTGTGAGAGTCCCGGGGGTCGGACCCCCACCCGACAGCATTTGCCCCCGCGCAAGGTGGGGGCAAATGCTGTCGACCTCCCCCTTTCAGGGGGAGGTATAGGGTGACCGGCTGTGGCGCTGCTGAGCCAGGTTGTGGTGAGCGGGCTTACGCTCGGAAGTCTCTACGCGCTGGTCGGCCTGGGGTTCGTCGTCATCTTCCGCGCGACCAGGGTCGTAAATTTCGCCCAGGGCGAGATGATGATGCTCGGCGCCATTCTCGCGCTCTATTTCTACAGCGATCTCAGCCTGCCGTACTCGCTGGCGTTCGTTACGGCCGTGGTGCTGTGCGCGTTGTTCGGGGCGGCGCTTGAGCGCATCGCGTATCGGCCGCTGATCAATGCTCCAGTGGTCACGCTGATCCTGGCGACCGTTGCGGTCGGCCAGATGATCCGCGCGGCCGTGCGCATCCTGCGCGGTTCCGAGGTGAGCCGTTTTCCCTCGATCCTGCCGGCCGAGCCATTCTCGATTGGCGGCGTCACGCTGACGCCGCTGAGCCTGAGCATCATCGCGCTCGCGGTGCTTCTGGTCTGCGCGTTCATGCTGTTCTTCCGCAAGACCAGAATCGGCAAGGGCATGGAGGCCACCTCCGAGAACCGCGATGCCGCGACCCTCTGCGGCGTCAATGTCAATCGCACGTTTTCTTTGATCTGGGCGGTCGGCTCCGGTCTCGCGGCGGCGGCCGGGGTACTCCTGGCGCCGCTCATCATTATCACCCCTGACATGGGCACGATCGGCATCAAGGGATTCATCGGCGCCATCCTCGGCGGCTTCACCAGCATTCCAGGCGCGATCGCCGGCTGTTTTCTCCTCGGCATCATCGAAAACCTCGGCGGGGTGTATGTTGCAAGCTCGATGAAAGACGTCATCTCGTTTGCGGCGCTGCTGCTCATTCTTTCGCTCAAGCCGAACGGCCTGTTCGGTCGCGAGCAGGGACAGCGGGCGTGAGCTCAGCGGCGCTGCAAGCTCCGCAATACCTCCCCCTGAAAGGGGCAGGGCTATCGCTTTTGGCCGAGAAGGCTGACAAGGAAGGCGTCGTCCCATGCTGCGGCATTCATCTTTCGGCGCATCGAGATTGGTTCTGGGTGGGCTCGAAGGAGGTTGAGGGCGAGCCTGCGCAAGACCGCGAGATTTTCGGGCGCGGCGTCCTTTCTAGCGCGGTTGGCATCTTCGGCAAAGACGACATCGAGAATCCAATGCATCTGGTTCTCGACGGACCAGTGGGAGCGGACGACCTTGAGCAGTCTCGTGGCCGATACGTATCTGGAGAGAATGAAGTATCGGACAAAAGGCTTGCCTGCAGGGTGTCCCTTGCACCGCCGCCAAGACGTGATTCTGGCGATGGCGGCGATGCCGGGAAAATTGTGCAGCTCGGCGAGCCTGATGTTGCGCATGATGGTTGCCCGTCGCTTCTCGCGGCGATCGTGCGTTGCCTCCTCAAGCTGCTCGGCCATGTCTCGCTCGCCCTTGCGCGCGAAGTGGCGTTCAACATCCGCAAAGAGCTTGCCTTGGTTCTTCTTGAGCGCCAGCACATAGTTGCCTCCTTGGTCCAGTACGGCCTTGGCGAAGGCACGGCTGCAAAAAAGCGCGTCCGCCGTGACGATCTTGCGTTTCAGCCGCAGCATTTGCAGGACTTCCAGAGCCGCCTCGGACTCGTTTCTGCCGGGCGCCTTTCGCGAGGCCAGCGCCAGGCGGGCCTTGGCCGCAAAGACGTTGACCAAGTGAACCGGCAGGGCGCTCTTGCCTCGCTCGTAGGCGCCGCACAACGATTTGCCATCGACCGCGAACACGCCGCTCAAATCCAGGCCGTGGAATTTGGCGAATGCCGAAACAAAGTCCCGGAATACCCGCTCGAAGGCTCCGGGGTCCAGCATGCGAAACACGTCGCTGAAAACATCGTGGCTCGGAACACCTTTCTCCAGCGGCACAAATCGGCGCAGCAGGTCTATCTTGCGCCGACCAAAGTCGGACATGTCCGTGCAACTCTTGGCCCCGCACAGCACCGCCGCCAGTGCAACGAAGAGAATCTCCAGCAACGGATAGGATGCATTGGCCGCCCGTGGATCGCGCAACCTCCTGAAGTACTTCTTGAGTTTGCCCATCTGACCCCCCTTTCGAATCGGGAGTCATCTTCAGAATCCTGTTCGCAGCCCTTTGCAATAGGCCTACAAAAGCCAAAAGCGATTCCCCTGCCCCT
>Ga0209331_1000477_pt1 | contig 14365 bp, 14 predicted proteins | sample JacPinW_OM3H0_M3_FD_187971 | JGI IMG/M metagenome (GOLD analysis project Ga0209331, IMG submission 187971) | Forest soil microbial communities from Algoma, Ontario, Canada - Jack Pine, Ontario site 1_JW_OM3H0_M3 (SPAdes) (version 2) | ecosystem: Environmental > Terrestrial > Soil > Boreal...
ATGCGGCCAGATGCGCGCCGGACGAAACGCTAAAAGTAAATGGAGAAAATGCAAGCTTTGGCAAAACGAACTGAACCAAAGCCATTGCTGCAAAACAAAGTGAACCAAACCCATGTGGCCGGATTCGCCGCGGATCCGGATCATTGCGTGTTTGCGGTGAACTGACGGCTCGCGATTACCGCGCCGTGCCGATTTTGATGCCGCGGATCGCCAATTGATGGCTAGGCACTTCCGCCTTTTGGAAACAGGAGATCACGCATGGAGGTTCAGTCGGTCACGTCAGAAGAAAAACCTCCGGTCAAATCAAGGACTGCGCGTCAGCGGGAAGCCAGTCGCAACAACGGCCGCAGGAGCCGGGGCCCCAAAACGCCGGAAGGCAAGGCGCGCGCAATGCCCGCCGCCATGGCCTGACCGTGTCTGCCATCGCAGATCCCGCATTCCGCCGACAGGTCGCGGAATTCGCGCACGCGATTGCCGGAGCGAATGCCGATGCCGCGGAGTTGGCCCTCGCCACGCGGATCGCGGCGGCACACCTTGATATGCAGCGGGCAAATCGTGCGGCATGGACGCTGATCTGTGGCATGCCGAAAAGTCCGTTCGTGCATCACGATACGCTTGCCCGCGTGGAAGCGATGAAACGCCGCTATGAGTACCCCTCCGTCGCGCGCCGCAACAAAGCGATGTGGGAGCTCATCGACTGGCGGTTGACCGCGATGGAACGAGCAAAAGACGAAACGAACCCGACACTCGTCGGCAGGACCGGGGCGGCGCCGACGCTGGACGAATCCGGCCCCGCAGCGACGTCTCTATCTCAACAGGCCATCAGCCCTTCTGCCGAACGAACCCGAGCGCCCGCGGCTGCTGCCGCAGCATGCCCTGACGCCCCAGCTGACGAAACGAACCTGACGGCAAGCCCAAAGACTTCGAACGGTCCCGCAGCCGCCCACCTGACCAAACGAACCCGGAAATGCTTCGCCTCGGGTGGCGAAAGGAACCTGACGGCAGAGATGCCAGCTGCTGTGAGAATGTCGCGAGTATCTCGCGGGTGCAGTCGTGCCAAAGGCGGAATGACAAAACGAACCCGAGCGGGCAGCCCGCTACGCCACTGGAACATCGTGCGCGTCGGCCAAATCAGGGGGCGATTCATTCATTTTTGCAGAACGAACCCGAGCTCGCCTCTGCCAAACTTTGGGCACAACCGCGCGATTCGCAGAATTGCTCATCATAATCGCGGCCCTCCTTCTTTGATGTCACGAATGCAGCACGTGTGATGTCACGAATGCAGCACGTGCGCCGGCCGGTTGCGGGACCGAAGCGCAGCGCGCAGCGGATGGCGACATTTAATTGTACTGCGTCATAAACCAAACTGCGCCGTCATTCCGGGGCCGCGAGCGTAGCGAGCGGAGCCCGGAATCCATAACCACAGGCCGTGTGGTGAGACGGGGGCGTGACATGATCGCCTGGGGTTGTGGATTCCGGGTGCGCAGGCAAGTCGGCAGGGCCGACTTGCCTGCGCCCCGGAATGACGTCGAGGTAACCGTCCGCGAACCTTACGCTGCCAGGCACAGGAAGAAGAGAGGCTTGACTCCTTTGCAGTTGCGTGTACTTTGCGATGCAAAGTTCGGGTGGTAGCATGATCGATCTCGACAAGGCACTGGCCGATATCACTGCGATCCGCAGCCAGATGGCGCGCGGGACCGAGTTTCAAGGCTATGGCCCCCTGACCGTCGCGGCGACAGGCTTGCTTGCGCTCGCTGCGGGGGGCGTTCAGGCCGTCTTCCTTTCTGCGCCTGCATCGGACCCATTCGCCTATCTCGGCCTGTGGATTGCGACGGCCGCCATTTCGGTCGTGCTCGCCGGCAGCGAAATGGTGGCGCGGTCGCGGCGGATTCACTCCGGTCTGGCCGATGCGATGATTCACGCGGCAACGGAGCAATTCATTCCCGCCGGCGTCGCGGGGACGCTCCTCACCTTCGTGCTGTTTCGATTTGCACCGCAATGTCTGTGGATGCTGCCGGGGCTTTGGCAAATCATATTCAGCCTCGGCCTGTTTGCCTCCTGCCGCTCGCTGCCGCGCCCGATCTTCGCCGTTGCTGTGTGGTACCTCGGCACCGGGCTGACCGCGCTTGCGCTTGCAAGCGGGGCGCAGGCTTTTTCCCCTTACGCCATGGCGCTCCCCTTCGGCATCGGGCAACTCCTGATGGCCGCCATTCTCTATCGCAGCGGGGGAGAGCGCCATGCCTAGCCCGCAGAACGAACGCACCGGACGTTTCGCCTATGACGGGCTTGATCGCGTGATCCACGAAAAGGCGCGCCTGAGCGTGCTCACCTCGCTCATTGCTCATCCCAAGGGGCTCGTCTTCGGAGACCTGAAAGAAATGTGCGCGCTCACCGACGGAAATCTCAGTCGGCATCTGCAGGTGCTGGAAGAAGCAGGCCTGGTCGCAATCGAGAAGGGCTACGACCGCAACCGGCCGCAGACCGTCTGCCGGATCACGGCCGAGGGGCGCCGCCGCTATCTCGGCTATTTGAAGGTTCTGGAGCAGGTCGTGCGCGATGCCGCAAGCGCCGCCCGCACAAGTCCGGCGCCCTCCAATTTGCGGCGGCTGAAGCCCGCTTAGAAGGAGTAGGAGTAGCCCGGATTGAAGCTTGCGCGAAGCGCAAGCGTAAATCCGGGGGCAACATCGCGGTCCCGGATTACGCGATGCGCGTGAGGTGATCTTGCTGGGCAACTGGCGAGGCGCATCGCGCAATCCGGGCTACACAACTGAAGCCCGCTTAATTTTTTTTGCGTGGAGACTTTACAGTGCAAAGTACTCTGGAGAGCAAACAAAGCTTTCACGTGGCCATTATCATGGACGGCAATGGCCGCTGGGCGGTGCGTCGCGGTCTGCCACGATCGGCCGGGCACCGGGCGGGCGTCGCCGCAGCACGGCGCGTCGTCGAAGCGGCGCCTGATCTCGGCGTCACCCAGCTCACGCTGTTTGCGTTCTCCTGCGACAACTGGCGCCGGCCCGAGCACGAAGTGGGCGCGCTCATGGAGCTGCTGCGCCATTATCTGCGCATAGAGTTGAGACAGTTCCTCGCGAGCGGAACGCGTCTGACCGTCATCGGCCGCCGCGACCGGCTGCCCCAGGGCTTGCGCGAGGAGATCACGCGCGCGGAAGCGGCGTCGGCCGCAGGCCGCCGCCTCCACCTGCAGATCGCCTTCGATTACTCCTCGCGCGCCGCTATTGCGAACGCCGCGGCCGGATGGCTCGCCGATGATTCTCCGTCCCGCAACGCTTTCCGGCGCCTCCTCTCCTGGCAGGGCGGCGGGAATGGCGCTGAAGTCGATCTTCTCATCCGTTCGGGCGGCGAGAAAAGGCTCTCCGATTTTCTTCTCTGGGAGTGCGCCTATGCCGAGCTCTGCTTCGTGGAGACGCTCTGGCCCGATTTCGGCGCGAACCATCTGCGTGCGGCGATCGCCGATTTCTCTTCTCGCGAGCGACGCTTCGGCGGTCTTTGCAACATGCCTGCACGCGAAGCTGCGCAATGAGTCCCGAGTTAGAGCATGATGTGTTTGCTCAATTCCACGCAACATAAAACGCCGTCATTCCGGCCGAGGCCCAAAGGGCCGAGAGCCGGAATCTATAACCCCAGGCCTGTGGTTATGGATTCCGGGCTCGCCACTTCGCTTCGCTACGTGGCGCCCCGGAATGACGATTCAGCTCTAGCCCAGATCGGAGAAAGAGAATGAGTGATCGACGATCAAAAGAAATAATGGCTGTGAAGTTTGAGCCGGTCGCGGAGAGTAAAAAAGTCCGCGCGCCGGGGGAGCTGATGCTCGTTTTTGCCGTGGCCTTTCCGGCCGCGATCATTGCGCTCGAGCTTGCCGGGCACTTGTGCGCGCAGACCTTCTTCGATCCCTTGCCGACCTGGGGGCACGCGCTTGCCGCCGCCATGGTGCCCGCAGGCAATTTATGGATTTGGTGCCATCTGCAGAACGGCGGTTTTGGTTCGCTCAAGTGGCTGGCGTTCGCCAATGGCGTGGCAATCGCAATTGCCGCCTTCTATGCGTTCCTGTTTCTTCCGCTTTTATCGCTCGCGATCGTCGGCATCATTGTGCTGATCGGACTGATGCCCTTGGCCCCGCTGGTATCGTTCGTCTGCGCACTGAAACTGCGGTCCGTATTCTCGGCGAGGAACACGAACGAGCCCTGCCGCGGCGCTCTGATCGGCGGACTGGCGGCGGGTCTTGCGTTGTTGATCACCCTCGACATCCCGGCCGTGGCGACGAGGCTTGGCATTGCGTGGGCCGCCAGCAGCGTGCCTTCCGAGCGCGCGCGCGGACTAGCACTGCTGCGACGGTTCGGCGACGAGGATCTGCTGCTGCGCCTGAGCTACGGCAGTCCCGTTCGTCCCGGCGGTCTTCTCAGCGCGCTCGCAACCTGGAGCGACAACGACGGGTTCGCCGGCCGGCGGCGCCCATTCGCTCAAAGCACGGCCGAGATGCGCGAGATCTACTATCGGATCTACGGCGTGCCGTTCAACATCAAGCCCCCTCCATCGGACAAAACGCAATCCTCCGCCCGGTCCGAATTTGCCTTCGATGAGGACCACGGCGGAGCACAGGTGGGAGGGCGCCTCGACGGCTTGCATGTGATTTCCTCTAAGATTGATGGCTCGATCAACGGCGATGATGCGGTTGCCTATCTCGAATGGACGATTGAATTTCGCAATTCCGCGCCGCTCGACTGCGAGGTCCGCCTGCAGCTCGCTTTACCGCCGGGCGGCGTGGTGTCGCGGGCCACGCTGTGGGTGAATGGCGAGGAGCGCGAGGCGGCGTATGGCGGGCGCGGCGAAGTGCGCGCGGCTTATCAGCGCGTGGCCGTGCAGCAGCGGCGCGATCCTCTGCTGGTGACCACGAAAGGTGCTGGCCGCGTGCTGGCACAAGCGTTTCCGGAACCGCGCCGCGGCGGCACCATCAAGTTCAAGCTCGGCATCAGCGCGCCACTCGACATCGTTGATCCCGCGCGCGCGAGTCTGACATTGCCGGCGCTCGTCGATCGCAATTTTTCCTTCGCAGCCGATGCGAGCCACCATATCTGGCTCGAAAGCAAGCAGCCCCTGAGTGCAGCGCCAGCGGATCTGACCGCGAGCCGCGGCGACGGGGCTTTCTTCCGGATAACGGGGTCGCTGCGCGATCGCGATCTTTCCCGCACACGGCAGACGATCATGGTCGCGCGCAATCCCGATGCCCGCCGCTCTGCCGCGCGCCTTGGCGAAGGGGAGATTGTCGTGCAGGAGGTCACCGCGCAGAAGGCGCCGCCGGCGCTTGCCTTCATCCTCGTGATCGATGGGTCGGCCCGGCTCATGGATGCGAGTCGTGAAATCATCACGGCGCTCGAGGCGATCCCACCCGGCAGCAAAGTGGGCGCAATCATCGCGTCGGAGCCGATGCAGCAACTGCCGCTCGCGCCATGGTCTCCTGAGCAGAAAGACGCGCTGGTGAAGCTCCTGCGCTCCACGCCGTTCGTCGGCGGGCAGGACAACGCGCCCGCCCTTGCCGATGCGCTCGTGATGGCTGAGCGCGCGCCGGCGGCAAAATTGCTATGGATTCACGGCCCGCAGCCCGTGAGTTTTCAGGGCAGCGCCGCGCTGCTTGAGCAGACGGCGGCGCGGCTGTCGCGATGGCCGGAAGTGATCCTTTACGGCGTCGAGCCCGGTCCCAACGAGCTTCTCCCGGACGCGGCGTGGGCGTGGTCCGCGCGTCCGCTGCCGCAGACCGGGTCGGTCGCGGCCGACCTCGGCGCTTTCTTCGCCAGCAAGTCCGGCGAGCGCCAGCCGCTTGCGATCTGGCGGTCGCAAACTGGCAGCGCCGATGAAGTCCCGGCCGGATCGAATCACATTGCGCGGTTGTGGGCGAATGAGCGCGTGCTCGAGTTGATGCGCATGAACCCGATCAACAACCGCGGCGCTGCGGTGGCGCTCGCAACGCGATATCAGTTGGTCACGCCGGTGACCGGCGCAGTCGTGCTTGAAACCGCGCAGCAGTATGACGAGAGCCGTCTCACTCCGGTCACGCCGGCAACCGTGCCCACGATTCCCGAGCCGCACGAGTGGGCCTTGATCCTGATTGCATGCGCGGGAATGGTGTGGCTCGCGTGGCGCCATCGCCCGCAATTTGCACTGGCGGCGTGATGCATCCGCTTCTGACCGCAGTGGTCGTCATACTGGCGACGTGGGATGCCTGGCGCTGGTACTTTGTCCGCGTATCGGCAGCGCCGGAAGAAGCGCTGGCGCTCCTTCTCACCGTGGTGCTCCTTGGTTTGCTCGCCATCACCCGGCAGCCGGCGTCCGCGCCGCCACGCTCCTTGCCGCTGCTGACGATTGCATTCCTGCTTGCCGTCTATGCTGCAAGCGACGCGTTTTTGCCGGCCATCGAGCGCACCGGCATTGCCGCCGTCGCCACGCTGTTCTGCTTCTATTTCGCTGCGTTGCGCGAGCGCCCGCCGCTTGCGTTATAACCGCGCTGGCGCTGCCGGTGCTGCCATCCCTGCAGTTCACGCTTGGTTATCCCATGCGCATCATCTCGGCGGCATTGGCCGTGCCGCTCCTGCGAGCGCATGGGCTCGATGTTGCGCGGCAGGGGACGTTTCTGCTTTGGCGCGACGAGATGATCCAGTTCGACGCCCCATGCAGCGGCGTGAACATGCTGTGGGCGGGACTGCTGCTGACCCTGGTGGGATGCGTTCTGCTGCGGCTCCATCCGCTCAAGGTCATAGCCGCTATCGCGCTCAGCCTTCTGCTCGCGATCGCCTGCAACGTGTTGCGCGCCTCGAGCTTGTTCTACATCGAAGCGCATCTCGTTCCGCAGGCACCGGCGTGGTGGCACGAGGGGATCGGCATCGCGGCCTTCGCCGTGACGGCAGCGGCGTCACTGCGCCTTCTGATCGCTCTGCGGGATTGGGAGCCCAGGACGTGGCTCGAATGAAAGCTGGCGTGAAGATCGCCGCCTTCCTCGTCGCAGCCGCGACTGCAGCGTCCGCGCCGCTCTTGCCGGGGCGCAACCAAACTGCTGCCGGCGATCTCCATTTTGCCGGATGGCCGCTTGCGTACGAAGGACGTGCGCTCACGGAGATGCCGCTCACGCAGCGCGAGATTGCCATGGCGCGCGACTTTCCCGGGCGCATCGGCCGCTTCTCGGACGGAAAGCGCGAGATTGTCATGCGATGGGTCGGCGTGCCGACGCGCCGCCTGCATTCCGCCGCGGATTGTTTGCGCGGCATTGGCTACAGCATCACACCGCTGCCCGCGCGAAGGGACGCTGGCGGGCATGCCATGGGCTGTCTTCGCGCCAGCCACGGTGCGGACGTCATGACAGTATGCGAGCTCATCCGCGATGCGCGTGGAGCTGCTTTCCCGGATGTATCGGCTTGGTATTGGAATGCACTCTTCGGCGCAACTCAGGGGCCGTGGTGGTCCTTCGTGGTATCGGAAGGACAATGAGTTTTGCAGACCGAATTTTTCAGATGCGGTATGGTAAGCATGCGGCCTTGTCAGCAACTAATTCGTGAGGATTGAATGCTCGAGGAGGACGTGCAGGTTTGCGCCCGGGACGGCGTGCCGATCGGCGTTCGCGTCTATCGACCCGAAGGAAGCGGTCCCTATCCCGCATTGTTTGCCGCCTCACCCTATCGCTTCGACAACAATATCCTCCCCGCCAGTCCGCAATTTCTCTGGCGCGAGACCGGTCCGATCGATTTCTACGCCGGGAACGGCTACGCCTTCGTTCATATGGACGTGCGCGGCAGCGGGCGCTCCGGCGGCAGCTTCGATTTTCTTGGCCGCGACGATCAAAACGATCTTTACGACGTGATCCAATGGGTCGGCCGGCAGCCCTGGTGCAACGGCAAGGTGGGAGGCATCGGTCAATCCTATTACTGCATGTTGCAGTGGTTCATGGCAGCGATGGCGCCGCCGTCGCTCGCCTGCTTGGGGGCGCATGACGGTTTGTCCGACCTCTACCGCGCCGGTTGTTATCACGGCGGGATCCCGTGCGACTTTTTTCCCGGTTACTGGTGGTATCAGAATCGCTTTATCAACCGTTACCCCGCAAGCGGGCCGTCGCGCGATCAGGACACCGACCTCACCGCCATGATCGCTGCGCATCCGCTCAATGATGAATTCTGGCGCGAGCGCTCCGCATGGGATGTTCTCGACCGCATCAAGGTGCCGCTCTATTCGAGCGGGGTGTGGGCCAAGATGCAGCTGCATACCCGCGGCAACATCGATGGCTACTTGCGCGCGCAGGGGCCGAAGAAGTTGCGCATGTCGGGCGTACCCAATGCCTGGGCCGCGGCGGCGGAGTTCGCCAGCGTCGATTTTCACAAACGCGTGCTGCTGCCGTTCTACGATCTTTATCTTAAGGGTGAAAAGACGGAGTACCTGGCGCGGCCGAACGTGGAATATGCGGTGCGCGGCTCGAACGCGGTGCGCCGGACGGATTCTTGGCCACCGCCGGAGGTCCGATACACGTCCTTATATCTCTCACCCGCAGCCTCCCGGAGCGTCACCTCGCTCAATGATGGAAGTCTCACGCGCGCAGCACCCACGGGAGCGCCTTCGACGAGCTACAGCTATCCAAATCCCGCATGGGTCGCGGGCGTGGTGGGTTTTGGCCCTTCGGGTCCGGCCGGCGGATTCGATTCCATTCGCCGCGTGCTCACTTTCACCGGCGAGCCGCTTGCGGAGGACCTTGAAATCGCAGGACCGATAAAGCTCGTCCTTCATCTCTCGACCAGCGCGGCCGACACCGATGTGTTCGTGAAGCTTTCGGATCAATTCCCGCAGATGCAGGAGGATCGCGCCAAGGGGCTCAATCCATTTGCCGAGCTTGTCACGCGCGGTTGGCTGCGCGCCTCGCACCGCGAGACCGATGCGGCGCACACGAGCGACATGGTGCCGCGCTATACCCATCGCAATCCGCAGCCGCTTACCCCCGGGGCGACCCACAAGCTGGAAATCAGCCTCGAACCCATGGCCTATCTGTTCAAGCAAGGACATCGCATTCGCCTCGAAATCGCGAACGGCGATTCGCCGGTGACCGAGGCGCTGTGGCCGCATTACTACCGGCCCGACAAGATCGGCACCGACACGATCTATCACGACCGTGATCATATGTCCGAACTCATCCTGCCGGTAATCCCAACTTCGTAGGGTGCGCAAAGACGCGCGCTTTGCGCGTCGTGCGCACGCGGTTTCGGGCCTTATCGTGGACTGGCCCGCGTGCGTACTTCGTAGGGTGTGCAAAGACGCGCGCTTTGCGCGTCGTGCGCACGCGAACAAAGGCGGTGGCCGAGAATGCGTGCGCACGGCGTGCAAGGGCACGCCTTTGCGCACCCTACGGCATTTTGTTTTTACCGCGGGCGCCGCAACAACTGTCCAACTCCATCGACCGGATCACCGACACCTAACGCCCGCAGGCCCGCCCACAGCAGGGCCTGGTTGCTGCTCAACACCGGTAAGCCGAGATCCTGCTCGAGCGCGTCGATGATGCCAAATGTGTGCATATCCGTTGCCAGAAGACAGAGCGCATCGACGTCCTGGAGATCAAGCGCGCGCGCCGTGGCGCCGATGCGCTCGGGCGCGAGCGCGCGCACGGCGGTCACCTCGTCTACCGGAATGCTTGCGACGGTTTTGACCTCGAAGCCACCCGCGGCAAAGAATTCCGGAAGGAGCGTGTTGAGACTCTGCGGATAGGGTGTCACCAGCGCGAGCCGCTTCGCTCCAAATTCGGTCAAGGCATCCTTGAGCGCAGAATTGGCGGACGCAATTCCCTTCGGCGCATTGGCCACAAAGCTTTCAAGCAGCAGCTGCTCCCATTGCCAGCCCTCAACGATGGTGCTCGCCATGCAGCAATAGCAGATGAAATCGACGCCGGTCTGGCGAAGCAGCTCCGCCGCCGCCTGCGCATCATCGACCATCTTGCGCACGGCCTCGAGGGTGAGCATGCCCGCAACCCGCATGCGCGTTTCGTAGGCCGTCACGCCCGGCGGCAACACCGAATAGAATTCGGGCAGCACCACGCTGTTGTTCGAGGGCACGATCAGCCCGAGCATGCCGCGTGTCCCGAGCATGGCTTAATTCCGGTTCCGGCGCAGAAGGCGGCCGCGCTGCGCATGCGTATCAACCGCGCCGTCCGCATAGACGACCTCCCCGCGCACCATGGTGAGATCGACGCGAGCCGTCACCCGCCGCCCGTGAAAGGGAGAATATTTCGCCTTGGACAGGAACTTGTTGCAATCGATGGCTTCATCCACGTCATCATCGACAATGACGAGATCTGCGTGCCGGCCAACTGCGATCGTGCCTTTGCGATCACTTACCCCGAACAGATTTGCCGGCGTCTGCGAGACCGCGCGCACGAATGCCTGGTCGCTCAATCCGCGGCGGCGCCATTGCGTGAGCACGGCCGGCAGGAATGTCTCCAGGCCGGGAAACCCGGGCGGCGCCTTGCGCAAGTCGCAGCGGCCGGCATTCTTTTCATCCCGGTGGTGCGGGGCATGGTCGCTGCCGATCGTCGCAATATCGCCGGCGGCCAGCGCTTTCCAGAGCGCCTCAACATCAGACGCACCGCGCAAGGGCGGCATGATCAGCCCTTCGGGACCAAAGCGCTCGAAATCGTCCATCGTCAGGAGAAGATGATGCGGCGTCACCTCCGCCGTCAGGCGCACCTCGTGCCTGCGCAGCTTGCCGATCACCATGGCAGTGAGCGCCGCCGAGACTTGCCGCACGTGCACGCAACAGCCCTTCGATGCAGCCAACGCGACTGCACCCAGCAGCGCGCCGGCCTCAATCTCGGCGGGATGGGCGTGGGCGATGGCCTGCGCATCGCCACCGCAATCGAGCAGCGCAACAAGCTCGGAGTCGTCAGGATAGACACCCATGATCCCGCCAACCGCTGCGACGGCCGCAAACAGCGCGCTCTGGACCGCGCGGTCGCGCGTGATCAAGGTTTGCGGCCCGCCGCCCAGGAACAGCTCGAACGACACTGCGCCACGCGCGGCAAGAGCCTCGATATTCTCGATGCTTGACGGGTGCGCGAGCGCCTGGAGGGCGAAATCAACGATGCTTCTTTCTCCGGCTTGTGCCGCCAGGTCGAAGGCAGCTGCGCTGTCGATCGGCGGCACCGTGTTCGGCATGGCCATCATGGTGGTGATCCCGCCGCGCGCCGCGGCGCAGGACGCCGAGCGGAAATCCTCCTTGTCGGTCTGCCCGGGATCACGGGTGTGGACGTGAGAATCGACGAGGCCCGGAAGGACGAGCCGCTCGCCGGCATCAATTACGTACTCGGCACGCGCGCTGCCATAGGGTTCGATCGCCGCGATCCGCTCGCCTTCGATGACCACATCGGCCGCCGTGGTGGCGGACGGCAGCACGACGCGACCGCCGCGCATAACACGGCATTGTTTTGCAGCGAAGGTCATGCGGCGCAGCGCAGGTTGACCTGCAAGTTTGTTCGCGCGACGATTAGTGCGGCAGCGGAGCACCACCGGTCAAGGAGAGACAAGGATGCGCGGGAGCAAAATCTGGGGTTTGAGCAGCTGTTTGATGTTCGGCGTGCTCGTGCTTGCCGTGCCGGGGGAGGCACAGCAAACGAAAACCATCCGCTTTGTGCTGGACTGGGCGTTTCAGGGCCAGCAGGGCGCCTTCACGCTGCCGGCGAGCGACGGCACATTCGCGCGCTCCGGTCTCAACGTGGTCATCGATCGCGGCGTCGGCTCGGGCGACACGGTGAGCAAGGTCGCGAGCGGCACCTACGACATCGGGATGGCCGATCTCTATTCCATGGTCCGCTTCATGGGCGAAAACCCCGGCCGTCCGCTCATTGCCGTCTTTATGGTGAACGACAAGTCCGCGCTTGCGGTCGAGACCATGGCAAAGAGCAGCATCGTCAAGCCGCAGGATCTCAACGGCAAGAGCATCGCGGCACCCGCGGGTGATGCGAGCCGGCAGCTGTTCCCGCTTTTTGCCAGCGTCAACAACATAGACCAGAGCTCGATCAAATGGCTCAATGTCTCCCCGGAACTGCGCGAGCCGATGCTCATTCGCGGCGAGGCCGACGCGGTGAGCGGCAACGTTCCGACCGTGCTTATCAACATGCAGGCCGTCAACATTGCCGCGGATGCGGTGCGCGTCATGGCCTATGCCAATTACGGCGTCGGGCTCTACGGGCTTGCGCTCATCACGCGGCCGGAATTTGCCGAGCAGAACCCGCAAGCGATCCGCGACTTCATCCGCGGCACGGTTTATGGGCTCAACCGCATGATCAAGGATCCCGCCGCCGCCGTCGCATCGGTGAAGACGCGTGACCCCCTGATCAACGACAAGGTCGAGCAGGACCGTATAAAGATGACGCTTGATTACGCCATCATCACACCGAACGTGCTCGACAACGGCTACAGCAATGTCGATATGGGGCGCCTGCAGGGCACCTTGGCGCAGGTTGCCCCGGCGTTCAACATGAAGACCACGCCGAGCGCAGGACAGGTCTATACGGACAAATACCTGCCGCCGCGCAGCGAGCTGAAGGTCGAGCGCTGAAGCTGCATGGCGACGCGGCCGGCCAAGGCGACACGCGCGAGAATCATCAAGGCGGCGGCCCGCATCTTTGCGCAGCATGGCTATGAAGGCGCCAGCATCCGCAGCATTGTCGCGCGTGCCGACGTCAATGGGGCCGCCATCAACTACCATTTCGGCAGCAAGGAAGGCCTTTATCGTGCGGTGCTTAAGCTCGCGCTCCATTCGCTGCAGGCGGACGCGGCGGCGGCCCCGGTAAAGGCCAATCTCTCGCGCGATGCGGCGTTACGCGCCTTTGTGCAGCGGCAATTGCGGCCCATGCTGGCGCGCGACGAGCTCAGTCATTACTCGCGCATCTTCAACTGGGAGACGGTGCGGCCGAGCCCGGTGTTTCGCAAGTTCGTGGCCGAGGAGGCGGCCCCCTATATCGCCGAAGCCGCGGCGCTGGTGCGCCGGTTCCTGCCGCCGCGAGCAAGCGAAAAGCAGGCGGTGCTCGGCGCGCTCTGGTTGTTCGGCCAATGCAGCATCTTCGTGCGCAATTGCGAGCAGCTTGCCCATCCGCCCTTGGGCTTCAAGGTTGATGAAGCATTCGTGCGGGGGCTTGCCAAGATGGTCGCAACCTGGGCGGCCGGCGGCCTCCTGCGCGGTGCACGGCCCGCAAAAACCCAGCATTTTCCTTAACGCCGCCACGGTTTTTTGGTGCAAAGCCGCGGTTTTGCCTCAAACGCGTGTTTGAAAAACAACTGTCCGTTTAAATTTGCAACGGGGGACGCATGCTGACCATACGATTTCCAACCCTGCGCAGGTTCCTCATCAAGATGATCGAGGTCGCGGGAGCAGGCTGCGCGAGCGCCATTGCTGCTTTCCTTCTGGGCCATTCGCATGAGGCCGAGCGTCCGCCGATGCCGATGCCGGTGCCGCCCGCCGTCGTTCATCTTGCACCGGCCGACGAGCAGATGATCCGCTATGTGCGCGATGAGAGCGCGGCGCTGGCCGAGCAACTGCGCAATACCGCGGATGCACGCAGCAGCACCGCCGGCACGGCGAGTGCAACCGCGCCGTCAGCCGCGCCCGCGGCACAAAAGCCTGCGAAGTCCGTATCGAATACGCCCGCGCGGCGCGAGCAAAAGACCACTCGCACCGCCGCGGCCGAGGCGAAACAGCGTGCCGTCGAGTCGCCGCCCGTTGCGGCCGCAACCGCGCCCTACGGTTCGGACCGCGCGCCGGCGGGCATTGCGAGGGCAGTGGAATCCAAGGATGCTGGGGTAACGGCTGCTTCGGCTGCTCCGACCGAGTCGTCGCCAGCTCCGGCTCAAGTGCCGTCCCGGCTGTGGCCGGCGGCTGTCAGCTCGGTGCGTGACGCTCCACGCCCGCCGCTTGGCGTCGGCGAATATCTCTCGGGCTCGATGTAGCATTGTCATCCGGGGGCGTCCCACCGATCTCGGGTTTACCCGAGATCGGCAACTTTAACTGCCCAAGTCGGCAACAGCCGACTTGGGTTGGACGGACCCGGGATCCCCTAACCCCGTCCGCGCTGCGCTCGGCCGGCGGAATGACCAACGCCCTAATTTCCTGCAGCGATCGCTTGTGCGCGCGCGATCACCTCAGGCGGTGATTGGTAGAGCCGCTCGACCAGCGATTGCACATCCGTGCCTGAGAGGAACCCGAGCTCGAGATCCATCTTCGCGGCTTCCTCGATGAGCTGGGGATCATGCATCGCCTGGTCGAAGGCGCGCCGCAGCAGCGTAGCAACGCTCGGCTCGATGCCGGGCGGTGCAACCAGCGGACGGCCCATTGCCTG
>Ga0209331_1000478_pt1 | contig 14349 bp, 14 predicted proteins | sample JacPinW_OM3H0_M3_FD_187971 | JGI IMG/M metagenome (GOLD analysis project Ga0209331, IMG submission 187971) | Forest soil microbial communities from Algoma, Ontario, Canada - Jack Pine, Ontario site 1_JW_OM3H0_M3 (SPAdes) (version 2) | ecosystem: Environmental > Terrestrial > Soil > Boreal...
TCCCAACTGAGCTACGGCCCCCGCTAAAAAGCAGCCCTGACCGGGCACTTGCGAGTGCGCGGGCATTTAGGCCGCGGGGTCTGGGGAGTCAAGGACGCAGCCCCATCCTCGGCACAGACAGTGTTTGGGCAGATTATGTCATCTCGCCAGGGTCGAAGCAGAATTGACGTTTACTCGCCTTCCCAGGGGCGGCGCCGCGCGCCATGGCGCACGTAGTGAATGACGACCTCTTCCTCTCCGACCTCGTAGACGATCAGGTAATTGCCAACCGGCAAATCGTCGGAAGCCCAGCTTGCGCGTCGCTTGGCCGAGGTACGGGTTTGCGGCAATCCGCGCCGCCACTTGCTCGATACGGACCGCCAGCCGCGCTGCAGCCTGTTGGTTGTGTAGCGCTATGTAACCAAAGATTTCGTCGAGATCGGCTAGTCGCCCGCTTCAGCCAATCTGAAGGGATCGGATGAGCATTGAAGGAAGCCGCTACAGCAACTGGCCAATGCACACCATGAATCCATTCACTTTGGCTGAAGCGACCGACTGACTAGCCGACCAGCGCCGGGACGGCTCGGGGGCGAAGGACCCAAGTCGGACGGCGGGCGCCCGCCTCCTACGATCACTCACGCCGTGAACAGGTAACGCGTTCCCACGTTCGACTGGAAGACCTTGCCCGGCATCTCGCTCCGGACCATATCATAGAACGGCTCGCCCACGCAGTGAGCCGGCATGAGATAGTCGGGATTGATCTCCTTGAGTGCCGCAATGACCTGCCGAAAGTAATCATCCGTCAGTGGCGGAAGGAGATGGAAGCCGCCGATCACCGCGTGCACCTTCTGTACGCCCGATGCGACTTGCGCCTGCTTGATCGTATTGATGATTCCGCAGTGGCTGCACGATGTCAGTACCACCAACCCCTTGCCTTTGAGCAGGAAACTGGTCCCGATCTCATGCTCGAAATCGTCTGGAACGAACGTTCCCGTGTTCTTTGCCGCCGTAACATTTTCTGGGAAGCAGCCGAAACCATCGATGACACCGACCTTTTCTTGCGTGTTGCGAAGCGGCTTTTCGAACCCACTCTGCGCGATCTTGCCGGTCGTGAACGCGTGATCGGCGACGATCGCTGGCTGCTCCGCCATCATGAGCAAGAGATCGGCGTCGAGGATCGCCTTCCGATCGAGCGCGCCGTACTGGCCGCCATTTGAATAGATGCGCGTGCAGAAACAGTCTTCGCCGCCGATGAAGAACGGCAGCTGGGCCTTGAGCTTGCCCTTTGCGGCGGACAGGAACCCGACCAAGCCGCCGAAGTGATCGTAATGGCCGTGGCTGAGCACGAGTGAGTCGAGCCTTTCCGGCGAGATCTTTAAAATGTCCATGTTGTTGAGCAGCGTGACGGGATTGTAGCCGAAGTCCACGAGAATCTGTCGCACCTCATCGCCACGATGGGACTCTGCATGCATCGAAAGCCCCCACTCGCCGACGAGCGTCGCACGTGGCGCCTTGTCCGGAACCTCGTTAGGCTGCGCCCGCTCAACGGTGAGGCCGCCAAGTTTCTGCGTCGCCACGCTGCGCCGGACCATGATATCGTCCACGATCGTCACGTTCAGACGGTCCACCTCTGGGACAGGACGATTCAACGTGCTTGCCTGAGCCGTTCGCCCGCTCCCTATGAGAGTGCCGATCAGCGCCGTCACGAAACCCGCACCTCCTGCACATACCAGTCCACGTCTCGACAGGCCCGAGGCTCCGGGCGTGCAGTTACAGGCGCTGAACAGCATGTGCGTCTCCCTCGTGTGTTGGATCTGGCATGGCATCGCGCCGATTGCTGTTGGTGCCGCGCGTAACCCGGAAGGCAAAGGCCAAGCCGATCGATCCTAAAAGTACGAGCGGCAGCCCCACATACCAGCGCTCGCGTTTACGTGCCCGGGTGCGCAGATAATCCACGACGAACCGCTCGCCGCGTCCCATCTCGGTGAGTGTCTGTTGCAGCGAAGCGATGCGACGTACCTCGTCGGCCGCAAGCTCCTCGCCCTGCCAACGCGAGCGCCGCTCAAAATCATAAAGCTGATCAACCTCGGCCTTGTGCCGGCGCTCGATAATCGCCGCTTCAAGATAGTCGGCGCGCTCGCGTTGGGTCAGGAATCGCTCGGGACCAATGCCGATTACCCATTCGATTGGCCCCAAAACTGGATGGTCCCCGGCTGGGGCAACAAGGACACACAGTCCGGAAAGGCCCAAGATCGCACACAGCACGAGTCCGCTCGCGCGCAGCCCCAAAAGGCGATTACGGCGACGCTGTTCATGCGGTGCGGTCACGAAGGTACGCACGCACCCAGCAATGATCAGCACCGCCGCGAAAGCGAGAACGGTGACCGCACCCGTTGGAGCGTCGATCACGAACGCTCCGAATATTCCGACAACGCTCGCAATCGCCCCCGCCGTCCAGCCGATCACCAGGGCAACCCCTATGCGCGCGGAGAACAGCGATCCGATCAATGCCGGGACGATCAGAAAGCAGAACACCAGGAGGACGCCCGCCATGCTGACCGAGGATGTCACCACCAACCCGAAAGAGAGATAGAACACGGCATCCCATACGGCGGTTCTTGCCAACCCCGGCCTCTCGTCGGCGCAGGCCAGTAATGGGTGTCGGATGCACCAATGCAACGCACCTATCGTGGCATAGAGCAGAACGCATCGCAGAAGATCGTCGGGCGTCACCGCAAGGAGGCTGCCGACCAGCATTTTCTTGACGTGTTCGGCCCCTTGCGGCGAACGGTCGACCAGCAGGACGGTTGCAGCCGTGGCAACCACATAAAGCACGCCGATGAACGCCTCCTGCCGCACGCTCGCCGCAACCGCGCGGCTTCCTGTCAACAACAGGGCGCCGCCCGCGGCAAACAGGACCGTATAGGCATAGCCGGCTCCGCTGGCAGCCGAATGTCCCGCCACCACCGCCACCGTTGCACCCATCGCCGAGACCTGGGCCAGCGCGAGATCAGCGAACACCACATTGCGGCGCAACACCTGGAGGCCAAACCAGGTGTGAATCCCGGTGAAAACGATTGCAGCCGCCAGCGGAAGTGCCGCGAATGCGAGAACATCCTCGAACATGGCCCGCTCAGTTGGAGGTTGCCGCCAGCGCGCCCGCTAGCCTGCCGATATCGGTGTCAAACAAGGACAGATAGTCAGCCGCCTCCGGTAGGCTGCCCACCAAGGGGGCAAGCTTGACCACTGCCGCGCTGGTGCGCCGCGCCAACAGCTGTGCTGCCTCGTCTGGTTCGAATGGTTCCTGCAAAATCACGCGCACCTTCTGGTCGCGCATGACGGCCGCGAGCTTTGCAAGCCGCGCCGGGCTCGGAGCCACACCCTCTTTGGTTTCGATCACGTCCACCACGTCGAGCCGAAAACGACGGGCGAAATAGGGCCACGTGTTGTGGTAAGTAATCAGCCGTGCAGCGCGATGGGGTGCGAGCAGGCTTTGCCACCCCGCGAGCCGCGTCATGAGCACCGCGAGGAAGCGATCTCGCCGAGCGATTATCTTCTCAGCTGCCGTCGGGGCGACACGGACGATAGCGTCGGCAATAGCGCCACTCATCACTTCGGCATTCTTCGGATCGAGCCAGTAGTGTGGGTTAGCAAGGCCGTGGGCATGGCCGTCGCTCATCGTCGGATCGAGGCTGCTTCCTTTCAGTTCGAGCAGTGGGATACCGATGGAAGCATCGACATAGCCTGTGCCCCCACGGTTGACCGCGGCATCGCCATGCATTGGGAGCAGCTTGTCCAGCCAGTGGTCATATCCGAGCCCAACCCGAATAATGATGGAGGCGCCCTTTAATTTGCCGAGATCGGAGGGACGCGGCTCGAAGGCCTCGGGATCGGACCCTGCCGAAACGATGCATTCGACTTGCGCGATATCACCGGCAATCGATTGCGCAAGGCTGGCCAAGTCTGTCGTTGTGGCCGTGATGCGGAGCGGCTGCGCTGTCGCAATCGGCGCAGCGGATAAAGCGCCGAGCGCAACGACCCCGGCAACAACAGCGTGCCTTCGAGCTGCCCGGGCACATCGCGATAGGTTCAAGGCCGCACTGCCGGTTGCCGCATCAAAGCCAGTTAAGGCTTGGCCACGAAGATGGTTTTCGGCACCACGCAGTGCACGCTCTTTTCGGCAGCAACCATCTCACCAATCCGGCAGTCCATGGTGATGCTGGCGAGCGAATAGGCATCGAGCCGCGACAAGCCCTTCGTTTTTTGCAGGAGCTCGATCATCCCCCACGACGCCTCATCCATTGCCTTATTGAGGTCAGTGCCGCGCACCGTCGTGACGAAATAGTCCGCGGTCTCTGCCGTGGGACGCGGCGGAATCGGGCGCGTAATTGCCGGGTTCTTTGGAACGAGACAGTGAACGCCTTTCTTAATATCGACCACCTGGGTCACGCGGCAATCGGCACGGATAGGCACAGAGGTCTCGGCCTGCTCAATTGCGATATTTTGCTGCTCGGCAAGCAACTTCGCGGTCTCAAGTTTGGCGGCGTCAAGTGCCTTTCCGAGATCTTCGTCGAAACCCATCGTAATCCAGTCGCTTTCCGTCTCGATCTGAGGCCACTCAAGCTTTCGCGTCTTGTCGACGGTCATGGTTACGTTGATTTCCTGAAAGGCCGTTTCGATCGCGGTGAGATTGACTTCGCCATTGCCTTGGGCAGCATGCGAATCCCCAGTCCACACCAGCGCGCCGCGGACGAACACCGGCACATGCAAGGTGGTCCCTTCAACGAGGTCGCGATTGTCGAGATTTCCAGCATAGGGGCCCGGCGGGACGGCATTGTAGCGCCCGGGCTGCGCGCGCGCGACGCCAAGAGTACCCGGGGATGGTCGCAGCGGAATTTCAATGCCGTGGCCAAACTCGGCTACCTTGCGTTCCCAATCGAGGTAAAAGTATTTCACCTGGCCGTCAGGAAACTCTTTCGGAAACTGTCCGAACAGGCCGGGGATGTTGAAATTCGCACCCCAGGGTCGCCCGACAATTTTGTTGATTTTGATCTGCAAAACGTCGCCCGGTTCGGCGCCGTTGACGTAGACGGGACCCGTAATCGTCATCGGCCCACGTCCAGGCCAGTCGGTGCGCAGCTTCTTGAGCTCGTCGATGGTGCGACCGGGCCACAGTTGCCCATGGGAATGCGACATGGTTTCGAAGACAACTGTATCCCCGGAATCGACGGTCAACCGGGGCAATTCGGCGTTGTCGAACCAGCCCCACTGGGTCGTCTCCAAAGTGGCCGGCAGAACATAGACCTTCCCCGGCAGGCGAGTTGCCTGCACTGCCATGAGCTTTTGCGCGCTGGACAGAGCCTGTTGGGCAACAGCGGCAACGGTTGCGATAACCCCCGCTGCAGCAGCAATGGTGATAGTGATGACGATGGTTCGGGTCTTCGGCATGGGGCCCCCTAAGGTGTACAAAATAGTATAGTGCGCACTTCGCCCCGCAGTCCATTGCCTGAAGCGTTGGCGTGCGGTTGGTAACCCACCGGGAGCCTGCGTTGACGCAGGCGAGCCGAGCCGACTATCACACAGCATGGCTTGCCGGCGTTCGTTTTCAGGCCGGCAATTGCGGGGTTGAATTCCAATGATGAATCCCTTTCTCTGGCTCATTCATACGTTGATCTGGCTCTACATCTACGTGCTCATTGCGGCAGCGGTGATGTCCTGGCTGATCGCCTTCAACGTGGTCAACAGCTACAATCCCACCGTGCGCAGGATCTGGGATTTTGTGTATCGGGTGACCGAACCCGGCCTGCGCCCGATCCGTGCCATTCTTCCCAACCTCGGCGGCATCGACATTTCGCCGGTGATCCTCATTATCGGCCTGATGTTTCTCGACCAGTTCATCATCTGGCTTTACGTGTCGTTATTCGCATAGATGGGCAGCATCCCTCGACCATGGCGAGCCGAGGCGGCAGGCCTCGGCATCGTCGTGCGGCTCACACCGAAGGGGGGTCGCGATGCGATCGATGGGGTCGAGCACCTGGCGGATGGGCGCAGCGCACTGAAGGTGCGGGTGCGAGCGGCCCCCAGCGACGGCGAGGCCAACGCAGCTCTGGTCAGAGTCATCGCCAAAGCGCTGCGCGTTCCCGCGCGGCAAGTCAGCCTGGTCGCGGGCGCAAGCGCGCGCATCAAGCGCGTGCAGGTGGCCGGCGCCCCGGCCGCTCTGGCGATTGCCTTGGAAAACCTGTGCGCCGGCGGCTCTCCGCCAAACTAGCAGTGCTTCGCCCGTGGCCCCGAAGATCATAGACGGAAAAGCGATCGCAGCCGACCTGCGCGGCAGGGTCGCGGACGCAGTGCACCGGTTGACGCGCGACCGGGGCATAGTGCCGGGCCTCGCGGTGGTGCTTGTCGGGAGCAATCCCGCAAGCGAGAGCTATGTCGGCAGCAAGGTGAAGATGACAGCCGGCAGCGGCATGCGCTCTTTCGATCACCATCTGCCGGCGAGCACGAGCGAAGCCGATTTGCTGGCGCTGGTCGCGCGTCTCAATGCGGATCCCAGCGTCCATGGCATTCTGGTGCAGTTGCCCTTGCCCACCCAGATCGACGCACAGAAAATCATCGCGGCAATCGATCCTGCGAAGGACGTGGACGGCTTCCATCCCGTAAACGCGGGCCGCTTGGCGGTCGGGCTGCCTGCGCTGGCGCCATGCACGCCGCTGGGATGCGTGCTCCTCGCCAAGACAGTGCATGCGTCCCTCCAAGGGCTCGAAGCGGTGGTGATCGGACGCTCCAACATCGTGGGAAAGCCGCTCGCGCAACTCCTCCTGGCTGAGAATGCGACCGTAACCGTCGCGCATTCGAAAACGCATGATCTCGCGGCAGTCTGCCGTCGCGCCGACATCCTGTTTGCCGCTGTCGGACGCGCACGGATGGTACGAGGCGACTGGATCAAGCCCGGCGCGACCGTGATCGATGTCGGCATCAACCGCATCACCGACGAGAGCGGCTCCCCGCGCATTGTGGGCGACGTCGCTTTCGCCGAAGCGTGCAAGTTTGCGGGAGCCATCACGCCGGTTCCGGGCGGTGTCGGTCCCCTGACGATTGCGTGCCTACTTGCAAATACGGTGCGCGCAGCCTGCGCGCAGGCGGGGCTGGCGCCACCAGCGCTCGGCCGACAATCTAGCGTGGACCGCGAGTAAGCCCGGCGTCAGCTCGTCCAGGCAAACGCCACCTTGTCGAGGACGCGTGCTCCGAACCGTTCGGACGAGCGGGCCACCGCCTTGCCGGCGAGGGCGCGATAAAAGCCGACGGCCGGCTCATTGTCGGAGAGCGCCCAAACCACGAGACTTTGCAACCCGCTCTGAGCCAGGTCACGTCGTGCCGCGGTGAAGAGCTTGCGGCCGAAGCCGAGGCCCTGAAACTCGGGGCGCAAATACAGCTCGTAGATCTCACCATCGTAATACAAGCTGCGGGCGCGGTTGCGGCCGTAGTTGGCATAGCCCGCGATGGTCTCGCCGAAGGCAAGCACGGCGATGCGGCTGCCCTTGCGAATGGCGCTGTCCCACCATTGCGGGCCGCGCCGGTTGATCAGCTTGTCGAGCTCGGGTCCGGGAATGACGCCCTGGTACGCCCCCCTCCAGGCTTCGTCATGCGTCGCCGCAACAGCCGTTGCATCTGACGGCTTGGCGCGACGGACCTCAATCAGGATCGTGCTCATGTGCTGATAAAAGCAAGCACGCGGCTCTCCTTCAAGAGCTATGTTTAACCATAGGTTAACGGCAGCGGGGCAGGCGGGGATTTCAGGCCTGCGATTGGCCTTCGGCAACTGCATAAACCCGCGAAAAATCGAGAGAAGTTGGCCGCGTCACAGTATGTTGCCGTGACGACACGCAGCGCCGGGAAAAATTGTGCAGCTCCCGTCGTGGCTGCCCCTGACTGACGCGTGAAGCTTCGTCGGGGAGCAGAGCGCCGCGCAGGGGTACCCGCGGGAATGATTCGGGGTCAGTGAGATGGCGCCGCGGGATTTACGCCGCCCGCTCCTTGCGCCGCACCTCTCGTTTGCGATCGTTGGGATCAAGCAGCTTCTTCCGCAGCCTGATCGCTTTAGGGGTGACTTCGACCAGCTCATCATCGCCGATATAGGCGAGCGCCTTCTCCAGGGTCATCTGGATGGGCGGAATGAGACGCACGGCCTCGTCCTTGGAATGCGTGCGGATATTTGTAAGCTTCTTTCCCTTGAGCACATTCACTTCGAGGTCATTGCCGCGGGTGTGCTCGCCGATGATCATGCCGCGATAGACCTTCCAGCCGGGCTCGATCATCATCGGTCCTCGATCCTCCAGGTTCCAGAGCGCATACGCGACCGCCTCGCCCTGATCGTTGGAGATCAGGACACCATTGCGCCGGCCCGCGATCTCGCCGCGGTAGAGCTCGTAGGCGTGAAAGAGCCGGTTCATGACCGCCGTGCCCCGGGTGTCCGTGAGCAGCTCGCCCTGGTATCCGATCAGGCCGCGCGTGGGCGCATGAAACACCAGACGCGAGCGACCGCCCCCTGAGGGCCGCATCTCGACCATCTCGCCTTTACGGTTCGAAAGCTTCTCCACGACGATGCCGGTGTGCTCCTGGTCCACGTCGATCACCGCTTCCTCGATCGGCTCCATCAGCTCGCCCTGAGCATTGCGTTCGAGCAGCACTTTCGGCCGCGATACGGAGAGCTCGAATCCCTCGCGGCGCATCGTTTCAATGAGGATGCCGAGCTGCAGCTCGCCCCGCCCCGCGACCTCCATGGAATCCTTCTCGGTCGATTCGCTGACCCTGAGGGCGACATTGCCTTCGGCCTCGCGCAGCAAGCGCTCGCGGATCACCCGGCTTTGCACCTTGTCGCCTTCGGTCCCCGCGAGCGGAGAGTCGTTGATCCGGAACGTCATCGCGAGCGTCGGCGGATCCATTGGCTGTGCAGGGAGTGCCTGAGTGACTTCGGGCGCGCAGATCGTGTGGGAAACGGTGGCCTGCGGCAGCCCGGCAATCGCTACAATGTCCCCGGCGGATGCTTCCTCCACTCCCGTGCGATCGAGACCGCGAAAGGCCAGCACTTTCGTGACGCGGCCTTCCTCGATCTGCTTGCCGTTGCGGTCGATGACCTTCACAATCTGATTGGAGCTCACCGTACCCGAGGTGATGCGCCCGGTGACGATGCGTCCCAGATAAGGATTGGCTTCGAGAATGGTGCCAAGCATCCGGAATGGTCCCTCCTCGACCTTCGGCGGCGCGACGTGCGCGAGCACCAGATTGAACAGCGCAGCCATGCCGCGGTCCTTGGGGCCTTCAGCTGCCGCCGCCATCCAGCCCTGCTTGGCGGAGCCGTACAGGATCGGAAAATCGAGTTGCTCCTCGCTCGCATCCAAGGCGGCAAAAAGATCGAATACTTCGTTGACCACGGTGGCCGGCCGTGCATCCGGCCGATCGACCTTGTTGATGATAACGATTGGCTTGAGCCCGACCTTGAGCGCCTTGGAGACCACAAATTTCGTCTGCGGCAAGGGCCCTTCGGCGGCATCCACCAGCACCAGCGCGCCATCAACCATATTGAGGATGCGCTCCACCTCGCCCCCGAAATCGGCGTGGCCCGGGGTATCGACGATGTTGATGCGCGTATCCTGCCAGAGGATGGACGTCACCTTGGCCAGGATGGTGATGCCGCGTTCCCGTTCGAGATCGTTGGAATCGAGGGCGCGCTCGGCAACGCGCTGGTTTTCGCGCAGCGCTCCCGATTGCTGGAGCAGCCGATCGACCAGGGTCGTCTTCCCGTGGTCGACATGAGCGATGATTGCAACATTGCGCAGATTCATGGTGGAATGAAAACCAATGCGGGCCACAAGGGCCCGCTTTCTCCAGGAATATAGTCATCAATCCGCGTGAGGCAATCCGCTGGTCTCTTCCGCTGGTCTCGCGCGGGGAGTGCGGCAACAGGAGTTCCGGGATGCCCGAGAAACTGACCGGCAATGCGCGCCAAGCGGCGCTCGCCAAGCTGAGTGGATGGAGCGAAGTAGAGGGTCGCGACGCCATCAGCCGGAAATTCACCTTCAAGGACTTCAGCGAGGCGTTCGGCTTCATGGCTCGCGCGGCCTTGATGGCTGAAAAGCTCGACCATCATCCCGAGTGGTTCAATGTCTACAACAAGGTCGAGGTAACGCTTGCAACCCATGAGGCGGGCGGGGTCACCGAGAGGGATGTCCAGCTCGCGCAGGAGATGAACCGCTTGGCCGCGGCGTCCCGCTGACCGGGCGACTTGCGGCGTTCCGCTTCCGGGTCCATCTCATACCATGATCCCTTAGGCGCGCCGTGGCCACGCGGGCGCGGACCGCGGCGGCAGACCGCATTGAGCCCTGCGCGCATGGTGAGGCCCTGAATGCGATTTGCCACGCCACACGCGCAGGAATTACGGAGCAGACGAATGTTCACTGACGGTACCGCCGCATGGGGCGCTGGTCAGGACACAGCTGAGAAGGCTGACCGCGTCCGGCGCGAGTTCTGGGGGAAGGCAAAGCGCGTCGCCGCAGGGCTGCCGTTCGCCGAAGATCTTTTGGCGGCATACTACTGCGCCTTCGATCACAACACGCCGCTACAGGTAAAAGCCGCGCTGGTCGGTGCCCTCGCGTACTTCGTCCTGCCTTTCGACTTTGTTCCCGACGTCCTTCCGCTGGTCGGTTATGGCGATGATGCTGCCGTCTTGCTTACGGCCATCAGGATGGTAGCCGGACACATGCGTCCCGAGCACCGCACCGCGGCGCGCGCCGCTCTGGCGGAGATTAGAGGCCCGAGATCAGAGGACGGATAGCGGACAACAGGAGTCGGATGGGAAAGATATCTGTCGTCCGTCATCTGTCGTCGGACATCTGACATCTAACCACCAGTTTGCCCATCACCTTGCGATCGGCCAGCGCCTTGAGCGCCACCGGGGTCTCTGCAAGCGAGTACGTTTTCTGAATGTGGCAGGAGAGCTTGCCCTCCGCGCACCATTGAGCGAGCTGGCCTAGGGCTGCTTTGTATTGCTCGGTTTCATGCCGAACCCAGGCGCCCCAAAAAATTCCAAGCACGGCGCAGCCCTTCAGCAGAATGAGATTGAGCGCAACCTTCGGAATTTCGCCGGCGGCAAAGCCGACGACGAGGTGGCGGCCTCCCCACGCCAGGGAACGCAGTGCCGGCTCGCTGTAGGGACCGCCAACCGGATCGAACACGACATCCATTCCATGCTCTCCCCCGATCTTCTTGAGGGCGCGACGCAGATCTTCCCGGCTGTAGTTGACGATGTGATGCGCGCCATGGGCGCGCGCAAAGTCCAGCTTTTCATCGTTCGAAGCGCAGGCAATGACCCGAGCGCCCATGATGCGGCCCAACTCCACCGCCGCAAGCCCCACTCCACCTGCTGCGCCAAGCACGGCGAGGCTCTCGTTCGCCTGCAGGTGCGCGCGGTGCTTGAGGGCGTAGTAGGCGGTGCCGTACGTGATCGTGAGCGCGGCGGCGCGCTCGAAATCGAGACCGTCCGCGAGATTGACAATGCTGCTCGCTGAAACGGCCGTGCGCTCCCGCGCGGCGTTGAAATTGGTGTACCCCATGACGCGGTCCCCAGGGGCAAAGCCGGTTACTCCGGGTCCGATGCTTTCGACAACACCTGCAAACTCCCCTCCGGGCGAGAATGGGAAGGGTGGTTTGGTTTGGTACTTGCCGGCGATGATCAGGGTGTCGAAGAAATTGAGGCCAACCGCTTCGACTTTGGCTACGATCTCCCCCGGGCCCGCTACGGGATCGGGAATGTCCGCGAGGACGAGATCGTCAGGGGTACCAAACCGGTGGCAGAGGATCGCTTTCATGGCGGCGTTGCTCGACAGGGAGGGGATTTGTTCGCCTTCACATTGCCGGATTTGGCCAGCATTGGCTTGATGTTAGCTGAAATTGCGGACTTCACGGAGACGGACCGATGACTTGGTTTCGCATGGCCGCGGGTGCCCTGTGCATCGCGCTCGCCGGCTCGCTGCCTTCTCTCTCGTTGGCGCAGCAATCGGCGCCGGCGCAACAACCGGCTCCTCCTGCCAAGCCTGCCACGCCCAAGCCTGCTGCGCCGAAGGCGGCGGCCGCCAAACCCGCCGCGACCGCCCACGCCGCCACAGGGGCCGCGACCGATACGCAGCCGACACTGCTTGGGCAGTATGCCGACTGGGGCGCGTATACGGCATCTCCCGGAGGTAACAAGATCTGCTTCGCACTCGCCAAGCCAAAGAGCTCGAAGACCGAGCCAGCCGGCCGTAGCCGCGATCCATCCTACATGTTCGTCTCCAGCCGCCCAGCAGAAAAGGTCAAGAATGAGGTCTCCGTCGTCGTTGGTTATCCCTTCAAGACGAGCTCGGACGCGACCGCGGAGATCGGCAGTGCCAAATTCGCGATGTATACCCAGAGCGACGGCGCCTGGATCAAGAACGCCAACGAAGAGGCGCGCATGATCGACGCCATGCGCAAAGGGGGCGATTTGACCGTAAAGGGCACTTCAGGGCGCGGCAGCCAGTCCATGGACCAGTATTCCCTCAAGGGACTTGCCCAGGCCCTCGACAAGATCGAGCAGGAGTGCCGCTGATCCAACAAGCCCAAGTAGCCGCAAGTGCGGTCGGCTTTGAAAGCTGCCCAAGACCCGAAATGAAATTGGTGTGCATGAAGGTTCGCATGTTCTTGTTGGCACCGACTGGCCGATCGCGGTGGAGACATCGGTGTCCCAGCGCCTCCAGGCGGCGCTTGCAGCCTGTGGACTTACCCCTTCGGAGCAGCAAATGGTCGCGGCCGGCAACACGCTCAGGCTCTTAGGCGCTGCGGCCTGAAGCAAAAACCTAGGGGTACTTAGGCTGCCGACGCGGCGTTTAGCATTTCAAAGTAGGAAGAGCGTCGCATGAATCGCGTCGGCGTCGGCGGATGGGAGTTCAAGCCGTGGCGCGGCGAGTTCTACCCGGCGGGATTGCCGCAGGCGCGCGAGCTTGAATATGCCAGCCGCAAGCTGACGTCGATCGAGATCAACGGTACTTTCTATCGGACGCAGAAGCCGGAGAGCTTCCGCAAATGGGCCGGCGAGACGCCGGACGATTTTGTCTTTTCCGTCAAAGCGCCGCGTTATGCGACTCACCGGCGCGTGCTCGCCGAAGCGGGAGAATCGATCAAGCTTTTCTTCGGAAGCGGCGTGCTGGAATTGGGGCACAAGCTCGGCCCGATACTGTGGCAACTCCATCCCAACAAGAAGTTCGAACCGGAAGACTTCGCCGCGTTCCTCGGGCTGCTGCCCGCTCGGATTGACGGGAAGGCGCTGCGGCACGTCATCGAGGTAAGACATGCAAGCTTTGTAGATCCGGATTTCATTGCGCTCGCGCGCAAGGCCGCCGTCGCCATTGCCCTGGTCGATTCCGACAAGCATCCGCTCATTGCAGATCTCACCGCCGATTTTATCTATGCCCGCCTGCAACGCACGTCCGAAAAGGTGAAGACGGGCTATAGCCCGTCCATGCTCGATCTTTGGGCGAAGCGCGCCAAGATCTGGGCCGGTGGCGGCGTGCCCGATGACCTTCCTGCCGTCGCGGGTCAAGCCCCAATGAAAAAGCAACGGGACGTGTTCATCTATATGATAGCGGGCGCGAAGGCGCGAGCCCCGGCGGCCGCCATGGCGCTCATCGAGCAGCTCGGTTGATCTATCGCTGCTGTCGCGCGCGCCCTATTTAGGGATCGATGAGCAATCCGCTGCTTCAACCCGACATGGCTTCAACCCAGTCCCTCCCGCCGCCCGGACTCGTGGAAAAGGTCTCGCTAGAGCGTTACGTCCCACCGCGCAAACCTTCGCTGGTAGGGCTCTCGCGCGCCGAGCTGGCCGACGCAATTGCGGCAATCGGAGTACCTGCGGCGCGGCGCAAGATGCGCGTCCAGCAGCTCTGGCAATGGCTCTATGTGCGCGGTGCCCGTCATTTCGACGAGATGACGAGCGTGTCGAAGGAATTGCGCGCCCAGCTCGATGCCCATTACACGCTGGCGCGGCCTGAGGTCGTTGCCGAGCAGACTTCCGTCGACGGCACGCGCAAGTGGCTGCTGCGGTTGCCGGGCGGGCACGCGGGCGGACGGCCGCACGAGGTCGAGTGCGTCTACATTCCCGAGCCCGACCGCGGCACGCTCTGTCTCTCCAGCCAGATCGGATGCACCCTGACTTGCACATTCTGCCACACCGGCACCCAGCGCCTGGTACGAAATCTGACCCCGGGGGAGATCGTCGGCCAGATCATGGTCGCGCGGGATCGTCTGGGCGATTGGCCGAGCGCCGAGCGGGTGCCGGCATCCGGAGCGGCCTCCAAGGGG
>Ga0209331_1000479_pt1 | contig 14332 bp, 15 predicted proteins | sample JacPinW_OM3H0_M3_FD_187971 | JGI IMG/M metagenome (GOLD analysis project Ga0209331, IMG submission 187971) | Forest soil microbial communities from Algoma, Ontario, Canada - Jack Pine, Ontario site 1_JW_OM3H0_M3 (SPAdes) (version 2) | ecosystem: Environmental > Terrestrial > Soil > Boreal...
CCGGCCACATCAGCATCAGCTGCATCGTCGGCGCAGATCAAACTCGATGCGGGCGCAGCAGCCGACGCGACCGCATCGGCCGCCGCTACCGCATCGGCAGCCGCTGCCCCAACGGGCTCGGATGCGGCCGCGACTGCAAAGATCGCCGTTCAAGCGGCGGCAACCGCGGCGCTCGACACGCCCGTGAAGCAACAGGCTTCGCAGACCGTTGCAACCGCGGTCACCGATGTGGCCCTGGCGACGGCCGTTGCCGCGACGGCACCCATTGCACCGAAAACAACCACGCCCCTCAACGCTCCGGTCGCGGCGCCAACCAAGACCGCGGCATCGGGCGCCCCAGGTATCGCGCCGGGCACGCCCGATCCGTCCGCAACGGCCACACCGGCCGAGGCGGCTCCCAACAACGTCGCGCAACAACCGGCCGTCGCAGCCAAGCCGGAGGCCCGAAATGGCGTTGTTGACGCGGCGAAAGCAGATACTTCCGCCAGCTCCTCATCGACATCGGCAGCCATTGTGGCGCCCCACGAGCATTCGCCTGTCACCGCGGCGGCACACACGCCGACCGATTCATCCAACGCAGGCGTGCAGGCGACGGGAACGATCCAGCCGCAACTGCCCGCCGTAGCGGCCACCGCCACTCTCGCAGGACCATTGAGTGTCACGCCGGCAATGAATGCGGCCGTGCCATTGGCCGGGCTCGCGCTTGAGATCGCGGTATCGGCACGAAACGGCAAGAGCCGCTTCGAAATCCGGCTCGATCCGGCCGATCTCGGCCGCATCGATGTTCGCATCGACGTCGATCGCAATGGCCAGGTCACCTCGCATTTGACGGTCGAAAAACCGGAAACGCTGTCGATGTTGCGCCAGGATGCACCCCAGCTGCAGCGCCAGCTTGATGATGCCGGCTTCAAGACCGGCAACGGCGGCCTGCAATTCAGCCTGCGCGACCAGCCCTCTTCCGGGCAGAACAACGGCAACGAAACCGGCCGCAACGCGCAGCGGCTGGTGATCAGCGACGAAGACACGATCCCCGCGGCAGTTGCGGGGCGAACATATGGCCGCATGCTCGGATCGAGCAGCGGCGTGGACATCAGGGTCTGAGGAGACGAACATGACAGCAGCATCAGGCGCAGCCAATCACGTCGTTTCGGGGACGACGCCCCTGCCGACCTCATCGTCAGGCTCTTCTTCTCTGAGTTCGACCACCGGCGGCACGCTCGCCGGAAACTTTCAAACGTTTCTGACGCTGCTGACAACGCAATTGCAGAACCAGAATCCGCTCTCACCGCTGGACACCAACCAGTTCACCCAGCAGCTGGTGCAGTTCGCCTCAGTGGAGCAGCAGCTCAAGACCAACGATCAGCTGACCACGCTGGTGTCACTGCAGCAGACCGCCCAATCGACGCAGGCGCTGACTTTCGTCGGCAAGACCGCGGTGGTCGACGGCAGCACCGCGGCCCTGACCAACGCTTCGGCCACCTGGAATCTGGGCGTTCCAACCAATTCCAACGTGACCATCTCGATCGCCAACAGCACCGGGCAAAACGTCTTCACCGGCAGCTACGCCGTCAACGCCGGCAGCAATCATGCCTTTAAGTGGGACGGCAAGGGCAATGACGGTACGCAGTGGCCGGATGGCAAGTACACGCTGACCGCTACCGCAGCCGATACGGCGGGCAATTCCGTGGCTGTCTCCACCCAGATACAGGGCGTGGTCAATTCGGTCGATCTCACCCAGTCGCCCCCGTTACTGTCGATCAACGGCCAAACCTACACGGTCAACCAGATCAAGAGCATCGCCACCAACTAGTGTGGCGGTTCGTCGGATTCGGGAGATCGGTCTGCAACACCGCAGGTTCGCGCGATCGAGCCCCGAACTAATTATCGGTTGATTCATAGTCTGCTTCGGCCCGGCGTCTCCAGACGCCGGGCCGAAGGCTTTGGGAAGCATTTTCAAGGAGATTCGTATTGAAGCCTTGGGCTTAGGCAAATTTTAAGTCGGGGGGCGTAGGTTGTTCCCGTGAGTTCAGTGGTTGAGAGTTTGTGAGTACGCCATGACAGAACCCCATCGCCCGAGGGTAAAATACGTCATCGGGCCTGACGGTAGTCCGTTAACAATTGCGGATCTGCCCGCGCCCGGGACCAAACGGTGGGTTATTCGCCGTAAGGCCGAAGTCGTTGCCGCGGTCCGCGGCGGTCTGCTCTCCCTTGAGGAGGCTTGCAGCCGTTACACGCTGACCGTCGACGAGTTCCTTTCCTGGCAGTTTTCCATCGACCAGCATGGCCTTGCGGGACTGCGCACCACCCGCATCCAGCAATATCGCCAATAAGCGCTCTCCGGAGCCGACGGTATTTGACGAAAATCGGCCTCGCTTTGCGAAGCCGATTTTTTTCATGATGAACTTTTGCCACGGCCCTTAACCATCGTTAACCATATCGAAACCATCCCATAGGCAATAATTGCCCAGTCGGCTCTTCGGGCCGAATCTGAGGGGCGGTTGGTTTGCAGGGTCTTGGTGGCTTCCTAAAAGGTCTGGGCGCTTCGCGGTTGATGGCGATGGTCGCGGTGACAACCGCGCTGATCGGTTTCTTCGCGTTTGTCATCATGCGCGTCACCACGCCACAGATGACCACGCTGTTTACCGACCTCAGCTTCGAGGATTCCACCGGTATCATCAAGGACCTGGAACGCCAGGCCATTCCCTTTGAGCTGCGCAACGATGGCGCCGTGATCATGGTGCCGAAGGATAAGGTCACGCGGCTGCGCATGAAGCTTGCCGAGGGCGGCTTGCCCAAGGGCGGCGGTGTTGGCTACGAAATCTTCGACAAATCCGACGCGCTCGGCACCACCAGCTTCGTCCAGAACATCAATCATTTGCGCGCCCTTGAGGGCGAACTTGCCCGCACCATCCGTGCCATCGACCGCGTCCAGGCGGCCCGGGTCCACCTGGTGCTGCCCGAGCGGCCGCTGTTTTCGCGCGAGACGCCTGAACCATCGGCCTCGATTGTGGTGCGCGTGCGCGGTGCGCTCGAACCCCAACAGATTCGCGCCATCCGCCACCTGGTCGCCTCCGCCGTCAACGGCCTGAAGCCGCAGCGGGTGTCGATCGTCGACGAAGCCGGTCAATTGCTCGCCGACGGCGCAGCCGGCGACACCGATAATGCCATCGGGGACGAGCGCCGAGCCGGATTCGAGAAGCGGATGCGCAATCAGATCGAGGCGATCGTGTCGTCGGTGGTCGGCGCCGGCCGCGCCCGGGTCCAGCTCTCGGCCGATTTCGACTACAACAAGATTACCCAGACCTCCGACCGCTTCGATCCCGAAGGCCGGGTGCTGCGCTCGAGCCAGACCCGGGAAGAATCCAGCGCGACCGCAGACAATAGCGGTCAGGTCACCGTCAATAATGAATTGCCGGGCAATCAGCGCCCGGACGGTGCGACGCCCGCGCGCGACCAGAGCAAGAAAACCGAGGAAACCAACAACTACGAAATTTCCCGCACCACCAAGACCGAGGTGACCGAGGCCGGACGGGTCAATCGCATCTCGGTCGCCGTACTGGTCGACGGCAGCTATTCCAAGAACGACAAAGGCGAGATGGTCTATCAGGAGCGCGGCAAGGACCAGCTGGACCGCATCGCAGCGCTGGTGCGCTCGGCGATCGGCTTCGATCAGAAGCGCGGCGACCAGGTCGAGGTCGTGAACCTCAAATTCGCCGAAGCGCCGGTCGTGGTCCCGGTCGCCGAGCCGGCCGGGCTGCTCGGCATGCTGCAGTTCACCAAGGACGACGTGATGTACGTCATCGAGCTCGGCGTCATGATGCTGCTCGGCCTTGTGGTGCTGTTCATGGTGATCCGGCCGCTGGTCAGGCGCATCCTCGCTTCCGAAGAGGCATCCTCGCTCACCAGCCAAGGTTCGATGTCGGCGCTGACCGACGGCAGCGCACAACCCGCAGGCCAGAACCTTATTCCCAGTGTCAACGCCACCGCGCAGATGATCGACGTCGCCCAGGTTCAGGGCCAGGTTCATGCACAGTCGGTACATCGCGTCGGCGAACTGGCCGAGCGAAATCCCAACGAAACCGCCACCATTGTTCGTCAATGGCTCTCCGAGCCGGCCGCGTGATCTGACATGTCCGTACCGCAAACCACAAACTCCAACGATATCGCCAGCGTCATCGCCAACCTGGCGAGCCGTCAGGGCAATCGCCCGAAGGGCCCGCCGATGAGCGGCCCGAAACGCGCCGCGATCCTGATGCTGGCGCTGGGAGAGCAATATGGCGGCAAGATCTGGTCGTTGCTCGACGACGACGAAGTTCGCGAACTGTCGATGGTGATGTCGACGCTCGGCACCGTCGAGGCCGAAGTGGTGGAAGACCTGCTGCTCGAATTCGTGTCGCGGATGTCGGCGTCCGGCGCGTTGATGGGAACTTTCGACGCCACCGAACGGCTGCTGCAGCAATATCTTCCTTCCGAGCGCGTCACCGGCATCATGGACGAAATCCGCGGCCCCGCGGGCCGCAACATGTGGGAGAAACTCTCCAACGTCCAGGAAGAGGTGCTCGCCAACTATCTCAAGAATGAATATCCGCAGACTATCGCCGTGGTGTTGTCGAAGCTGAAGCCCGAGCACGCCGCGCGGGTGCTCGCGATCCTGCCCGAGGACATGGCTCTCGACGTGATCGGCCGGATGCTGAGAATGGAGGCGGTACAGAAGGAAGTGATCGAGCGCGTCGAGCAGACGCTTCGCACCGAATTCATGTCGAATCTGTCGCAGACCCGCCGCCGCGACGCCCACGAGGTGATGGCCGAGATCTTCAACAATTTCGACCGCCAGACCGAAACCCGCTTCATCACTTCGCTGGAAGAGGAAAACCGCGAGTCCGCCGAACGCATCAAGGCGCTGATGTTCACCTTCGACGATCTGGTCAAGCTGGACGCGGCGTCGGCACAGACTCTGATGCGCAACATCGACAAGGACAAGCTCGGCGTCGCGCTGAAGAGCGCCAACGAGGAAGTTCGCGGCTTCTTCCTCGGCAACATGTCGTCCCGCGCCGGCAAGATGCTGCTCGACGACATGGCTGCGCTCGGACCGGTACGGTTGCGCGACGTCGACGAGGCACAGGCGCTGCTGGTCAATCTCGCAAAGGACCTCGCGGCCAAGGGCGAAATCATGCTGACCAAGAACCGCGCCGACGACGAGCTGGTGTACTGATGGCCGCGCCCGCAAAATTCATGTTCGACATGGACTTCTCCGCGCCGGACAAGACGCGCGAGCGGGCCGCCACGCCGTCGGAAATCGCGCAGAAGATCGCCTCGGCCGAGGCCCGCGCCTATCGCGACGGTTTCGATGCCGGGCAGCGCGAGGCCAAGGCGGAAAGCGACCGCCGCACCGCGCTAGCGCTCGAGGAGATCGGGATCGCCATGCAGGGCATCGCGACACGCTTCTCCGGCATTGAAACCCGGATGGAGACCGAAGCCGTCGATATCGCGGTCGCGGTTGCGCGCAAGCTGTGCAGCGAGCTGATTTCCTCAGAGCCGCTCGGCGAGATCACCGGTTTGGTGAGCGATTGTTTCTCGCACCTGGTCTCGACGCCGCATCTCGTGGTCCGGATCAACGATTCCCTTTACGAGACCGCACGCGATCGGATCGAGCGGCTGGCGAAACAAAGCGGCTTCGAGGGCCGCCTCGTGATCCTGGCCGAGCCGGAAATCGAGACCGGCGATTGCAGGATCGAGTGGGCCGATGGCGGCGTCGTGCTGGAGCGCGCGGCGATCGAAGCAAAGATCAACGAACTAGTCGGGCGCTACATAGCGTCCCGCAATCAGGCGGAACCAGGACTATGAGGAATGAACCATGAGTGACACCGACGCACAGGTTCCGCTTCCGGATCTCAATGCCGCGGATGCGCCCTCGATCGATGACGTGGCGTATCACGAGGACGAACAGGCTTCGCGCGTCGCGGCCGACCTGGAAGCCGTGTTCGACGTGCCGGTGCAGGTCTCGGCGGTGCTCGGCCGCTCGAAGATGGATGTCGGCGAGTTGCTGAAGCTCGGGCCCGGCACCGTGCTCGAGCTCGATCGCCGCGTCGGCGAAGCCATCGACATCTACGTCAACAACCGGCTGGTGGCGCGCGGCGAGGTGGTTCTGGTGGAAGACAAGCTCGGCGTGACCATGACGGAAATCATCAAGGCGGAACGCACCTGAGGCTTTTTTAACGATACGGCGCACCACGGGCGCGAACAGACGAACAGGAGATTACCATGCGGCTTCTCATCGTTGGCACACTGAAGGGCCAGCTTACGACCGCCACCAAGATCGCCATGGACAATGGCGCTTCCGTTACCCACGCCGAGGACCACGAACAGGCGATGCGCGTGTTGCGCGGCGGCAAGGGCGCCGACCTGTTGCTGGTCGATGTCGCCCTCGACATCCGCGATCTGGTGATGCGGCTGGAGGCCGAACACATTCACGTACCGATCGTCGCCTGCGGCATCTCCAATGACGCCCGCGCCGCGGTCGCCGCGATCCACGCCGGCGCCAAGGAATACATCCCGCTGCCGCCGGATCCGGAATTGATCGCCGCGGTGCTCGCCGCCGTCGCCAACGACTCCCGCGATCTGGTCTACCGCGACGAAGCGATGGCCAAGGTCATCAAGCTGGCGCAGCAAATCGCCGGCTCCGACGCTTCCGTCATGATCACCGGCGAATCCGGCACCGGCAAGGAAGTGCTGGCGCGCTATGTCCACACCCGCTCCAACCGCGCCAAGAAGCCGTTCATATCAATCAATTGCGCGGCGATTCCCGAACACCTGCTCGAATCCGAACTGTTCGGCCATGAGAAGGGCGCGTTCACCGGCGCCATTGCGCGGCGGATCGGAAAATTCGAGGAAGCCACAGGCGGCACGCTGCTGCTGGACGAAATCTCCGAAATGGATGTGCGGCTGCAATCCAAATTGCTGCGCGCAATCCAGGAGCGCGTAATCGATCGGGTCGGCGGTACCCGGCCGGTACCGGTCGACATCCGCATCATCGCGACCTCGAACCGCAATCTGGCCGACGCCGTGCGCGAAGGCAGCTTCCGCGAGGACCTGCTGTTCCGGCTCAATGTCGTGAACCTGAAAATACCGCCGCTGCGCGAACGCCCGGCCGATATTCTCGAACTGGCGCAGCACTTCGCCAAGAAATATTCCGAAGCCAACGGCGTGCCGGTGCGACCGATCTCCGCGGATGCGCGGCGGGTGCTGACGTCCAACCGCTGGCAGGGCAACGTCCGCGAACTGGAAAACACCATCCATCGTTCGGTGCTGATGGCGCAAGGCGACGAGATCGGCGCTGACGCCATTCTGACGCCGGACGGCGACCGTCTCGATCTCGCCAAGACCGTGCCGGCGGTGGCGCACGCCACCTTCGCCGCCGAACAGGTGACCCGCGCCCTGGTCGGACGCACCGTCGCGGACGTGGAGCGCGACCTCATTCTGGAGACGCTGAAGCATTGCCTCGGCAACCGCACCCACGCCGCGAACATCCTCGGCATCTCGATCCGCACGCTGCGCAACAAGCTGAACGAATACTCCGACGGCGGATTGCCGATCACACCCCCGGGCGCTGGCGACTATCACCGCCTCACCGCGACGGCGTGATATGGATTCCGGGCGCTCATGCTTCGCACGCCCGGAATGACGAACGTCGAATTTCCCGTCATTGCGAGCGAGGCGAAGCAATCCATGGAGCCGCGAGGAAAGATGGATAGCTTCGTCGCTATCGCTCCTCGCAATGACGAACTCAACGTCTTCGCCGCGATCTTCGCGATCCGCTTCGCTGCGACCTCCAGGACTGAGCCTGCCTAGGCAGTAGCCCCGCTAAGTCGCGGGGGTTTTCTTTTTTACCGGCGCACCCCGGACATCCGCATCATGGGAGCTGGGGTCGGGATTGGAGCCAAAGCGGGGCTGCTCGGCAGGGGCGCCGCGGGACCAGTGTTACTCCACGTGGGTTGACTCATGTACGAGCCCACCGCTGGAGCGACATATGAACCGACCGAGGGAGCTACGTGCGAACCTATTGAGGGAGCGTACGTTGCTTGTGCCAGCGCAGCCGAGCTTGTCAGCGCGAGTGCAGTTGCCAATGCGATAGTAGTGATTTTCATGGTTCTTCTCCTGCCGTTTAGATAGGAGAAACTCTCACCGTTACCACCAAACTAAACTTTTCTTTAGTGCGATAGAAGCCGCCAAGCTGTTCACATCTCGCAGAGCGAGACGTTCCAGCAATCGTCTTCTATCGCGTGTCATTCGCGTACTGGATACCCCGCCTTCGCAGGGTATGACGGCTGTTTGTGGAGCGGGCGGCGCTTTGCGCCGACCCGTTGGCGCGCAATGACGACCCTCACGAATAATCCGGCGCGTCCGGCTTTCGAAAAATGTGAATGGGATCGGCGGGCTGCAGGTCGCGTCCGGTGAATGCCGCATAGGCGTAGAGCGCGAGGTAGCCGATCGCGAGCGCGCCGACCCCGTAAAATGCCCAGACTGCGATACGTTTCATCAGGTCAGCGCGCCGCGTTGAGCCACTCGGGTGACATGCCGCTGCCAAACCCACAACAGCGGCGCCAGCGCGAAGGCGATTTGAAGGAGTTTGCGTTCCATCGCGTGACCTCCTCTCCGGTCCCTGCATCGCAGGACATTGGGGAGCTTTTAGGCTGCGAACGGAAGAAACGCCACCTCTTCAGGGACGGCGGGTCGAGATCGCTGTATCAGATTTTGCGCAGAGCGCGCGGAGTCGGCAAGCTGACCTCCGCGAGTTTGATCGCGTCCTCGTTCTGATCGATCGCGACATATTGTCCCTGCCGATAGGCCAGCGCCGCAGTGCGCGACGAGAGCTGGATATCCAGTACGCGTCCGATCACGATGGCATGAGAGTGCCGCTCGATAATATCCTCGGCTTCGCAGTCGATCGCAGACAATGCGCCAACCAGAAGCGGGACGCCGGATGCGCCGGTGGTCCAACGCGCGCCGGCAAAGCGGTCCGCGCCCTTCAGCCCGCCCTTCCCGGTGAATCGTTCGGCGATATCGATTTGGTCGGCGGTCAGGATGTTCACGCCGAAGAAGCCGTGACGCTTGAGCAGCGGCCAGGACGATGATTCCCGGTTGATGCTGACGATTAATGTCGGCGGATCGACCGACAGCGATGATACCGACGTAACGGTCATGCCTGTGATATCCCTGCCGTGCCCGACCGTGATCACACTGACGCCGCCCGCCAAATGACGCATGGCGCTGCGAAAATCGCCCGAAGAAACGTCGCGATCGATCTTGATGGTGCGCACGGCGGAATTCATGACGGCCTCACAGGTCTGACGTATCGTCTGCGCCTTCAAGCAGATTATTCAGGATCGAGCCTTCCGTCTCGGCCAGATCGGCCGAGCCGCGCCGGCGGGGACGCGGGATGTCCACATTTACGTCGTGCGCGATGCGGCCGTGTTCGATCACCAGCACACGATCGGCCAGCGCAACGGCTTCCGAAACGTCATGCGTAACCAGGATCGCGGTGAAAGCCTGATCGTGCCAGACCCGCTCCAGCAACCGCTGCATGGAAATGCGCGTCAGGGCGTCGAGCGCGCCGAGCGGCTCGTCAAACGCCAGCACGCGCGGATCGCTGACCAGTGCGCGCGCCAGCGCCACGCGTTGCTTTTGTCCGCCGGAGAGCACCGCCGGCCACTGGCCGCGCTTGTCGTCGAGGCCGACTTCGGCAAGCGCCTTTTCCGCGCGCGCTTGCGCATCTGAAGATGCGCGGTCGCGGCCGAGGCCAACCTCGACGTTCGACAGAACCCGCGCCCATGGCAATAGCCGCGGCTCCTGAAACATCATGCGGACGTCCTCCGGGCGGGTTTCTTCCCCGAAGCTGATCGCGCCGGCGTCGATCGTTTCGAGCCCCGCGATCAGGCGCAGCAGCGTGCTCTTGCCGCAGCCGCTGCGTCCGACGATCGCGACGAACTGCCCCGCGGGAATGTGCAGGTCGATGCCGCGCAACACCTCATTGTCGCCGAACGACTTGCGCAGGCCGCGAATGGTGAGCGGAAGCCCGCGCGATGCAGCCTTCGAGCCGCGGCGCGCAAGCCGCGCCTGTTCGATGAAATCCGTGTCCACGGGCTCGGCATCCGGCAGGAGAAAACGAACGGCTTCTTGCATTTATATTCTCAACGTTTCTGGAAGGCCGGATGCCAGGACAGCGTCAGCCGCTCGAGAACGCGCGAGGCGCTATCGGCCAGCTTTCCAAGCAACGCGTAGATCAGGATGCTGAACACGACGACGTCGATCTGCATGAACTCGCGCGCCTGCATGGCCATGTAGCCGAGGCCCGACGAGGCGGCGATGGTTTCCGCCACGATCAGCGTCAGCCACATGATGCCGAGCGCAAAGCGCACGCCGACAAAGATCGACGGCAAGGCGCCCGGAAAAATCACCCTTCGGAACAATTCGCCATCGGTCATGCCGTAGATACGGCCCATCTCGATTAGTTGCGGATCGACGGTGCGGATGCCGTGCAGGGTGTTGAGATAGATCGGGAAGAACACCCCGAGCGCGACCAGAAACAGTTTCGCCGATTCATCGATGCCGAACCACAGGATTACGAGCGGAATCAGTGCCAGGTGCGGAATGTTGCGCACCATCTGCAAGGTCGTATCGGTAAGCTTGTTGCTGAGCTGCGACAAACCATTGGCCAGCCCAAAGGCAAAGCCAATGCCGCCGCCGATGACAAAACCGGCGCCGGCGCGCCAGAAGCTGACCCAGATGTTGCGCGCCAATTCGCCCGACTGCAGCAGCTTCCATCCCGCCAACGCCACGTCGCTCGGCGCCGGCAACACCCGCGCAGGGACTAAACCGGTCACGCAGGCGGCCTGCCAGATCAGAACGATGGCCAGTGGCACGATCCATTGGATCAGGCCCTCGGCACGCGGCAACCGCGGGCTGCGGGCACGCGGAAGGCTTTCGATCAGGCTCATGACTGCGATGCCTTCACCAATGGCCGGTGCTCATTCGCGATGGTTTCGCCGAACGGCCCGGTATTGACGCGAAGCGGCGTCACATTGCTCGGTTGCTCCAGCGACAGCAGCGGAAACACCAGTTCGGCGAAGCGATAGGCTTCCTCAAGATGCGGATAGCCGGACATGATGAAGGTATCGATGCCGACCTCCTGATATTCCCTGACGCGCGCTGCCACGGTCTGGGGATCGCCGACCAGTGCCGTTCCCGCGCCGCCGCGCACCAAGCCGACGCCGGCCCAGAGGTTCGGGCTGATCTCGAGCTTGTCGCGGCGTCCGCCATGCAATTGCGCCATCCGCTGCTGGCCGACCGAGTCCATGCGGGAGAAAATCCTCTGCGCCGAGGCAACGCTCTCGTCGGTGACGTGCTGAATCAATTCGTCCGCGGCCTTCCAGGCTTCCGCGTTGGTCTCGCGCACGATCACATGCAGGCGGATGCCGAAACTGAGTTTGCGTCCGCGCTTTGCGGCGACCGCCTTCACGCGGTCGACCTTTTCGGCGACCTGCGCCGGCGGCTCGCCCCATGTCAGATATTTATCGACGGTATCGACGGCGACATCGATGCCGGCGTCCGACGATCCCCCGAAATAGAGCGGCGGGCGCGGCGACTGCACCGGCGGAAACAGCAAGCGTCCATCCTCGATGCGGATGTGCTTGCCCTCGACGTTGACCGTCTTGCCCGCCAGCAGGTCGCTATAGACACTCAGAAATTCGCGGGTAACGGCATAGCGGTCATCGTGATCGAGGAAAATCCCGTCGCCCTTGTTCTCGACGGGATCACCGCCGGTGACGACGTTGACCAGCAATCGTCCGTTCGACACCCGGTCGAGCGTTGCGGTCATGCGCGCGGCGACACTCGGCGATTGCAGGCCGGGCCGCACCGCCACCAGATAACGCAGCCGCTCGGTCCATGGCGCCACTGCAGACGCCACCACCCAGGAATCCTCGCAGCTACGCCCGGTCGGCAGCAGCACGCCGAAATATCCGAGTTGATCCGCAGCCTGTGCGATCTGGCGCAGATAATTGAAGCTCACTTCGCGTCCGCCGGTCGCGGTGCCGAGATAGCGTCCGTCGCCATGGGTCGGCAGGAACCAGAGAATGTTGGCTTTGGATGACTGATGGGTGCTCACGTTGATTTGTCTCGGCAATGTTTCAATCCCGTGGGAGGAGACGATGTGCGATCAGCTCAGGTCTGCGCCGGCTTCCAGACCGCATCCCGAACCACGACCGGTTTTGGAATTAGGCCAAGCTTGAAGAAGCGATCGGCAACGCCCTGCTGAGTCGCGACGATGTCATCGGTGATGGGCCCCACCGCAAACGACGAGCGGTTGGCGGCGACGGTCTGGATGTCCAGGGGAATGCCGGTGATCGCGCTTAGCGACTTGGCCACCTCATCGCGGTGCGACTCAGCCCACTTGGCGGTCGAAGAAGTCACATCAATGATTTGCTGCAGAACCGGCCCGTGGCTTTTCGCAAAATCGCGGTTGGCGATATAGAATGAATTGGTCTTGGTGACCTCAGACGCGTCGACGAGGATGCGGCCGTTCTGTTTGGTTTCGCCGATCGCGAAATATGGATCCCAGATCGACCAGGCATCGATGCTTCCGTTGGCGAACGCCGGACCCGCATCCGGCGGCGTCAGATAGACCGGCGTGATATCGGCATAGCTGAGACCGGCCTTTTCCAGGGTCTGCACGATGACATTGTGGGCGCTGGAACCCTTGGTGAAGCCGACGCGCTTGCCCTTCAAATCGGCAATCGTGCGGATCGGGGAATTGCCCTGAACCAGAATGCCCTGCCCATTGGTGATCGGCTGACCCGCGGCATAGACGATGGCAGCCCCCGCTGACTGCGCGAAGATCGGCGGCGAATCGCCGACCGCGCCATAGTCGAGGCTGCCGACGTTCATCGCTTCCATCATCGGCGGCCCCGACGAGAACTCAAGCCATTTCACGACGATTCCCTGAGGCGCAAAATGCTCCTCGAGTGTGGCCTGCTGTCGCGCGATCACCAGCACGCCGTTCTTCTGATAGCCGATGCGGATTTCCTTGAGGCTGGCTTGCGCGCTCGCCTGCTGCGACAACGCCGCGGCTGCCGCGGTTGCAAGAGAAAATTTCAAGAATTCCCGACGCTTCATTGCGATCTCCTGACGAGAATGCCGCGACGGCGCGCGATCATTCGATCTCAGGAGGATGGTGCTGTTCCCAGAGCAAGTCGAGTGCTCTGCAAAAATAGCAATGACAACGCTACACAGTGGGTCAGGGACGATGGGTTTATTGCCAAATCATGATCTGCCGCGGCTCATTTTTCTTGACGCTCATGTCGTGCACACTTGTTAATCTTAAAATGGGCAGAGGAATTCGATTTGCATAAAGTTGCGACCGGGGCTCTATCGGACGATCGTTCCGGGATATACCCGATCGGGGCAGATAGGGCCGGGGTTGCCAATAATCGGACAACCGGTCGGCCTCGCGCGAACCCCGGGGCTAACAATCGAAGTCCTTTTATGGCACACCGTGCTGCAGTCCGAGATGCCCGAAAAACCGCATCGTTTTTTGAGTTCAACATGCCCGCACCCAAGCCGCCCGCTTTCGAAACCCTCAGTCTCCATGCGGGCCAGCATCCGGATCCCGTCACCGGCGCGCGGGCCGTCCCGATCTATCAGACCACATCCTATGTTTTTCAGGATTCCGAGCACGCCGCGGCGTTGTTCAATCTCGAACGCGCAGGGCACATCTATACCCGGATTTCAAACCCTACCACGGCGGTGCTCGAAGAGCGGCTTGCCGCGCTGGAAGGCGGCGTCGGCGCGATCTGCACGGCGAGCGGCATGGCCGCGATGCATCTCGCCATCGCGACCCTGCTTAACGCCGGCGACCACATCGTCGCCTCTTCCTCGCTCTATGGCGGCACCATCAACCTGCTCACGCATACGCTGCCACGTTTCGGCATCACCACCACTTTCGTCAAGCCGCGCGCGCTGGACGAGTTTCGCGCGGCAATCAAGCCGAACACCCGCCTGGTCATCGGCGAAACCATCGGCAATCCCGGTCTCGAAGTACTGGATATTCCGAACGTTGCTGGCATCGCGCATGACGCGAACATCCCGCTGCTGATCGACAATACGTTCGCGACACCCTTTCTCAGCCGTCCGATCGAGCTTGGCGCCGACATCGTCATGAATTCGGCGACCAAGTGGATCGGCGGCCACGGCATTGCCATCGGCGGCGTGATTGTCGACGGCGGCCGGTTCGACTGGCGCGCATCCGGCAAATTTCCGGTGCTGACCGAGCCCTATG
>Ga0209331_1000480_pt1 | contig 14331 bp, 15 predicted proteins | sample JacPinW_OM3H0_M3_FD_187971 | JGI IMG/M metagenome (GOLD analysis project Ga0209331, IMG submission 187971) | Forest soil microbial communities from Algoma, Ontario, Canada - Jack Pine, Ontario site 1_JW_OM3H0_M3 (SPAdes) (version 2) | ecosystem: Environmental > Terrestrial > Soil > Boreal...
CTGTTGGTCGCCGAAGCCGATCTCGGCGAGCGCATCATGCGGGCTCTGATCCTGCGCCGGGTCAATTTGATCCAGGGCGGCGTCGGCGGCCCGGTGCTGATCGGTCCGTCGACTTCCGGTGGCGTCGTCCGGCTGCAAAGCTTCCTGACCCGCAACGGCTTTCCGCACCATCTGCTCGATCCGGAAAGGGACAATGACGCTGCCGAACTAATCGCGCGTTATTCGCCATCGCCCACCGATTGGCCGCTGGCGGTGATCGCGGATGGCACCGTGCTGCGCAATCCAAGCGAGACCGAACTCGCCCGCGCGCTCGGCATGATCGGCGGCCCCGCCGGAAACAGGATCTACGACGCGGCGATCGTCGGCTGCGGTCCGGCGGGCCTTGCGACCGCGGTGTACGCGGCTTCCGAAGGTCTCTCGGTGGTGGTGCTCGACACGCGCGCCTACGGTGGACAGGCCGGCGCCAGCGCGCGGATCGAGAATTATCTCGGCTTCCCGACGGGAATCTCCGGGCAGGCGCTAGCCGGCCGCGCCTTCAGCCAGGCCCAAAAGTTCGGCGCCAACATCATGATTCCAATCACGGCGAAGTCGCTCGATTGCTCGCGCGCCGACGGCGCCTTTGCACTGGCGCTCGATGGCGGCGATACGGTGCGCGCCCGCGCGATCGTGGTGGCAAGCGGCGCGCGGTACCGGCGGCCGGAGATCGAAAAACTCGAAAAATTCGAAGGCCGCGGCGTCTGGTACTGGGCTTCGCCGATCGAGGCGCGGTTATGCGCCGAACAGGAGATCGTGCTGGTCGGCGGCGGCAATTCGGCAGGGCAAGCCGCGGTGTTTCTGTCGGGTCATGCGAAGAAAGTTCACATGGTGATTCGCGGCGGCGGCCTTGGCGCCAGCATGTCGCGCTATCTGATCGAACGCATCGAGGCGACGCCGAATATCGATCTGGTGTTCCACACCGAGGTGGTCGGGCTGGAGGGCAGGGACGAGGCGGCGCTCGAGCGCGTGCGCCTGCGCAGCCGTTTGTCGGGCGAAGAGAGCATGCTCGACATCCGCAACCTGTTCCTGTTTGCCGGCGCCGATCCCGCCACCGGCTGGCTCGACGGTTGCGGCGTCACGCTCGATCGCGGAGGCTTTGTCGTGACCGGCGCGCAGTCCGAGCAAAATCAAGGGCGGCTGGTGGCGCCGCTGGAAACCTCGGTGCCCGGCGTGTTCGCCGTCGGCGATGTGCGCTCGGGATCGGTCAAACGCGTCGGCGGCGCGATCGGCGAAGGCGCCCAGGTGGTGGCGGCGCTGCATGGTTTCCTTGGCGATGCCGCGAAACCGGCACTTTAGTGTGTGCGTTTACGTTGGTTTGGTTACCTCAAAGGGAGAAAACGCAATGGCCGAAGTCGTCGTACTGTACAAAACGCCAAAAGATCCGGCTGCTTTCGACAAACATTATGCCGAGACTCATATCCCGCTCGCGAAGAAAATCCCGGGCCTGAAGAAGTTCAGGGTCAGCCAGGGTCCCGTCGCGACGCCTGCGGGACCTTCGCCGTTCCATCTGATCGCGATGCTGAGTTTTGACAATCTCGCAGCGATTCAAGCCGGCTTTGGCAGCGCCGAGGGCAAGGCGGCTGCGAAGGATGTGCAGGTCTTTGCCACCGGCGGCGCCGATATGATTCTCTTCGACACGAAAGAAGTCTGAGCGGTTGGCAAAGGGCTGCACCCACATCGCCGGCATCCGCACGGTTACGCCCAGCGCGCTCGGCTGCGAGGAATGCCTCAAGAGTGGCAGCGAGTGGCTGCATTTGCGGATCTGCCGCACGTGCGGCCACGTCGGCTGCTGCGACGATTCTCCCAACAGGCACGCGACCAAGCATTTCCACGCCACCCAACATCCGGTCATCGAGGGCTACGATCCGCCGGAAGGATGGGGATGGTGTTTTGTCGACAAGGTCCTGTTCGATCTGTCGAACCGCAAGACTCCCCACAACGGTCCGATCCCGCGCTACTATTGACGACTGGTGCGACCGGTGTTGTCGCGGTTTGTGACAGCCATGCAAAAAACTTGGGCATTGCGCTTGCATTCGTGATCAGCGTCGCGTGCCTGTATTGCCGCTCCTGCGTCGCACACGTGTGGCTATTTCCGAATCGGAGTCGTAGCATTCGGCCGTCTTAAACGGGGGAGCGCGTCATGGTCCTGGGTATGAGTTTGTCCACTTTTACTCTCTTGCACGTCGTCATCAGTCTGATCGCTATCGTTGCCGGCATTATCGTCATGTTCGGGATGCTCGGCTCCAACAAGATGCCGGGCTTGACCGCGATCTTCCTGCTGTTCACCATTCTCACCAGCGCCACCGGCTTTCTGTTTCCGTTCGAGAAGCTATTGCCGTCGCACGTGATCAGCATCTTGTCACTGGTGCTGCTCGTGATCGCCTGTTTCGCGCTCTATGTCATGAAGCTTTCCGGGGCGTGGCGCTGGATCTACGCGGTGACCGCACTGCTTTCGCTTTACTTCAACGTGTTCGTTCTGGTGATCCAGAGCTTCCTGAAAGTGCCGGCGTTGGCGGCGGTGGCGCCGGGCAACCCGCCGTCCGGACCGGTATTCGGCGTGGTCCAGGGCATCGTGCTGGTGTTTTTCATCCTCATGATCATCGGCGCCATCAGGCGCTTCAGGCCGGCGTGACCCGCCTGGCGCGCGCCTCACAAAAGGCCTGATCGGCGCTTCTCACCAGGACTGACAAAGGAGACTTAGCCATGTCGAAGATCAAGACCAAAGACGGCACCGAAATCTACTACAAGGATTGGGGTTCGGGTCAGCCTATCGTGTTCTCGCATGGCTGGCCGCTCTCGGCCGATGATTGGGACGCACAGATGCTGTTCTTCCTCCATCACGGTTTTCGCGTCATCGCCCATGACCGCCGCGGCCACGGCCGGTCCAGCCAGACGGCCGAGGGCCATGACATGGATCACTATGCCGACGACCTTGCGGCTGTGACGGCGCATCTCGATCTGAAGAATGCCATCCACGTCGGTCATTCCACCGGCGGCGGCGAGGTGGTGCATTATCTCGCACGGCACGGCGAAAGCCGGGTGGCGAAGGCGGCCATCATCAGCGCGGTGCCGCCGTTGATGGTGAAGACAGCGGCCAATCCTGGCGGCCTCCCCAAAGAAGTCTTTGACGGACTTCAAGCACAACTCGCCGCCAACCGCTCGCAATTTTATCGCGACCTTCCGGCGGGACCGTTCTACGGCTACAACCGGCCGGGCGCCAAAGTCTCAGAGGCCGTCATCCAGAATTGGTGGCGCCAGGGCATGATGGGCGGTGCGAAAGCGCATTACGACGGCATCGTCGCCTTCTCGCAGACCGATTTTACCGAAGACCTCAAGAAGATCACCGTGCCGGTCCTGGTGATGCATGGCGACGACGATCAAATCGTTCCCTATGCCGATTCAGGACCGTTGTCGGCCAAGCTGTTGAAGAACGGCACGCTGAAGACCTACAAGGGTTTTCCGCACGGCATGCCCACCACGGAAGCGGCCACGATCAACGCGGACCTGCTCGCGTTCATCAAGGGATAATTCCGGCGGCGCGAAAGACGGGCGATCAATCCAGGATCGCCTGTATCGCGGCGAAGGTTCGCTTCACCAGCGCTTCCGGTTTTTCGCAGCCGCCGTCGTCGGCCCAGAACTCGGCGCCGATCCGCATCGCACCTGTCGCGATCATGGCGACCAGCCGGGCCTGAAGCTCTTCCGTTTCATGGCCCGCCCGCTTGCCAAGCGCCTCCGCCAAGGCGCGCTCAAGCTTCTCGTATTTGACCTGATCGCGGGCCTGCAAGGCCGGATTGTTGCGCTTGAGCCGCGCCATCGCAATTGCTTCGCCGGGCTTGATCTGCCTGACCGTCGCGAGGATCGCGTTCTCGGCGGCCGCGAGCATGGATTCGCTGGCCGGCCGCGCGGCGACCGCGGCAATCAACGCTGCCGTGCTCTCCTCCTGCCACGCAAAAACGACGTCTTCCTTCGAGGCAAAATAGTGAAAGAAGCTGCGGCGCGAGATGTCGGCGGCGGCCGCGATCTCGTCGAGCGTGGTCGCTTCAAAACCGCGCTCGAGGAACAGCGCCATGGCCGCTCGGGTCAATCGCTCGCGAGTCTGCTGCCGCTTGCGCTGCCGCAGGCCGGGCGCGGTCGCGAATTCCTGAGATTTTGCCTTTGATAATCTGGACTTAACCTGCTTGCGGGCGATCACCGGTCATGCCTTTTCTTCACCCCTTGCAAACTTGCACTAAGTGCACATTTAGGGCCTGCGGCGGATGTCCGCAAACGAATCGAGCCCGGAGATATAAGCATGACCGACTGGACCACCGCAGATATTCCGCCATTGAACGGCAAGACCGCCGTCGTTACCGGCGCCACCGGCGGCCTCGGCTATGAGACCGCGCTGGCGCTCGCCGGCGCCGGTGCGCAGGTGGTGCTGACCGGCCGCAATGACGTCAAGGGTCGCGACGCCCTGCAGACAATTCGCACTCAAGTTCCGAATGCCAGGATTGTCTACGAAAACCTCGATCTGGCCAGCCTTGTATCGGTGGCCGATTTCGCCAAGCGCTTTGCCGCCGCGCATGCCTCGCTTGATCTCCTGATCAACAATGCCGGCGTGATGGCGCTGCCGCAGCGGCAGACCACCGCCGACGGTTTCGAGATGCAGTTCGGCACTAACTATCTCGGCCATTATGCGCTCACCGCGCATTTGCTGCCCTTGCTTCGTCGCGGCAATCAGCCTCGCGTAGTCAGTCTCTCCAGCCTGGTGCATCGCTGGGGCGCAATCGATTTTGATGATCTGCAAGCCGCGCGGTCCTATGCTCCCAACAAAGCGTATGGCCAGTCGAAGCTGGCGATGCTGATGTTTGCTCTTGAGCTTCAGCGCCGCAGCGATGCCGCTGGCTGGGGGTTGATGAGCAACGCCGCGCATCCCGGTTATGCGCGAACCGACCTGATCGCCAATGGTCCCGGCACCAGCGGCTTGGTGTGGCAGATCAACAAGCTGCTTCGGCCCTTTGTCAGCCAGTCAGCCGCCGAAGGCGCATTGCCCAGTTTGTTTGCCGCGGCATCGCCGCAGGCGAAGCCGGCCGGTTATTATGGCCCGGACTGGTTCTACGAGTTGAAGGGGCCGCCGGTGCCGGCGAAGATCACGCCGCAGGCAAGGGACACAGCGGCGGCGGCACGGCTTTGGGATATCTCCGCCGCGCTGACCGGCGTATCGTTCTCGCCCGTCGCGGCCGCCGCCTGAACGCGCAAGGCAACGTGAGAGCTGGAAATCCGATGAAGGTCATTCTGTTCGGCGCGACCGGGATGGTCGGGCAGGGCGTTTTGCGCGAATGCCTGCTCGACCCTGGCGTGGCAAGCGTGCTCGCAGTCGGGCGTAGCCCGACCGGGCAGCGTCACGCCAAGCTGAACGAAGTCGTGCCTGACAATTTTCTGGATTATTCCGCGATTGAATCGCAGCTTACGGGCTGCGATGCCTGCTTCTTCTGCCTCGGCGTCTCCTCGGTCGGCATGGACGAGGAGCGCTACCGGCATCTGACCTATGACATCACGCTTGCCGCGGCGAGAACGCTGGCAAAGCTCAATCCGCAGATGGTGTTCGTCTATGTCACGGGACGCGGCACCGACTCGACCGAACAGGGCCGCCTGATGTGGGCGCGGGTGAAGGGCAAGACCGAAAACGATCTTTTGAAATTGCCGTTCAGGGCGGCCTACATGTTTCGCCCCGCCGGCATCCAGCCGCTGCACGGCATCCGCTCGAAGACCGCCTGGTACCAGGCGGTCTATGTGATCGCCGCACCGCTATTGACGCTGCTCAATCGGATCGCGCCGAAATACGTGACCACCACCGAGCAGGTCGGCCGCGCCATGATCAAGGTGGCGCGCGACGGCTATCCCAAGCCAGTGCTGGAAAGCGAAGATATCAATCGCCTCTAAGCGTCAATCCCTGGTGCAAACAGAACGAGCATTGTTGCGCTGCAATGGCCCGGACCATCCGCGCTCTCGGGAAAATCCGGTTGCAAGCGAAAGGCGTAAGCCTAAGATCGAAAAAAGTCCCAACGCGTGATTGGGCGAAATGTCGGATCGATAAAGGTTTGGCGGCGCCACCTGCCGATGGTCGGGCGGCGCGACAGGGAGGTCGCGATGACCAAGAAGGCGCGTGCATTGTCGGCGCAATCGCGCCGGCAATTCTTGAAAGCGACGGCATTCGGGGTGGCAGGGGCAGCGCTGGGCGCGCGCCCTGGTCTCAGCGCACCGAAGACCATGTCGATCATGCACGAAAATTCATTCATCAAGACGTTTGATGAGTATTTCCAGAAGACCCTGATCCCGGCCTACGAGAAACTCACCGGCGTCAAGATCAAGTACGAATTGGTCAGTGTCGGCGGCCTGCAGACGCGCGTCACCACCGTGGCGGAGACCGGCACCGGTCCGGACATGACGCTGAACTTCTTCAACTGGCCGTTCCTCTACGACGAGAAATACGTCGACGTCGGCGATATCGCGGAGGAGGCCGGCAAGAAGAATGGCGGCTGGCACGACGCGGCGAAGGAGGCCGTCGTCGTCAATGGCAAGTGGAAGGCGATCCCGTTCGGCAATGTCGGCCAGTTGATGAACTGGCGCACCGACTGGTTCAAGGAGGCCGGTGTTGAAAAATTCCCCGAGACCTGGGATGAACTTCTTGAGGCCGGCATCAAGCTGAAGGCCAATGGGCACCCGTTTGGCTTTGAGCTCGGCCACGGCTTCGGCGACAATCACGGCTGGCTCTATCCGCTGCTGTGGTCCTATGGCGGGCGCGAGGTCGAGCCGGACGGCAAGACGGTGGTGATCGATTCCGCCGAAACCGCCCGTGCCGTCGATTTTGCCCGCATTTTTTTCCAGAAGACCATGCTCGAGGATGTGCTGGGCTGGACCGATCCCAACAACAACAAGGCCTATTTGAGCGGACAGATATCCTGCACCAACAACGCCGAGAGCATCTTGTGGGCGGCGAAGCGGGACTTCCCGGAGATTGCTGCAGCCACCGACCAGTCGCTCAATCCGAAGGGGCCGACCGGCCAGCGCTTCCACATCCTGGCGCCATGGAGCCACTCGATCTTCACCCACACCGGGGATCAGCAGGCCGCGAAAGATTTTCTGCGCTGGCTGATGGAACCCCCGCAGGTCGGCGGCTGGTATGCCTCGGCCGACAGCTACTACGCGCCGTTCCTGCACGCCTTCGACGACGCGCCGTTGTGGCACGTCGAGCCGCGTAACATTCCCTACCGCGATTCGCTCGCCACCTCGCATCTGCCGGGCTGGCCGGCGCCGGTCAGCCGCGCCTCGTCCGAGAGCGTCGCTAAATACGTCGTCGTCGACATGTTCGCCAAGGCGTGCGCCGGCAAGTCGACCAAGGAGGTGATCGCCGACGCCAACGCGCAGCTGAAGCAGATCTACCGGCCCGCCTGACACATGTCGGCGCACAGCGAACCGATACCGCTTCAGGCACCTCGCCGGCGCCTGTTGCCGGCGCTGCGGGATTGGTCCGAGCGCGAGGAGGTCTTCAGCTGGCTGATGATCTTGCCGCCGATGGCCTTTTTGGTCGCGCTGGTCGGCTATCCCTTCATCTACGGCATCGTGCTCAGCCTCGAGAATCGCCCGGTCGCGCAGCCCGGCACGTTCATCGGGCTCGGCAATTTTCTCGCCGATTTCCGTGATCCGACCTTCTGGCAGGTGGTCCAAAACACCTTCGTCTATACCGCCGCGGCGACGCTATTGAAAATGGTCGGTGGCCTCGGACTTGCGCTGGTGATGAACCAGGCCTTCCGCCTGAAGAACCTGGTGCGTGCGGTGCTGCTATTGCCGTTCATCGTGCCGACCGTGTTGTCGACCATCGCCTGGATGTGGATCCTCGATCCTTCCTTCAGCGTCATCAACTGGCTGTTGGTGCATGGCGGGCTCGCCGAGCGCGGCCCCTCGTGGCTCGGCAATCCGGCTCTCGCCATGACCTCGCTGATCGTGGTCAACACCTGGCGCGGCCTGCCCTTCTACGCCATCACGCTGCTCGCCGGGCTGCAGACGATACCGCCCGAACTCTACGAGGCCGCCACCATCGATGGCGCCGGCGCGCTCGACCGCTTCCGTTACGTCACCTTGCCGCTGCTCAAGCCGGTGGTGTTCATCGTGACGATGTTCTCGCTGATCTTTACGTTCTCCGACTTCCAGCTGGTCTATGTGCTCACGCGCGGTGGCCCGGCGAACGCCACGCATTTGTTCGCGACCTATGCCTTCGACATCGCCATGAGCGGCGGACAGTTCGGTCTCGGCGCTTCCGTCGCGCTCGCCATGCTGCCTCCGCTGGCGCTCTTGATCGTCGCGCTGGCGCTGTACTTAAGGAGAGCGTGATGGTCGAGGACGGCGGCTGGCGGGTGCGCGCGCTGCGGCTGTGGCTGCCGCTTACGTTCTTTCTGATCTTCGCGCTGTTTCCCTTCTATTGGATGGCGATCACCTCGCTGAAGCCGAACCAGGAGCTGTACAACCCGCAACTGATGCCCCTGATCGTGCGCCATCCGACGCTCAAGCATTATGTCGACCTGCTCAGCGAGACGGACTTTTTGGTCTGGACCTGGAACACCATGCTGGTGGCGACGGTCTCGACCGCGATCTCGCTGGTGTTCGGCGTCATGCTGGCCTATCCGCTGGCGCGCATGAATTTTCCCGGCAGCGCCCTGGTCTCGTTTGCGGTGGCGGCGACCTATCTCGTCCCGCAGCCGCTCTTGTTCATTCCGATGGCCGAGATCATCGAGCGGATGGGGCTCGGCAACACGCTGACCTCGGTCATCCTGACCTATCCGACCTTGCTGATCCCGTTCTGCGCCTGGCTCTTGATGGGGTACTTCAAAAGCGTGCCGCGCGAACTGGAAGACGCCGCGCGCATCGATGGCGCGAGCCGGCTGCAGACGATGTTTTTGGTGTTCCTGCCATTGTGCAAGCCGGGATTCATCTCGGCGGGCATCTTCGCCTTCACGCTGGCGCAGAACGAGTTCCTCTATGCGCTGATCTTCCTGACCGATACCTCGGTCCGCACCGTGCCGGTCGGAGCCATCGCCGAGTTGATCCGTGGCGACGTCTTCTATTGGGGCCAGCTGATGGCGGCGGCGCTGCTCGGCTCGATCCCGGTTGCAATCATCTATTCATTCTTCGTCGAGCATTATGTCGCCGGCCTGACCGCCGGGGCGGTGAAATGACGGGCTAGGCCCTTGAAATAGCCGCAAATTTCACGCTTTTGCCATATCAGGGTCATTGGCCCTATATTTTGGGGCGTAGCAAAAATTGGGGGAATCGGCATGGATCGCATTCGCATTGTCGGCGGCAGCAAGCTCAACGGCATCATTCCGATTTCGGGTGCGAAGAATGCCGCGCTGCCGCTGATGATCGCGGGGCTGTTGAGCGAGGACACGCTCGTTCTCGACAACGTGCCGCGGCTTGCCGACGTCGCCCAGCTTCAGCGCATTCTCGGCAATCACGGCGTCGACATCATGTCCGCCGGAAAACGCCCGGGCGACCATGAATATCAGGGTCAGACCCTGCACATTTCGGCCGCCAACATCATCGATACCACCGCGCCTTACGAACTGGTGTCGCGGATGCGCGCCAGTTTCTGGGTGATCGCGCCGCTGGTGGCGCGGATGCATGAGGCCAAGGTTTCGCTGCCCGGCGGCTGCGCCATCGGCACGCGGCCGGTGGACCTGCTGATCATGGCGCTGGAAAAACTCGGCGCCGGGATGACCATCGACGGCGGCTATGTGATCGCGAAGGCGCCCGGCGGCCTCAGGGCAGCGGCCATCGATTTTCCGAAGGTGACGGTGAGCGGCACCCATGTCGCGCTGATGGCGGCGACCTTGGCAAAAGGCACGACAGTCATCACCAATGCCGCCTGCGAGCCGGAAATTCTGGATGTCGCCGATTGCCTGAACAAGATGGGCGCGCGGATTTCCGGTGCGGGGACGCCCCGCATTGTGGTCGAAGGCGTGACAAAACTCCACGGCGCGCGCCATACTGTGCTGCCGGATCGGATCGAGACCGGCACCTATGCGATGGCGGTGGCGATGACCGGCGGCGACGTGCAGCTCGCTGGCGCACGGCCTGAATTGTTGCAATCGGCGCTCGACGTGCTCACCCAAGCGGGCGCGACCGTCATGCCCAACAATGAGGGCATCCGGGTTGCCCGCAATGGCGCCGGGCTCAGGCCGGTGACGGTGTCGACCGCGCCATTTCCAGGTTTTCCGACCGACCTTCAAGCCCAGCTGATGTCGCTGATGGCCTGCGCCGACGGCTCCTCGCAGATCACCGAGACGATCTTCGAAAATCGCTTCATGCATGTGCAGGAACTGGCGCGGTTCGGCGCCCGGATCAGCCTCAACGGCGAAACCGCGACCATCGACGGCATCAAGAAACTGCGCGGCGCGCCGGTCATGGCGACCGATCTGCGCGCCTCGGTCTCGCTGGTGATCGCGGGGCTGGCCGCCGAGGGCGAGACCATGGTCAACCGCGTCTATCACCTCGATCGCGGCTTTGAGCGGCTCGAGGACAAATTGTCCGCCTGTGGTGCTACCATCGAGCGCATCAGCGGATAGGTTTTGCGACTACCCAAATTGAAGGTTTGATCGGTGGCGCCTCAGCTCAAATTGATCGCGCTGGATTCCGATGATCTCGCCGTCATTTCGGCGCACGTGCAGGAAGCCCGCGTGCACGCCTCCGACATCATCTGGCGGGAGGCCGAAAAGCGCCTGGTGGTCGGCATGCGTCGGCTGGACTGGGAACAGACGCTATCCGGCGAAACCGCCCCGCGCCGCCTGATCGCCGCGCTGCGCTTCGACCGGGTGCTGTCGTGCCAGTCGCGCAACCTCGATTGCGGGGCGCCGGATGCAGCCCTCGAACTGGTCGGGATCGAGTTTTATCCGCGCGAATGGCCAAGCGGCTGTGCGCTTCTGATGTTCAGCGATGGCGGCGCATTGCGGCTCGACGTCGAATGCCTGGAATGCGAATTGACCGATTTGGGCACGGATGATCCCGGGAGCTAGCGGTCCGGGCGAGGTCGTAGGGTGGGCAAAGGCGCGCGCTTCGCGCCGTGCCCACCATATCAACGCACCCGAGATGAACCAATTTGGTGGGCTCGCTGCGCTTAGCCCACCCTACGGGCCTGTTTTCGGAGCCGGCAAGGGTTGACGTTGGTTTGCCGCCGCGCCATTGAGCAGTGACCCGCCGGAAAGCCATCATGCCCGTTCGCCTCGACCATCACAGCACCGATTTCGCCATGCGATTCCAGGCCTTCCTCGCGGCCAAGCGCGAGGTATCGGCCGATATCGAGAGCGCGACCCGCGCCATTGTCGATGACGTCGCCACGCGCGGTGATGCGGCACTGATCGAGGCGACGCGCAAGTTCGACCGCCTCGACCTCGCGCCCGGCGGCTTGCGCATCACCACTGGGGAGATCGACGCGGCCGTAAAAGCCTGCGACGCCAAAACCGTCGACGCGCTCAAATTCGCCCGCGACCGCATCGAGCTCTTTCACCGGCGGCAAATGCCGAAGGATGAGCGCTTTGTCGATGCGCTCGGCGTCGAGCTCGGCTGGCGCTGGAGCGCGATCGAAGCGGTCGGGCTTTACGTGCCGGGTGGCACCGCCGCTTACCCGTCCTCGGTGCTGATGAACGCGGTGCCCGCCGAAGTCGCGGGCGTGGCGCGCGTGGTCATGGTGGTGCCGTCGCCTGACGGCAAGCTCAATCCGCTGGTGCTGGCGGCAGCGCATCTCGGCGGCGTCTCCGAGATCTATCGGGTCGGCGGCGCGCAGGCCGTGGCGGCGCTGGCTTACGGCACCGCGACCATTGCGCCGGTGGCAAAGATCGTCGGCCCCGGCAACGCCTATGTCGCCGCGGCAAAGCGGCTGGTGTTCGGCAAGGTTGGCATCGACATGATCGCCGGCCCCTCGGAAGTGCTCGTGATCGCCGACCAGACCGGCAACGCCGGCTGGATCGCGGCCGATCTGTTGGCGCAGGCCGAGCACGACGTCAACGCGCAGTCGATCCTGATCACGGACAGCGCCGCGCTTGCCGATGACGTTGAGCGCGCGGTGCTATCGCAACTTGCAACCATGCCCCGTGCGGATATCGCGCGCGCCTCGTGGAACGATTTCGGTGCGATCATCCTGGTAAAACACCTCGACGAGGCCGCGGACCTCGCCAATGCGATTGCCGCCGAGCATCTCGAGATCATGACGTCCGATCCGGAAACGTTTTCCGCAAAAATCCGCAATGCCGGCGCGATCTTTCTCGGGCCGCATACGCCGGAGGCGATCGGTGATTATGTCGGCGGTTCCAATCACGTGCTGCCGACCGCGCGCTCGGCGCGGTTCTCCTCCGGCCTTGGCGTGCTCGATTTCATGAAGCGGACGTCGCTTCTGAAATGCGGGCCGGACCAGCTGCGCGCGCTGGGGCCGGCGGCAATGATTCTGGGCGAGGCCGAAGGTCTCGAAGCGCATGCGCGCTCGGTCGGGCTGCGCCTCAACCTGCCATGAACAAACCGCCGCAGGATGAGGATTCTCAGAAACGCATCGTCGCGGTGACGCTCGACGAAGAGTCGATCGGGCGTTCCGGGCCCGATATCGAGCATGAGCGCGCGATCGCGATTTACGATTTGGTCGAACAGAATTTGTTTGCGCCGGAAGGCGCCGACAACGGGCCGTTCACGCTGCATCTCGGCATCACCGGCAACCGGCTGATGTTCGATATCCGCCGCGAGGACGGCACGCCGGTGGTCGCGCATCTGTTGTCGCTGACGCCGTTCCGGCGGATCGTGAAAGACTATTTTATGATTTGCGACAGCTACTACCAGGCGATCCGGACTGCGACGCCGGACAAGATCGAGGCCATCGACATGGGCCGCCGCGGCATCCACGACGACGGCTCGCGCACGCTGCAGGAGCGGCTGAAGGGCAAGGTGCGGGTCGATTTTGAAACGGCGCGCCGGCTGTTCACGCTGATCACTGTTTTGCATTGGAAAGGCTAGCCACTTATGGCGGCGCCGTCACGCGCGCGCACTCCACAGGCCGTGCTGTTCGCGTGCGGGCTGAACAGCGTGCGTTCGCCGATGGCGGCCAGCCTTTTGCAGCAGATGTTTCCGCACGCGCTTTATGTGAAATCCGCCGGCGTGCGCAAGGGTGAGCTCGATCCGTTCGCGGTCACGGTGATGGCCGAATTGGGCCAGGATATTTCGGGCCATAAGCCGACCACCTTCGAGGAACTGGAGGATTGGGAAGGGCTCAATTTCGACCTCATCATCACGCTGTCGCCGGAGGCGCATCACAAGGCGCTGGAACTGACGCGGACGCTTGCAGCCGACGTCGAATACTGGCCAACCCATGATCCGACCGGAACCAACGGCAATCGCGAGCAGAAGCTTCAAGCCTATCGCGAAGTCTGCGACATCCTGTCGATGCGCATCCGCAGGCGCTTTGCGAAGGCCGGCGCCGCGAGCGGTTGACAAGCGGATCATGAATCTTTTGTGTCAGATGTCGTCCCTGCGAAAGCAGGGACCCATACGCCGCGGCTTCTCTTTGGGCACATTGGCTGACGGCTTTGCAACAACGAAAGACGGTGGTTATGGGTCCCTGCTTTCGCAGGGACGACGAGGGGTATGGGGACGACAACGGTGGTTGTCTCTGGGAATGCCTTCCGATAGGTTCCGCGCGCATTCCCGCCCGATTCCTCTCAACGCCAGCAAAAAGCCCGAGATGCTAGGCCGTCCCAAATTCGTACTTGCTTCCGGTTCGCCGCGCCGCCTCAGCCTGCTCAACCAGGCCGGCATCGAGCCCGATGCGCTGCGCCCGGCCGATGTCGACGAGACCCCGAGGCGGGGCGAGTTGCCGCGCGCCTGTGCCAACCGGCTCGCCCGCGCCAAGGCCGACGCGGCGCTCAAATCGGTGCAGCTCGATGACGAATTGCGCGGCGCCTTCATTCTTGCCGCCGACACCGTGGTCGCGGTCGGCCGCCGCATCCTGCCCAAGGCGAATCTGGTCGACGAGGCTTCGCAATGCCTGCGGATGTTGTCGGGGCGCAACCATCGCGTCTACACCGCGATCTGCCTGGTGACGCCGAAGGAGGCGTTTCGCCAGCGCCTGGTCGAGACCCGCGTGCGCTTCAAGCGCCTCAGCGAGGACGACATCCAAGCCTATATCGGCTCCGGCGAATGGCGCGGCAAGGCCGGCGGCTACGCCGCGCAGGGCATCGCCGGATCCTTCGTGGTCAAGATGGTCGGCTCCTATTCCAATGTCGT
>Ga0209331_1000482_pt1 | contig 14238 bp, 12 predicted proteins | sample JacPinW_OM3H0_M3_FD_187971 | JGI IMG/M metagenome (GOLD analysis project Ga0209331, IMG submission 187971) | Forest soil microbial communities from Algoma, Ontario, Canada - Jack Pine, Ontario site 1_JW_OM3H0_M3 (SPAdes) (version 2) | ecosystem: Environmental > Terrestrial > Soil > Boreal...
CGGCGAGCCGGTGCTCGGCCGTCGATCCGTCGAACACGTCGCGCGTGAGAGGCCTGACGGCGGGGAGGGAGCGCAGATAAGGCGCAAGCTCCGCGTCGCCATAGAGCGCATCCGACACAATGACCTCGCTCGGCTCGAGCCGCGCGATCTCTGCGACAAGTGAGGCGCGGTCGCGCTCGGCCAATCGGAATTCCCCGGTGGAGATGTCGATCCAGGCGAGTGCAAATCGGCTCTCCGCGGCGCTGGAGGCGCGGGCGCGTGCAATCGCCAACAGGTAATTGTTGCGCCTCGGGTCGAGCAGCGTGTCCTCGGTGAGGGTGCCCGGCGTCACCAGCCGTGTGACGTCTCGGCGCACCACGCTCTTTGCTCCGCGACGGCGTGCCTCAGCCGGGTCTTCGAGCTGCTCGCACACCGCGACGCGATGGCCCGCCATGATCAGCCGCTGGAGATACTCGTCGGCGCGGTGGACCGGCACGCCGCACATGGGAATGTCGCGGCCGAGATGCTTGCCGCGCTTGGTGAGGACTATGCCCAGCGTGCGCGCGGCAACCTCAGCATCGTCGAAAAAAAGCTCGTAGAAGTCACCCATCCGGTAGAACAGCAGGCAATCGGGATTGGCAGCCTTGATTTCGATGTACTGCTCCATGACCGGAGTTGCCCGTCCACCGGTATCGGCGGGCGGGCTCTGCTCCAATCCAGGCGAGTTGAGCGCGCGAATGGCATCCATGCTGCGCGCGAAACTAGCAGAAGGCATGAGGGGATTCACCGCTGTAGCGGAGATAGCCACAAGGGATGCTACATAAGGTGGAGCAGCTGTTCCGCGCATGAGCTGGGGAAATTCTCATCCGCATTTGACAGCGGGAACGTTGCAGTTCATTCACCGAAAGCCAAGAGGGAGGTGAGCTCCATGATTCATGTTCTCGCCATTATCACCGCCAATCCAGGCCAGCGGCAGCGCGTGCTCGAAGCATTTCAAGCCAATGTTCCGGCTGTCCGGGCGGAGGAGGGCTGTATCGAATACGGTGCTGCGGTCGACACCGAAGGCTTCGGTGGACTCCAGACCGCATTTGGACCGGATACCTTCGTCGTGATCGAGAAATGGGCAAGCCCCGAGGCGCTCAAGGCGCATGCGGCTGCGCCGCACATGGCCGCCTATGGGGCAAAAACCAAGCCGCTGATCGCAAGCCGCGTCATACACGTGCTCTCGCCAGTCTGAACCGGGTTGAAGCGGTGATGCCATTTCGGATCACCATCGCCGGCGACATCGGAAGCGGCAAATCCACGGTCGCAAAGAAGCTCGCCCACTGGCTCGGTGTTGAGCCGCTCTCGACTGGCGGCATCCAGCGCCAAATTGCGCAACAGCGCCGCCTCAGCGTGCTCGAATTGAACAAGCTCGCCGAAGAGGACCCAAGCATCGACCGCGAAATCGACGGTTACCTCATGCGTCTTCCCGATGGTGAGCTCATCGTGGAATCGCGCATGGCTTGGCATTTTGTCCCCAATACTTTGAAACTCTATCTGTACATCTCGGATGGCGCGGCGGCCCGCCGAATCATAGGAGCCCAGCGCATTGATGAAGATTATGGCACCATCGCAAATGCTGCGCAGCCGATCATGGCAAGGCGACGGAGTGAGATCCTCAGGTTCAAGAAATACTACAATGTCGATATCGATGATCTGTGCAACTACGATCTCGTGATTGATACAACCTTCGCCGAGGCTGACGAGGTGGTAGAGCAGGTCAGGCGATACCAGGGCTTTGAGAGCAAGCCTGCCTGCCTGATTGATCCGCGAAATCTCGTGCCGACCCGGCAGCTCGCGCAATCAGCTGACGATTCTATTCAAGGCATGACGACCGGAGTGGGCGCTACAAGGCGGCCCTTGGTCACGCTCTACGTTGATCATGTTTTCTACATTGTGGATGGGCACACGCGCGCCGCCGCTGCCGTGCGGCAGGGGATGCGATTCGTTGCGTGCAGTATTGCGGCCTCGAACGACGAGCCGTTCATCCGCGGGTTAACCGCCCGGCAGTACATCCGTAATGCCGTACACGATTCGCTGGTGCATGACTGGGAAACCGCAGTTGGGTTTCAATATCAGGAGGAAATGTGGAAGGGCCGCGCGGGGAGTACTCGTCGGTCGGAACCCGAGAGTCGAGCGGGCCGGTAGTACAGCGTACCGGGGAGTTCGAATCAGATGCGCGCCATTCCCGCGCGCGTCACACGCACCGCTGGAACAGCAGAAACGAGGCAAACATCAGCAGATAGAACGTGCCGGTTGCCCACAGCGCATAGCGAAAGCGGCGGCCCTTACTGACCCGGATGTAGGATAACTTGAGGATCTCGCCCGTCAGCTCGGCTTCGAGCGAGAGATTGAGCAATTGCTTTTCATAAATGCCGCTGGCGGCCGCAGGATCGCCGACGAAGAAAAGTCCCTGTGCCCGCTTGTTCTTGACCAGGCCCTGAAGCGGGCGGATCGGCCACAGCACGAAACCATAGAGCATGATGGTGCAGATGAAAGCGAAAACGAGAAGCGACGCAGCCGGGCGGCCAGACACGCTCGAGCAGGTCGAATTGAGGATCGACCACAACGGGGTCATCGAGAACACGAAGGCTGCAAGCGCGATCTGCGATTTCGTGTCGTAGGCACGGATGTTGGACTCGGCAAATGCGATGGCATGGGTGAGGAACTGAATGCGCTCCTCCCGCGACGACGCCGTGGCCTCGCGCGCCTCTTCAACGACCTGGGCGGCAGGCTCGTCAGGAAGGCGGGCGGCGGGCTCGGCTGTCATCACCATGATGCGGGCAAGCTAGGCGGGCGCTGGAACCATCGCGCAGACGTTGAAGACCCGCACAGGCCGGTGGATCCCTTTAAGCGTCAGCTCGCCGGCGGGCTCCGTGCTGCTCGACGACTCAATGGCGGAGTGCACCTTGCCCTCAATGAGGATCTGGCCGTCCTTGGCGTCAGCGCAAAGCCGGGCGGCAAGATTGACCACCGTGCCGACCGCCCCATAGTCATACCGGCCCTCGAAGCCGATACGGCCGAGCGTCGCATATCCGTGCGCAATTCCGACCCCGAATCCGAGCTCGTAGCCGTGCTTGCGCCATTTTACCAGCAGCTGTCCCACCTGGTCGCGCATCTCGATTGCCATTTGCGCTGCGCGCAGGTTCGGATCCGGGCAGGGCAGGGGGTCGTTGAAGAAAACCATGATGGCGTCGCCGGCAAACCGCTCTACCGTGCCCTCATATTTGTGGATGATGCTGCCCAGCACGGAGTGATACTCGTGCATGACCGACATCACCTCCTCTGGCTCGGTCAATTCCGAGAACGCTGTAAACCCGCGCAAATCGCAGAAGACGACGGTAATAGCGCGCCGATGGCTTTCCAGCACGCGATCGTCGCCCGCGGAGAGGATGAGCTTCGCAATCTGAGGGGACAGAAATCTTTGCAGGCGGTTCATGCGCTCGATTTCATTGAGCTGCTCTTCCACGCGCTTTTCGAGCGTCTTGTTCCAGGCGGCAAGGTCAGCCGCTTGCGCCGTGACCTGATCGTGCAGCTCCTTTATGCGTAGGACCGATTTCACCCGCGCTACCAGTGACATCTGATCGACCGGCTTGGTCAGATACTCGTCGGCTCCCGCTTCGAGACCGGTAACCACATCGCTGCTCGCCGCCTTGGCGGTGACCAGAATAATCGGCATGAACGGGAGATTGGGATCGCCTTTCAAACGGCGGCAGACCTCGATGCCGTCGATCTTGGGCATCATGACATCGAGGAGGATGAGGTCGGGCAGCTGTTCCTTTGCGGCGGCGAGTGCCTCCTCCCCGTCGGCGGCCTGGGTCAATTCATAGCCCTGGGTCGCGAGGCGGGTGACCAGAATATCGCGATTCATCTCGTTGTCGTCGACGATCAAAATTCGCGGCGGGTTGTGCATGCGATGCCTCAGCTCAGACTAAAAGTTGTCGGACGGCTCGGCGCTAGGGCACGTATTCGCGGATTTTGGCGAGCAGCGCGCGCGGACTGTAGGGCTTGGCGACGTAGGCGTCGCACCCCGCAGCACGCGCCTTCTCTTCATCGCCGCTCAGTGCATAAGAGGTGACGACGATGATGGGAATCTTGTTGAGCGCCGGATCGGCCTTGATCCGGCGCGTGGCCTCGTAGCCGTCGAGCATGGGCAGCTGGATGTCCATGAGGATGAGGTCCGGGCGATGCTCGGCAGCCGCAACAATGGCCTGCTGGCCGTCCTCGGCCTCGATCATGTCATAGCCGGCATTGGCGAGCAGATCCCGCAAGATCTGTCGATTGTCTTCCTGGTCCTCGACCACGAGAATGCGTTTGCTCATGCCCGTCCTGCTTGTTGCTGCTCGACCCTGACCGGCAGCGTGAAGGAAAACGTCGCGCCTTTGCCGACTTCCGAATCGACCCAGATTCGGCCGCCGTGCAGCTCAATGATGCGGCGCGCGATCGAGAGCCCAAGCCCAGTGCCGCCCTTCTTCTTGGTAGCCGAACTGTCGGCCTGCTGGAATTCCTCGAAGATCTTGGCCTGGTCACCCGGAGGAATGCCCGGGCCGGTATCGCATACGGACAGCGTATAGGCGCCATTTGCCGCCGCCGCCTTGATCTTCACCTCGCCCTGATCGGTAAACTTGATTGCGTTGCCGACCAGATTGAGCAGGACCTGGGTTAATCTGCGCTCGTCACCGCGAGCGACAGGAAGGTTGTTGGGCAGGTCGATCTTCAGCGCGAGCTTCTTCTCGTCCGCAAGCGATTCGACCGCGGCAAACACGCTGTGCACCACGTCCTTGATCGAGTAGTCGGTGAGCGCAAGAGTGAGTTGTCCGGCCTCGATCTTGGACAGATCGAGCACATCGTTGATGAGCCCGAGAAGGTGCTTGCCGTTCCTCTGCACGCGATCGAGCACGCCGCGCATCTTGGGCGGTGTCTCGCCGTAGATGTCGTCCAGAATGAGCTCGGTGTAACCAAGGATCGCGTTCAACGGCGTGCGCAGCTCGTGGCTCATATTGGCAAGGAACTGCGATTTGTGCTGGCTCGCGACTTCGAGCTGGCGGCCTTTGTCCTCGATTTCCCGGAACAGCCGTGCATTCTGGATCGCGAGCACGGATTGGGCAGCAAACGTTTGCAACAGGTCGATCGTCTGCTTCGAAAATTCGCCCGGCCGTTTGCGGCGCACGACGAGAGCACCGACGGTCTTTTCCGCGCCGAGCAGCGGCACGATCAGCAAGGCGCGAAATCCGGCACGTACGACAACGTCGAGAACTTCCGAACCGCCTTCGCGCACGTCGGCGATCTGCACCGGGCTGCGCTGGGCGGCGGCGTGACCGATTCCCGCGTCGCCCAGGCGGATATGACGCTCCTTGATTTGCGCGATCAGCTCCTCGTTCATGCCATAGGTGGCGCGCAGCCCGAACTCGCCCTTTTCCTCATTGAAATCATAGATCGCGCCGGCGTCGGTATCGGAGAGCTGCACCGCCTTGGTGACGATGGTGTTCAACACCTCCTCGATGTCGAGGGTGGAGTTGACCGCCTGGCTGACCTCGCCCAGCGCGCGCAGCTCGGCGACGGATTGTCCGAGCTCATGGGTGCGAATCTCGACTTTTTTCTCCAGGTCGGCATAGGATTCCTGCAGCCGGCCCGCCATGTCATTGAACTGATCGGCAAGAGCCTCCAGCTCGTCTCCGGTCTTGACCGAGATGCGCTGGGAGAGGTCACCACTTCCGATGCGGGCCGCGCCTGCGCGCAGCGCTCGAATGGGGCCAACCATCCGCCGCGCGAGCACGAGTCCGGCCAGGAAGGCAAACCCGAGCGCCGCCAGCAGCAGAATTCCGGAACGCTCAATCGTGGTATAAAGCGGCGCATAGGCCTCAGACACCGGCAATTCCACGAAGACGAGCCAGCCCAGGGGAGCGACATGCGCCGAGGCGGTCAGCACCCGCCGGCCCTGAATGTCATCGGCTTCCGTCAGCTGTCCGGCTGATTCTCCACTGCCTGCGGCGCGCGCCGCCTGCACCTGCGCCAGGCGCGAGAGATCGGTGTTGCGCAACACCAGGCTGATATCGGGGTGGGCAATCAGGCGCGCTTGCGCGTCGACCACATAGGCGTGGCCGCGGTTGCCGACCTTGATCTGGGACACCACGTCCCAAATGAGCTTGAGGTTGACCTCGGCGACGCTCACGCCGGCGTCCCGGCGGGTGCCGGTGAGCGCAAGCGTCATGTACGGCTCAGACTCGCGCCGAAAGTAGACCGGGCCGTAATAGACCTTGTGCGCGACCGCTTCGGTGAATTTCGGGTCTTTGGAGTAATCGACCTGGGCCGCGACCACATCCATGGCAAGCCGCGACACACGCAATTGCTCTTTGCCGGTAGAATCGAGCTGCGATAGCTCGGTGATGGCGGGCACTTGGCGTAGCAGCCGCAGGCCGTCGAAACGCCGCTGGTCGATGGTGCCGGCCGACCACGGGAGCTGGGTGGTCCATCCGACCTGGCTTTCGATCTCCTTGATGAACTGACTGATCTTTGCCGCCGCAGCCTCGGCCTGCTCGCGCTGAATGCGGATCAGCGACGCTTTGTGCTCTTCATAAGAGAACCAGATCTCCGAGAGCCCGTTCGTAAGCAGCGCGATACAAACCACCGCCAGGAACAAGCCGACATATTTGCGAAAGAGCCGGCCATGCGTCCGTGGCTGCGGCAGCTTCTCGGCCGTCAAGAGCGTTTCGTCGCTTGGGCGCTGGTTCACGCCTTCACCTCGTATACCGGCCGCCCGCCCCGACCCACGCGTCTTGTCGACGGCCGCCCGGATGCGCGCGCGTAAGGAGCGGGTGATGGTCCTCTCATGGCCCAGGCCCGGGATGCTAGAGCCAGCTCGCCTTGGCCGGACCACGCTGGGGAAGATATAGCATAATTTACTGCTTCACAGCCTCAATGAGGACCTGCGTTGCCAGCATCCCTTTGCGGCCGCAGGGCAAATCCTCGGAGGAGACGATGTGGTCGCGCCTTTTTTGCATGGCGGTTCGCCATATAGGCGAGCGAACGCGCATGGGCCCAGGATTCGGCCGCGCAATTCTATCACGGAAAGCACAGCTGCGAGACGTTCGGCCGACCCTAAACGATGGCGCCGGGGGTGCCTGCCGAGCGCGTCGCCGCCGTAACGAGCACGGCATTACCCGCGAGCTTTGCGATTGAGCACAGAGTTCACCGCGCGTTCAGGAGAAGAGATCTTGTCGGAGTGCAACACGGCCCTCACGACAACGGTTTTGGCATCGAGCGCTTCGGGCCAGACATAGCATCGCGTTGCACGCGGGTGCCCCTTGATCTCGAAACTGTAAACCGATCCGGTCCAGGGTTTGCGCCCTTTTCGCGGCACGCGAATATTCACGACAGCGGGCGGGAGTTGCGGTTGGCAGTTGAGTGTCTGATGAATCGCCATCCGCAGCTCGCTCAATCGAATTTTTGGCCGGGCTGCCGCAGTAGAATGGGCAAAATCGTCTGACGTCCCGCGCCGCGTGGGCTTGGCACGCGCGCGATTTTGCCCACGCGAATAGGCGGAATTGTGCGCGCCTTTGCCCACGCTTACACCTGCGCGACCGGGCTCGGCATCCGGCAGCCTTCCGGAGGCGCGGCTTGCTTGTAAGCGGGCCGGTTCATTATGCGCTCAACCCATGACTTCAGCGCGGGCAGACCATCCCACAGATCCGCCATGCGCAGGCGTTGGATGCGGTCAATGACGGGCGCGGCTGCGATATCCGCGAGCGAATAGGTTTGCCCGGCCAGCCATGGCCCGGATTGCGCCAGCGCACGGTCCATCTTTTGCAATGCCGTGGCCAGCATTTTGCGCGATTGCGCGACTGCCTTCGGGTCCGGTGGAGCGAGAAACATCTTTTTCAATGTCGGGATCAAGTACGGGCGCGGATGAGTGGCGAGCAGCCGGTCGAGATCGGCTTCCGAGAATTTCGCGAACACCTGCTTCATCATGAGATTGAGCGAAGCAGGCCGCACCGCCGTGAACAGCTCGTCTTCTTCGACCTTAACCCATTGCCGCATTCGCGCGCGTGCAACCGGCTCCTCCGGTGTAAGGCGCGGCTGCGGATATTGCTCATCGAGGAACTCGTTGATGATGGAAGATTCGGGAATGATCTGTCCAGCGTGACTCAATGTGGGAACCAGTCCTTTTTGGTTGATCGTGAGATAGTGCGGCTTGAAGTTCTCGAAAGCCATTAGATCGATGTGGTGACCCGTCCATTTGAGTCGCTTCTCCTCGAGACAGATCCGAACTTTGAACGAGCAGAATGAATCCCAGAAATGATAGAGACCGATCTCTGCCATTGTTGAATGCCTGCTTGCAGCCGGTAGCTCACCGGCTATGACAGCAATACCCGGATCGCTCGCGTCTTCTCAATGAAAGGATGCCACCATGGCTGAGGCCCAACCCATTCTGCTCGACATCACGGATCGCGTGGCCACAATCACGATCAACCGTCCACAGGTCAAGAACTCGCTCGATGTCGAGGCCTTATCACGGCTGTTCACGGCATTGGGCACCTGCGAGGACCGCAGCGATGTCGGCGCCGTCGTGCTCACCGGGGCGGGCGATGCGTTCTGTGCCGGCGTCAATCTTAAAGGGTATCGGCTTGATGATCGCGCGGCCTTGCGCGCCGGTTTTCGAGAGGTCGCGATGTGGTGGCATCAAATGCTCCACCGCATCGTGCGCATTCGCAAGCCGGTGCTCTCCGCCGTAAACGGCGTCGCGGTCGGCGGCGGGCTCGGCCTGGTGCTCGTAAGCGACATCGCCGTGTGCAGCGAGAATGCAACCTTTTTTGCTTCCTGGATGGCCAATGGTGTCGCGAATGACGGCGGCTCGAGCTACACGCTGGCCAAGATCGTGGGATTTCGCCGCGCCATGGAGTTGATGCTGACCAACCGCACGCTTACGGCAAAAGAAGCCGTCGAATGGCAGATCTGCAATCGCATGTACAAGAACGAGGAATTCTCAAAGAATGTTACGAAGATCGCGCGCCAGCTCGCGCAAGGGCCGACCCACCTGCAAGCCTACGTCAAAGAGACGTTCCACGAAGGCTGGCGCCGGTCGCTCGAGGAATGCACGGAGTACGAGTGCCAGAACATTCTCACCTCGCTCGATCACCCCTACGCTGCCGAGCGTCTCGCCGAGTTCAAGCGCGGCCAACGCACCAATCCTTTGATGATCGATTTGATGTAGTTACGTGTCCCGGGCGCGGTGCAGCATGAAGCGAAGCGGAAATGCTGCACCGCAGACCCGGGACCGCCAAGGGAAAGACCGTTCTGTGGCGGTCCCGGATCAGCAGTGCATCGCGCCTCACATTTGGAACGATTAAGCAAATGGAGCTGGCGCGCTGCACTGCATCCGGGACACGAGGCACACCGCTCAGCCGGCCCCGGTCGTCAAGACGATCTTGCCTTTGACCGCCCGAGCCAGAATCACATCCATGGCATCATGGATGCGCTCGAGCGGATAAGTCGCCATGATCTCGGGCTTGATCTGCCCTTGGTGATACAATCGGAAAAGATCGGCGACCCCTGCATCCATGACCTGCGGTTGCATCTTGAAATGGATGTCGAGTGGGGCACCGACCACGGCAATGTTTTTGAGAAGAATGTAATGCCCCTTGATCTCGGGAATGCGTCCGGATGCAAACCCGATGATCACGATCCGCCCGCCATAGGCTACAGCTCGCAGTGCGGCGTCAAAGATGTCGCCGCCGACGGGATCGAAGACCGCGTCGAGGCCACGGTCTTTGGTCAAAGCGAACACCTGCCGCCGCAGATCTTCCCGCAGATCGGACGCCGAAAGGTCGACGAGTGCGTCGGCGCCATTTGCGAGCGCGAGCTCGCCCTTATCCTTTGAGGTCACGCCCGCGAGCACACGCGCACCCTTGGCTTTTGCCAGCTGGACGATGGCGAGGCCCACGCCGCCTGAAGCGCCGGTCACGAGAACGGTTTCCCCGGGCTTGAGCTGCCCGCGGATCACCACGGCCACATAGGCGGTGTTGTAGATCGTCACCATGCCGGCGCCGGTCACGAAATCCATCTTATCGGGCATGCGAAAACAGCGCGCCTGCGGTGCGACGAGCTTTTCGGCGAAGGCACCGGTTGCCACCTGCGCGATGACCCGGTCGCCTTGCTTCACCCGGTTGACCGCGGACCCGGTTGCAATGACCACGCCGGAAGCATCCCGTCCCGGCACAAATGGCCGCTCCGGGCGGGTCTGATATTTGCCTTGCAGCATCAGCGTATCCGGAAAGTTGGGCCCGATCGCCTTCACGTCGATGAGCACGTCGCCCTCACCAATCGAAGGATCGGGCACATCCTCAATGCGATGGGCACGGATAGGCCCGAACTCGTGGACGACCAAAGCGCGCATCCGACCAATCCCCTATTCGGCGGCAGCCTGCGCGCGCATTTCGCGCGCCGCTTCGAGCGCCGCGTCCACGATCTCCGCGTAGCCGGTGCAGCGGCAGAGATTGCCGCTCAACGCCAGGCGTATCTCCTGTTCGGACGGATCGGGATGCTTTTCCAGATATTCCGCAAGCGTCATCAGGAATCCGGGCGTGCAATAGCCGCACTGGAGCGCGAAGTTGCGGTGGAACGCGAGCTGAAGGGTCGACAGCGAGCCATCCTTGGCGGCCAGTCCCTCGATGGTCTCGATCCGTTTGCCTTCCGCTTGAACCGCGAGCATGAGGCATGAGCGCACCGCCTTGCCGTCCACACGAATAGTGCACGCGCCGCAGATGCCGTGCTCGCATCCGACATGGGTTCCGGTCGCCCCGATCACATGGCGAATGAAGTCCGTGAGCAGCATGCGCGGCTCCGCCAGTCCTTCGACCGGCTCACTGTTGAGCGTGAAACGCACGCGATGGCGCTCGCCTTGTTTCAGGAGGCGCATCGGCGAGCCTCGTCGATCACTTTCTTGCCCAGCCGGCGCACCATTTCGCGCCGGTAGCGAGCGGTGGCGTGGATATCGTCACTGCCGCGCAGCTCCCACGCAAAGTCGTTGAGGGCATCCGCGAGATCTTCATCCTTGAGATGGTCGTCCCACTCGCGCACCATCGGTGCCTCGGCAAGACCGCCGACGCCCAAGCGAATCTTTCCGCCGCCTGCAACCCCCGCCAGCGCAACAATGGCAAAGTCGCCATGCCGCCGCGACAGCTCGCGAAAGGCATAGCCGAAGCCTCTCTGCGCGGCCGGGTAGCGCGCGGCAACCATTATCTCGTCGTCCTGCTTTGCCGTGGTCAGCATTCCAACCTGGAATTCTTTCGCGTTGAGCACGCGCTTCCTGCGCCGCGACCGCAGCACCACTTCCCCGCCCAAAGCAGCAAGACAGAGCGGCAGTTCGGAGCTCGGGTCCGCGTGGCACAGCGAACCGCAGATCGTTCCGCGATTGCGGGTCTGGAAATGTCCGATGTGCGGTATCGCGGCGGCGACGAGCGGCAAGCGCGAATTGAGCCCTGGCCACGATTCGAGCACAGCCTGCGTGGTGGTCGCGCCGATTTCTACCCAGCCGGATGAATCGTTGATGTAATTCAACTCGTCGAGTTCGGCGATGTCGACGAGAACGGAGGGCCGCAACAGGCGCATGTTGAGCATGGCCATGAGCGACTGCCCGCCGGCAATCACGCGCGCTTCCTCCCCGTGCTCTGCGAGCAGCGACAATGCCTCGTCCATGCTATCGCAGCGGGCGTAGTCGAAGGGCGGCGGCTTCATCGCTTCATTCCGATCAGGCGACGCAATCGGTCCGACCAAGAAAAGCCGGGTGCCTGTTGGGGCAGCGTCCGCGCGAGAGTTCTTGCAAAATCTCGAAAGAATGCACCGATGAGGTGGCGCGCAGCGCCATCGAGCATTCGGCCTGCGATCATGGCAACCCGGCCCGACACATGCACATCATAGTTGTAATCGAGGCGGCAGCCTTCCTTGACCGGTGTAAGGGACAAGTGCCCCGTCCCGGAAGTGGCGCCAAGCGCGCCTGACAAATTGCCCTTCAGAACGGCCGAGCGCGGTTCGTCGAGGTCGCACAAGAAGACGTCGGCAGCAAACTGTCCCCGCACCGGACCAACCCCGAGGAAGACGACGGCCTTGAATGCATTTTCGCCGACGCGCTTGAGCTCGCGGCATCCGGGCAAGGCTGCTTTCAGCCTGGTTTCATCGAGCAAACCCGCCCACACTTCTTCTGGGCTTGCCGGTACAACCACCGAACCCTTGCCGTTGAGCATGGACGCCGCGCCTTGCGCGGTTTGCGTTTCTGATCGCGCAGTCGCCCGCGCAGCAGCAGGCTCATCCGGGGTTATCCATTCGAGGACCCGCGCCGGTTTAAGCGGGATCGTGATGTCGGAATGGCCGAGTGCGTCGGCCACTGCGTTGGCAAGACAAACGGGCGTGCTGTACTGGTTGCCCTCGGCAATGCCCTTGGCACCCAATCGCGTGAAGGGCGAAGGCGACTGCACAGGATGAAGGACGTTGAGCTTCGGCATTTCGGGCGCGGTTGCCACGAGATAGTCTGCAAATGTGCCAGAGAGAAAACTGCCGTCGTCCGCATAGGCAAATTCTTCATACAGGGAAGCACCGATCGCCGCCGCGAAGGAGCCGTGGATCTGCCCATCGGCCAAGCCGGGATTGAGGATGGTTCCGCAGTCATGGCTGGTGACGTATTTGTCAATGCGGATTTCGCCGGTCTCGCGGTCGATCTCAACGCCGCAGAAATCAAAACCGAAGCCGTAGGCCAGCGACGTGTTGATCTCGTCATTGGCTGTCGTCGCCGTGAGCTCCGGCGCGCTCCAGGTCACGCTTTCGCGCAAACCGGGGGCCATTCCATCGGGAAGACCCGCCGGAGACCAATGCGCCTGGCCGGCGACGCGATGCAAGCTTTGCGCATTTGCCGGATTATCGCGGGCAAAGACTTTGCCGCCGCCGAAATCAACGCGATCAGCCGGAACGTTGAGCGAGGATGCGGCGATACGCGCGAGCTTTTCCCGCAGGCGCACGGCTGCGATATGCACGGCGCTCGCTGCCGCGGGCGCGAACCGGCAGGAATAATTGCCAGCAGCGATCGACCAGCCATCCTTCTGGGTGTCGGTTTCGAGATTGACCACCACATCCTCGATCGTCACCCCGAGCTGATCGGCGACGATCTGAGCGAGCGCGGTCTGGTGGCCTTGGCCCTGCGGCACTGAATCGCCAACCACGCTGATAGCGCCGAGCGGATCGATGTTGATCGTCGCGCATGCCACCGCGCCGTCCTTCTGGCCCGCGCGCTCGCGCTCGATCCCCGTCTTCAACATGGAGATGTAGCCCATATTGGACTGACTTGGCTCCACTGCGACGGCGTAGCCGATTCCATAGAGCCGGCCTTCGCGGCGCGCCCGCACGCGCGTTGCTTTGAGCTCATCGAGCTTGCCTTCGCGCACCGTCTCGGCGATCACGCGCTGATAATCGCCGGAATCGATCAAAGCTCCCGCGGGCGTGCGGTAGGGAAAGGATCCTTCCGGGATCAGATTGCGGTGGATGATTTCGAGCGGATCGAGCCCAAGCTCGACGGCGATTGCGTGCATCATGCGCTCGACCGCGAAATAGAGTTGCGGCCCGCCAAAGCCGCGCACCGCGCCGGTCGGGCATTTGTTCGTCACCAGAATGTGCGTAAAGACGTCGACGTTCTTGATCCCATAGGCGTTCGTCGAAAGCCCGTGCATGCGATAGATCGGCGCGGGCATGGGCGCGCGCAGATAGGCGCCGTGATCGTCCCAGTGCGTCAGGCGCAGCGCGCCCACCACGCCGGCGTCGTCATAGGCGGCTGCGATGCGCGTCACGCGGTTTGGCGCCGAGCTTGCGGCCGCAAGGTGCTCGAGCCGGTCCTCGATCCATTTGACCGGCCGGCCTGCGATGCGAGCGGCGATACAGAGCACCACGATGTAGGGAAACAGGGCAAGCTTGGACCCGAAGCTGCCGCCCGAGTTCGCCGGGCTACGATGGCGCAACTGGCTCCCGGGCACCCGCAGCGCCCGCGCCATGACGGGATGGAGCGAGAACGGCCCCTGGAAATTGGAGTAAACATCGTAACCGCCGGTCGCCAGGTGCTCGGCGATCACCGCGTAGCCTTCCATGGGCGTGATGGAATTGCGCGGATACGAGATTGTGATCTCGTGCTGCCGTTTCGCCTCCGCAAAGGCTTTTGCGGTGTCGCCGTGGCGGCACTCG
>Ga0209331_1000483_pt1 | contig 14236 bp, 11 predicted proteins | sample JacPinW_OM3H0_M3_FD_187971 | JGI IMG/M metagenome (GOLD analysis project Ga0209331, IMG submission 187971) | Forest soil microbial communities from Algoma, Ontario, Canada - Jack Pine, Ontario site 1_JW_OM3H0_M3 (SPAdes) (version 2) | ecosystem: Environmental > Terrestrial > Soil > Boreal...
ATGAAGGAACACGATGCATAAATTTCTCCTCGCACTCATCCTGTTGTCGCTATCGGTTTCCACCGGCGCCATCGCCCAGCAGCAGCGCAGCGGCACGCCGGCGGAGCAGAAGGCTTGTGCGCACGATGTTCAGAAATTTTGTCGGCCTCTGATGGATCAGGGCGACTTGGTTATTCTGGCTTGCCTTCAACAAAATCGTCCCAAGTTGACCGGGGCCTGCAATCAGGTGCTGACGAGCCACGGGCAATAGACCGGCGCTCGCAGCCGGCGGTCGCCGCCGGGGGCCCGTTATCAGCTCAATTCGGACATGCCCGGAATTTGCGAGATATCAGCCGGCATTGGTTTTCGCGTCGTATTCCCCTATATGGGGTTCGCGATCCCTGCGCATGCGCGGGCTTAACCGGGGCATGCGAAGCCATCACGCCCGAACGAATGTAGCCAGTTCTTGATGACCAGCGCGAGCGAATTGCGATCCGGCAAGACTCACCGCGACGAGAACTTTCCGGTCGCGTCGTGGATCATTCATCCGCGCCACCGGACGTTGATCCTCGCGTTCTACAATTTTGTCAGAACTGCCGACGATATCGCCGATCACGCAACGCTCGGTGAGCGCGACAAGCTCAACTATCTCGATCTGCTTGAAGCCGAACTGCTGGGCCAGGGCGATAGCCAGCCCGAGGCCGTCAATCTGCGGCGCGCGCTGGCCGAGCGTTCGATGCCGCCGCGCCACGCGCTGGATGTTCTGACCGCATTCCGGATGGATGTGACCAAGCTTCGTTATGAGAACTGGGAGGAAGTGATCCACTATTGCCGGTATTCGGCCATGCCGGTCGGACGGTTCATGCTCGACGTCCACGGCGAGAGCATGTCGACCTGGGCTGCCTCCGACGCGCTCTGCGCCGGCTTGCAAATCAACAATCATCTTCAGGACTGCGGCAAAGACTACAGAAACCTCAATCGCGTCTATCTTCCGCGCGATGCGCTCGCGGCTGCCGGGGCCACCGTCGGGGCGCTTGGCGAGGGGCGGGCATCGGCGCCGCTGCTGCAATGCCTGCATTCGCTCGCCGTGCGAACCGAGGTTCTGCTCAATCAAAGCAGACAGCTCAGCGCCGAAGTGAAGGATTTTCGGCTCGGGCTTGAGATCTCGGTGATCCAGGCTTTCGCCGATAAGATCGTTCGTCTTCTGAAGGTGCGCGATCCCCTAAGCGAGACCGTGCATCTCGGCCCGATTGAACTGCTGGTGTACAGCGTCGGTGGGGTCGCAAGCGAAATGACCCGCCGGGCAGTGGGACGGCGGCACGTGTCTAAACCGGCGGCCGGCGCATGACGCTTGATGCGGCGGCAGCCAACGCGAATTACGGGACATCCGCTTCCGGCAGTTCGTTTTACGCGGCGATGCGCATTCTGCCGCGCGAGCAGCGCGACGCGATGTTTCAGATCTACAGCTTTTGCCGGCAGGTCGACGACATCGCGGATTCCGATGGTCCGCGGCCCGAACGGCTGGCCGCGCTTCAGCAATGGCGTGACGATATCGACGCGCTGTACCAGGGCCATCCGCCGGCGCGGCTGCGGGACTACGTCTCGTCGGTTCGAAGATTTGACCTGCAACGCGAGGATTTTCTGGCCATCGTCGATGGCATGGAAATGGATGTGCCGCAGGATATCCGGGCGCCGGATCTTGCAACGCTCGATCTGTACTGCGATCGGGTGGCCAGCGCGGTCGGACGCTTGTCGGTGCGGGTGTTTGGTCTCGCGCGGGACGACGGTATCCTGCTCGCGCATCATCTCGGCCGTGCGCTGCAATTGACCAATATCCTGCGCGACGTCGATGAAGACGCTGATATCGGTCGCCTGTATCTGCCGCTCGAAGGACTGCTGCACGCGGGAATCACCTCTATCGATCCGCTCAAGGTCATCTCTGACCCGGCGCTGCCGAAAGCATGCGCGCCGCTGGCAGAGCGGGCGCGGGCGCATTTCGAGAAGGCCGACGAAGTCATGGGCCGCAATCCGCGGCGCGTGGTGCGGGCGCCGAGGATCATGTCGAGATATTATCGCGCGATTCTGGAATTGCTTGTCGCCAGGGGGTTCGCACCGCCGCGCGCGCCGGTTCGCCTCAACAAGATGGCCCGCATCGCCATCCTTCTTCGCTACGCATTCATCTGATGCAAAAGACCGTCCACATCATCGGCGCTGGAATTTCTGGCCTCTCGGCAGCCGTTCGGCTGGCGAATGCGAATTTCAAGGTGCATGTCCACGAGGCTACGCAACAGGCCGGCGGTCGCTGCCGGTCATATTTCGACGCGGCGACCAACCTGACCATCGACAACGGCAATCATCTCTTGCTCTCGGGCAACCGTCACGCGGTGGCTTACGCGAGATCGATCGGTACCGAGGCGGGGCTGGTTGGGCCGAAGCGGGCGCAGTTTCCGTTCGTCGATCTGACGACCGGACAGCGCTGGCAGCTCGACCTCGGAGACAGCCGGCTGCCGCTGTGGGTGTTCGATGAGGCTCGCCGTGTGCCTGATACCGGCCTGCTCGATTATCTCGCACTGATGCCTCTGATCTGGGCCGCGCAAAGCAAACTGGTCGGCGATACCATCCCGTGCGAGGGAACGCTTTACCAGCGGCTGGTGCAGCCGCTGCTGCTGGCGGCCCTGAACGTCGATCCGCCCGAGGGGTCCGCGGGCCTTGCCGGCGCGGTGGTACGGGAAACATTGCTGGCGGGCGGACAGGCTTGCCGGCCGCTGATCGCGCGCGACGGCTTAAGCGCGGTGCTGGTCGAACCCGCCATCAAGCTGCTGCAGGACAAGGGCGCCAACATCCAGTTCGGACACGAACTGCGCGAGCTCGGTATGTCGGCAAACAGCGTTGGCGAACTGAAATTTGGCGACGACACGGTCGCCATCGAGCCGGCTGACGCCGTGGTGATGGCTGTGCCGCCGCGCCCGGCTGCGTCGCTGCTCCCGGGCTTGAAAACGCCATCCAAGTTCCGGGCGATCGTGAATGCGCATTTCCGCTTCGATCCGCCCAAGGACATGCCTCCGATTCTCGGGGTTGTCGGTGGACTGGTGGAGTGGCTGTTCGCATTCCCGCAGCGCCTGTCGGTTACCGTCAGCAATGCCGACCGGCTGGTGGATATGCCGCGCGAGGAACTCGCGCAGGCGATCTGGCGGGATATCTGCAAAGCGGGAGGCGTGCAGGGTGAAGTGCCGCCCTGGCAGATCGTGCGCGAGCGCCGCGCGACGTTCGAGGCCACGCCGGAACAAAATGCACTGCGGCCGGGTCCGTCCACGAGCTGGAAAAATCTGTTTCTCGCGGGCGACTGGACTGATACGGGGTTGCCGGCAACTATCGAAGGATCGGTGCGGTCGGGGAACCGCGCCGCCGACCTTGTTCTTGCCATGCGGCCGGCCTGATCGGGAGATAGCAAGTGGTTTCCGGTGGAACCGGGCAGGGTTGAACAGGGGATGTCGAGCGAAATGCATTCCGGCAACAAGTCAGTTGGAATTGAGACCGGTGGCGCCCTGGAGGCCAGCATCGCGTCGGCGACGCGCGCGTTGCTTGGCTATCGGCAACCGGATGGACACTGGGTGTTCGAACTCGAAGCCGATTGCACCATTCCCGCCGAGTATGTGCTGCTTCGCCACTACCTCGGCGAGCCCGTCGACACCGCGCTGGAAGCCAAGATCGCAAATTACCTGCGGCGGGTTCAGGGCGCCCACGGCGGATGGCCACTGGTGCACGAGGGCGATTTCGAGATGAGCGCCAGCGTGAAGTCCTATTTCGCGCTGAAGATGATCGGCGATTCCCCGGATGCGCCGCATATGGTGCGTGCCCGCGAAGCAATCCGGTCGCGCGGCGGCGCCATCCACAGCAACGTTTTCACGCGGTTCATGCTGGCGATGTTCGGGGTGCTGACATGGCGGAGCGTGCCGGTGTTGCCGGTCGAGATCATGTTATTGCCGATGTGGTCGCCGTTTCACATCAACAAGGTCTCTTACTGGGCGCGTACCACGATCGTGCCGTTGATGGTTTTGGCGGCCCTGAAACCGCGCGCGAAAAATGCCAGCGGCGTCGGCATCGATGAGCTGTTCCTGCAGAAGCCGCATTCAATCGGAATGACGGCCAAGGCCCCGCATCAAAGCTGGGGCTGGTTTCTCCTGTTCCGCGGACTGGACAGCGTGTTGCGGGCGATCGAGCCGCTGTTTCCGAAGAAACTGCGTGCCCGTGCGATCGATAGCGCTGTCGCCTTCATCGAAGAACGGCTGAACGGCGAAGATGGCCTCGGCGCGATCTATCCGCCGATGGCCAACACCGTGATGATGTACGAGGTGCTCGGCAAGCCCGCCGATTATCCGCCGCGCGCCGTCACGCGAAGGGCGCTCGACAGGCTTCTGGTGATCGGCGAGCACGAGGCCTATTGCCAGCCTTGCGTTTCGCCGGTGTGGGATACGTCGCTGACCTGTCATGCCCTGATCGAAGCCGGCGGCGAGGAGGCATTACCTCCGGCCAAGCAGGGTCTGGACTGGCTGCTGCCGAAGCAGGTGCTGGACGTCAAGGGCGACTGGGCTGTGAAGCGGCCGCAAGTTCGGCCCGGCGGCTGGGCCTTCCAATACAACAACGCCTATTATCCCGACCTCGACGACACCGCAGTCGTGGTGATGGCGATGGATCGCACGCGGCGCGCGACCCAAAGCCATGAATACGATGCCGCGATCGCGCGCGGCCGCGAATGGATTGAGGGCATGCAAAGCCGCGACGGCGGCTGGGCCGCCTTCGACGTCAACAATCTCGAATATTATCTCAACAACATTCCGTTCTCCGATCACGGCGCGCTGCTCGATCCGCCGACCGAGGACGTCACCGCCCGCTGCGTCTCGATGCTGGCTCAGCTCGGTGAGACCGCTCAAAACAGCAAGGCGGTTGCGGCCGGGATCGCATTTCTGCGCCGGACCCAGCTTGCGGAGGGATCGTGGTATGGCCGCTGGGGGCTGAACTACATTTACGGCACCTGGTCGGTACTGTGCGCGCTCAATGCCGCCGGGGTGGACCACCAGGATCCCGCGATTCGCAAGGCCGTGGACTGGCTGGTGTCGATCCAGAACAAGGACGGCGGCTGGGGCGAGGATGCCACCAGTTACCGACTAGACTATAGGGGGTTCGAGGGAACTCCCACGACCGCCTCGCAAACGGCATGGGCCTTGCTTGGACTGATGGCAGCGGGCGAGGTCGGGCATCCCGCGGTCGCGCGTGGCGTGGAGTGCCTAATAGCAACACAAAGCCAAAAAGGTTTGTGGGACGAGCAGCGCTACACGGCAACAGGCTTTCCTCGGGTGTTTTATCTGCGCTATCATGGATATCCAAAGTTCTTTCCGCTCTGGGCGTTGGCGCGGTATCGGAATCTGAGGAACACCAACAGCAGGGTGGTAGGGGTCGGAATGTGAATTTGGGGGCGGGGGACGACGCGTCTGCGGGCAATCCAATCGATCCGCGGCCGGTACTGATCGTGACTGGTCTGGTGCAAGAGGCCCGCATCGCGGCTGGGCCGGGCATGACTGTTATTTGCAGCAGTAGCGATCCGCAGCAATTGCGCGCATTACTGACGGTGTTTGACCCATCAACGATCAGGGGCGTGATCAGCTTCGGCGTCGCCGGTGGACTGGATCCCAGCTTGAAATCAGGCGACGTCGTGGTGGCGACCGAAGTGCTGGCCGGTGACGCCCGCTGGCTGGCCGGCTTGGCACTGAACGAAGAACTGATCGCCAGCGTCGGGTTGGGGAGCCGACGCGTTGTGAGGGGTGGTCTCGCGGGCGTGGAGCAGGTGGTCGCCGCCCAGGCCGTAAAGGCCGCGCTGCGGTCCGAAACAGGGGCTGCTGCTGTCGATATGGAGAGCCATATCGCAGCCGCCTACGCAGCCGAGGCGGGTCTTCCGTTCGCGGCTCTGCGCGTCATCAGCGATCCCGCCAGCCGCGCTCTGCCGGCGCTGGCGATGGCCGCGATCAAGCCGAACGGCGACATCGATTTGCGCAAGGTCCTGCGCGGCGTGGCGCGCAACCCACTGACGCTGCGCGCGCTGGTCTCGACAGGGATCGACTTCAATCGCGCGCTGCGCAGCCTACGCGGCTGTCGAGGCTTTCTGCTGGGCGGCGAGGGCCTCGTCGCGGCGGATCTCTGACAGGCGCTTCTGCACTTCCGCCGAGAAGATGTACTGCGCCGGGCGCTGATTATCGAGATTGATCTCGGGCGCCATCGGACCCGTCGTCCGCACGCCGCGCAGCGCTACCCACATCGCCTTCAACGGATTGCTCAGGGCTGCGTTGGCCGCGGTCGGCTCATAGCCGCAATGCGCCATGCAGTCGGCACACTTCTCGTACTTGCCGGTACCGTAGGTCTCCCAGTCCGTCGTCTCCATCAACTCCTTGAAAGTCTTGGTATAGCCTTCGCCGAGCAGATAACAGGGCTTCTGCCAGCCGAAAATGTTGCGTGCCGGCATGCCCCACGGCGTGCATTCGTAATCTTGGTTGCCCGCAAGGAAATCGAGGAACAGGCCGGAATGCATGAAGTTCCACTTCTTGCCCTTGCCGAGCGCAAACACGTCGCGGAACAGCTTTTTCGTCTTGGTGCGGTTGAGGAAGTGCTCCTGGTCGGGCGCGCGCTCATAGGCGTAGCCCGGCGACATGGAAACGCCGACGCCGAGTTCCGTGGTAAAGTCGAGGAATTTGGCGATGTCCTCCGCCGCGTGTCCATCGAAGATCGTCGCGTTGACGTTGACCGTGAAGCCCCTAGCCTTGGCGGCCTTGATCGCCGAGACCGCGCGATCGAACACGCCCTTCTGCGAGACCGCCTTGTCGTGGTGCTCTTTCAAGCCGTCGAGATGCACCGAGAAAAACAGATATGGCGATGGTTCGAACAGGTCGAGCTTCTTTTCCAGTAGCAGCGCGTTGGTGCACAACGATACGAATTTCTTGCGCGCCACCAGACCGCGCACGATCTCGCCGATTTCCTTGTGGATCAGCGGCTCGCCGCCCGGAATGGCCACCATCGGCGCGCCGCATTCGTCGGCGGCGTCCCAGCATTCCTGCGCCGACATGCGGCGATTGAGGATCGCGTCGGGATAGTCGATCTTGCCGCAGCCGACGCAGGCGAGGTTGCAGCGAAACAGCGGTTCGAGCATCAGCACCAGCGGGTAGCGCTTCCGGCCCAGCAGCTTCTGCTTGATCAGATAGCCGCCGATACGCATTTCCTTGAAGAACGGTATTGCCATTACAGGTTTCTTTCTGGACTCAGTAGAGAAGTGGATCAGCCCGCCGCTAGTTCAGCCGGAAGCCGGAATTCGATATTTTCTTCCCGGCCTGGCAGCACCGACACCGCCACCGGCCCGATTCGTCTCAAGGCCTCGATCACGTCATCGACGAGAACTTCGGGCGCCGAGGCGCCGGCGGTGATGCCGACGGCCTTGGCGTCCTTCAGCCAATCCGGGTTCAGTTCGCTGCCGTCGGCAATGAGATAACTCGCGACGCCTACCTCGGTGCCGATTTCGCGTAGCCGGTTTGAGTTGGAACTATTGGTGGCCCCCACCACCAAGATAACGTCCACGAGCTTGCTAAGGTCCCTTACCGCAGATTGGCGGTTCTGTGTCGCATAGCAGATATCCCGGATGTCCGGGCCTTGAATATCCGTAAAACGCTGCTGAAGGGCGGCAATAATGTCCTTGGTGTCGTCGACGCTGAGCGTGGTCTGGGTGATGTAGGCCACCGGCGTGTCCGCCGGCAGCGTCAAAGCCGCCACATCGTCGACGTCCTGGACCAGCAGGACGGGGCCGGGAACCTGACCCATGGTTCCCTCGACCTCGGGGTGCCCGGCATGACCGATCAGGATCAGGGCCCGGCCTTTCGACATGTAGCGCTTGCCCTGGTTGTGGACTTTGGTCACCAGAGGGCAGGTAGCATTGAGGACCGGCAGACCGCGCGCCGCGGCTTCCTCCTCCACGCTCCTCGCCACACCGTGGGCGCTGAATACGGTGACGGCGTGCGGCGGCACTTCCGACAAATCCTCGACGAAGATTGCGCCCTTGTTTTTCAGGCTTTCGACCACGTATTTATTGTGGACGATCTCATGGCGGACATAGACCGGCGGGCCGTACTTCTCGATGGCGCGCTCGACAATCTCGATTGCACGCACGACCCCCGCACAAAATCCGCGGGGTTGCGCAAGATACACTTCCATGGGACGCCCGTTACGCAAGTTGCACCAATCTCATCTATGCATCTCCAGTGGCTTGGACATCTGCAATATCGGCATCTGCCGTATCGGTATCTGCAATATCCGCACCATGACCCGGTTCCACATCCGCCGCCTCCCCAAGCACATGGAAGCACAGGGCTTTGTGTCAAAAAACGATCGGCTAGAAAAGGCGGATCGCCAAACGATCAGCCAGGAACACAGGCGGGATCGGTAATATAGTACAGTATTCTACAAATCGCGGCGAATAAAGCCCCTTGAACCCTCACTTGTTCGTCACTTTACCGCAGGTCAATCCCGGCTATATCAGCCTCTCAGCGCGGTTTCGCCATGTTTTTGCGTTGCTTGTCCGTCCCCGTGAAGAAAAAGTATCCAAAGCAACATTAGATCGGCTCATGGAACTCCGCTAAACAGCGGGGCGTTTCCGGCAAGCTGTTAACTTTAGAAAGAAAAACTGTGCTGACAAGTATTGTTGTATCGATTGTTAGAGCTTGCACGCGGTTTGCCCTTCCTACTGTCCTGCTCGCCCTCATCCTTGCGATAGCGGCGGGCTTCTACACAGCCCGGCACTTCAAAATCAACACCGACATCAACACGCTGATTTCGCTAAAACTGGATTGGCGCCAGCGCGACATCCAGTTTGAACAGGCATTCGATCGGGAAAGAACGATCCTTGCCGTTGTGGACGCCCCGACGCCGGAACTCACCGGCGCAGCGAGGACTGCGCTCGAACAGAAATTGTCTGGCGATACCAAGCATTTCGAATCGGTTCAGGCTCTCGGCGGCGGAGAATTCTTTGAGAAAAACGGGCTGTTGTTCCTCCCGGTGGCAGAAGTCGGCCGGGTGACCGGGCAATTCGAGTCCGCCGCACCGCTGATCGAAATCATGGCCGGCGATCCCAGTATACGGGGACTGACCGGCGCGCTGGAAACCGGGCTCGCCGGCATCAAACGCGGACAATTCAAACTCGACAGCACTCAGCGGCCCTTCAACCTGATCGCCCAGACGGTCGAGAGCGTGCTGAACACGGGTTCGGGGACGTTCTCCTGGCGCGAACTCGTTAGCGACAAGCCTTTGACCGACTCCGACCGACGCGCCTTCATCGAGTTCAAGCCGATCCTCGACTACAATGCGCTGCAGCCGGGCAAGGATGCGACCGATGCCATCAGGCAGGCCGCCCGCGATCTCAATCTCGCAGGCGAATACGGCGCGCGGGTCAGGTTGACCGGGCCGGTGCCGATCGCCAACGAAGAATACGCCACCGTTCAGGATGGCGCCATCGTAAACGGAATCGGTACCGTCCTCGTCGTGCTCGTCATTCTCTGGATGGCGCTGCATTCGTCGAAGATCATCTTCGCCGTGTTCCTGAATCTTTTTATCGGCCTTTCCCTCACCACGGCGGTGGGGCTGATGATGGTGGGTTCGCTGAACCTGCTTTCGGTCGCGTTTGCCGTGCTGTTCGTCGGATTGGGCGTGGATTTCGGCATTCAGTACAGCGTCCGCTATCGCTCGGAGCGCTTCAAGAGCAACGACCTGCGGCTCGCCCTGGAGCAGGCGGCCGAACGCTCCGCGGTTCCGCTATCGCTCGCCGCGATGGCGACCGCGGCTGGATTCCTCTGTTTTCTGCCGACCGACTACAAGGGCATTTCGGAACTCGGCGAGATCGCCGGTGCGGGCATGCTCATTGCGTTCACGTCGAGCATCACCGTGCTGCCGGCGTTGCTGAGGTTGCTTAATCCTCCCGGGGAAAAGGAGCCCGTCGGCTATGCGTTCCTGGCGCCGGTCGATCATTTCCTCGAAAAGCATCGCGTGCCCATTATCGTCGGCACGCTTCTGTTAGCAATCGCCGGTCTGCCCCTGCTTTATTTTCTGAGGTTCGACTTCAACCCGATCAACTTGCGAAGTCCCAAGGTCGAGTCGATCGCAACCTTTCTCGATTTGAGAAAGGATCCGAACACCGGCGCCAATGCCATCAACGTGATGACGAACTCGGATGCCGACGCGAAAAAGATTGCAGAACGATTGGAAAAGCTGCCGGAAGTCCTCAGCGTCAGGTGGCTGGACAGTTTTGTGCCCGAAGACCAGCCGGCAAAACTGAAACTGATCGCCCAGGGCGCCAAGGTTCTCAATCCGGCGCTCAACCCGGACTCCATTGATCCCCCGCCGTCCGACGCGGAGAATGTCGAAGCTTTGAAGGGATCGGCGGACAGCCTGCGCAAGACCGCGGGCGACGCGAAAGGTCCGGGTGCTGTGGCCTCGCGTCGGCTCGCCGACGCGCTATCGAAGCTCGCCGAGTCCAATCAAGCCACGCGCGACAAGACGCAGGCCATTTTCGTCACGCCGTTGAAGTTGATGCTCGACCAGCTCAAGAAGTCTCTGCAAGCGCAGCCGAACAGCCTGAAGACGCTGCCGGCCGATCTGGTCAATTCGTGGAAAACCAAGGATGGCCTGCAGCGTGTCGAGGCACTGCCGCGCGGCGACCCCAACGACAACGACACGCTGCGCAGATTTGCCAGCGCCGTTCTGGCCGCCGAGCCGAATGCGATCGGGGGACCGGTATCGATTCTCAAGTCCGGCGACACGGTCGTCAAGGCATTCATCCATGCAGGCATCTGGGCGCTCGTCGTGATCAGCCTGCTGCTCTGGCTTGCCTTGCGGCGAATAACCGACGTGTTGCTGACGCTGGTGCCGCTGTTGGTCGCGGGGGCGGTGACGCTGGAGATTTGCGTGCTAATCGGGATGCCGCTCAACTTCGCCAACATCGTCGCGTTGCCGCTGATGCTCGGCATCGGCGTCGCGTTCAAGATCTACTACGTCACGGCCTGGCGGTCAGGCAGGACGAATCTTCTGCAGACAAGCCTCACGCGAGCAATATTTTTCAGCGCGATGACGACAGCCACGGCGTTCGGAAGCCTGTGGCTATCCAGTCATCCGGGAACCGCGAGCATGGGCAAACTTTTGGCGCTCTCGCTCCTGACTACGCTTGCTGCGGTGCTGTTGTTCCAGCCAGCGCTAATGGGCAAACCGCGCGATATCCGGGAGTAGACAGATATCGCCGACCGGATCTGCCGGCTGCGCGGCCGTCGCCAGTTTTTGACCGGGCGCTTTGGAAGCCGGGTTGACGGAAGCGGTGGTCTTCGGTGCGGTGGCTGTCGTTGTCGGCGCAGCGCTCCGGGGTAGTGCACCCGTGGTCTTCGGCGCCCCCTTGGCCATGCTGTTGGCGGGGCTGGAGGGAATCGGGCCCGCGACGCGGGTCCAGGTTTCGCCGCCGCAGAGAAAGCCCAATACGCAGCCTTGGATCTCAAGTTGCTCGGGACCGGCGGGCTTAATCGTCGAACTGTAGAATTGTCCGTCCTTGGCGTTATAGACTTGGCCTTCCCACTGATCGACGCCAGGCTTCTTCTTCATGTCGATCAGGATCGGCATTCCCAGGGTCGGCCTGTTCTGTTTTGAGACATCGGGATTGTTCTTGTCGCGGCCGCCCGGCGTTTTCTCCCATGCAACCGCGCCCCACATACTTCCATTGCATTCTGCAACCCGTATGTTGGCGACACCGTCCGCCACCCTCCAGTCGCCTGTCGGATCGACCGCCAAGGCCGGTGCAAAGCCTGTCGCGAAAAATATTCCGGAGTATGTTACGGTACGCATGATGGTTCGTGGGCAGTGCAACATGGTTTAAACCTATGCTTAAGTAGATGATCCGGGCGAGGGCAAAACGCCGCATTGAGGGTTTTCAGTTGACGAAATGGCTATCAACCGAAGTATGTAACTGATGCTATATTCAAATCTAGACGTTTCCGAGATGTTTGTGGACCGCCAGGCGCAGCGCAGTTCCATGCATGCGCGCCACTTAAATGAGCAGCTGGTACGGGTCCTCAAGACAATCGGTTACGATGTCGGCTTTCAGAAGGGTCAAGGCCAATATCTCTTCGATCGCGACGGCGTGCGCTATCTCGATTTACTGAGCGGTTTTGGCGTTTTTGCGATTGGCCGGAACCATCCGGCGCTGCGCGCGGCGTTGAAGAGCGTCCTCGATAGCGACCTGCCCAACCTGGTGCAACTCGACGTTTCCACGCTCGCGGGCGTGCTGGCGGAACGTCTGCTCGATTACGTGCCGTATCTGGACAAGGTCTTCTTTGCCAATTCCGGGGCAGAATGTGTCGAAGCTGCGATCAAATTCGCACGCGGCGCCACCGGCCGGCCGGGCATCGTGTACTGCGCCCATGCCTTCCACGGATTGTCCTATGGCGCGCTTTCGCTCACCGACGATCCGAACTTCCGCGGCGGTTTCGAGCCGCTGCTGCCCGGATGCACGTCGATTCCCTTCAACGATCTCGCTGCGCTGGAGCAGGCGCTGTCGTCGCGCCAGGTTGCCGCCTTTATTGTCGAGCCGATCCAGGGCAAGGGCGTCAACATGCCCACGGACGAATTTCTGCCGGGCGCAGCGGCGCTCTGCCGTAAGTACGGCACCTTGATGATTGCCGACGAAATCCAGACCGGAGTGGGTCGTACCGGGCGGTTCCTCGCGGTCGAACACTGGAACGTCGAACCCGACATGGTGCTGATCGCCAAGGCGTTGTCGGGCGGTCATGTTCCGGTCGGCGCGTTGCTCACCCGCAAGAGCATCTTCGACAAGATCTTCAATCAAATGGATCGAGCAGTTGTACATGGCTCGACGTTTGCGAAAAACGATCTCGCGATGGCGGCCGGAATCGCAACGCTCGAGGTGCTCGAGTCCGAGAAATTGATCGAGGCGGCCGCCAAGCGCGGCGCCGAGCTTCGGCTTGCGCTGACGCGGATGGTTCCCGGCTATGAATTGCTGAAGGAGGTTCGCGGCAAGGGGCTGATGATCGGCGTCGAGTTCGGTCCGCCGAAGTCGCTGCGGCTGAAGGCGTCCTGGAACGTTCTCGAAACCGCCAACAAGGGTCTGTTCTGCCAGCTCATTACGGTGCCGCTGTTCAAGGATCACAAGATCCTCACGCAAGTCTCCGGCCACGGCAGCCACACCATCAAGCTGCTGCCGCCGCTGACCATCACCGAGGAAGATTGCAACTGGATCGAGACGGCGTTCGATTCCGTCATCGCCTCCAGTCACAAGGTTCCCGGCGCGATCTGGTCGCTGGGCAAGACGCTGGTCGACAACGCCGTGCGCCGATCGGCGTAAGAGACAAACGGCTTCGTTTGTCCAGCGATTACCGCGAATCCTCAAGGATCATGGCGGCGCCTTTTTCGGCAATCATCGCGGTCGGGGTGTTGGTATTCCCGGAAGTTATCGTCGGCATCACCGAGGCGTCGGCGACGCGCAGGCCCGCGAGGCCAATAAATCGCAGACGTTCATCGACGACGGCCATGGAATCGCTTGCCGCACCCATCTTGGCGGTTCCGACCGGGTGAAAAATCGTGGTGCCGATATCGCCGGCGGCTTTCGCCAGCGACACATCGTCGTTGCCGACCGATGGGCCCGGCAGAAATTCTTCCGGCTGATACGGCGCGAGTGCCGGCTGCTTCATCAGGCGCCGCGTGGTGCGGATGGCGTCGGCGGCGACCTCGCGGTCCTCTTCGGTCGACAGATAGTTCGGCGCGATCGCAGGTGCCTCGTCGGCATGCGCCGAGCGAATCCGCACGGTGCCGCGCGACGTCGGCTGCAGATTGCAGGCGCTCACCGTGATTGCCGGGAAGCGGTGCAGGGGATCGCCGAACTTGTCGAGCGACAGCGGCTGCACGTGGAACTGGATGTTGGCCCGCTCGCGGTGCGGATCCGAACGCGTGAAAATGCCGAGCTGCGATGGCGCCATGGTCAGCGGCCCACGCCGGCGGAACGCATAGTCGAGGCCCATCAGGCCGCGCCTGACCACCGAATAGTAGGTCTCGTTGAGCGTGCGAACGCCCGCGACCTTGTAAATCGCGCGCTGCTGCAGATGGTCCTGCAAGTTGCGCCCGACGCCCTGCCGGTCGAGCACTGGCTCGATCCCAAGCGGCACCAGCCACTCGGCCG
>Ga0209331_1000484_pt1 | contig 14235 bp, 13 predicted proteins | sample JacPinW_OM3H0_M3_FD_187971 | JGI IMG/M metagenome (GOLD analysis project Ga0209331, IMG submission 187971) | Forest soil microbial communities from Algoma, Ontario, Canada - Jack Pine, Ontario site 1_JW_OM3H0_M3 (SPAdes) (version 2) | ecosystem: Environmental > Terrestrial > Soil > Boreal...
GACGATCCAGTAAGCACGGAACGTCGCATTTGGCACGGCTTTACCCTCAATCCGCTGTCCAGGGATTACTGGGTGCCCCGCTTGAAGCGGGGCATGACGGGGGAGAGATTTGTGGCGAGGCTTAAGTTAGCGCCTATGGGCTCAAGCCCTGGGTCAAGCCCGCGGGTGACGCAGGTGGTCAGGAGGTGGTGAATGATCCGCGTCAAGAAGATCGCGCATGAGACTTACGAACTGCCCGATGTTGAGCAGCAGGCGCAGTACTATACGGAAGTTCTCGGTCTAACCCTGACGGAAAAGAGCAAGGACACGGTCTATCTTGCCTCCACGCTCGATCATCATTCGGTGGTGCTCAAGCGCGGACCACAGGCGCAGTGCATACGCATCGGCTTTCAGCTCGGCACCCATGACGATCTCGGCGAATTCGAGCGCCAGGTCCAGGCGCACGGCATCAAGACAGAGCGCAAGAAAGACTCCGATCCCACCATTTCCGACCTGGTCACGTTCGCGGATCCGAAGGGCACTGGGATGGAAGTGTTCAAACGCGAGGCGTTCTCAGGCCAACGGTTTCCCAACAAGGGAATTGTGCCGCACAAGCTTGGCCACGTGGCTTTCCATGTCACGGACGTCAAGCATGTGACCAGGTTCTACTGTGACGTGCTCGGGTTTCGCGAGTCCGACTGGATGGCGGACTTCTTCTCATTCTTGCGTTGCGGTCCCGACCACCACACCATCAATCTGGTGGAAACCGGCTCCAATCGGCATTTCCATACCGCCTTTGAACTGCGCGATTGGGCGCACCTGCAGACGGCTTGCGATTATCTCAGCCTCAACGGATACCAGCTGTTGTGGGGTCCAGGCCGGCATGGCATCGGTCACAACCTGTTTGCGTATCATCGCAGCCCTGCAGGTCTCATTACCGAGACCTTTGCTGAGCTCGACCGCATGAACGAGGAGCTCGGCTATTTCGAGCCGCGCCCCTGGCACCGCGACAACCCGCAGCAGCCCAAGGTTTGGCCCAAGGATCCATCCGCCGCTAACCTGTGGGGCATCATGCCGCCGGAAGAAATGATGAAATGAGTGAATAGTAAGTGAGCGAATTGCGAATAGTAAGGAAAGGGAGGGCAGCCACCGGCTAATTATTCGCCATGCGCTATTCGCTATTCGCTACTCTGCGGGCGCCCCCCGGCCAGCGCTCATGCGTGAGCGGCACGGTGAGTCTTGCGTCAAGGCCGTCCGGTCCGAACGACTGCTCGACGTTGCCATTAAGTTGACGTTCGATGACCATCGTGATCAGGCGGGAGCCGAATCCGGGCCGACGGCCGCGCTTGGGAGCGGGACCGTCGCGTTCCTTCCAGTCGAGCACGAGCGTGAGCCCCTGGTCTGTGCGGCCCACGCTCCAGTTGAGCTCCACCCGGCCGCGCGTCTCGCTGAGACTGCCGTGCTTGCTGGCATTGGTCGCGAGCTCGTGGACCGCCATGCTCAGTCCGAAGGTCGGATCGGGCTCAAGAAACACGTTCGGTCCGCCAAAGGAAATCCGGTCCAGAAAGGGCGCAAGCAGCGTGTTGAGCAACTCATTGAGCGAGGTCGATTTCCATCCGCCCTCGGTAATGAGCCTGTGCGCGTTGGCGAGGGCGAGAACGCGCGCTTCGTACTTGGTGACTAGGTCGCTGACGCTGCGCGAATTCTTGGCGGTTTGCGAGAACAGGGCCAGCAATTGCGAAAAAAGGTTGCCGGAGCGATGGCGCAGCTCGCGGATCATCAGCTCGTGACGTTGATCCAGCTGGCGGCGTTGAATTGCCCCTGCCACGACATTGGCGACCGCAGCGGCGAAGGACACCTCATAGTCGTGAAACCTGCGCCGCGAGGCGGTATGGACCCCAAGCACGCCGTAGGCGCGGCCGTCGCGCCCGGCGATCGGCGCGGTAATGCCGCTTGTAACGCCGTGGTTGTGCAACAGCGGCTGTCCGGTAAATCTTGTTTCGGTCGCGAGGTTTTCCACGATCACGGGCCGGCCGGAAGCAAGGGTGTAGCCGGCCTGTGAATCGCGACCGGTCGACACGGTTGCGCTACCCACCAGGCCCGGTTTCCAGCCAATGCCTGCCCGCAGCAGGAGCTCGGCGTCCCCCGGCAACAATTCCAGGATCTTCACCATTTCGAGGTCAAGAATGTCTCCGACCGTGTGAACGACCTCGTTGAAGAATTTCTGCAGGTCGGTTTCGGTGAGTGCGTGCTCACCCAGTCGTGCGAGCGTCTCCTGCTGGCGCGCACGCATGCGCACTTCGCGATTGACGTGCAGGCGTTCGGTCACCTCACGGCACATGCCGAGCATCTGCACCGCGGTGCCATCCTTGACGAGGACCGTTGCAGAAGCCTCGAACCACCGTTCGTCGCGTCCCGATGATCCGGGCAGGCGGTATTCCACCCGGCAAGGCTGGTGGGTGTTGAGCGCGTTGGAGATCGCCGCAAGCAGCCCCTCCTGCGCGGGCAAATCCTGCGGCACCAAAGGAAAGACGCCGTCGAGCTTGTTCGCGGACGGGCCGTGAAAGTCTTCGAGATTGCTCGACCAGACCAACTGATGGGAGAGCAGGTCCCATGACCAGACGCTGAGCAGGCTGCCGTCGAGCGCTGCTCGAAACTGCGCAAGGGGGACGATCTTTTCGTCTCGCGGTGTCTGCGCGGGCTGTTTCTTCTCTTCCACTCCAGACACGTTCATATCCAAAATTTAGGGCACTCGAAACATCCAACCTGGCGCAGCCTTAGGCGAGCGCGGAGAACAGGTCAAAGACGATGTTGTGCCCGTGCAATGGTGCGCACCGCTCCATACAAGTATTCCCGCATTTCGAAAGTTCCGGTCAGGCAAGGAATGCCATGCGGGCTCAACCTCCAAGAAGGCGAGCCCAATCCGCGAATGGTGGTGGTGGGAAACGTCTTTTACGAGAGGCAGCGTCCAGGCACGCGCGCGAGCGGGGGCTGCCCGATAGCGCTGACCATTGGCTCGCAGCCTTCCAGAAGCCTCGGCTCCGGGGCGCGCGGCGTCTGGCTATTTGCCGGACCATTGACCGCGTTGCGGCTGTTGGGTGTGGTCAACGGCAGGCGGTCACTTTTGAGGGTGCGGTTGACCGTCGCGATCCCTTGGTCGACCGACGTGGCTGCCGTCGTGGTGGACACTTCGAGCCCAGCAAGGAAGCATGCCAAGGCCAAAGCCGCGCCGGAGCAGGCAAGAAAGTATCGAGAGTGACGCCGCATGGGTAGCTCCCACGATCCCTTATGCCCCTTAGTCGCATTAATGCTCCATTAGGTTCATTGGTTGCCGTAAGCCCCCGCATGGCTTCGCACCCCCAGTTGGCTGAAGTCGGAGCCGCTTCGAGTGCCGTCGAATTGGGAGGAGTAGACGGGCAATTTTTTCCGGAACCAATGGGTCGGCAGGCGCATTGTTATGGCAGCCGGCCGCCCATTTCCCCCTCCCCGTGCTCGGCCGGTACCCTCGGGCGCAGTCGACGATAGTCGACTGCGCCCGAGCTTTTTTTGGGGTCCGGCCTGCTGCAACCAAAGGGGGTAGACCGAACCTCGCCCCATGTCGGGGCCAGCTGCGGCGAGGGCTGCTCAAAGATCTGGCAGGCTTTACGCCGTGACCCGCCGCTCGCGGCGTTTCGCGCTGCGCTCGAAGAAGAGCGCTTGGCTCGCCACCGCGGATACCGTCGCGGGTTGGAAAGGTTTCGCAATCAGGAACGCCGGCTCCGGCCGTTCTCCGGTCAGGAAACGTTCGGGGTACGCGGTAATGAAAATGACCGGTGCCTCAAACGAAGTGAGCAGTTCATTGACCGCTTCGAGACCAGAACTGCCGTCCGCAAGCTGGATATCGGCCAGTATAAGGCCAGGCTTCTTCTTCTTGGTGAGGGTGAGAGCTTCGGCGTGCGTGCGTGCAACGCCGAGCACGCGATGCCCCAGTCCCTCGACCAGCGTTTCCAGCTCCATCGCAATAAAGGTGTCATCCTCGATGATAAGCACGTCGGTCGCAATTTCCGCAGCGAGCTCACGCCCCGATTCCTCGACTAGGCCGCGCAATTTGACGACGTCGATGTCGAGGATACGCCCGGCATCGGGCTCGGAGAAGCCTTCGAGCGCAACAAGAAGAAAGGCCTGGCGCGGAAGGGGCGTGATGTGGGCGAGCTTCTGCTCACCCGGTAGCGTGGTTTCCGCCGCGCCCCTGGTTCCGTTCACGGAAACCGAGTTCCAAATCTTGGTGAAGAGGCGATAGAGTGCGACCCGGGGACCGCGTGGATCCTCGATCACCGAGCGGTCCGCGATCAGGGCCTCCAATGCCGCGGCCACATAAGCGTCACCTGAAGTCTGGCTGCCCGTCAGCGCTCGCGCATAGCGGCGCAAATAGGGCAGGTATTGCGCTACAGCAGCTGAATTTGACACGGGATCCTCCCGCTTGACTCGCCCCAGCATACCCGGCGGAAACAACCGGTGCACCATAAAGTTCCACGCCGGGCGGAACGAACGGTATGGCGACACGTTATGCCCTGATGAGCCGGAGGGAACCTGCGGGGCCTAGCAAAGTGGCCGGCAGCACTAAATATGAAGCAATCCAAGCCAGTTAAGCTGGGTTGGGCGGTTCGAAGAGCGGGTCAGCCAGAGTCCACGCCAGAATCGCCGTCCAGCGCAGAGGCCGAAATGCAGACCGATGCTCCGCCTAGAAAAACGGGGGGACGCCTGAGCCGAGAGGACCAGCGACGGCTTGGCGACATTCTCCAGCGCATGTACGACGACGTCCTGCATCAGGGCGTTCCCGATCGTTTCCGGGATCTTTTGAACGAGCTGGAAGGCGAGGGTGAGCGAACCAAATCCATCCCTGCTGCGCCTCAGGAGGAAGGGGCGAGCGGCTCAGACTCCGATCATCTGATGGGAACCAAGGGATTCGACAGTCCCAACATCAAGGGGCCGCACTGATGACCATGCGAGCATCCGTACGTGACGCCATGCTGGCTGCGGTCCCCAGCCTGCGCGCCTTCGCAATATCGCTAAGCGGGAATGTGGACCGGGCCGATGACCTCGTGCAGGAAACGCTTTTGCGCGCCATGGCAAACATCAATTCGTTCCAGCCGGGCACGAACATGTCGGCATGGCTGTTCACAATTCTTCGCAATTTGTTTCGGTCCGAATATCGCAAGCGTCGGCGCGAGGTCGAGGACACCGACGGCGGCTATGCCGAGACTCTCAAGTCGCATCCCGAGCAGCACAGCCGGGTGGAATTTCAGGAGTTTCGCGTGGCCTTGGCCAAGCTGCCCCCCGATCAACGCGAGGCGTTGATCCTGGTGGGTGCATCGGGGTTTTCCTACGAAGAGGCGGCGGCGATTTGCGACTGTGCGGTGGGCACAATCAAAAGCAGAGTGAATCGCGCCCGCACGCGGCTTTCGGATCTGCTGTCGATCGAGGGTGCGGACGATTTCGGCCCGGACCGTACCACCCGGGCGATCTTGTCGGCAGGCGGACGCAGCTGACTTCAAACCCTTTCCTCTTGCGTGCAGATGCCGCGCGTGATCACGCAGGCAAGCATTAACCATACGTTGCAGCAAAGCCGCACCGCGCAAGAATCGATGCCCGAATAATTTCTCGAATCTGTTGCTCACGGCTAACAACGGCTGGCAGTCCCGGCCGCGCCGACGCCAGTTTGGCCTTTAACCTCAATGGGATGATTTGGTCGCGCAGCCTTTGACCGGCGCTTAGATTTATTTACCGAATCACGCGAGGCTTTGCCGCCGTTGCAGGGCGTTCCTGTCGATAATGACTTCGACTTTGCGAACCTATCGCGCATATTGCGCGACAAAGAATCAAGGAGCTGGGATCAGCCACGGTTGCAATACGTAATGACGAGGCAGCGAAGGCTCCCGAGAAGGATAACGCGTGCAGAACGCACAACGTTGGAGAGTGACTTGACGAAATCCGTGGGGGCAATTCCCGCAGCCGATCGTGTTGGCCTGAGCCTGCTGCGCAGCGCGCTCGCGTCCGGCGTGGCGCTTTCATTCCTCGCCGTGCTCACGAACTCCGCCGAGGCCTATCCTTATCGGATGCGGTACTACGCTCCTGGCCCGTGGCAAGCGAGCCCCACGCGTTATCATCACAGGATCGCGCACAGCCGGCGGGACAATGTGTCCGAACCCAAGAAGGAAGTGGGCTTCGGAGACATGCCGAAGGGGCCACTGCAAATCGTCGTCAATATCGGCACGCAGAAAGTAACGCTCTACAGCAACGGGGTCAGGGTTGCGCAGGGACCGGTGTCGACCGGCATGCCCGGACATCCCACCCCAATGGGCGTATTCAGCATCATCGAAAAGGATCGCTATCACCATTCGAATATCTACAGCGGCGCCCCGATGCCGTTCATGGAGCGCATTACGTGGTCGGGCGTGGCGTTGCACGAAGGCGTATTGCCCGGCTACCCAGCCTCGCACGGCTGCATCCGCACGTCGCATGATTTTGCGCAGAGGCTTTGGCCCCTCACCAAGCTCGGGGTGCGCTTCGTTGTAGCGCGTAGCGAGGTCGTTCCGGTGGCGTTTGAGCATTCCAAGCTGTTTGTGCCCATGCAGAAGCCGAAGGAACCGCAGATCGCGATGAATATGACCGATGCCGCCGGCGGCCAGCAGGTCAAGCTTGCGCAGGCGCAGACCAGTGCGAACGAGCGGGCGGTGGATGGCGTGGTTGATGATGTGAGCCCTGCTGTATCGGTGCCGCAGGTTGAGCGAGTGGAGGCCGCGCCTGCCGCCCGGGTAAACGACGACAGCCGTACTGGGACGGTTGAGCCGATCCCAGGCGGCGAGAACGCAGGCGCTCTGCCAGCGGCTGATTTGCGCAAATCGGTCGAGACGCCGCCGGCAGCGGAGAAGGCTACTGAAATTACGGCCCCGGCCGCGGCCGAGCCGGTCAAGGGTGACGAGTTCACCAAGCCGGCGCCCACAGTCGATGCCCCGAAGCCCGCGGCACCGCCGCGAACAAAGGCGGCTGACCAGCCGGCCAAGCGAAGCGGCCAGGTTGCCGTCTTTGTCAGCCGCAAGGAAAAGAAGATCTTCGTGCGTCAGGGCATGGTGCCTGTGTTCGACATGCCGATCACGATCGAGGATGCGGACCAGCCGCTGGGCACCCACGTGTTCACCTTCCTGTCGGGTACCGACGAGGCGCCACGCTGGAATCTGATGGAGATCCCGACCGACGCCGGTTATGCATCCGACTATCCGCGCCGCCGTCGCGGCAAGGAGCCGCCGGTCGTCGAGACGAAGCCGCTCAAGGCACCCTCGACGGCTGCGCAGGCACTCGATCGCATCCAATTCCCGCAGGAGGCGGTCGACCGGATCAGTGAGCTTCTGATCCCCGGCTCCTCTCTCGTTGTCTCCGACGACGGGCTTGGTCGCGAGACCGGCCGCGGCACGGAGTTCATCGTGCTAACGCGCTAAAGAGCGAATGGCGAATAGCGAACATTCGCTATTCGCCCAGCATGTTCGAAGGCTTCACTCGCAGTGAAATAAAGACGAGCGGCGCGCGGATTGTCACGCTCGTCGGCGGCAGCGGGCCGCCGATCCTGCTCATGCACGGCAATCCGTTCTCGCATCTTTCTTGGCACAAAATCGCGCCGCGTCTCGCGCAGGAATTCACCGTGGTTGCGACCGATCTGCGCGGTTACGGGGATTCGGAAAAGCCTCCGGGCGGCGAGGATCACTGCAACTATTCCTTCCGCGCCATGGCGCAAGATCAGCTTGAAGTCATGGCTGCGCTCGGCTTCAGGCGCTTTTACGCCGCAGGCCACGATCGTGGCGCGCGCGTGCTGCATCGCATGTGTCTCGATCACCCCGAGGCGGTGATGCGTGCCGCCATCCTCGACATCATCCCGCAGCACCATCTGCTCAGTCATGTGACGCGTGCATGGGCGACGTTCTCCTGGCACTGGTTCTTCATGATCCAGCCCTATGATTTTCCGGAACGGCTCATGAGTGCCGATCCCGATTTTTTTATCGAGAGGAAGCTCTCGAAAACGAACCAGGGGCTAAGCTTCTTCGACCCGGCAGCCCTCGACGAGTACAAGCGGTATTTCCGTAATCCCGCGACCGTCCATGCCATGTGCGAGGACTACCGCGCGACCCATGGTATCGACCTTGCCATGGACGAGAAGGATTTTGCTGCCGGCCGCAAGACGACCTGTCCGCTCCTCCTCCTTTGGGGCGCAACAGGCGGTGTGGGTCGCAATCACAGCGCGATGGAAATCTGGCCGCGCTATGCCTCAAACATCGTTGCGGGCAAAGCGCTGCCCTGCGGCCATTACCTTTCCGAGGAAGCGCCCGAGGAAACCTATCACGAGTTGCGCGCGTTCTTTGCCCCGCAGCAGGGCGGTGACAGCGAGTCCGAAGCCGCGCGAAGCCGCCGGGCGACATCTGCTCAGACGCCTTGACCGGCTTAAGGCGACAGTTCAGAGTTGACTTAGCCCCACTCACATCCGCAAAATCATTGCGATTTGACCAATTCCGGCCCCCGGCAGTGCTGGTGGGGCGCGAAAAACGAGGTTTGACGCAATTCGAGGAGGAGAGCCAATGACCGCCGTCGCCCTGACGGTGAACGGAAAGCCCGTCACCGCTGACGTCGATCCCCGCACCCTTCTGGTGCAGTACCTGCGCGAGAACCTGCGCCTCACCGGCACCCACGTGGGCTGCGACACATCCCAATGCGGTGCTTGCGTGGTTCACATCAACGGCAAAGCCGTGAAGTCCTGCACCGTCTTCGTGTGGCAGCTGGAAGGGGCGGATGTTCTGACCATCGAAGGCTTGGCCGACCCAAACGGCCCTTTGCATCCCATGCAGGAAGCATTCCGCGAGCATCACGGACTCCAGTGCGGCTACTGCACGCCCGGCATGATCATGACCGCTCTCGACATGGTCTATCGCAAGGGCCACGATCTCGACGACCACACCATTCGACACGAGCTCGAAGGCAACCTCTGCCGCTGCACGGGCTACCACAACATCGTCAAGGCCATTGCGGCCGGTGCAAAAGCAATGGAGCAAGGACACAGCAAGCCTGCCGCACAGGCCAGCGCGTAAACACCAAAGCGCATTGTAGCCCGCATGAGCGAAGCGATTTGCGGGAACCGGCTCCGGATATCGCCCGTCTCCGCTAAAGCTTCGACGGGCCAATTTCCAGCAAGGCCGCCGAAGCCTTGGCGAAGGCGGCTGCGCTCGGCTACGACAAGGAGGACAGCGTCATGGGCGCAACCGGAATCGGCGCGCCGGTGCGGCGCAAAGAAGATCACCGCTTCGTCACCGGCAAAGGCCACTACACCGACGATATCAGTCGTCCCGACCAGAGCCACGTCTATTTCCTGCGCTCTCCGCATGCGCACGCCAAAATCAAGCAGATTGAAACAAACGCAGCCACTGGCATGCCAGGCGTTCTCGGCGTGCTCACGGGTGCCGATCTCGCCGCCGACAAGATCGGCAATCTCATCTGCGGCTGGATGATTACGTCAAAGGATGGCTCGCCGATGAAGATGGCGCCGCATCCTGCGATCGCGCATGGAAAGGCCAATTTTGTCGGCGACATTGTTGCCGCCGTGGTGGCGGACACTTTGCCGCGGGCGACCGATGCCGCCGAGAAAATCAAGATCGAATATGAGGAGCTGCCTGCGGTCGTCGATCCTGCGAAAGCGCAAGTCGGCCTGCAGATTCACGATGTTGCCCCACGCAACACAATCTACCAATGGCATCTTGGGGATGCGAACGCCGTTGCTGCCGCGTTCAAATCGGCAAGGCACGTCACCAGGCTCGACCTCCTCAACAATCGCCTCGTTCCGAATGCCATCGAGCCGCGCGCGGCGCTCGGGGAATATGATCCCGGCTCGGGCAATCTCACGTTATGGAATACGACTCAGAATCCCCACGTGGCGCGCCTTGTGATCTCCGCGTTCGTGGGCGTCGCGCCTGAGCACAAGCTGCGGGTGATCGCGCCCGATGTCGGCGGGGGCTTCGGTTCAAAAATTTTCATCTATCCGGAGGAGGTGGTCTGTCTCTGGGCTGCGAGAAAGCTGGGCCGGCCGGTCAAATGGGTGTCCGGCCGCTCGGAGGCGTTTCTGGCCGATGCGCACGGACGCGATCACGTCACGCATGGGGAAATGTCATTCGACGGGGAGGGGAGGATCACGGGGCTGCGCGTCAAAACTATTGCCAATCTCGGTGCCTATATGTCGACATTCTCATCGTCGGTGCCGACTTATCTCTATGGCACTTTGTTATCAGGCCAATATGCAATCCCTGCGATCTATTGCGAGGTCGACGCGGTCTACACCAACACCGCTCCCGTTGACGCCTACCGTGGTGCCGGACGGCCCGAGGCCACCTTTGTGGTCGAGCGCCTGGTCGAAGTCGGCGCCCGTGAGATGGGTATGGACGCGGTGGAACTGCGCAAGAAGAACTTCATCAGCAAGTTTCCGCACCAGACCCCGGTCATCATGAATTACGATGCCGGCGATTATCACGCTTCGCTCAAGCGGGCGCTGGAGATTGCCGACTATCAGGGCCTTGCCAAGCGCAAACGCGAATCCATCCGGCGCGGCAAGCTCCGGGGCATCGGCTTCTCGACCTACATCGAGGCTTGCGGGATTGCGCCGAGCCAGGCCGTAGGCTCGCTGGGTTGCGGCGTGGGGCTGTGGGAATCCGCAGAAGTGCGCGTCAATCCCACCGGGACAGTCGAAGTCCTGACCGGATGTCATGCGCACGGCCAGGGGCACGAGACAACGTTCGCTCAGGTCGTGTCAGAGCGGCTTGGGATTGCGATTGAGAATGTAAGCGTCGTGCACGGCGACACCGACAAGGTGCAGTTCGGTATGGGCACCTACGGCTCGCGCTCGGGGGCGGTCGGAATTTCGGCGATCGTCAAGGCGCTCGACAAGATCGAAGCGAAGGCAAAGAAAGTCGCAGCTCACGTTCTGGAAGCCTCCGAAGGCGACATCGTTTTTGCGGACGGAAAGTTCACCGTGGGCGGGACCGACAAGTCGGTTGCCTGGGCTGATGTGGCGCTCAACGCCTATATCGCGCATAAATTCGCCGGCCAGGAGCTTGAGCCAGGTCTCAAGGAGGGCGCCTTCTACGATCCAACGAATTTCACCTTCCCTGCCGGCTGTCACATCTGCGAGGTCGAAGTTGATCCCCAGACTGGCGAAAGCGAGATCGTGGCTTGGACTGCCGTCGACGATTTCGGCACGGTCGTCAATCCCATGATCGTCGAAGGCCAGGTCCATGGCGGGATTGCGCAAGGCGTCGGCCAGGCGCTGCTCGAAGGAGCGATCTACGACAAGGATGGCCAGCTCGTGACCGGATCTCTCATGGATTATTGCATGCCTCGGGCGCATGATTTGCCAACGCTCAAGATCGACATGACGGCGACGAAGTCACCCTCCAATCCCCTCGGCATCAAGGGCTGCGGCGAGGCAGGCGCAATCGCAGCCCCGGTTGCCGTCATCAATGCGATTACGGATGCGATCGGCAGCGAGGACCTGCCGATGCCGGCGACCGCGCAGGCGGTGTGGCAGGCGTTGCAAAAAGCAGGCAACAGGCGAGAGGCCGCATAGGAGAGCAAGCGATGTACGCATTCACACAGCACCGGCCGGAGACGCTGCGCCAGGCAGCCAACCTGCTTGGCAAGCAGGAGGAAGCAAAACTTCTTGCCGGCGGCCACACGCTCATTCCGACCATGAAGCTGCGGCTCGCCGGGCCCAAGCATCTCATCGATCTTTCCAAGATCCCCGGCCTGAGCGGCATCGAGATGGGCGGCCGTTCGCTCACAATCGGCGCCATGACGCCGCATGTGGAGGTCGCGACCTCGACGGTGGTGAAAGAAAATATTCCCGCACTCGCAGATCTTGCCGGCAAGATCGGAGATCCCGCAGTCCGGCATCGCGGCACGCTGGGCGGATCGGTCGCCAACAATGATCCGAATGCGGATTATCCCGCGGGCGTACTTGGCCTCGGAGCAACTGTCATTACGAACAAGCGGCGCATTCCCGCCGACGAATTTTTCAAGGGCCTGTTCGAGACCGCGCTCGAGCCCGACGAAATCATCACCAAGGTGCAATTCCCCAAGGCGCAGAAGGCGGCCTATCAGAAATTCCCCAACCCGGCTTCACGCTATGCGCTGGTCGGTGTGTTTGTCTCCAAACGCGGCTCCGAGATTCGTGTTGCAGTGACAGGAGCCGGCGTAAACGGCGTGTTCCGGGTGACGGCATTCGAGGAGGCGCTCAAGAAACGATTTGGGCCCAAGTCGCTGGAAGGCATGACGGTTGCGGCCGATGGCATGGCGAGCGACATCCACGGCAGCGCCGAGTACCGCGCCCATCTCATCGGCGTGCTTGCGCGCCGCGCGGTAGCAGCCGCGGTGGCGTGACAGCTTCCGAAGTCTGGTAAGCGAGTCTGACGAACGGACTGCGCGCTATACTGCTGTGTTCGCGTTCATGTAGGCGCGAAGAACGGCATTGATTCGCGTCTGATATCCCTGCTGCTGCCGGAACCACTCCAGCAAGTCGGCGTCGAGCCGTATAGTCACGACTTGCTTGCGCCGCGGCAGCACGACTTTGGCCTGTTTCCAGAATTTCTCGTCTGTGGGGTGAATATCCGGATCGGACAGAATGCCTTTGCGGATCTGAGACTGAGTAATGCGCCGTAGCCGAGTCCAATCCGTCTGGGCCTTAGCCTTCGATTTTTTGCCAGAAGTAACGCCTTTCATGCGGTTCTGACCGCCACGCCGAGATGATGCGCCGCTCATTATTGTCTCTATCGGTATAGACCACCGTGATTTCTAGGCCGTTTACCAGGCCGATGGCATAGACACGAACTTCGCCGTACTCGAAACGATCATCCACTCTCTCGACAGTTGGTCCCTCAAAGATACGCTTGGCATCCTCGAATGCAATTCCGTGTCTTGCGACATTCGTGCGATTTTTCGGCTCATCCCAAGTATAGCGCATCTGCCATATTTACGCGACGTAAATATATGCCGGCGTCCGGCCCCCTCCAAGGGCTCGTCACCTTCACGGCGTCGCGGCGCGCGCATCCTGGATGGCGCGCCACACCCGCTGCGGCGTTGCCGGCATGTCGAGATGATGGATGCCGAACTCAGAGAGCGCGTCCGCAATGGCATTCACCACCGAGGTCAACGAACCGGCGCAGCCTGCCTCCCCGCAGCCCTTCACGCCGAGCACATTCGTGGTGGCCGGCACGGGATGATTGACCACGGTCATTTGCGGCGAATCGGCTGCCCGCGGCAGCGCGTAATCCATGTATGAGCCGGTGAGCAGCTGACCGTCGCTGTCATAGGCGGTCATCTCCATCAATGCCTGGCCGATGCCCTGAACCACGCCACCGTGCAGCTGGCCTTCGACGATAAGGGGATTGATGACCGTGCCGAAGTCGTTGACGCAGTCGTATTTCACGACCTCGATGACGCCGGTGTCAGGATCGAGCTCGACCTCGCAGACGTGACAGCCATTGGGGAAGGTGGCCGAGCCGGGTCCCTCACTCACGTGACGAACATCAAGGCTCCGCGGCGTTCCTTCCGGCAGAGCGAGCCCCGCGCGCAGCTTTTCCGTAAGCTCCATGATGCCGATTGATCGATCCGTCCCCACGATGACAAAGCGGCCATTCGCGAACTCGATGTCGCTCGCTGCGGCCTCGAGCACATGTGAGGCAATCTGCTTGCCCTGCTCGATCACCTTGCCCGCCGCTTCGACAATGGCCGTGCCGCTGTGCATGATGGATTTGGAGCCGCCGGTGCCGCCGCCCGCGAGGAGCTCGTCGCTGTCGCCCTGGACGAGCCGGATGCGCTCGAACGCAATGCCAAGCCTTTCGCTCAGCACCTGGGCAAACGGCGCGGCATGACCCTGCCCATAATCAAGCGTCCCGGTAATAATGGTCACGCTACCATCCCGCTCGAAGCGGATGCCGCCCATTTCCTTGCTCGGGGGGGCGGTGCATTCCAGGAAACAGCCAATACCGAGCCCGCGCAGTTTGCCGCGCTTGCGGCTCTCACGTTTCCTGCGTGCGAATCCTTTGACGTCGGCAAGCTCGAGCGCGTGCTTGAGAACGCCGGGGAAGTCGCCGCTGTCATAGTTGCTTCCTGAAGCAACCTTGCGTGGGATTTCGCGTGGCCTGATCTGATTGCGCCGCCGCAGCTCGATGCGATCGATGTCCAGCTCGGCGG
>Ga0209331_1000486_pt1 | contig 14219 bp, 14 predicted proteins | sample JacPinW_OM3H0_M3_FD_187971 | JGI IMG/M metagenome (GOLD analysis project Ga0209331, IMG submission 187971) | Forest soil microbial communities from Algoma, Ontario, Canada - Jack Pine, Ontario site 1_JW_OM3H0_M3 (SPAdes) (version 2) | ecosystem: Environmental > Terrestrial > Soil > Boreal...
GCACCATGGGCCAGCCGTTCGATTGCGAAGGCCGCATGGCCGCGCAAGGCGCGGTGGACGTGGCATGGGTGATACGTGCGCTGGAGTATCCGTTCTTTGCGCTGCCACCCCCAAAGTCGCTCGACCGCAACGATTTCGCGTCGCTAAAGCTGCGAGAGATGTCTCCGGTCGACGGGGCGGCGACACTGACGGCGTTCACGGCGGAGGCCATCGCCCGGATCGTTCCGCTGCTGCCGAAGGAGCCCCGGAGCTGGATCGTCGCCGGCGGCGGCGCCCGCAATCTCACTTTGCTGCGGATGCTGCGCGAGCGGATGATGCCGGCAACCGTCGAGGCCGCCGACACGCTCGGCTGGTCGGCCGACTCCATCGAGGCGCAGGCTTTTGGGTTTCTGGCGGCGCGGGGCTTGAAAGGCCTGCCGCTGAGCTATCCCGCCACCACCGGCGTTCCGATCCCGATGACCGGCGGGGTGATCGCGCGGCCGTGAGCGGGTGTCGCGGCTACGACCTTGACAGCTTCATACGCGGGCTGCTGCATCCCGCGGATGTAACCGGAATGGATGGAGGGTCTGCTCACAATAGATTTTAGGTTTTTGCAGCGCGCTCGGCCAACTCTTGTTCGTCTGGGCCGATAGCGTGATATCCAATTGTAAAGCCTCCGACGTTACCTAACGTGTCAACAGGCACCCCCAAAAAGGTTATGTTCGCCGATGGAGCGGCGTCTCCTGGCACTAATAGCGGCGGCAGCGTTACTCCCGTGGCATCTGCAATCCCTATTTGCATGTACCCGCCGACGGTTGGATCGGTCGCGCCACGAATCATTTTATCTAGAACGTAAGAAACGCCCCAGCCCGAATTTTTCGCTGCTTCTTCGTCTATCAAACGGTTGAACTTTTCAGTGCCGCTGCCGATCGGGTAATAAATGCCTGGACTCGGAGGGAGCTCCCTGACGCTAGCCTTCAGTGCATTTTCTGCGAATCCCATTTCAATCACCCAGAGTTGATGACGTTTCTTGAGCAGACAGAACCCAAAGACGAAGGCATAAAAAAACGTGGACTGCCATTTGTGAGGAGCGAGGTGCGAGCACATCTCCATGACCTGTATCTCAGCAAGCTTGCGATATAACCGCGCTACGTCTTCCACGGACGGAGGATCAATTTTTCGTTCTGATGATAAGTTTTGACAACATGCCGAGGCCAGCGCGTGCACGCCCAAGGCTGACACAGTCGAGCCGGAGTAGGCGAAGCCATAGTTTGTCCGATAGATGCGCGACGTTTCTCCGTGCCGAAGAATCTTCCTGCACACGACGGGGATCTGAAAGATTTTTGGTCCGTGTTCGGTCAGAACGAATGGATTTGCCGAAATCCTCGTGTCAGCGGCCACCCATAAATTTCCGAAGCGCTCACGAAACCAAGCTACAACGAGGGTCATCTTACGCACTCTTCATTAGGGAGCGGCGCCTTGGGACGGCGTTGTACAGCTTTTCAGATTTTTCTTGGAGTCCGACAAGTGCCATTCACGGACACCAGCCTTGTAATCAATCGTAAGAAATTCCGGGTCCTTGACAGTTTAATGCATCTGCATGTATTTATATGCAACTGCATTGAAATACGAGATTTGCCATGCCGAGGCCCTTAAAACTGATCAGCCACAGACTGTGTCCCTATGTACAGCGCGCAGTGATCGCGCTGACCGAGAAGGGTGTTGCCTTCGAGCGGGTCGATATCGATCTCGCCAACAAGCCGGATTGGTTTGTCGCGATTTCTCCGCTCGGCAAGACCCCGGTGCTGCAGGTCGGCGATCACGCGATTTTCGAATCGGCTGTCATCCTGGAATATCTGGAGGAAACCCAACTGAGCCCGCTGCATCCCGCCGATCCCTTGAGGCGCGCAGAGCATCGCGCGTGGATCGAATTTGGATCGGCTGTTCTCAACGACATCGCTGGCTTTTACGCGGCGCCGGACGAAACAGCATTTAAAGCCAAGACATCGCAACTCCAGCAGCGGTTTGCGCGGCTTGAAGCGCGCGTTGCGGCATCGCCATGGTTTGACGGCGAAAGCTTCTCGCTGGTCGATGCTGTGTTCGGTCCGGTGTTTCGCTATTTCGATGTGTTCGACGAAATTGCGGATTTCGGAATTCTCGCAGCCAAGCCGAAGCTTGAGCGCTGGCGCAAAGCTCTCGCGGCGCGGCCGTCGGTCCGCACGGCGGTGAGCGCCGATTATCCGGCGCGGCTGCGTGATTTCATCAACCGGCGGAATTCGTGGCTGTCGCAATTGCAGGCACTGGCGGTGGCGTAATCGGACCATCTCTGTGTCAGGAATCGGCGGCCATCCGGGCGAGCGTCGCGACCGTATTCATGTTGCGCGCGGTTCCTGTTTTGGCGGCTGATATGACGAGCTTCGACTTCGCCATGCCCTCGCCGTAGTGAATGTAGATCTCGCGCCGTCCCAACTGGATTTGTTCGTCGCGCTGGCCGCGAATGCCGGCCAGCGTGTCCGCCGGCGGGGCGCGGTCGAGGAACACCGCCATGGTGCGGTTGGGCGCTGCCCTTGGAAATGGATTGTCGGCGAATATCTCGGCCATCTCGGTCGCGGTGCGCACCAGCACGCCCACCGGCCTGCAGGCATAGGCTTCGAGCCGCTTTTGAAGGGCAGCCTTGATGGCGACTTCGGACTTGCGGCTGGTGAAGACGACATTGCCGCTGGCGATGTAGGTGCGGACAGCTCCGAACCCAAGCTCCGCGCAGATATCCTTGAGATCGCTCATCGGCAGTTTGCCGGTGCCGCCGACATTGACCGCACGCAGCAGAGCCACGAACGAGCTCATGGCCGCGTCCTCCGCCTAGCGAACGTTGGCGAGCCGCATGTCGAGATAGCCCGTCACCGTTTCCATCAGCGGCTGCAGCTTGCCGTCGAAGAAATGGTTGGCGCCCGGGATGATCTGCTGGTCGATCACGATACCCTTCTGGGTCTTGAGTTTCTCGACCAGCGTGTTGACGTCCTTGGGCGGCACCACTGCATCTTTCTCGCCATGCACGATCAGGCCCGAGGACGGGCAGGGCGCCAGGAACGAGAAGTCGTAGAGATTGGCGGGCGGCGCGATCGAGATAAAACCCTCGACCTCGGGCCGGCGCATCAACAACTGCATGCCGATCCAGGCGCCGAACGAGAAGCCGGCGACCCAGCAGGCGCGCGCCTCCGGATTGATGGTCTGCGCCCAATCGAGCGCGGAAGCGGCATCGGAGAGTTCGCCGGTGCCGTGATCGAACGATCCCTGGCTGCGGCCGACGCCACGGAAATTGAAGCGCAGCACCGAAAATCCGCGATGCGCGAAGGCGTAGTAGCACTGGTAGATGATCTGGTGATTCATCGTGCCGTGAAACTGCGGATGCGGGTGCAGCACCATCGCAATCGGCGCGTTCTTCTGCTTCGCCGGATGGTAACGGCCTTCGAGGCGGCCCGCGGGGCCGGTGAAAATGACTTCGGGCATTGGTGGTCCTTAGGCGAAATCAACCGACTTTGTGCCGGCTTCATCTGGCTCTCGGCAGACAAAACCTCGCAGAGATAAGGGCTGATCAGGCGTCATTGGGAGATGCGCGAACGGCGCCTGGTGAACTGGAGGCCGCGTTCTAGCATGAGGCGAGGGGCAAAAAGCAAGGGTTTTGTGTGCCGGGGCTGCCTCGGATACCGGTTAAAATGGCGTAATAAGATATTGTCGTGCCAGCAGAAATTTCCTTAGGCGCGGGGTCACAGGGCGCTTGGTGGCAGGTGATATCAAGGCTCTGCCCCGTCATCGTTCGGAACCGACGCGGGATTAGCGGCAAGCTCTTCGATCGAGGTGACCGCGCCGCGGTAACGGCGGCTGCCCGAAATCGCATGACCGGTGTCGAGCGTCAGCTCGAAATCTCCGTTCGCACCTGTCTTTAGTCCACTTACGCGCGCGAGGTTGACCAGCCGCGTCCGGTGCACCCGCACGATATTGAACTGTGCCAGTCGCGCTTCCTCCGCGGCCAAGGTGCCCCGGACGAGTTGATTAATGCCGTCTGCGAGGCGGTATTCGACGTAATTTCCGGCCGAGCTGATCCAAAGAATGTCGCGCGGTTCGATGCGGATGCGAGTTGAACCGTCGCGGAGCCAGACCATGTGGGGCGCCGCAGGCGGTGGGCCTGCCCGGGCCGTCGTCACGACCGACCGAGCTTGTTGCGCTTCGCGGCGACTATCGATCAGCCACAGCGTGCCGCCGATCAAAAAGCAGGTGATCACGTCTTTGCGGAATTCATAAATCAGGGTCGCGACCGCGAAGCGAAAATCGTAGGAACCACCGACCAGCAGCATCGCGACCTTGCGAAGGCCAACCATGCCGGCGATGTGCAGCGCGGAGAAGGCGAGTATCGCCGCCACCGCGAGTCCGATGCGGAGCAGCCAGCCTGACGCGTGGCGCATCCGCCGCACCGCGACGAACAATACGGGCGCGAGCAGGATGATCGTGACGATGCTCGACATTTCCCAGAATAGCGGTGTGCGGACGTCATAGGCACCGCCACGCCAGGCGGCGTCTTGCGCCGCGGAGAGAGCATTGACGATTCCGATTCCGAGCGCGACGGCTGCGACCGCTCCATAGAATAGCCGGTCGGCACCGGATATCCCGCGAAGCTCGCCGCTGGTCCCACGGGGTCTCATCCCATCCCAAGCGGGCTGGTTCTGGTCCCAAACCGGCTCGACGCGGGGCCTGTCCTGCGCATCCTTGACGTCACTCATGAAGTTCATCGCGCATTCGGGGTTCGACCCATGAAACAAACCATACCACATTCACCGCATTTCGGCCCTCAAAGGTCGGAGCGGCGCGTCGACCTCGATTGGGTGCGGATCGGTGCCTTCGGGCTGCTGATTTTCTACCACGTCGGCATGCTGTACGTGTCCTGGGAGTTCCACATCAAAAGCGCGCATCGCATCGCGGCCCTGGAGCCGTTGATGCTGGTCCTCAATCCGTGGCGGCTGGTGCTGCTTTTCCTGGTCTCGGGCGCCGCAACCCGATTCATGTTGCTCAAATACAGCGTCAGGCCGCTGCTGCGCTCAAGATCTGTTCGGCTGTTGATTCCACTGATCTTCGGCATGCTATTGATCGTGCCGCCGCAGGCCTACGACCAGATTCTTGAAAGTCTGGGTTATCCGGCCGGGTTGCTCGATTTCTATACGCGGCACTATTTTGCTTTCGGTCCGCAGTTCTGCAGTTCCGGTCCCTGTATCCTGCTGCCGACGTGGAACCATCTGTGGTTCGTGGCCTATTTGTGGGTTTACACCATGGCGCTTGGCGTCGTTCTGGTTGCGGTCCCCGGACTTGCAGGCTGGATCGAACGGAGGCTCGTGTCCGTTCTGTCGGGCGTGCTGCTCCTTATCGTGCCATCGGTCGCGTTCGCGGCCTACCGCCTTGCCTTGTTGCCAAGCTTTCCTTCCACGCACGCGCTGTTCGGCGACTGGTACAATCACATGCTTTACGCAACGGTCTTCCTCCTTGGCTTCTTGCTTGCCCGTGCGGACGCATTCTGGGACGCGATCGAGAGCCAGCGCTGGTTGGCCCTGGCGCTCGCGGCGGCGTTCCTTCTGTCCTTTCTCGTGTTGCGATGGAGCAGAGAGTCTGCGACGCCGCCATCGCTGCTGCTGAAACTCTATGGCGGGATCGCCTACGGCTTCTATCAATGGCTTTGCATCGTCGCCGCGCTCGGCTTTGCCAGGCGTTGGCTCACGGCGGACTCAGCCGTGCGCCGATATCTTACCGATGCGATCTTTCCCTATTACATCGTCCATCAGACGGCGATCATCATGATCGCTCACGAATTACACGGCCGGGATCTTCCCGCCTGGCTGGAAGCGAGCATCGTGATATCAGGCACCCTTGCGGCTTGCGTGCTGACGTATGAGATCGTGCGGCGAATAGCCGTTCTAAGGCCGCTGTTCGGATTGCGTGTGTCCGCATTGGAGCAGACGTTGCCGGCGCGGCGAACAGCCCAACCGGCGCAGTGATTTGCCGCTTGAGGAAAAGTGCTAAGACGGCATATGCCCGCTCGCGTCTATCTCGACTGGAATGCAACCACCCCGCTTCGCCCTGAAGCCAGGGAAGCCATGGCCGCGGCATGGGAATTGAGCGGCAACCCCTCATCGGTCCATGCCGAAGGCCGCCAGGCCCGCAGGTTGGTCGAGGACGCCAGAGCCTCGATATCAGGCGCGGTCGGCGCTCTCCCCCGAAATGTCATTTTTACGTCCGGTGGAACCGAGGCCAATGCGCTGGCGCTGACGCCTGGGCTTCGGCGAGGTGCAGGGCTCCCGGTCGAAAGATTGGTGGTCTCGGCGATCGAGCACGCCTCGGTTCTCGCGGGCGGGCGGTTTCCGGTCGAAGCCATCAGCACCGTCGGCGTGACGAGCTCTGGCCTGTTGGCTCTGGACCGTCTGCGCGCGACACTCGAGGGTGGACCCCCTGCGCTGGTATCGGTGATGCTGGCCAACAACGAAACCGGCGCGGTGCAGCCGGTTAAGGAGGCGGCCGAGATTGTACATTCCGCGGGCGGATTGCTGCATGTCGATGCGATCCAGGCCATCGGTAAAATACCTTTTGATATCAATACGATGAGTGCCGATCTGGTAACGCTATCGGCACACAAGATTGGCGGCCCCAAGGGCGTGGGCGCCTTGGTTCTGGCGGAAGGATTGCTGGGATTTGAACCGCTGCTGCGCGGCGGCGGTCAGGAAAAGGGGCGCCGGGCAGGGACCGAAAATGTTGCGGGAATTGCGGGGTTCGGGGCTGCGGCGAAGGCCGCCATGGGCGCTCTGGAGGAGGATGCAATTCGTCTCGAAAGCTTGCGAAACCGGCTTGAAAGCGGCTTGCGGAAGACCCCCGGCGCTATCGTGTTCTCTGATGACATGCCCCGCCTGCCGAATACCACGCTATTTACGGTTCCCGGTCTCAAGGCCGAAACCGCGGTGATCGGCTTCGACCTCGCGGGGATTGCGGTGTCCTCGGGTTCCGCCTGCTCTTCGGGCAAGGTGCAACCGTCCCACGTGCTGGAAGCCATGGGATTCCGGCCCGAAATCGCGAAAGGAGCGGTGCGGCTCAGTCTGGGCTGGTCCACATCTGACGCGGACATCGATCGCTGCCTGGAGGCTTGGCGAAAGCTCTCCGGCACCCTACTTAAAGGAAGCGACGAAACACGGCTTGAACGATTCTAAGCAGGTGATTTCGTCGAAGAAACATCGTAATAGTCTTCGGAATAGATCCACCGCGGTCCTTGAAACCGCGAGCGGAGGATGGAATGGCGGCCGTACAAGAGACCGTCGATCGGGTTCGCCGGATCGACGTCGATCAATATCGATATGGGTTTGAGACCGTTATCGAGTCCGACAAGGCCCCGAGGGGTCTTTCGGAAGATACCATCCGGTTCATTTCCGCGAAAAAGAACGAGCCAGCCTGGATGCTGGAGTGGCGGCTGGAGGCCTTTCGGCGCTGGCTGACCATGACCGAGCCGAGTTGGGCTCGCGTCAACTATCCCAAGATCGATTACCAGGATCTCTACTACTACTCCGCCCCCAAGAAGAAGGCGTTGGCCTCGCTCGACGAGGTCGATCCGGAAATCCTGAAGACCTACGAGAAGCTCGGCATTCCCTTGCGCGAAGTCGAGATTCTGGAGGGCGTAGTGCGCCCCGAAGGCGAGCGGCGCATCGCGGTCGATGCGGTGTTCGATTCCGTGTCGGTTGCGACCACCTTCCAGAAGGAGCTGAAGCAGGCCGGCGTGATCTTCATGCCGATCTCGGAGGCAATCCGCGAACATCCGGACCTGGTGAAGAAGTATCTCGGCACGGTGGTGCCGACCTCGGACAATTTCTTCGCGACCTTGAACTCGGCGGTGTTTTCCGACGGCTCGTTCGTCTACGTGCCGCCGGGCGTGCGCTGCCCGATGGAACTGTCGACCTACTTCCGCATCAACGAGCGCAACACCGGGCAGTTCGAGCGCACGCTGATCATCGCCGACAAGGGCGCTTACGTCAGCTACCTCGAAGGCTGCACCGCGCCGCAGCGCGATGAAAACCAGTTGCACGCCGCCGTGGTCGAACTGGTCACGCTTGACGATGCCGAGATCAAATATTCGACGGTGCAGAACTGGTACCCCGGCAATTCCGAGGGCAAGGGCGGCATCTACAATTTCGTCACCAAGCGTGGCGACTGCCGAGGCAACAATTCGAAGATCTCCTGGACCCAGGTCGAGACCGGCTCAGCGATCACCTGGAAATATCCGAGCTGCATCCTGCGCGGCGACAATTCGCGCGGCGAATTCTACTCGATCGCGATTTCGAATGGTCACCAGCAGGTCGATTCCGGCACCAAGATGATTCACTTGGGCAAGAACACCACCAGCCGGATCATCTCCAAGGGCATCGCCGCCGGCGTTTCGCAGAACACCTATCGCGGACTCGTTACCGCCCATCGCAAGGCGACCGGCGCGCGCAATTTCACCGCCTGCGACTCGCTGTTGATCGGCGACAAATGCGGCGCGCATACCGTGCCCTATATCGAGGCGAAGAATTCGTCCGCGCTGTTCGAGCACGAGGCGACCACGTCGAAGATTTCCGAGGACGTGCTGTTCTATTGCGTGCAGCGCGGGCTGTCGCAGGAGGAAGCCGTCGGCCTCGTGGTCAACGGTTTTGTGAAGGACGTGCTGCAGCAGCTGCCGATGGAGTTTGCGGTTGAGGCGCAGAAGCTGATCTCGATCTCGCTGGAAGGTTCGGTCGGATAACGCCTCATCCTGAGGAGGCCGCGCAGCAGCCGTCACGAAGGATGAGAAAAGTAGAATTGTCGACCCGTCCTTCGAGACGCGCCTTCGGCGCTCCCTTAGGACGAGAAAAAAACGGAAGAATGTGATGCCACTACTCGAAGTCAAAGATCTGCAGGTCCGTGTCGAGGAGCGTGAAATTCTCCACGGGCTTTCGCTCACAGTGAACAAGGGCGAGGTGCATGCCATCATGGGGCCGAACGGCTCCGGCAAATCGACGCTGTCACACGTCATCGCCGGCAAGCCGGGCTACGAAGTCATCGGCGGCGAAATACTGTTCAACGGCGAGGACCTGCTGGAGATGTCGCCCGACGAGCGCGCCGCCAAAGGCGTGTTCCTCGCGTTCCAGTATCCGGTGGAAATTCCGGGTGTAGCAACCATGACGTTCCTGCGCACCGCGCTGAACGCCCAGCGCAAAGCGCGCGGCGAGAGTGAATTCTCCACCCCGGACTTTCTGAAGAAAGTGCGCGCGGTGGCGGCAAGCCTCAACATTCCGCAGGACATGCTTCGCCGCGGCGTCAATGTCGGGTTCTCCGGCGGCGAGAAGAAGCGCAACGAGATCCTGCAGATGGCGCTGTTCGAGCCGAGCCTGTGCATCCTCGACGAAATGGACTCGGGCCTCGACATCGACGCGATGCGGATCGCCGCCGACGGCGTCAATGCACTGCGCTCGCCGGATCGCGCGATGGTGGTGATCACCCACTATCAGCGGCTGTTGAATTACATCGTGCCGGATTTCGTGCACGTGATGTCGAACGGCCGCGTGGTGAAGAGCGGTGACAAGGAACTGGCGCTGGAGCTCGAGGCTTCCGGCTACGCGCAGTTCGAAGACGCGGCCTGACGGCCCAAACGGAATTCACGATGAATCTTGCACTTGCAAAAACCGAGACCGGACGCGCGCTGAGCGATGCTTTCGCCGTCGCGCGGGACCGGCTGCCAGGCGCTGGCAAGGTCGCCGACGCGCGTCAGGGGGCGTTCGAGGCTTACGAGCGCGTTGGCCTGCCGCACCGGCGCATCGAGGACTGGAAATACACCGACCTGCGGGTGCTGATGCGCGAGGTGCTGCCATCTGCGGCGGCGCCGGATGCGGCGGCGCTGAAACGCGCTGGCGCCGCCTTGAAGCTGCATGCCATCGAGGGCGTGCGAAGGCTGGTGCTGGTCGACGGGGCGTTCGCGCCAAAACTGTCCGAGACCGGTAATCCTGAAAAAGGCCTCGGTATCCGCACGCTGCGCGAAGCGCTGGAAGGGGGCGACATCGCGCTCCATGCGCAACTGTTCGCGCCCGAAAACGCCGATTCCATGGTGGCGCTGAACAGCGCGATGATGACGGACGGGCTCGTGATCGATGTCGCCGATGGCGCCGTGCTCACCCAACCCCTGCATATCGTCCATATCGCCAGCGGCGCTGCGCCTTCGGCGATGTTCACCCGCTCGCTGTTGAAGGTCGGCAGGGCCGCCAGCGCAACCCTGGTGGAAAGCTACATCGCAGCCGACGGCGCGAAAGCCTATCAGGCCCATGACTCCCTGATCGTTTCAATCGGCGATGGCGCGCGGCTTGACCATGTGCGTCTGGTCGAGGACGGCCGCGAGGCCTTCAACATTTCCTCATCCGTGGTGACGCTGGGCGCCAACGCCCATTTCAACACCTTCGGTATGACCAGCGGGTCGAATGTGAGCCGGTATCAGGCCGTCATCGCGTTTGCCGGCGAGGGTTCTCGCGTCGAGACCAACGGCGTCAATCTGCTCAATGGCCGCCAGCACGCCGACACCACGCTGTTTCTGGATCATGCGGTGCCGAACTGCGCCAGCCGTGAGATCTTCCGCTCGGTGGTCGACGACCGCGGACATTCGGTGTTCCAGGGCCGCATCATCGTTCGCCCCGACGCGCAGAAGACCGACGCCAAGATGATGACGCGGGCGCTGCTTTTGTCCGACGAGGCCGAGGCCGACAACAAACCGGAACTGGAAATTTTTGCCGACGACGTCACCTGCGGCCATGGCGCAACCACCGGCGCGCTCGACGAGAGCCTGCTGTTTTACCTGCGGGCGCGCGGCCTTTCCGAGAAGGAGGCGCAGGCGCTCTTGATCCAGGCGTTCGTCGGCGAGGCGATCGAATCGATCGCCAATGACGCCTTGCGCGAACTCGCGATCTCGGCAGCTCAGCGCTGGCTGGCGGCACGGGGATAGTTTTCGGTCTTCATCCTGAGGAGGCCCGCGGAGCGGCCGTCTCGAAGGATGAGGGGGAGCAGATTGAGGCTTCGTCCTTCGAGACGCGCGCAAGGGCGCGCTCCTCAGGACGAGGAAAAATGAAGGCAGCTATGACCCATCCGGCGGTCTTAAACGGTTCGTATGATGTGGCCCGGGTACGGGAAGACTTTCCCGCGCTGTCGCTCAAAATCTATGGCAAGCCGCTGGTCTATCTCGACAACGCCGCGTCGGCGCAGAAGCCCAATGCGGTGCTCGACCGCATGACGGAAGCCTATAAGTCCGAATACGCCAATGTGCATCGCGGGCTGCATTACCTCGCCAATGCGGCGACGGAAGCCTATGAAGGCGGCCGCGCCAAGGTCGCGAAATTCCTCAACGCGGGGCGTAACGAAGAGATCGTTTTTACCCGCAACGCTACCGAGGCGATCAACCTCGTGGCTTCCTCATGGGGTGAGCCGAACATCGGAGCCGGCGACGAGATCGTAATCTCGATCATGGAGCACCATTCCAACATCGTGCCCTGGCACTTCCTTAGGGAACGTCATGGCGCCGTCATCAAGTGGGCGCCGGTGGATGACGAAGGCAATTTCCTGATCGACGAATTCGAAAAGCTGCTTACCGGTCGCACCAAGCTGGTCGCGATCACCCAGATGTCGAATGCGCTCGGCACCATCGTGCCGATCAAGGATGTGGTAAAGCTCGCCCATGCCCGCGGCATCCCGGTGCTGGTCGACGGCAGCCAGGCCGCGGTTCACCTCGCGATCGACGTCAGGGATATCGACTGCGATTTTTACGTCTTCACCGGCCACAAGCTCTACGGGCCGACCGGCATCGGCGTGCTCTATGCCAAGCACGAGCATCTGGTGGCGATGCGGCCCTACAACGGCGGCGGCGAGATGATCCGCGAAGTTGCGAAGGACTGGGTCACCTATGGCGATCCCCCGCACAAGTTCGAGGCGGGGACGCCGGCGATCGTCGAATCGATCGGGCTGGGTGCCGCGATCGACTACGTCAATTCGATCGGCAAGGAACGCATCGCCGCGCACGAGCATAGCCTCTTGACCTATGCCCAGGAGCGCCTGCGCGAAATCAATTCGCTGCGCCTGATCGGCACGGCGCGCGGCAAGGGACCGGTGATCTCGTTCGAGATGAAGGGCGCCCATCCCCACGATGTCGCGACCGTGATCGACCGGCAGGGGATCGCGGTGCGCGCCGGCACCCATTGCGTGATGCCGCTTTTAGAGCGGTTCAATGTTACGGCGACGTGCCGCGCCTCGTTCGGGATGTATAATACCCATGAGGAAGTCGACCATCTGGCACAGGCGCTGATCAAGGCGCGGGAATTGTTTTCATGACCGATACGGCCGAAGTCAAAGTCAGCAACATGGAAACGCATTCGGCGCTGCCGCCGGAGGAGACCGAGCGGCTGGGCGGCGAAATCGTCGCCGCGCTTAAGACCGTGTTCGATCCGGAAATTCCGGCCGACATTTACGAGCTCGGGCTGATCTACAAGGTCGACATCAAGGACGACCGCACCGTCGACGTCCTGATGACGCTGACGACGCCGAACTGTCCGGCGGCCGGCGAATTGCCGACGATGGTGGAGAACGCGGTCGCGAGCGTTCCCGGCGTCGGCCTCGTCAACGTCAATCTCGTCTGGGAGCCGGCGTGGACACCGGACAGGATGAGCGACGAGGCGCGCCTCGTCCTCAATATGTGGTGAAGCGTTCGAGCATGATCCGGAAAAGTGGAAACCGGTTTTCCCTCGGGACAAACGGGAAGCGTTTGCCCGGAGATCATGCTCAAACAAAAATAGTGGATTAGGGCTTAGCTTGTTCACGGGAAAATAGCCGGCATTGATTTGCCTTTTGGATTGACCACATGACTGACATGACACCCGCCTCACCGACGCCTGTATCCAAGCCGAAGCCGCGGCCTCGCCCGCAGGTGATGAAGCTGACTGACGCTGCGGCGCAGCGGATTACCGAGCTGACCAAGCGCGCCGATTCCGAGATCGTAGGCCTACGGGTCGGAATCAAGAACGGAGGCTGCGCCGGGCAATCCTATACGGTCGAATATGCCCATGATGTCCGCCCCTCGGACGAGGTCGTCGAGGACAAGGGCGTGAAGATCCTGATCGATCCCAAGGCCGTGCTGTTTCTGCTCGGCACCGAGATGGACTACAAGGTCGACAAGATGTCGGCGCAGTTCATCTTCAACAATCCGAACCAGACCGGCGCCTGCGGCTGTGGCGAATCGGTGCAGCTCACGGCCGCGAAGGTGGATGGTTGAGGCTTAAAGGCTCGCCACACAAATTGCCGTCATCCTGAGGAGCCGCGCTCTTGCGCGGCGTTTCGAAGGATGGCCAGTGATACGCAGCGTCATCCTTCGAGGCTCGCCAGGAGGCGCGCACCTCAGGATGACGATTCTGGGCGGCGCTTTCATTGAAGCGGATTCTCATGGACCGCGATTTCCTGATCGATTTGTTTGCCGGCTTCGGCCCCGTCACGATCCGCCGGATGTTCTCGGGCTTCGGCATTTCCGCAGACGGCACCAACTTCGCGCTTGCGCTCCGCGGCGGTCTTTACCTGCGCGCGGACGAGCAGACCATTCCGCGGTTCGAGGCGGAAGGCGCAAAACCGTTTCAATATCAAACCCGGGCCAAGACCGTCACGGTCGGCTCATACTGGCAGCTGCCGGAGCGGCTGTATGACGATCCGGAGGAACTGACGGACTGGGCGAGGGCGGCATTGTCAGCGGCGCAGCGCGCGGCGCTGCGCAAGCGCCCCAAGGCGAAGAAGGGGGCGAAGAAGGCGGTTAAGAAGAAAGCATTGTAGGCTGGGTTGAGCGCAGCGAAACCCAGCAGGCTCAACCCATCCTACGGTTCAACGCCTCACGCCACCTGACTGTGGGTCTCGGCGGCGTATTCCGGGTCGGCTTCGCAGATCACTCGGTTGCGGCCGTTGCGCTTGGCGGCGTACAGGCAGGCATCGGCGCGTTCGATCAGGGAATCGGTATCGTCGCCCGGCTTCAGCATGGAAACGCCGACCGAGATGGTGACGCGGCCGAGAATTTCGCCGGTGGATTTTTTCTTCAATTCCTTCGCCATCACAGCGCGGCGGATATGATCGGCGACGGTCAGCGCCTGACGCAGCGCGGTGTTGGGCAGCACCACCGCGAATTCCTCGCCGCCATA